>Ga0105240_10001609_pt1 | contig 38288 bp, 40 predicted proteins | sample KBSC54metaG_FD_80426 | JGI IMG/M metagenome (GOLD analysis project Ga0105240, IMG submission 80426) | Corn rhizosphere microbial communities from Kellogg Biological Station, Michigan, USA - KBS C5-4 metaG | ecosystem: Host-associated > Plants > Roots > Rhizosphere > Soil | place: Michigan, USA... | reverse complement strand
GATCTTCGCGGTTAGGCGGCTGGTACGAACAAGCCGGTCGCCATCCAGCCCCTGCTTCCCGGCGATGATCCTCAGCTCATCGGGGGTCCTGCGCGATTGTTTACCGCGACCACCGCAAACGAACAGTCCGAGTTCCGAGGCTCGAGGGTTTAGTCCGCGCTTCAGCGCACCCATCACGGAAGTAGTGATTCCCGAGGAATGCCAATCCATACCCATCACGCTGCCCAGTGCCTGAAACCAGAACGGATCGCTTAATCGTGAAAGGAATTCAGCCTGACCGTAGTGAAGGAGAACGCTCTCGGCGATTGCCGTGCCGAGCTTGGTCATACGTTCGGCCAGCCATGCGGGAACGTAACCACCATGCAAGGGTAGATCGGCAAATCCGGACCGTTTCACACTTCTATTGTGTCATTCGGCTCAGGAACGCTCACGCGACTTATACAATCCGAAGATGAGCAAGGAACCTACGATCGAACCCAAAATGGCCCATAGCAGCGAGTCCGAACTCTGCGTCGACTTTTGATTTGTCCCGCGACGTTTCTTGCTCCTATGGGCCGATCGCGGCGGCAATTCGGTGATGGGATGCTCCAGCGCTTCCGTGAGGGCTTCTTGCATCGAAGTCATATCAGCGTAGTACCTCTACGGGTTTGATTCCCCAGCGCCGTCTCTGTTACCCCCGCAGCCTTTCGATTCGACAGCTAAGGCGCGACGGCCTGGACCGCACCGGTTCGCCGAATAGTGCCGGAATCGATCGTCATACCGGTTCGTGAGACGGCCTGAAAGTACAGATCGTCACCGCTGATCTCAACCGTCAGGAAGGATCGGTCTTTATCGAACCCCGCGGCTGTTAAATCCGTTTTCTTGAGATTGTTGACACGTAGTTCGCCGGAGGCGCCCTCGGTGAAGTAATAGATCCCCTTCTGCGGTTTTACCCGCTCATACACGTGCTCATGTCCCGCGAACACCACCTGAACGCCATATTTCAAAAAGAGCGGTTCTAGAACTGCGCGCAGCTCCGTTGAAGAGCCGTGAAACGCTCCCGATGAATACAGGGGATGATGAAAATAACAAATCTTCCAATCGGTTGTTCCGGCAGCGGCGAGTTCCTTATCAAGCCACATCAGCTGCTTGGGGTCCAGGTAATTGCTATCCAAAGCGAAGAAGTGGACATTACCCTTCTTATAGGTATAGTACTGCTGGCCGTTCATGTTGAAGAACTTGTAGAATCGCTCATTCGAATCGTCATGGTTGCCTAGGACCGCGTAAAACTGTACGCCCGCATCCAGCAGCGGTTTATAGGGAATCTCGAACTTCTTTTGTAGGTCGGCAGCGCTCTTGCCTCCGTAGATGTTATCGCCCAGCGCGAGTACGAAGGTGAACGGGAACCGCTGGTGAAATTGAAGCATCCGTTGCGCGACCTCGTATTGGAGGGGTTGTCCCGTCCCCATATCCCCAATGGCCGCGAACCGAACCGAACCGGACTCGTTCGGCAGGGTGACCTCCTGCGCCCGCAGCGACCAGGCATAGCGGTTCAGCAGTGCGGCAAGAAGAAAAGTCCGGCGGCGCATGGTTCGCATAATTAAGGGAGTGCTCCCGGAATGAAGTCGACGACCACTCGGGCTTCGATGTCTTGCAAAACGAAATCGTGGCCGATAATCCGATAAGCCACTTCTGGGGGTAGTTGCGGAAGGCGAAGCAGCAGGGTGGGGGGAACGGTCGTCACCGGCAAGTGCTCGGGATAATCGCTATTTACCGTCAGATGCCGGTCCGCGACGGGTTCTCCCTGACGGATGGTCTTGCGGACGTTGGACCCGTTGGGGCCCTGAAATACGCTGCGAATCACGCGCCGAAACTCCTCGCTGGCTTTCGGCGTGAAGATGTCACCCTGCTGAGCGTTGGCGCGACTCTCCCGTATTTTTTGCGCCAGCGCCTGCCGGCGCGCGATGATCTCCTCGCGCTTCTTGGTCGTCCGCAATCGCGGCATAGCTTTTTGCAGTTTCAGGTATTCTTGCAATCGCTGGCTGAATTCACGGAACCCCGGCGAGTCGGGACTGGCGTGCTTAGTCTGTGGAGGATCGGCTGCCAGTTGGATCCTTGTAACCCCAGCGAGCACAATGAAGAGAACTGCGGTTCGCAAGAACATAAGCTAGCGCGCCTCTTGGGTCACTTCCTTGACGGCTTCTTTCACCGCTTCTTTTACGGCGTGCTTGACGGTCGATTTCAGGCTCCCTTGGGCTATAGCTTCCTTGCCCGCCCTGTTAACGGCCTGTTTAATCGCTTTTTTCAACGTCGTTTTCAGCGGCGACATCTCTTTCGCCAGGGCGCGGGTCGCCTTGGCGGTGGGTTGCGGCCCCGTCACGACGTTCGCTTTCACCGTGTCGCGAGCCTCATCAAAGCCGCTCGCTTCCCAGTCTTTTTCAAAGGTCGCGAGGAGCGTCTTCACCGCCTTCGGATCCCGAACGATGATGCCGATTTCGCGCCGCGAATCCAATTCCGCCTGCCGCAGGCTCTGGCTGCCCACAAACGCATGCCGGCCGTCGCGGATAATCGTTCGCGTATGCAAACGCATGCTGGTGAGCGGCGTCACGGGAAGATTTGCGCTCCGGGCCGCTATGCTTCCGATAATCTTGACGTCCAGGCCTGCTTTGGCACGCTCGTCCAGCAGACGCATGATCTGCCGGTCGGCGACCTTAGGGTCATAAATCCACAGTTGTTTCCGGGCGCGCTTGATGAACGCTGTGAGCTGCTTGCGCGCATTCGTTGGGCTAACGACGAATCCATCGAGCCCCCCCTTATAGGTCTTCCGATTGAGGTCGGCTTCGAATAACTTCACAGCCTCTCTCACGGTTTTCGCGGTCTTGGTCACAATGCCGAAGCCCCGGCTGTGATCTATATCCAAGTGAACGAAGTTGAAGGATAAAAGAAACAGTGTCCGCGAATCCACGATCAGCATCTTGCCGTGGTAGCGAATTAAATCATCTGCTGTACGCCCCACTGTGATGCCCGCTTCGAGAAAGCGCATCTCCAGGCTGCGCAGCCGGGATTCGCCCCCCCGATTGGTGTGAGCGATCAACGCTCGCACGGCAACGCCCTGGTTCGAGGCGGCTTTCAGTGCCACCTCGATCTCTTTCAAGTCCATGCGAAAAATCAGGATGTCGATGCTTTTCTTGGCGCTCTTTATGCCTGCGAGAAGAGGCCCAACGCCATCGTCCGGCTCAACTAGTAGTTTCAGATTCGCCCCCGCTACCCCGTAGAAAGCACGTCACGTGCCAGTCTTCAAACCGCATATGCTCCTAATTCTTATAGGCTTGTTGTCGCAATTCAACATCCCGACCACGCCCGGTCAGGTGACCATATTTGGACGTGCCAAACTCCACCTTCGGTTCGCAAATGCTGCACGCTGAGGTCCAGACTTAACGCCAAACGGTCCTCTACGTGCCTCTCCGTGACTAGGAAAAAGTCGATCAACCTATGAATGTAAGCCGTCACACGTTAAACGCCCTTTGCATTATAAGCGCCCTCGCCTTTGCGATGCCCGCCCGCACCTACCAATCCCCCGACTTGGATGCGTCAGCGCCGTTGTGGCGCGACCGCGGCGATGTCGCGTCCCTCAATCTTTTCTACGGGGCGGGCGGTAAAGAACACCAGCCGTCCGGAAAATTCACCTTCATCAAGGAAGACAAGCAAGGGACCGCTCCTAAGTTCGAGGTTATCGACGAGCAAGGTATTCACTGGAAGGTCAAACTCGGGGAAGAGACCAAGTCTGAAACGGCTGCCAGCCGCTTGGTGTGGGCAGCAGGTTACTTTACGGATGAGGACTACTATCTGCCCGAGTTGCGCGTGGAGAAGATGCCCAAACTCGACCGCGGGCGCAAGTTTGTCTCAGACGATGGTGTCGTCCATGGCGCCCGTCTGGAGCGCAACGTCAAAGGACAGAAGAAAACCGGAAACTGGAGCTGGTTCAAGAATCCCTTCACGGGAACCAAAGAGCTGAACGGTTTGCGCGTCATGATGGCGCTCATCAACAATTGGGACCTGAAAGAAATCAACAATGCCATCTACGACGAGAAAAGCGAGGGATCCCGCTACGTAGTCAGCGATCTGGGCGCGACCTTTGGCGAAACAGGCAATACGGTAGTCCGCTCCAAAAGCAATCCCGAGGACTACAGTGATTCCAAGTTCATCCAAAAGATCACGCCAGAGCACGTGGACTTTGTCTTGAGCAGCCGGCCGCTGTTCATCGCGGCGATTGACGTTCCCAACTACACCTCGCGCACGCACATGCAGGACATCGTCAAGGACATTCCCGTGGCGGATGCCAAATGGCTCGGCAAGCTGCTCGAGCCGCTCTCGGATGAACAACTCCGCGATTGCTTTCGCGCCGCCGGATATTCGCCCGCGGATGTGGAGAGCAACGCCGCAATGGTCAAGGAACGAATTAGGGCCCTGAACGTCTTTTAACAGGACGGGTATTTTGTACCGAACAGACAAACATATATACGCGTTGGGCATAGTGATCTTGCTTACCGCATCTTTACCCGGCTGCGCGAAGCCGCCCACCCGGGTTCAGACTTCAAGTGAAGCGCCAGTCAGCGCGCCCATTCGGCCCGGCGGCTTGCGTCGTAACCCCGGGAAGATCGGGTCGCTCAATCTTTTTTATGGTCCTGGTGGAAAAGAGCACCAGCCGGCCGGGAAGTTTACTTTCGTCAAAGAGGACAAGGAAGGCAGTTCCCCCAAGTTCGAGATCGTCGATGGGCAAGGCGTCCACTGGAAAGTCAAGCTCGGGGAAGAAACCAAATCAGAGACCGCAGCCACTCGGCTGATGTGGGCCGCCGGTTACTTTGTCGATGAGGATTACTATCTGCCCGAGATACGGGTAGAAAAGATGCCCAAACTCGAGCGCGGGCGCCAGTATGTCTCGAAAGGCGGCGCGGTCCACGGCGTCCGGCTGGAGCGGAAGATCAAAGGGCAGAAGAAAGCTGAGAACTGGAGCTGGTTCAAGAATCCATACGTTGGAACCAAAGAACTGGACGGCTTGAAGATCATGATGGCACTGATGAACAATTGGGACCTGAAAGAGGTCAACAATGCCATCTACGAAGAGGCGGGTGCGGAGCCGCGCTACGTAGTCAGCGACCTGGGCGCGACTTTCGGACGTACGGGTAATCCGCTCGTAAGATCGAAGGATAATCTGCGGGACTATCGCAAAACCAAGTTCATTCAAAAAGTCAGGGCCGAAGACGTCGATTTCTACCTGAGCAGCCGGCCATTCTTTCTGACCGCTGTCGACGTTCCCAAGTATGTCACCCGGACCAAAATGCAGGACATTGTCAAACACATCTCGCGGACCCATGCCAAATGGCTCGGTGGCGTGCTGGGGCAGCTCTCGACGGAGCAACTTCGCGATTGTTTTCGCGCATCCGGATACTCACCGACAGAAGTAACAGGATTTACCAAAGTGGTACAAGGACGAATCGCCGATTTGAACCGCCTCTAATAGCGCCGGCTATTTGCCAAGCTCTGGTTGTTGCAGGCTTCCCAACTGTAGCCCGTAAAGCTCGGCATATATTCCGCCGGCCGCGAGCAGCTCCGCATGCGTCCCGCGTTCGGCTAGCTGGAAATCTTTTACCACGAAGATGACATCGGCTTTCTGGATCGTCGCCAGATGGTGAGCGATGACAATAGACGTCTTCCCTTCCATCAAGCGGCCCAGCGCCTCGAAGACCGCCTGTTCCGACTCGGCATCCAGGCCCGACGTGGGTTCATCCAGCAGCAGGATCGGAGTGTTGCGGATGATGGCGCGCGCAATTGCGATGCGCTGGCGTTGGCCACCGGAAAGCGAGACACCTCGTTCGCCCACCATCGTGTCATACCCGTCTGGCATCTTCTCGATAAATTCGTGAGCGTTCGCCAGCTCCGCGGCCCGCATGATTTCCGCGCGCTGGGCTTCCGGCTTGCCGTACGCGATATTCTGCCAAATGGGAACGCGGAACAGCACCGTATCTTGAAGCACGAAGCTCATCTGCTCCCGAAGAGATCGAAGTTTATACCCACGAATGTCGGACCCGTCTACCTTCACCTGACCGGAAGTCGGATCGTAGAAGCGCGGAATCAGGCTCATGATGGTCGACTTGCCGGCTCCACTGGGACCGACGAAGGCAGCCACTTGGCCCGGTTCAATCTGAAAACTCATATCCTTCAAAATCGGATTATCCGGGCTGTAGCTGAAAGAGACGCGATCGAACTCGACTCTACCCTTGAAAGCCGGGGCTCGGCGCGCCCGAGGCAGATCGCGCACGCGGCTGACGGCATTCAGAACTTCCTGGATGCGCTCATAGCTTACCGTCGCTTTGGAAATAGTGTCTCCCATCTTGGAGAGGTCCCGCATGGGCTTGTACATCTTGCTTAGGTACGCCAGGTAGAGGATTAGATCGCCCGGGCTGAGTTGGCCGGCTAGCGCCATGCGGGCACCGTATCCCAGAACCAAACAGGTACCCACGGCCGCTAGCACCTCGACCGTGGGCGACAGCCTGGCCTTAAGGGACCGTGCCTGCAACGCAGTGTCCACATTTTCCAAGCTTTGCTTTTCGAAGCGCTCTTGTTCATAGTCCTCGCGGGCGAAGGCCTTGACCACACGTATCGAGGTGAAGACCTCCTGGACGATGTTCGCCAGCTCACCCTCTTTCTGCCGTACCGCCCGCGATGCTTTCTTAATCCGCTTGGTAAAGAAAAATACGACCAGAAAAAGTGCCGGCACAATGGAGAGCGCGATCAATGCGAACCGGGCATTGTGGTAGAACATCCACGCGACCATGCCCGCGATTGTGAGCGCGTCCACCAGGATGCCAAGTAGTGCCGTGGCGATGAAATCTTGGACCGCCTCAATGTCACTGGTGACCCGGCTGATCAGGTCACCCGTTCTTTTCTCGTCGTGTTCCGCCAAAGACAAATGGTGGATATGCTGATACAGCGTGCGCCGCAGATCGTGCATCACCCATTGCCCGACGCTGGTCGTAAGATATTTTTCCGTGTACGAACTGATGGCCCCGATGATGGCGATAACCGCCACCGACACAACGGCAAAATTGAGAACGGCCAATTTATCCTGCCCCAGATGGCTTACGATCCCGGCCAGCCACGAGGGCAGAGGCTTCGACTGAAGCAGGTTGTCGACAACAATTTTCAGCGGCCAGGGCTCCAACAGGTCGGTGGCGGTCTCGCCGAGCACGGCTACCAGCGCCAGGCTCATCGTCTTCCAATGAGGGCGCAATAGCTCGACCATCTGCCGCCAGTTAGATTTAGCGGGCGCGTTCGTGGATGCGGACGTTTCTGGCATCAGGTTTTAGTAGCCTCGCGGCGGGCTGCCGCTACCCGAAGTCCGAACCGGCGCACCCGTTTGAAATCTATCACGATCCTGGCCTTGGGTTCGAATAGAGCCTTAAAATGTCGCCAGTTTTGGGGGGTCGGTGCAAGGGGGCTAGGGGAGCTAGAGAGTCCGGAGGGGGATGCAGAAGGAAACTCGCGGATTAGATGGGCTGGCTCAGGTTGCCGAAATTACTGAGCCAGCCCATATAGGACTATCGCGCCGCGATCGGCACGGTTATGGGCTGGCCGATGATATCTCCAGAGATCACCAGTTCCACCCGTCGATTTTGCTGCCGCCCCGAGGCGGTTTCATTTGAGGCCACCGGCTGGGTTTTCCCAAAGCCTTTGGTGGAAACCGAATTCGGCTGCATTCCCTGTTGCGTCAGGTAATCCCGGACCGCCGAGCCGCGCTGCTCGGAAAGCTGCTGATTGTAGTCGTCCCCACCGACGTTATCGGTATGACCTTCCACGTCCAGCCGCAGCCCAGGATGCCCCGAGACGATTCCAGCCACCTTCGCCAGCTTCTCTCGCGCTTCCGGCCGCAATGAGAACTTGGCGGTGTCGAAAAGCACATCCGACATGTTTACGATCAGCCCTCGAGCCGTGTCACGGGTTTGGAGAATTGTGTTGAATTGTAACAATAACTGGGATCGAAGCTCTGTCTTGTCCGTTTCCAACTGCCGCTTCTCGCCGGCGATGCGATCCAGTTCGGATTGCGCGTTCGCCTTTTGCGCGTCGTTATCGCGTCTCAGGCGATCCGCCTCGGTCTGGGCCGCCGCCATCTTAGCATCGTTGTCCTGCTTTAAACGGTCGGCTGTCGATTGCGCGGTCGAAGCCCGTAGATCGTTCTCGCGTCTCAAGCGATCCGCCTCGGTCTCGGCCGCCGCCGCCTTCGCGTCGTTGTCCTGCTTTAAACGGTCGGCTGTCGATTGCGCGGTCGAAGCCCGCAGATCGTTCTCACGCTTGAGGCGATCCGCTTCCACCAAGGATGCCTGGGTCTTGTTGTCGTTGTCGCGCTTCAGGCGATCGGCTTCAGACTGGGCCCTGAGCCGAGCGGTATCTGCTTCTCGTGCGACACGCGCTGTTTCGAATTGCGCATTCGCGGTCGCGTTCTCGGCTACCGTCGTCGCATTCTTGGCGCGAGCGGTCGCATCCTCGGCACGAGCTTCGCGCGCGGCTCCTGCTTGCCGTTCGGCGGCCAGGAGGTCGTCGTCCTGGCGCTTGACTGCGATGGCACGTGAATCCTCGGCGATCTGCACGGCCTGCCGGGCCGTCATGGTCACCGGTTTCGACCCGGCGTTGCGCGCACGATAAGCCTCTGACTGCTTCAGATTGCTTTCGGCTTTCTCGAACGTGTCGGTGGCAAAACGATCTGCGCCGCTCTTGCGAGCGATGTTAACTGCGTTGCGGGCTTCGTACAGTTCCAGAGGCATATTACTGTTGATCTTCAGGTCGAGCACATTCGCCAAGTGCTCGTATTGGCCTCTTTGAAGTAGCTCGTACTTCGCATCGATGAGTTCGATTTTGCCTTTCGTGTCTGCGCGGACGACGTTTTCCATCACCACAACGTCGCTTGGCCGAGATACCGCGAAGTACGGTTCAGCCGTCACGATCAAGCCGAACGCCTGCAGCTCGGTAGTCACATCCAGTTTTCCGCTGGAGCTGACTCCGCCGCCGCGGAGAATTTCGCCCAGGTTAGAAGTACGGCCTTCGGGAGTGACCGCCCACAGAACGTAAGTGAGGTACTCGCCCCCGAATTGCGTAGCTTCCGTCATATTGCGGAACTCCACTTCAATTTCGATGTAGCCTTTCTTGCTTTCGACTTTGGCTTCGCCGTGGGCGTTAGGCATGAGAGCCGTACCGCGGAAGTCGATCTTGGTGGCGCCGCTGCGATGCTGGTAGCTGATCGCCTTGGCCGTGCGTTCCGTCACCGTGACGCGATAAATCGGCGTAAGTCCGGATGCGGCCCGATCCGCATTCTCTCTGCGTTCTTGAGTTTGGCTTGGCGCCGGCGCCTGGGCCGCTAGGACCCCGCTTACCGTCAGGAGTCCTATAGTGAGTCTTTTCATGGTTTGTTATTCCTCAGTGCTTACTGGTCGCTTACTTCCCGTGCTTGTCCTCGGTCGCCGAGTACTTGTTCAGCTCATTGATGAGTCTCGCTGCTGCCGGAGGCATCTTCCGCCGCTCCATGACGATCGCGCGATTCTCCAGCCGCTTTCCGTAAAGATTCTGGTTGTCGTCCAGATCCTGGCGCAAAGTGGCACCTTCCAGCGCGATCCCCGCGAACAGACCCTGCGAACGCGACCAGGACAAAATGTCCGCGTGCATCTGCGCATCGGTCTGCGCCGTGGCAGTGCGTCCCACCGGTCCCGCCGCGACGGACCCCTCGGCGCCTAAAGTGAACTTGCTTGAAAGCAGCTTGTCCGCGCCACGCGCGTTCATCACCAGCATGATCAGATCTGTCGAAGAGCCGCCGATCTGAAAGCCGACACTTCCGCCCTCAATACGTACCGTGCCCGGCGCCGACCACCCCGGTCCGACTTTATTCCTGCAGGAAAGAATGCCCTTCCCGTATTTCCCGCCGACAATGAATGCTCCGGTCTTAAGGTCCGGTACGATCACGATGCAGTGGGCGTGCTCCAGCATCTCCTGGGGAATGCCCTTGTCCGGTGCTCCCATCACTTCCGCAAACACCACTGCGGCCGATTCCAGTCGCTTTGCCGGTTCATTGTCTTTGGCCATCAGCGGCGCGATTGCGACGATTGCCGCCGTCACTAAAATTCGTTTCATTTCCTCACCTCTTTCGTCGCGAATAGGGTCGTGACTTCTGTAGAGGGGGCACGCCGGGCGCCGCCTGGAAACAATCCTTTGCTCTTGCGTTTTGTTGCCTTTGGGGGCTTTGCGACCGGCGTGATAGTCGGATTTGTAACCGTAGGCGGTCATATGACCGCGTGTGGTCAGCCGTGGCGGTCGCTATCGTCTGATGGCGGCACTTGCTGAAGCTCTACATGGATGCCAAAGCAGTGCAGCCCCATCCAGGCTGTCAGGAGCAATAGCACCACGGTTAATGCGGCCGCAATCCACAACGGCGGGACAAATAGGAAGAAGGCCCAGATGGCCCCACAGAACAACACCCAGGACCACGTGAGTAGAAAGCGTATCATTGCCGCGCCTGGGTTTCGGAGGATGGCGTGACCGCTCTCAACTGTTCCACTTGGCTCATCAGTTTTGCCCACTCTTCGGCGCCGTTCTTATTTTTCCCGGCAACCGGCGCTTTCCGGTCTTTGTAGTAGGCCAGAAGATTTGCGCGCAGCCCCGGTGTAATTCCGGCGAACTTCCGGTCCGCAAGTTTTCCCACCAGCTGGTCATATGTTAGGTCGGTTCCCTTATACTGGCCAGCCACCGACGGTTCGCCCAAATCGAAATTTTCGTTAGCTAGCTGCAGCCGGTTGCTGTTCACGTTATCGAGCAGCGCGCGATAGTTTTCGACGGTCGCATTGAAGCTGGCCATGAACAGTTTCTCCACCTCCGGAGTGGGTGCGCGGAATGCGAGCGATTTGAAGGGCCCCACCTTAGGGATAATTCGCAACACCCAGGCCACCAGCCGCGTACGAATCCCAGGCTTGTGATATTCCGTCCCCCACTCTTTTTCATAGCTGGCGCGTGACAAATTGTAGAGGAACTTTTGTCGTGTCATGCCGGGGACCTCTTTGGTAACCTGGTCCTTCTTGAGTTGCCAGGCCACTCGAGTCATGCCCGGAATAAGGGAGCCGACGCTATACCGGAACGTCCCGAGCGCCAGATCCAGGCTCCCGAAGACGTCCTTCAATTCCAGGCCGTAGGTGTCGCGGAAGGCGCGCTCCAGCACCGGTTTGGAAACCTGGAAACCAACGAAGGCCCGATAGCGATCCGGGGCGTAGCGCCCTTGGGCGACCTGCAGCACGTCGAAGCCGAACTCCGTTCTAAGGTGCGAGATGGGATTATCCCAATAGGTCACTTCTTTCCCGAACTTCCTGGCGAGCTTCGGATACAAAATCGGCACGGCCTTATTCGTAGCGATGCGGTGGCCGTTGTTATCGGCGGCGTAGTGAGCCAGCGCCCCCAGCGCGAACGCGTATTCATTAATGTCTTGCGATTCACGTATCAAAGCCTGGATAAAATCCCCGCTGCGCACGTAATGCGTCAGATCGCTGAACAGCTTGCTGCTGAACGGATAATAGCCCATGTCCTGGATGATGCAGCCGCCATACACGTAGGCGTGAGCGTGTTCCAAATCCTCCGGCGTCGTCGCGGGGAATCGCTTGAGTAACAGCTTTTGTATGGAGGCATCCCACAAAGAATCGACGATTGCTTCGTGCGTGAGCACGGAATATCCGAAAGAAGCGGAGGATGAGAAGGCGGCCAGAAAGGCTAGCCGGGCGACCCAGCGCAAGAGCATTCTATTGGACCCGGCCGGCCCTCTGTGTACTCGCGGCCAGGTCGCTGAACTTGTACTCCAAATCGTGAGCCACCATCTTATGAGGTCCCACGAACCGTACATTGGCGGAGGATTCTGAGGCCGTCTGCAGCCACATGCCGCCCACGTCCCCGTACGTCAACACGATGCGGGCGTCCCGCAGCCACCAGGACGGCGCCTTCCCGGGTTCTCCCTCCGTGCGGCGAAGCTGGTAGGTGGTCGCGTCGATCCAGATTTGGCCGTGCAGGAGGGTCTTGCCTTTGCGCTTCGGGATCATCTCCAGCACATAACAGCGCTGGCCGCTCAGGTCTTCTTCGCGGACGAAGCGAAAATCATAGTTGGCCGCGGTCAGATCGGTCGATCCATAGTCCTTAACGATGTCCGTTTCATGGTCCAGCATCTGGCGGACGATCTTTTCGCCCAATCCCATTCCGCTCGCTTGCCGGATCGCATAATGTTTCACGTCCGGTGGGACGAAGCTTAGGTCGGCAATTATTTCCGCCTTGGTGTCCTGCTTTTCTTTGCCAATTAGCTTGTAGTCGCGGGTAACGCTGTAAGGACGAAGCCGAGTGCGGTTCGCTTCTCGCGTTTGAGCCATCCTGCTCAGGATGGTATCGACAGCGGGTACTGGGGGATCGCTCTCAGCCCATGCCAGCCCGGCTCCAGCTACCGCCAATCCACCTAAACTAAGGCAGAGAGTGCCCGAAATTCGCGTCCATGTACGCACGACCAAGCTCCCTATCAGCCAGCGATAAAGTCACTCTCGGGCTGGCCGTCACGGCTCCGACCCGTCACGACCGTTCCCGGAGCGTTGATTAACACCATTCCGGCGATGCAAGTTGGATGCCATTGTTCCATAGAGCTAGCGGTTAAAGGTCACCACGGGAAATGCCCAATTTCTTCATCATGGCGTTCAAGGTTGTCCGTGGCATGCCCAGACGGCTCGCCGCGGCGCTGACCACTCCCCCGGTTTCACGGAAGACACGCAGGATGTAGTCCCGCTCCACTTCCTCGAGCGTCGAACCGATCGCGCCTTGCTCCGCGTCCGACCGCAATTCCGATAACGGCGCGCGGAGATTCGGTCCGCGCGAAAGAATAACCGATCGTTCGATGAAATTCTCCAGCTCCCGTACGTTGCCCGGCCACGACCAACTCGACAGGGCTTTCATCGTCTCGGCCGGAATCTTGTCGATCGTTCGATCCATCTTGGCCGCGTACTTCTTGGTGAAGTGGCGAGCCAGGCTGGGGATGTCCTCCGCGTGGTCGCGCAACGGCGGCGTGATGATCGGGAAAACTTTCAGGCGATAGTAGAGGTCGCTGCGGAACAGCTTGTCCCCCATCATCTGAGTCAGATTCCGGTTGGTCGCCGCCACCAGCCGGACGTCGATGGGGATGGTGCGGGTGCCGCCCAATCTCTCGAAAGACTTCTCCTGGAGCGCGCGCAACAATTTTGGCTGCAGATCCAGCGGGATATCGCCCACTTCATCGAGAAAGAGAGTCCCTCGATGGGCCATCTCAAATCGTCCGATCTTCTGTCCCAGCGCGCCCGTAAAGGCGCCCCGCTCGTAGCCAAACAGCTCGCTTTCGAGCAGGCCCGTGGGGATGGCCGCGCAATTCAAGCTGATGAAGGGGAGATTCCGCCGCGGGCTCATACGGTGAATGGCTCGCGCGACCAGCTCCTTCCCCGTCCCGGTTTCCCCCAGGATCAGTACCGTCGCGTCGGTGGGCGCCACTACTTCCACTTGGCCCATCACCCGCTTCATGGCGGTACTGCTGCCTACAATCTCCTCGAAGTTCTGCTGGACCTCAACCACTTCCTCATTGATGTTTTCCAGCCGGTCGCGACCCCGCAGGTCTTGTACGAAGGTGATCCACCGGAACGGCGAAAGCTTTAACACCGCCGTGGCGACCAGCACAGGCACACGAGTTCCGTCTTTGCGAATTAACTCTTTTTCAAACGGCGTGCAGGCGCCGAATCGCAGCCCTTCCTCGTGGGCGATTTCATCCAGAGCTATATATTCGGGAGGCGTAAGATCGGGCCAGTGCAGCCGGCCTGAGTGCAAATCGTCGCGCGTGTACCCAACCAGTTCAAGAAACGCATCATTCGCATCGGGAATGTGGTCAAACTCACCGGAAACAATTCCGGCGATGGTCGATTCCACGGGAATCGGCCGCTGACGCGCGCGGCTGCGACGCAACTTTTCATCCCTCTCGTGGCGGTCGCTAAAGTCACGAACTACCCGGGCGAAGCCCTGCAAATTTCCGCCCTCGTCTTTTAGGGCCATGGTAATGACGTTGGCCCAGAAGCGCGACCCGTCCTTTTTCGCATGCCAGGTTTCCGTAGCGGCATGGCCCTCATCGGCGGCCCTCTTTAATTCCTCGTCCAGTCTGACGCGCAGCGTGTCTTCATCGGGGTAGAACAGAGAAATGTGCTGTCCAATGACCTCGGCGCTCTGATATCCGTAGATTCGTTCTGCTCCCGCGTACCAGGCTGCCACCCGTCCCTCGGTATCTAGAATCAGCAAGGCGTAATCCTGCACCCACGCGGGAATGTTGGCCGTGTCATGCAGGACCAGCAGATGACGCACCGGCAGCACGTTTCCCTTGGCGGTGTACCCCACTTCCTTGGCGTCTCCATCCGGGCCCATCAGCCGAAGCGTTCCTTGCTGCTCCCCATTTTCGAGAAACGCTTGCCACCGCTCTGAGATCTCCGGTTTTATATCTGGAGCTGCAAAATCGTCCAAGCTGCGGCCGATAATCTTCTCCCTGGGAAGTCCCAGGAGCTTACTGGCGCCCACACTGGCATCCCGATAACGGCGCTCGTCGTCAGCGAGCAGAATGGGCGTGGAAGGATGGAACACGATCGCGCGGAACAGCAGCTCGAGTTCTTTCGGACCGTTTTCCGCGAGCCAACTGGCAACCTGCGGCTGAGAAGCCATTGCTCGTTCCTCCTTTACCCCGTCGATCCAGGAGGCCGGCGGCCTACAGAACGCGGGGTTCGCGTTCCGCAAACAGAGGGAAGCCAAGAAATGGCGGTCCACTTAACCCTAACACCTTCTTCGTGACCGCATTTGGTCACTGAAGTTGACAGGCAATCCCTGTTTCTGCCGTATTGACGATTGGGTGCGGGATTGCCTGTTAAAAGGTCATGAACCCGCATCGCCCCGGCAGGAAGCGCTGAACGGCGTGGAACTCCTCCACGGCTGCCGGGCGGAACACGGCCCTCTCGAGTTGCGCATCCAAACCACCGACAGCCTGAACGGATTCATGGTGTATGTCGAGGATCCGCGTCTTGAAAATCCTCGCGTCTACGAGGAGTCCGTGCAGAGCACCCTCGACTCGGCGAAAGATCATTTAGTCCTCAAAGCCGGTGAATATCTCGATCGCCAGCAGGAAGCCGCTCAGTATGACACGGAGTGGAGATGCTCTTGAGGCTCGCCAGGATTCCGAACGGCTTGGAACACGAAGTGCCCCATGGATCGCAGAGGAGTACGTAAAGTGCCTTTAATAAATCTGGTTTTCGCGCTGATTGTCGTTGGTGTAATCCTGTGGATGATTAATCGTTTTATTCCCATGGCCTCCAGTATCAAGACGATTCTGAATATCGTCGTGGTCGTGGCCGTAGGAGTTTGGGTGCTGCAGGTCACGGGACTTTGGGGTCCTATTTCCAGTTATCGCGTTTCGCGCTGAGAGCCACCCTGCGTGATTGACCGTAAAAGGTCATTTGACCTTGCACGGTCAGTCTGTTCCGCGCTGCAGCCGCTAGGCGCAGGGCTCACTTGATTTGCCCGGTGGACCCCTGAGTGCTCTTACCGCTGGTGGAGGAGAAACATCCAATGAAGATTTCGAGAATAACATCGACAGTTTTTTGTCTTACCCTGTTAGGCGCGGCGTTTTCGCCCCGTGTCAAGGCTGACGATCACGACAAAAAGACCACCATCACTTTTAGCGGGCCCGTGGAAATTCCGCCGGTCTACATCACCGGGATGAGAGTGCTGCCAGCGGGGACCTACGTGTTCAAGCTGTTGAACTCATCATCCAACCGCCACATCGTCCAGATCTTCAATAAGGATCAGACCAAGATTTACGCCACCATACTGGCCATTCCGAATTATCGCCTGGTTCCGAAAAACAAGACCGTCATTACCTTTAACGAGGGTTTGAAAGACCGTCCGCAAGCGATCCGCGCCTGGTTTTATCCCGGCGCAAACTGGGGCGAAGAATTCGTCTACCCGAAAGCCAAGGCTGTGCAACTTGCCAAGGTGACCAAGGTTCCGGTATTGGCCCTCCAGGCCGACGTTCCAGTGGAAGCCGCGAAACCCGAAGAACCGCAGATCGTGGCCGTCCTGCAGCAAGCACCCGTTATGGCCGTTCGGCCGACTGGAGAAGTTGTGGAACTCGCCCAGGTGATCCAAAGCGAGCCCGCGCCTGAAGCCGCCGCCGCCCCCGCCGCTCTAGTCGCTGAGAACAGGCTCCCTGAAACAGGCAGCTCGCTGCCGTTGATCGCGCTATGCGGACTCCTCGCGTTAGGCAGCGCCTTCGGTATCCGAGCCGTGCGAAAAGTGACCCTATAGTAGATTCGCCATCCGGCGCGCCATACTGTGGCGCGCCCAAGGGAAACCAGCAGCAATGAACGCAGCACCGCCATTAAGACGCTTCTCGGGATCAAGGAGTCAGAGCATGCGACAGAGGGTCGTTCCACTATTGGCGCCGCCGCTGCGTAAGGGTCACCCGAACGAAATTGGTTGTTATGAGACCAAGGCGCGTGGCATGGCCGTCCTTACCACGCCGCTTCTAAACAAGGGCACGGCCTTTACCGCGGAGGAACGAGAAGCGCTGGGCCTCACTGGCCTGCTCCCCGACCTCATCAGCACGCTCGAAGCGCAAACCAATGCCGCGTTCGCGCAATACCAGTTGTTGCCCGATTCTGTCAGCAAGAATATCTATTTAACCGCGCTCCACGACCGCAATGAAGTATTATTTTTTCGCGTACTCTCCGAGCATTTGCGCGAGATGATTCCGATTGTCAACCATCGAACGGTGGGTCTGGCGATGGAGCAGTATCACCACGAGACCCGGCGTCCTCGAGGCGTGTATCTTTCAATCGATCATCCCGATGCTATCGAGAAAGCATTCGGAAACCTGGGAGCCGCTTCCGGCGATATCGACCTCATCCTGGCAACGGATGCCGAGCAGATCTTCGGCGTCGGCGATTGGGGCGTCGGCGGAATTGAAATTGCCATAGGCAAATTGGCGATCTATACGGCGGCGGGCGGTATCGACCCGACCCGCGTGATTCCGGTGATGCTCGATGTGGGCACCAATCGGGAAAGCCTGCTGGCCGATCCGATGTACCCCGGCAACCGGCATGCCCGCGTCCGCGGAGAACGCTACGACGCCTTCATCGACGCCTACGTCAGGATCGCCACTAAGTTTTTCCCCAACGCTCTGTTGCAGTGGGAAGATTTTGGGCCCGGCCCCGCACGCCGCATCCTCGAAAAATATCGTAGCCGGCTCTGCACTTTCAATGACAACCTGCAAGGCACTGGCGCGGTCACGCTCGCAGCCGCCGTTTCCGCGATGCGCATCTGCGGAACACTGCTCAAAAATCAACGCATCGTCATTTACGGTATGGGTCTTGCCGGCACCGGTATCGCCGATCTGATTCGAGATGTGATGATCAGCGAAGGTTTGCCGGCCGAAGATGCTACCCGCCGGTTGTGGTGCGTGGATGCACACGGGTTGCTGACCAGTGACATGGGCGACCGGCTGCAGGACCATCAGGCGACCTTCGCGCGCCCAGCCTCGGAAGTCAAGAGTTGGAGACCCGAGAACCCGCACGCCAAGGTCATCAGCTTAGCCGAAGTCATTCGCCAGGTGCGGCCCACCATGCTGATCGGCACGTCGGGAATCGCGGGTGCCTTCACGGAGGCAATAGTCAGAGATATGGCCCGCCAGACCGACCGGCCCATGATCTTCCCGCTTTCGAGCCCGCCTGCGCTCGCCGAGGCTACGCCAGCGGATCTCATTGCCTGGACCGATGGGCGGGCCTTGATCGCCACCGGGAGCCCCTTCACGCCGGTCACGCACAAGGGAATCACCCATGTCATCGGGCAGGCGGAGAATGCCATGTTGTACCCTGGCCTGGGCCTCGGTACGATTGTGTCCCGAGCCCGGCTGGTCAGCGTTGGCATGCTTGCGGCCGCGGTAAACGCATTGTCCAGCCTGGTCGCCGTGCGGCTTCCCGGCGCGTCACTGCTGCCATATGTCGACGACCTCCGTAGTGTTACAGTGACGGTGGCGGTCGCAGTAGCAGAGGCCGCCGTAGCGGAGGGATTGGCCGCGGTCAAACTCGCCGACATCGTTCAACAGGTGCAAGACGCCATGTGGCAGCCGGAGTATCGTCGAATCCAAGCCTCCTGACGATGAAGATCCGCATCCAGGGGCGATCGCTAAAGCCGGTCCTGCTGTGGACCCAGCGTGCTCTTATCGCCGGGGCGATCTTAATGCTCGGCTACTGCGGGTTTGTCCTGTTGGACACCTGGATTTTCCAGGCTCGAGAAACCGCCGCACTCGAACGTTTCGTGCCGTCGGAAGTTCCGCTGCCGCCGGCTGTACCCGAGGACGGCTTGATTGGACGCATGCAAGTCGAACGGCTGGGCGTCTCCGTAGTGGTCATGGAAGGAACCAGCGACAAGACGCTTCGGCGAGCCGTGGGGCACATCGCCGGCACCGCGCTGCCGGGACACACAGGCAACATCGGCATCGCCGGGCACCGCGACACGTTCTTCCGTCCTTTGCGCAACATCAAATCGAGCGACGTGATCATGCTGACTACGCGAGGTGGCGAATATCGCTACCGCGTCGTCTCCACGAAGATCGTGCATCCGGACAATGTGGCCGTGTTGAATTCCGACGGACATGAAATCCTGACGCTGGTCACTTGTTATCCGTTTTATTTTCTCGGTTCGGCCCCCGAACGATTTATCGTCCGAGCGGAACGAGTTCTTTGACTGCTTCTCTGGATGAAGTAATCACGCGATCGATCAATCCGTATTCCAGCGCCTCGGCCGGCCCCAGGATGTAGTCGCGGTCGACGTCACGCTCGATCCGATCGACAGGCTGGCCTGTGGCGTCGGCAAGAATTCTGTTCAGCGTATCCCGCATGCGCAGAATCTCGCGCGCGTATATCTCGATATCGGTGGCCTGCCCCCCCAGCCCGCTCATCGACGGCTGATGAATCAGGATGCGCGAGTGCGGCAAACTATAGCGCTTACCCTTGGCGCCGCACGCGAGCAGGACCGCCGCCATCGAGGCGGCCTGGCCCACGCAGTACGTCACGATATCCGGCTGTACCACGCGCATGGTATCCAGGATCGCCAGACCCGCCGTGATAGAACCGCCGGGCGAGTTAATGTAGATGGAAATATCTTTTTCCGGGTTCTCCGCTGTTAAAAACAGAAGTTGTGCGATGACCAGATTGGCAACGTTGTCGTCGATGGGCTGCCCCAGGAAAATGATGTTTTCCTGGAGCAGTCGCGAATAGATATCCGAGGCGCGCTCGCCCCGCGAAGTCTGCTCGACCACCATCGGCACTAGGTAAGACTGCATTTTGTTTGGAGCCGGGCATGTTTACCCGCAAGCGGGCCCGGCCCGGCCGTGCTAATAGTCCATGCCGCCGCCGTGGCCGCCATCGCCCCCGGCGCCCGCCGCGCTCTTCTCCGAGATCTCGCAGATCATCGCCTCGGTGGTCAGCATCAACGCGCTAATCGAAGCCGCATTTTGCAGAGCCGAACGCGTCACCTTGGTCGGGTCGATGACACCGGATTTCACCAGGTCTTCATATTCGCTGGTAGCCGCATTGAAACCGTAGTTCGGATCTTTGTTGGCCAGAATCTTCTCGATGAGAATCGCGCCCTCGTATCCCGCGTTGCCTGTGATCTGGCGGATGGGTTCCTCGCAGGCGCGCCTGATGATCTTGACGCCGGTCGACTCGTCACCTTCCTTTTTGAGCGAGGCGAGTGCACCAGCCGCGCGTAACAGCGCGATCCCACCGCCGGGCACGATCCCCTCCTCCACCGCTGCGCGTGTCGCATGCAGCGCATCTTCCACGCGAGCCTTTTTCTCCTTCATTTCGGTTTCGGTAGCTGCGCCGACCTTGATCAGCGCCACACCGCCCGCGAGCTTCGCCAGGCGCTCCTGAAGCTTCTCGCGATCGTAATCCGAAGTGGTTTCCTCCACCTGCGTGCGGAGTTGCTTGATGCGGCCTTCGATTTCCTTCTGCTTCCCGCCACCGTCGATGATGGTGGTGTTCTCTTTGTTGATGGTGACGCGCTTGGCGCGCCCCAGGTCTTCAAGCGTGACGCCTTCGAGCCGGATCCCGGTCTCTTCAAAGACCGCCTTGCCGCCCGTCAGTACTCCGATGTCCTCCAGCATGGCCTTGCGGCGATCGCCGAAGCCCGGAGCCTTCACGGCGCAGGCGTTCAGAGTGCCACGCAGCTTATTGACGACCATGGTTGCCAGCGCTTCGCCTTCCACTTCCTCGGCGATGACCAGTAGCGGCTTGCCCGCGCGCACGATCTGTTCGAGCAGTGGCAGCAGATCCTTCATGTTGGAGATCTTCTTCTCGTGAATCAGGATGTAGGGATCCTCCAGCACGCACTCCATGCGTTCCGGATCGCTGACGAAGTAGGGCGACAGATAACCGCGGTCGAACTGCATGCCGTCCACCGTTTCAAGCTCGGTCACCATGGTCTTCGATTCTTCCACCGTGATGACGCCGTCCTTGCCTACTTTCTTCATCGCTTCGGCGATGATGTTTCCAATGGTCGCGTCGCCATTAGCTGAAATGGTCCCGATCTGGGCGATCATGTCGCCGGTGACCGGCTTCGAGAATTTCTTCACTTCCTCGACTACCAGCTCGACCGCAGCCTCGATGCCCCGCTTCAAGGCCATCGGGTTGGCGCCCGCCGCCACGCTCTTCACGCCTTCGCGAAAGATCGCCTGCGCCAGAATCGTAGCCGTAGTGGTGCCGTCGCCCGCGACATCCGAGGTCTTCGATGCCACCTCGCGCACCATCTGCGCGCCCATGTTCTCGAGCGGATCCTTCAGCTCGATCTCTTTTGCCACGGTCACGCCGTCTTTCGTGATGGTCGGGCCGCCGAATTTCTTCTCGAGCACCACGTTACGGCCCTTTGGCCCGAGCGTGATCTTCACGGTGTCGGCCAGTTGGTTGACCCCGCGCAGGATTGCCTGTCTCGAATTGTCGCTGTATACGATTTGTTTTGCCATAGTATTTTCCTTCAGTTCTTAGGACGCCGTGGCGAGCTTTGTGCCGCCTTCGATAATTCCCAGCACTTCGTCTTCGCGGATGATCAGATAGTCCTGGTTGTCCACTTTGATCTCGTTGCCTGAGTATTTGCCGATAAGCACGCGGTCTCCCACTTTCACATCCAGCGGAACGATCTTTCCGTCGTCCAGGCGCTTGCCTTTTCCCACCGCCGTCACCATGGCTTCCTGCGGCTTCTCCTGTGCCGAGTCCGGGATGTGCAGGCCGCCCTGCATCTGTTGTTTCTCTTCGGCCCGTTTGACCACGATCCGGTCATATAGCGGTTGAATTGTCATCGTTTTTCTCCTTAAAGTGTCTATGCGGATTTAGGCCCGCCCGCCAAGTGTTCGAGTGCTCGCGTCAGGCTCGACATCATGTCGATGGGCAGCGGGAACACCACGGTTGTATTCTTCTCCGCGCCGATCTCGACCAAGGTCTGCAAATACCGCAACTGGATCGCCGCCGGCTGTCTCTGAATCTGCTCGGCCGCCATCGCGAGTTTCTCGGACGCCTCAAACTCGCCTTGCGCGTGAATAATTTTGGCGCGTTTTTCGCGCTCGGCTTCGGCTTGGCGGGCGATCGCGCGGATCATCTGCTCGGGCAGATCCACCTGCTTCACCTCGACCATAGTCACCTTCACGCCCCACGGCCCGGTCTGCTGATCGAGCACCGTCTGCAGCCGAAGGTTGATCTTTTCCCGCTGGCTCAATAAGGAGTCCAGATCGACCTCGCCTAAAACGCTGCGTAAGCTCGTCTGGGAAAGCTGCGACGTCGCGTACAAAAAGTTCGCCACTTCGATCACAGCCTTGGTGGGATCGATCACACGGAAGTAAACCACCGCGTTGACCTTCACCGTCACGTTGTCGCGAGTGATTACATCCTGGGCGGGAACTTCCATGGTTTCAATTCGCAGCGATATTCGGACGATACGATCAAGAGGCGCGAATACCAATACCACCCCCGGACCCTTGGGCTGCGCTAAAACCCGGCCCAGGCGGAATATCACGCCGCGCTCATACTCGCGCAAAATCTTGATGGACGATAGCAGATAAATGACGATGATCGCGACGGGGACCATCCAGAGGTCTAGCATGAGGATTCAATGAAATAGCAGCATTCCAAGGCCCATCAGATAGGCCCGTGGGCGCGCGTTTCGTTGTTGGAAACTGACCGCGTATCGCCAACTGACCAAATGTGGTCAGTTCCCGATCAGGTTTTGCAGCCGTTTTCGGATGTCGCTCTGCGTGTTCTTATCGGTGATACACGCGGCCGATTCCTTAGCCTCTTGCAGGCTGGATTTGTATTCCCCCGGCATCGACCCCAAAAGACTGCTTCGCGCCGACCGCAAGTGCTCGATCAACAAGTCGTGCGAGCTGTTGCTCTGCTTTCCGGCGTCCTCGGCCCCGCCCGCCTCGACGATCAATTGATCCAGGCTCTTGAGGGCAGCATTATCGGACACTACTTGATTCCAACCGGCGCCGGCTTCGCGCGCTCTATCGACTTCTGGTGAGCCAGCTCGGATGCTTCGTCCGCTTTCGTCGAATGACCGCAGGCTGTCTGCGCGTGCTCTTCGCATGCCGCATGGGCGCCCTGGTTGCTCTGTTCCGCCGCGGCGCGGTGACTCTTTGCTGCTCTTTCATGGTGATACGCGGCGCTAATGTGTGCATCTTTGGGCATACTGAGGAACTCCTCTTCCTCCTGCTGTACTGCACGAGTGTGCCCATCTTGCGGTTCGCGTCAGACGGGAAGCATTTACCCATCCTTCTGGTATGCTGCGTCCTGATATGCTGCGTCCATGCTTGGCGGATTCAAGCGGGCGGGCGTCCCGTGGCCTGGCTTGGCAGTAGGAACGCTAATCTTATCGCCATAGTCCGGGTGGTTTTTACGTATTCGATCCCTGAACTCCACGTCAGACGAGCCCGCCCACATCTCGGCCGGCAGGGAGTGGTTGCAGTGGGGAACTTATTCCTACGAGTTGCAGCACCCGCCCCTCGCCCGAATCGCCGTAGCACTAGGGCCGTATCTCAAAGGATTGCGATCAGAAGGCCGGCTGGACTCCGTGACTGGTACGACGATGGTCATCTTCAACGATGGCAATCGAATCCTCTACTCGGGCGGCGACTATTGGACCAACTTAACTTTGGCCCGCTTGGGTACAATTCCCTTCCTCGTCCTGGCGATGTTGGTTACGTACTGGTGGGGCTGCCGGTATTTTTCGCCCTCAGTGGGGTTATGGGCCGTCGCGTTCGTCGCGTGCTGTCCGCCCATTTTAGGCCAAGCCGGACTCGCGACCTTGGATATGGCCTGCGCGGCGACCGTTGTACTGGCTCTATAGCAATTCACGCGCTGGCTCGAAGGGCCCGCGAATTGGACAAGTTCTCTTGCTATTGGGGCTGGCATTCGCAGCCGCTCTGTGGTGCAAGTTCTCCGCGTTACCGTTCCTGGCCGCCTGATGCATAACTGGGATATTTGTGGTTTCGCGCGTCCCAGCCAACACAGAGTGCTTCAGCGCGCACGTTTTGGCATCGTGGCGATGCTCGCCTGCGTCTTTCTCATGTGGGCAGGCTATCGTTTCACCTCCACGCCGATCATCTTGCGATCGCCCATTTCGGATCCGCACCGCTGGAGCGCGCCGGGCTCCCCGCCGTATCGTGTCATCGGTCGCGAGGATTTGCTCCCCGGCTACGTAGCCGTCAGCCTGCGTTATCAGTATTTGAGCAACGTTAAGGACGGCGGGCTCCAGTGGATCAAGAAATATCGTCCCATCGAACGAATCGGCACCTCTATCGACCTCTTTTATCTGGATCATCCGTCCTAACGGCGCTCGATCTCGGAAGGCCTGACCTTTCACATCGCGCGATGTGACCGCCACCGTGAAGCCCTAAGCGACCTTCTTGCCGCCCATCACCACCGCGTAAGGAAACAGCTTGCGGCGTCCTGTCCGCTTGTGGCCGTAGTTGTCGGCGAATTCGAAATTGCTTTCCTTAAGCTCGAACACGGCGACGTCCGCGGCGGCACCAATCCGTAGCGTTCCGTAACTCTTGTACTCCGGGATGGCGTGCGCGGCGTTAGAAGTGACACGGGCGATCACCTGATCGACGGGCATTCCAAGCAGCAGGAATTTCGACATCACATTCGGCAGGTTCAGCACTTGATCCGTCAGCCCCGCCCCGGTGATATCGGACGAGATCGTGTCCGGCAAAAATCCTTGCTGCATGGCGCGCTCTGCGACATCCCACGTCCAGTGAGCAGTCCGCCCGTTGCCGAAATCGAACAGAATCCCGCGGTGACGCGCCTCCAAAACTTGCGGCAGTACCCGTCCATTGTCATCCAGCATGCCGTGGGGCGCGGGAGCATACATATGAGTCACGATATCGCCCCGTCTAAGAAGCGCGAGGATCTCCGGCAGCGGCGAAGCCGTATCGCCCACGTGGACCATGATCGGAATCTTCAGCGGATCGGCGACTTGGCGCGCGTGGCGCACTGCTTCCAGATCGTGCTCTCCGGCGGCTGAACGCGAAAGCCGGGCTTTGATGCCGACGATCCAATCGCGCGAGCGCTCGACGGCGCGGCGGGCCGCAGGGACATTGGCTTTCTCGATATCCAGCAGCTCCGTCGCGCCATCGGCCAGTCCGCGCTCGGAAATGTTCAACAAGATCCGCACCCGGTTAGGCGCGTTTTGGGCGGACTTCAGCAGTTCGTCCACGTTCTCAGCGCCGCGCGATCCGGCGTCCACGAGAGACGTTACGCCGGTGGAGAGACAGTGTGCCGGAGTCAGCTCTTTGTCGGCAATATGCGCGTGTATGTCGATGAGGCCGGGAGTGACCAGCTTTTCGCTTGCATCAATGATCTCGGCGGCAGTATACGGCGGGATGTTGGATTGGATGGCCGCGATTTTTCCAGCGCCAATCGCAACGTCGGCCACGCGATCCACGCGCTGCGAAGGATCCAGCACGCGGCCGCCTTTGATGATCAGATCGTACTGAGCAGCGAGCAAGTGAGGCGCGCGCGTCACTACAACCGAACCCGCGGCACTAACGCGAAGAAGCTGGCGGCGAGTCAACATACTACTTCAAAAGGTCCGCTACTTTCGCGACACCCGCTTTCGCGCAGGCGTCATCATTGTCTTGATTGGACCCTGAGCTGCCCACACCTCCGATAACGTCGTTCCCCACCTGAATAGGCACGCCGCCCCCGAGCGCCAGAATGTCAGGGAGTTCGCGCTGCGGCGCGTACGCCGGATCGCTGGTGCGCTTCTGAAACTCCAGCGTGCTGGTGCGGAACATGCGCGCGGTGTAAGCCTTGCGCCGCGCCATCTCCACCTGCTGCGCGGTTGCCTGTTCATCGCGCAGGATCACCATCACTTGGCCCGCTCGATCGACCACTGCTACCGCGGTACTGAAGCCTTTCGTCTTGCACGCTGCTAGGGCCGCCTCGGCAATCGTCTTCGCCATCGGTAGCGACAGATTGCGCTGGGTCACCAAGCCCTGAGAAGTCGCAGTGGCCGCCAGGCCAATCGCCATCGCCGCTTGCAGATGGAAGGTCATTTCGCGTCGCCGAGCCCTTCCGGACATGCGAACTCTCGTAGCTCGTCATTACCCGAGGTGGCTTTGCGATAGGTCTTCACGGTTTCCCAAGGCTTCGTCAACGCCTTAGGGTCCGTCACGGTGAGCCGATCTTCGAGAAGCCCGGGGCTTAGGAACCGGATGCGTTCCTTGACGGTCATTGCGTCGCTATGCGGGGAGAATCCTTCGATGAAGGAAGCTTCGTGCAGCGCGACCGTGTCCACCACCAGCGTGTCGCCTTCCCAATGGCCAGTCGAATATCCCGCATAGGTGGGATCGTCGAGAATCTTCTGAGTAGGCTTGCGACCGTCCAGATACACGCGCCGCAGCGCGTCGTTCAGTTCGCTAAAGAAGGTGATCTTGTCTTTGTTCTGCATCACCTCCATGCCGTATGCCATCGACATCATAGCCGGCATTCCAGGGGGGAGGCACTTGGCCGTGTTGTCGTACTCCGAGGAACCGGCCATGCGTGATTTGCGGATCATTTCCCACTTGGCCATGTACGCGGGTGTGAGCGACGGCGCGTCCGGAGAGCGCCCCTGCGAGCCATCGGATAGCGGCGCCGACTGCGTAGGTCGCGGCGGCGGACCCTTCTGTTTACCTTTAGCGTCCGCTGGAGGAGCACCGCGGCCTAACGCAGCCGCCCCAAATGGATTGATGGGATAGTAGACGCCGGAGAAATCGGGCGCCGTGGATTGCGCGTGCAGCGCGGCACAAGCAAATGCGACCAGGCGCAACATCCACACGACGCAGCTTGGTGTGTTCATATGGATCCTATTGTTGTGCAGGACCCGCATTCGGCAGGATGGTGCCATCCGCCTTGGTCACGCGGGCAACCAGACCCGTCTTCGAGCCGTCCTTCGCCGGGCTCATATCGACAGTAATCATCTCGCCTGGCTGGAGCGAATTCTTGGTCCAGCCGGCGCGAAGCAGGACGCCTGGAGCGCGCCCCTCGATCCCCCAGTCCGCTTTTTCGCCCTTGCCGTCATCGACAGTGAGAATCACCCAGGTATGCGGATTCCTCCACTCGAAGGCCTTGACGACTCCCGTGACGGTGACCACCTTCGTCACCTCAAAGGCCACGTTGCTGTGGTGCGCCAATCCGGGAGTCGCAGTGCTGAGCGCCGCAACCGCAACGGCGGCAATAGCGAAATGTATCCGCATTGAGCTCGCCTCCTGGGAAACCTTTGTAACACAACCTTCCGAGAAGATCCTCCCCGCTATCGCACCTAAAACAGAATCGAAGGCTTTGGTTGTCTGGGTTGCCAGGGATGGTGCTTGGATGTAGACCATGCTACCGTCCAAGTCGTCAGGAGACAAACGGTATGAAGAAATCCATGCTAAGCAATCGGAATTCGATTGGAGTCGCCAACAGTTTGATTTTAGGTATCCTCCTTACGATTAGTTTGACTCGACCCGCCAAGGCCAGTACCTACACATACACATATCAGGGAGGGGAATATTACACGCATTGCTTGGGTACTTACCAGGGCTCGGGCGGTCCTGGCAACTGTAATGGTTATTATCAACTTACGGGCTGGTTCACGGTAAGTAGTCCAGTGGGTCCTAATCATTCGAGCAACTTTCAGATACCGTTTTTGAGCGCATCGCTCTCGGATGGTTTTGGTGTTACTCTGTCGTACAATGCCCCATCCACAAACGTAACGTCCTCCGTACTCCGAATATCGACAGACTCTAATGGGAATATCTACGGTTGGGACTTTTCCCTCTCGAACATCATTTTCGACCCGCCCGGCCCCGGTCCATATACGGGTATGTTGACGGAGACATTTTCAGGTGGTGCAGAAGATATCACTGGCGTTACAGGAGTGGACGAGCATCATCATGCTTATAACGAGGGGCATGGACAAACGGACGTTTATCAGGGAGGAACGTGGACTCTTGAAATCCCTGAACCCTCCGCTCTGCTGCTGGTCGGCACGGCCCTGCTAGGGTTGGGCGGCCTCGTAAAGCGGAAGTCGTAGCCCGGCAAAGAGGAACCAAGGCCGCCTCGCCTTCATCTGGTGAGACAATTTGGGAGATGCGCGCCGCCGCCTGAAAGCTCGCAACCCATAAGGCAGACCGACAACGTCGAAGAGGAGCAAGACCGTGAAATCATCAATGCCGTCTTCCCTATTGGTATTGGTTACCATTTGCTTGAGTACCTGGGGCCAGGGAATCGACTACGCCAAAATCGAAATTCTGACGGAGAAAATCGGTCCGAACCTCTACATGCTCTCCGGTTCGGCGGGAGCAGATCCGGGCCATGAGGACGCCGCCGGCGGCAGGATCGGCATACTGGCCGGGCCGGATGGCATCTTCATGGTGGATGCCCAATACGCGCAGATCACCGACAAAGTTCTGGCCGCGATCCGGAAGATCAGCTCCGAGCCGATTCGTTTTCTGGTCAACACGCACGTGCATCCGGACCACACGGCCGGTAACGCGAACTTCGTCAAGATGGGGGCGTTGCTGTTTGCGCGCGAGGAACTGCGCGAGGAAATGTTGCGACCACCGGCGCGAGCGGGTAATGTGGCCTCGGAGGGAGATCCGGCGCGGCTTCCCGTGGTGACCTACGGCATGGGTAATCCGGTGAAACTTCGCATGGACGGCGAAATCGTCGATCTGATTCCGGTTCGCGCAGCCCATACCGGCGGCGACACGATGATCCGGTTTGAAAATGCGGACGTGATCATGATCGGCGACTTCTACCGGAACTACGGGTATCCCTTCATCGACACCAACAATGGCGGCACACTGAAAGGTGCGCTCGAAGCGCTGGACGTCACGATGAAGCTGGCCGGTCCCAACACGAAGCTCGTTCCCGGCCACGGCACCGTCATCAACCGCACCGACATTGCTCCCTATCGCGACATGATTCTGGGCGTCCAGGCGAAAGTACAGCAGATGATCACCGAAGGCAAGAGCGAGCAGCAAGTGCTGGCAGCGAAAGTGACGGCTCCCTATGACGCGAAGGTTCCCGGGGGACTGTCGCGGGCTGGCACGGGGACGAGCGCCGACCGGTTCGTCAGCATGGTGTATTCGCAACTGAAGGGCGGAAAGTAAGGGATCGTGGCGCAGAAGCTGCTTCTGCCGCTGGTATTCACGTTCGGGCTCGTGGGCCTGGCATTCCTGGCTCCGCTCCGCCAAAACCCGAGAGTGCTGGCGGCGTTTCTGGGAACTGCGCTGGCGCTGTACGCGTGGAATGCGTTGTTGCTCGTCTGGGTCCGGCGCGGAAATCGTAAGCTCCGGCTGGAGGTGGTCCTCCGGAAGCAGCACTACCTCCAAGCTTGCGTGCAAGGCTCGCTACTGGCGTATTGGGGCTGGTATTGGCCTCCGGTCTACGCATTCGCTCCCTTCATCCTGGCTCAACTGGTCTTCGCCTACGCATTCGACATGCTGCTGGTGTGGTCGCGGCGTGACACCTACGATCTCGGCTTCGCCCCGTTTCCCGTGGTTGTCAGCATCAACCTGTTCCTGTGGTTCAAGCCGGACTGGTTCTACCTGCAATTCGGATTAGTGGCGCTGGGACTGGCGGCGAAAGAACTGATCCGCTGGAATAGGGACGGGCGGCGCGTACATATCTTCAATCCCTCATCGTTTCCGCTCGCGGTATTTTCCGTGTTCCTGCTAGCGGCGGGCAAAAGCGATATTACCTGGGGCCAGACCATCGCGACCACGCAGTTCTATCCGCCGCATATGTACCTGGCGCTGTTTCTGCTTGGCATGCCCGGTCAGTTTCTGTTCGGTGTGACGACGATGACGATGTCGGCGGTGGTATCGACTTATCTGTTCGGCCGTCTCTACTTCGCCGCGACGGGCATTTATTTCTTCTACGATTCGTATATTCCGATTTCCGTCTTCCTGGGAATGATCCTGCTGTTCAACGATCCGGCGACGTCGCCGCGCACCGAGCCGGGTCGCATCATCTACGGCGCCTTGTACGGACTGAGCGCGGTCGGGCTGTATCAGTTGTTGGGCAGCGCGGGAATGCCGACGTTCTATGACAAGCTTTTGCAAGTCCCGCTCTTAAACCTGTCATCGAAGTGGATCGATCGCATCGCCGGGCAGTCTTTCACGCTGGTGCGTTCGCTGACTCCACGACAACGCAACCTCGCATACATGTCCATCTGGGCGGTCATCTTCACGGGCATGAGCGCCACGCAAGGAGTGGGCGACAGCCATCCCGGCCAGTGGCTACCCTTCTGGCGGCACGCCTGCGAGGATGGCCGCGCCTACGCCTGCCCTTATCTTGCCGATCTGGAGACGAGCTTCTGCGACCGCGGATCGGGCTGGGCGTGCAACGAAGCCGGTTTGTTGCATATCGCGCTCTCGCGGTCGGGCGAGGATCTTCGCAGAAGCGATCCCGCGGGCGCCGCGGAACCCCTGAGGCGCGGGTGCGAGCTTGGGTTTGCCGCAGCCTGCCGGAACTTGAGTACGCTGACCACCGGCACAGGAACGTTCGCAAGGGCGCAGCCGACGCTGGCGGATTTGCCCGTAATCTTGCGCGGGAGCAAAGGCGAAATTCGCGAACGAGATCCTGCGGCGTTGTATGCGCTCGCGTGCCGTGAAGGCTGGCCAGACATATGTGGGCACTCATCGCTCGCGGCGGATGGCCTGCCGTAGCGAGTCGACGCGGCCTTCGGCGCTGAAGAAGAGATCCTCGGGAAAACGACGGTAGGCCAACATGCCGGCGTAGATGGCCGCGCTGTCGTCGGCGTTCAGTCCGATGCCCGCCAAGTATTGCATGCGCAGGTTGCGGTCCCGATTGATGGCCGCTCCAGTTAGCCATGGTTTGAGATCGGACGCTCTGCCCGCGTAGGTCGCAAATAGATCTACCGGCGAGTTCATGCCGACCTCGGCGAGTGACTGCGCCATTTTGCTGTCACCGCCGCGATAGCCAACGCGCTGCTCCATGTCATCGAGATCGATTTTGAGTGGCTCGACCTGGCCGAGAAGAACCATGTCGTGACCCTGGGCCTGATACGGGTTGCCCCAAATGGTTGCATTCGGAAAGACCTCGAAGAATGTGGCGACGGAGCTCTTGACTGCATCCTGGTTGGTCTCGAAGAGCTGAATGTACATCGTGACGACGCCGCCCGGGTTGAGGTGTTGCTTCATCACTTCGTAGAATTCCGAGGTGTAGAGGTTCGCCGCGCCCTTCACCCAGGGATCCAGTGGATCGACGGTGATGCCGTCGAAGCGTTCGCGCGTCGTTAAGAGATAGTGGCGGCCATCCTCGATGCGCACCTGGACCTTAGGGTTATGGACGACGTCGAAATTCGGCTCACTGAAGTACTCGGCGGCAGCCCGCGGGACTAACGGTTCGATTTCAACGATCGTCTCGCGTTCCACCCTCGGGTCGATGGACACCGCGCCCGCGGTGATGCCCGCGCCGCAACCGATGACCAGAACTGACCGAGGGTTGGCCGGAACTAGAGACGTGAGGTGTCCGAGCATACGTTGGAGGCGCATGTCGCGGGGAACATTCGAAGCCTGGACCTTCCCCGCGACGTGAAACGTGAGGAGTCCGTTAGGGAAACTCGCGACCGCCACCGACGAATTAATGCCTTCACGAGCGTAGATGATATCGCTCTTGCCGGCCCATGTCGCGGCGTAGCGGCCGTAGGCAATCAGGAGTTTCGAAACGGGCGGGACACCGTAAATCGATAGGCAACCGAGCGCCGCCAGAACGACCCAACGCCGGGGTAATAGCATTGCACCGGCGATGACGGACAACGCGATGAACGCCTGTTCGGTACGCTGCGATCCAATCCAGGCAACCAGGATCAGGCTCGCGCCGAGTGCGCCCACGATGGCTCCCAGAGTGTTGGCTGCGTAGATGCCCGCGAATAGTTTGGAGGACTCATGCGGTTTCGATCCGGCTGCCGCGAGGGCCAAGGGGAAGCTCGCCCCCCAAAGGATTGTCGGGGGCAACAGAGCCCAAAATGCGCGGGCGAGGTCGAGCTCAAAATTAAACCAGATGTTGGAGGAGATCGAAGGGTCGATGGGCCAGTAGGGGAGCGATGCCGATATGCTGTACGCGGTCCAGGCAATCGCGGCGGCAGCGAGCAACTGGCAGCATCCTAATGCCAGACGCGGGCGAGCGAGTCGGCAAAGCAAAGACCCGATGCCGGTGCCGATTCCGAGGCCGGTGAGGAAGACTGCAACGATGATGGAAAGCGTGTAAACCGAGGCTCCGAATAGCAGGCCGAGGGTACGCGTCCAGATCGCTTCTGAACCGAGGGCGCACAATCCCGAGAGTGCGATGGCAACGTAGACCGTCGGCGCGGAGCCCACGCCCTCACCGACGGGGCTGGAAACAGTCAGTGGTTTAGGAAACAGCGCGAAGGCAATTCCCGCGACGGCCACGTTGATGGACACGGCAACGTATGTCGCGGTGGCCACATCGTACACGCGCAGCAAATAGAAGCCTGACAGCAGGCATCCGAGCACGGCGCCAGCGATGTTCGCACCGTAGAGCAATCCTAGCCGTGAAACTTCGTCGATCTGACGAGCCAGGGCCGGCAGCGACGCGCCCATCAGAAGGGTTGGGGGCAGAAGGCACGCAGCGGCCGAGTAGGCGCTGCCCACGAAGGGCATCAGAAACAACACCCGGATTCCTAGAATGGCGATGCCGAGTTCGATCGCGTAGAGGCGCCAGCGGGACAGGATCAGGCTGCCGAGACACATCCCGCCCATGAACGTGGCGAGAAGAATACTGAGCGAGATGGCGGTCGAGCCGATGACCAGTTCGAGGAGCTGGAACCAAACGATCTCATAGATGAGCGCGGCTACACCGCTGCCGAAGGAGAGCAGAAGCAGGAGGGAAAGCAGCCAGCGATGCCGAATCATCGGATCGGGAATGTTAACACGAAATCGATTGGCACCCTCATGAGAGAGCGCTCGATCTCCTCGATTTCTACTTTAGGGGCGAGGCGGGACCGCAGCGCGGGCGAATGCTCTAAGTAGAAGAGTCGTTGGAGAGAAATAGTTGACCCGCGAGGGTGTCGCTTACTTGCCGACCGATTTAAGGGCGGCTCCGCCCTTCTCGACACTGGCGCCGGTCCCTAAAGCTAATTTCTGGGCACCCCACTTAAGGCCCCGGCCGGTTGCTTTGACGCCCCTGACGGTGACCTTACCCGTGGCGGCGCCAGTTTTGGCTACCGCGGTCTTAGCGGAGTCACCGGCGTCCTTGATGTCTTGCCCGGCGCCGTCCTGGGTCTTCGCCGCGAGAGGGAGGATAAAACAAATGGAGAGCAGAATGTTCCTTATAGCTCGCATGATTCTACTGTAGCGGAAAATTCACTGGAATGGCGGGATGGGTGAGCAGCATAGGCGGGATAATGGAGGGCAGTGAAATGATGCGACGTGTTGCCCTGTTGTTTCTCTTAGTGGCGAACGCCTTTGGTCAGAAGTCGCCAGTCCCGTATGCGCTGGAAAGTGATGGGCCTGGGCCAACTTTTACCAGCGAAGATGTTAGTCTTTCGTACCAGGGCTCGTACTCATCGATCCGGAACGTAGACTTCCGAAACCTCAGAGTTTTTGTTCCTGACGGGGCCGGAAAACCCGCTGGAAGCGTTCTGCTCAAGAAGGGACACTACAAGCGTGACGAATCCCTTAGCCATTTTTCAATGAACTTGGATTCGATCTACTTCCTCGGCACGTCCCCAGCATCCAAGGCAAGTTCCGCACTCGTCCTGTCTTATGGTCCGCTGCGGGAGGCAGTTCCACCCAGGGAACAACCGCCCAGGTGTTCACGGTATCCGACGGCCATCTTAGATCGGTGCAGGAGATCGGCTGGGATACTCACTTTCAAGCGGGTCAGCCCACGGACTCGTTCGACGCAAGTACGAACACGCTTGTGATTCGCTCGGCCCACTATATCCCAGGAGACGCGCATTGCTGCATTTCGGCTATGGACATCGTCACTTTCAAATGGGACGGTACTCGCCTGGTCCAATCCGCCATCCCGACCAAACTTTCGGAATACAGCAAGAAAGAAGGCAAGACCCTCCCTCGGTGATCCCTGGGAGTTGGTTACCCGCCGGAACGAGTTCGGCCGAGGGGCCACAACCAACCACGTGTTCCACCGGGCGAAGTGCAAGTTTAACGAGCGGCATCCGCGCAGGCGGCCTTGAAGTCTGAATAGCTTCCGGGGTCGAGGGTCACCGATGCGTGTTCGATTTTCAGCCCGGAGCGAAACGTCTTGGCGAATGAGCCGCGATCCTCCATGACCAGTTTGGTCCCGCTCCACCGGCCATACAGGTCGAGATAACCCCGCGTTGGGCGCGAATCGAAAAAATACCATTCGAGCAGGCGAAAAGTGATCACGCTGCCCTCCGTGCCGGACCAGCCGTTGTAGATCGTGCCCAACATTTTCAGGTATTGGCTCACGCCTCGCGAAGTGCAAAGGTAGGCTGAGCCCTGTACGCCACCGGTGGGACGCAACCCAACCATACGAAGGCGGGAAAAATGGGAAGCCGGGTAGAGAAACACGTACAGGGGATAATTTCCGCCTTTGGTATGCAGCATTCCAGTGGCCGACCAGGATAATAGCGGGGTCGAAACCCCACCGATATGAAAGGACCAGGGGGCGGTAATGGCGGCCACACCATAGACTAAGCCCACGCAAAGCAGGACCAGGCCGAGAAGCGTCGCGATACATCCGTGTCGCTTCGCTACCCGCATACGCGAGCTACTTTTTCGCGGCTTTTTCTTCCGCGCGGGCGCCAGCGAGGATGCCGGTCATACCGTAGTTCCCCTCGTGACAGGCGGAGTCGAAGATCATGTGGCGATGATCGTCGGCTTTGCCCATTTCAATGAGAACGGTCCACGGCCGGGTCCAAGTTTTTGGATCCTCGAAGGTGATTTCGCGGCGCAAATTGTTCGCGTCCACGCGCCGGATGCGTTCGGTCATCTTATAGGTATCGATGTTGGATCCGCGGAAGCCCTGCGAGAAATTGGTAGTTTCAATGACCAAAGTGTCGCCTTCCCAGTGGCCGCGCGAATCCCCTAAATAGAACTTGAGGTTGGACGGAGCATGTGGGCGCCCATCCATAAAGATGGTGCGATTGCCTCCGCCGGCGTGATCGTCTTCCATGTAAATCCCCATGGATTTAGGAGACTGCACGATCTGCATCACGGTGCCTTGGGCGAAAGCAGTATTTAGAGGAAGGAACGGCATCGGCACGCCGAGGCAACGGGGCGATTGCGCGATAAATTCCGGATTGTCGTTCGGGCCTCCCGGGCCTCGGCCACCCGCGCCCGCAGGAGCGCCGCCGCGACCGCCTCTGCCAGCTCCCTGCGCACCCGCCACGAGCGGAGGGATTTTGCCATCGGGCGGATCGATGACCATCGATGTCCGCTTGCCGGTTTTCAGGATCGAATTGAAGACTGCGTTATAGGCTCCGCTGACGTCCTGAGCCCCGGATGAGCGAGCGTTGCGGCCAGGATCCAAACCTTTCTTCTTGTCAGCTGCGGCCACTTCCTCGTCTGTCAGAAATTCCTTGCCGGCATTTGCCGCGGAGCGTTCCAGCGGCACATCGTACATGACGAACCACGTACCCTGCAAGTTGGGATCGCCCCAGGGCGTTCGAAGGGAAGGTGCTGCCTTGGTTGCACTCTTGGATTTGGCGGCTGTTGATTTGGGAGCTGTTGATTTGGGAGCGGCCGCGGGAGTCTGGGCGAGTGCGAGGACACCCGCCAATGTACCCACCACCAGCACCAGAGAGACTAAACTCCGCTCCATGACTGTCGCGGCTCTGTAAGTGGCTGCCACTGGCTTTCCTTGCGCCTATTATAGTAGATGCATATGAGACTTTGGAGCAAAGGCTGGATCATTTTTTTTATATCGGCCGTAGCGCTGGTGGGGCAAACTTCTGGCCGGATCGCCGGCAAGCCCGACTTCAACGGGATTTGGGAAGCCAATAACACTGCCAATTGGGACCTGCAAACTCACGCGGCGCGTCCGATGGTGGCGCAACCCGGCTTAATTCCCGGCTCCCAGGTTCTGGCGGCGCCGGTGGTTGGACTAGGCGCGATAGGCTGGGTGCCCGGAGGTCTGGGCGTGGTGGAGGGCGATGAGATTCCGTATCAGCCATGGGCAGCCGCGAGAAAGAAGGAAAACCTGGAACACTGGATGGATCGCGATCCGGAGATCAAGTGCTTTCAGCCCGGGGTCCCTCGCGCGATGTACATGCCGCATCCTTTTCAGATAATCCAAAGCGCAACTAAGATCCAGATGGTGTTCGAATTTGCGAACGCGCAGCGTACGATCCATCTGAATAAGATGGATCCGTATCCGAACGTGCTGTACATGGGGTACTCAGTCGGTCACTGGGAAGGCGATACGCTGGTGGTCGACGTGTCGGATTTCACCGACGCCACGTGGTTTGACAGATCGGGCAATTTCCATAGCGATGCACTGCACGTGGTGGAGCGGTACACCCCGATGGGCCACGATGCTATTCGTTACGAAGCCACTATCGAAGATCCGCAGGTATTCACACGGCCCTGGAAGATCAGCATGCCCCTCTATCGCCGGCTGGAGCCGAATGCCCAACTGACGGATTTCCGGTGTGTCGAGATGGTGGAAGAGACCATGTACGGGCATCTTCGCAAAGAGCAACTGGTAAAGCACTGGGAAGGCACCACCATGAACATCGACGTGACGCGCAAGATTCCGCCCGGGGAAGCTGTGCACGAACGCTACATATCAGGGAACCCGCCGGGGAAATAGCGCCGGAGGTTGTAGAATAATGAGGGTTGGGAGGTCAGTCGAAATGCGAGCCAGACTAACTGTGGGAGCCGTGATCGCTGCAGGTATCGCGCTGCTTCTATCGCCATCTCCGGCGCGGGCACATCATGCCTTCGCGGCGGAATTCGACGAGAAGAAGCCGGTCAAATTCGTCGACGCGACGGTGACGAAGGTCGAGCTGATCAACCCGCATAGCTGGATCCATGTCGACGTGAAACAGCCTGACGGCACGGTGGTGAACTGGGCGATCGAAGCCGGGAGCCCGAATATCCTGCTGCGGCGAGGCATCACCAGAGATACGCTCCAGAAGGGGCAGAAGATCGTCATCGACGGGTATCAGTCGAAGGATGGGTCGCACAGGGCAAACGGCCGCGACCTCACGCTGCCGAACGGGCAACATTTATTCCTGGGATCGTCGGGTCCTGGCGAAGGGGCTCCGTACGAAGTGCCGCGGCCGGGCGTGGACACGAAGTAGGCTGACGCTCATTTTTCTGGCCACGTCATAGATTGGAATAAGCGAACTTTATCGGGATGGGGCGAGCTTGTCATCCCTCAGAAACTGGCGGTGGATTGCGTTGCGCAAACTGTGCCTGGTGCCAGTAGGGATACGGACGAGTCACCTTGCTGGCCGCATCGAGTTTTACGATTTGCGGCGCTGTCAGGCTCCAGCCCGCGGCGCCGAGATTCTGTTGGAGCTGTTCGGCGTTTCTCGCGCCGACAATGACCGTCGAAACGGTAGGCCGCTGCAAGAGCCAATTCAAAGCGATTTGCGGCACGTTCTTGCCGGTTTCCCTGGCGACTTCGTCGATGGCTTCGACCACTTTAAACAGAAGCTCATCGGAGACCTGCGGGCCCATGCCGGATGTCTTGGGAAGGCGGCTGACTTCGGGTGGCGGCTGGCCGCGACGAAGCTTGCCCGTAAGCCGGCCCCAACCTAGAGGGCTCCAGATGAGAGCGCCGACCTTCTGATCCAGACCGAGCGGCATCAGCTCCCACTCATATTCACGTCCGATCAACGAATAGTAGACTTGATGGCCGACATAGCGAGCCCATCCGAATCGATCCGAAACCGCCAGCGACTTCATGAGATGCCAACCGGAAAAGTTCGAGCACGCGATGTAGCGGACCTTGCCGGAGGTCACGAGATTGTTGAGCGTAGACAGTGTTTCCTCGACGGGCGTAGTCGCGTCGAATCCATGCATGTGATAGATGTCGATGTAGTCCGTGCCAAGGCGGCGCAAGCTGTCCTCGCAAGCGCCGATCAAATGACTTCGCGACGATCCCAGATCGTTCGGCCCGTCTCCCATGGGGAAGGTGGCCTTCGATGAGATCAGCAGTCGTTGGCGCTTACCTGCAATCGCTTTGCCGAGGATTTCTTCCGAGAGTCCTTTGGAGTAGATGTTCGCCGTATCGAACAGATTAACTCCCGCATCCAGGCAAATATCGACGAGTCTTGTGGCTTCCTCGACGCCGGTTTCTCCCCAGGCGCGGAAGAACTCGCTGCCGCCACCGAAGGTACCTGCTCCAAAACTGAGAACGGAGACCTTCAAACCCGAATTGCCTAGCTGTCTATATTCCATATTTCGATCTTAAACTCGAATGATATTCTCAAGGTATGTGGAAGTTCCTCCTCCTGGTTCTGACGGCAGGGGCGTTTGTAGCCGCCAATGCTCAAATCAAAACCTTTCCGTTCGCCTACATGCAGCAGGATCTCCCGAACGGACTTAGGCTCGTGACGATCCCGACCGATTCCCCGAATCTGGTGTCGATCTACATCGTGGTGCAGACGGGATCCAGGAACGAAGTGGAACCTGG
>Ga0105240_10001606_pt1 | contig 38308 bp, 38 predicted proteins | sample KBSC54metaG_FD_80426 | JGI IMG/M metagenome (GOLD analysis project Ga0105240, IMG submission 80426) | Corn rhizosphere microbial communities from Kellogg Biological Station, Michigan, USA - KBS C5-4 metaG | ecosystem: Host-associated > Plants > Roots > Rhizosphere > Soil | place: Michigan, USA... | reverse complement strand
CACCCAAAAATTGTTGTAATTGTAATAATAAAGATAAATCTCGTTTATGTAGACCCATTTGAAATTTCGATTGAACCCGCCAACCTAATTTATGAGTTTTACTTTTATCTATTATAATACTAAATGAACCTTCAGCATCTATTAAACCAGTTCAAAATCAAGGAGAAAATTTTAAGGTAGAATATTGTTTTTTATTTAATTGGTTAGAAAGGTTTTTGATTTGATAATTTCTTACGAAACCCATTAGAGTACATCTTAAATGTGTAATATTACTACACATCAATCACCATTTACTCGTTGCTCTTTTACAAATAATATTATTATTTGATTTAGATCCGCGGTTTCCTATTTCTTTTTCAATCATCTTATGACTTATTACCTTACATGAGTGATTAATTCATCCACATATATTTTTTCAAATATTGCTTGGTACCATAAGCTTTAAAGAGTCCCCGGAATTTGATGATTTATCCCCACAATTGTATTTTCCAAGGACACATAGAGGATCATGAGACATATATTCTATAGAATATAAATGTACTAAAGATGATATTATTAATACTGGTAAAAGCATTGATCAGTCCCAAATTAACTTAATTTATATTTAAATATTTATAAATTAATAATTATATATTTATAATTAAAGAGTTTTTACCTTGTGTGCAGGCTACCCACCATGTGTAGTTATTGGCTTATCCTTCCTCTTTACGATTTCACATTCGTTATTGGGCCCGACTGTACATTTGGACAGACATTTCAGCCTAACCCCGGTGAACCAGTCTGTAGCGACATTTACAACTGCCGACGGTCTATTACCAGGAAGTCGTTAACCGTTTTCACCTATTTTCTGTAAATACAAAACTGTTCGATTGTAATCTTTATCAGCTCTTTTTTTTTATTATTTTTTTTGCCGACCTCCTCCGCCTATATATTTTTATTTAATTAAATACTGCTACTCTTCTAATTTTATGATTTTTTAATACTGTATATTGTACTGATTTTGAATATGAAGATTCTAAATGTTTACTTAAAGTTTCTGGATTAACTCCTATTGTTGTCCCTGCTTCTTGTAAACTATTTATTATTATTACTTCATTATCTGGCTTATATATTTCATATACACAACTTGTTTGTTGATGTAATACTTTATTTGTTACTATGTCTATTTGTCTACCATCAGATAAATATTCTACAGTTGGATTTGTATTAATTAATTTATTTTTATCTTCAATACTTAATAATTCTACTCCTTTTGTATTAGTAGATAATCTATAATTATTCATAGTATATGATAATTTTAAAATTAAATCTTTCATTTCTTCTATTCTATGTAATCCATTATATATTGCAATACTTATAATTTTAAAATCATTAAAATCTAATCCCTTTTTACTTAAAAATTCCAATTCATTTAAAAAAGGTATTAAGTAATTATGTATCACTCTAATATTTTTTATTATTAAAGATACACTAGGTTTACTTTTTTCTCTTGAGTTAACCATAGTTATTGAAATAGTAGATGAATTATTTAATTTAAATATTGAATATTTATCAAACCCTAAATTACTTTCTAAAAATTCTTTGATTTTTAACATTACTGGTTTTTGGCTTGCAGTCAACTCTATTGAAAATGTTGGTATTAGAGAGTCTCTTCTAATAAAAAAAGATCCATCTCCTTCTATAAAACCTAATAATCAATATTTATTGATAATTATATCAGTAAATCTATCAAAATTAACTCTTTTATTATTCATATTTTCTTTTAATTCTATTATTTTATTTTTTATAGAATCTATACTAAGATTTTTATCTCTATTATTATATAAATAAAAAGCTTCTTTAAAATCTAAAAAATCTAAATGTTTAGTAGTATTTAAATTATTTTCTGTAAAGATTGCAATTAATTTTTCTATTCCTTTTTTATCTGTTACGTTAAATATGCACTCATTATTATATATTCTAATATTACCTATACCTAATTTATTTTTAATTAATTCTAATACTTTTAGATCATCAATATGTAATGCTATTTTAAACATAAAAACAAAGCTGGATACTGATACTTTATCTTTTTTTCATAAAATATTTATTATAAAGTTTGATTCTGCATCTGAAAACCCTACAAATCATTGATAAAAATTATCTTTATTTAAATTTGTAGTATAATTATTAGATATTATTTTATTTAATCCAAATGTTTTAAATTTTCTAATAAAAACACTATTACTTATTAAAACCTTACAATTTTTAATTAAATTATGCTTTAGAAGTTTATAATAAATATGTTTCATTATTTGTATAATAAATTTACAGAGTTGGATTTTAACCAACACAGCCGCCACTCATCAATTACTAGATGAATTCACACAAAATACTGTTAAGCTATCAAAATAAAATCCTCATCATATATTTAAAGATTCAGAATCTACTCATCTAAATAATTTTAAACTTACTGGGATATTATTTAATCCTACTTCTATATATGCTATTATTGCTAATAATGTTGTAATCATAACTAATGTTGTTGTAATTAATTGTGATCCTTTTGTTCCTATTATTCTTCCATATAATCCTGAATAAATAGAACCTATTAAGGGTAATAATATAATTGTTAAGTACATTTATTTATTTTCAATAGTTATTGTTCCTCTTAATCTATAGTAGGCTACTAATATACTTAACCCTATTGCAGATTCTGCTCCAGCTACTGATATGATATATATTCCAAAAGTTTGACCTACAATATCATCCATTGTATAAGAACTAATTATTATTATTAATGTTATAGATAATAACATTATCTCTATTGATATTAACATTAAAATTATATTTTTTCTATTTAACACAAATCCTAATATTCCTATTATAAATAGTATTATTGCTAAATTCATTTAAAATTTTAAAATATTTCTTAGTAATTAAAATAATAATAAAAATATTATTATTTTATCTTTTTCATTTTACTATAAAATTAGTAGATTATAGAGTAACAAGAATCGAACTTGTAAAACAAAAAAAAATTTTTGCTATTAACCAATAAATAAATACTCTATTTTTTTTAGTAAACTTAATGTAAGTATACTGCATCTTTAATATATGAACAAGTTAATACTACGAAAACTTGTGCTTGAATGATTGCTATTGCTAATTCTAATCCTGAGAATGCTATTATGAATGCTAATGGTAATAACCCTGCAAAGAAGAATATTATTCCAGATGTCATAATTGAATATGTAAATCCACTTAATATTATTAATAGTAAATGTCCTGCCATTATATTTGCCCCTAGTCTTAATCCTAATGATATGTTTCTTGCTAAGTATGATACAAATTCTATCAATACTAATAAAGGAACTAATCCTAAAGGACAACCGAATTTATCCTAAGTCCTACTCCATACTATAAGTTATACACCTAAGATTATGAAAATTAAAAATTTTTATATTTAATGTCTTGTGTCTGAGCATATATAAACACTATTTCTAAGTCTATTTATAGGCAAGAATAACAAGAATCGAACTTGTATTAATAAATTATAATAATTTATTCTATTAACCATTTATAGTTTACTCTTTTTTTTTGGGGTTTAATTCTTCTCTTCTATAATTACTAATTGATTCAGCAATAAAATTTAATAAAGTAATGTAATATTGTTAATAGACTAATCTATTCTAAATTCAAAATGTATCTATTTTTAAACGGTTTATCTGATTTATTTTTTAAATAAGTATTTAAACTTTGAGGATAGACATTTAATGCATTAGCTGCACTAGTAATACTTTTATAAGTAGTTTTTATATTTGTTTCCAAATCTAATACACTTATAGTTTTAGAACTAGCTTGAACTTTATTACCTAAATTTTCCATTTCTCCTAAAGATTTAAAAATATATCTATCCGATATTATCATTTCTGTTTCAGATTTTAATGCTTTAGTGATAATTCTTCTATCTATATTTAATTTTCTAGCTGCTGCTTTAATAGCATGATATTGAGTAACAGTGTCATCAAGAATATCTATTACAATAAACTCATAACCTTGTTTACTTAAAGATCTTATTTCTCTATTTTCAACATTAGCAAAAAATTCTTTTAAAGAATCACTAATCTTTTTTTTTATTTCTGGGGTGTAATCTATTCTAGGAGGTTGTCCTGCTACTTTCACTATATTATATTCGGGTTGAAATAGCTCAAAATAATAATTTTCTCTTTCAATAACTTTGTCTTTATCACAAAATTCTAGAACTTCTAAAGTAAACTCAGAATATCCATATTTTAACAATGCTGTACAGATTGGCATACTGCTATCTCTAATTAATACACTATTTTTTAAATAACTTGTAATTCTATTTCTTAAATCTATAGAACTTCCAATATATATTTTTTTATTAGTATTATTAATTCACATATAAATTCCACTTTTATTTTTTAAAGCTTCTTGCATATGTTGTTTGTCTTTTAAAATATCTTTATAAATTAAAACACTTTTTCTAGATAGTCTATTTTTTTCAATTAAATTTGAATTTAAATATGGAAAATTAGAAAAATATTTTAAATTGATATTTTTTATTAAAAATTTGCTTATGTTTCTTTTCATTTTATTATTATTTTTATTAATGTAAATAAACTGCATCTTTAATATATGAACAAGTTAAGACTACAAATACTTGAGCCTGGATAACTGCAATAGCAAATTCTAATCCTGAAAAAGCTATTATGAAAGCTAGAGGTAATAAACCAACTATAAAGAAAACTATCCCCGATGCCATAATTGAATAAGTGAAACCACTTAATATTATTAATAATAGATGACCTGCACATATGTTTGCTCCCAGTCTTAACCCTAATGAGATATTTCTCGCTAAGTAAGATACGAATTCGATTAACACTAATAATGGAACTAAAATAAGTGGAGTTCCCGCAGGTACAAATAATGAGAAGAATTTTAACCCGTGTCTAACTAAACCTAATATTGTAGCTCCTAATACTATACTAAAACTAAATGCTAATGTCATTGCTAAATGACTTGTTGTTGCAAAACTGTAAGGACTGCCTGGTATAACATATAGTTATATCAAGTCGGACTATATTTTATCTACATGGTGTAGTTTTTACGTCTAGTCTCTGGGGATCCTACTCATAATTATTATTATTTTGGTTTCCTGCTGATTGTTCATTGTTTCATCTTTAAAATTTTTACGTTGTTGTTTATCGTATTTAAAGCTTTAGAAGTTTCCAGCATATAGTAAAATTTATTTTTTTTTTAATTGTTATATTATCTGTAATGTATAATTTTTTTATTTATTTATTTATTCTTTTACTATTCATATTATTTTTGATTTGTTTTATTTCTTTTATTCCTTCTTCAGTTAAATGTTCTCTAGATTTAATTAATTTGGCTACTTTTACAAAATCTTTATAATCTTCTTTTTTTACACCTATTAATGGAAATTCATCAAAAATTGGAATAATTTTTTCAAATATGTCAGAAAATCTCGCAACATGTAAATTTATTTCTTTTCTAGATGTATAAATTTTCCCACATTTTAAATAATCAATGATAGACTCCATTAATATTTTATCTCTAATGTGTTGAGATAATTGGTATCTTAAACTTATTTGAGGGTTATTTGTACTTTCGTTTATTATTACTTGAAAACTACCTTCAGCTTCTGTAAATCCTCTTAATCAATTTAAATCTTTTATTTTTATATCCTCAACTTTAGGTCTTTCTACTTCATTTGTGTTAGGAAATGATTCTTTAATCACGTCGGATAAACCTAAGTTAATTGAAGCTTTTATATTTACTATCTTTTGTAAACCGTTTGAAGTTAAATGTTCTTTATTTTTTATTAACTCTACAACTTCTTTAAATAAAAGATAATCTGCTCATTTTTTAGTTATTAAAGGGTATTTATCTAAATGATTTATTATTATAAATAAATTTTTTAAAGAACTAACTCTAAATTGAACTGCTTCTTTACCAGATTTATATATTTTTCCTACTCCTAAAGTTCTTTGTAGAGCTTCCAATATTTTTATATCTCTACTGTGTAAATTTATACTAAAGATTGGTTTTACTTGTCATCCTTTAAACATTCTACTATCTTTATACATAGAGATAGTAAAACTTCCTTCACCATCCATAAAGCCAGTTATAAAGTAAGGATGTAGATAAAAAGAATTTTTATTATTAAAACTATATTTAGGAATAATATCTGAAAACTTAATAATATGCGAAGAATAAAATCTAACTAAATTTTTATTAATTTTTAAGATAAATATTTTAATTAAATCGGATAAGCACCTTATTACTAACCCGATGAAGTTATTCACTAGGATAAACATAAATAATATGTAGATAAAAGGGAAGTAAGCTTGCCCTTTAGTGTTACTTATTTGACTGCTAGTTATATTTAATACAGTAGAGTATAACATTTCTCCACTTAATGATCAACTATTAGATACTAATCTATTATAGTTTGTTGATAATATACTTAATGTAAATATTATTATACTTGATATTACTAAATATAATCCAATATTTGTTAATGATAAGTGTATATTATTTAATATATCTAAACTAAATAAGTCTCTTATTTCAAATTGGTCTAATGGACTTTGTATTATGTATTTCATTTTTTTTTTTAATTTAAGCTATAATTATATTCCCTCCTTTATCCCTTGAATATATTTTAATAAAATATAATTCTTCTCCAAATTTTGTGTTTACATTTTATTATTTACAATAATATAAATATATTTAAAACTTCATTTATGAAGAATATGAATACTAATATTAATAAAGTTAAAATAGATACTACATTTATTATTGTACTATTTATATTTAATTCTTTAATTACTATATTATCTTTATTTTCATAAAAAAACATTTGTTTTATTATTACTAAATAATATACTTCACTTATTACACTAGTTAATATAGCTATTAAGGTTATAAATATGTAACCTTCAGCTAATGCAGCTTTTAAAACTAACTGTTTAGCAAAGAATCCTGTTAAAGGTGGAATCTAATAAATTTATTTTTTATAAAAATTATTTAAATGATTTCAATTATGCTTTGTATCATCATATTTCATTAAACCTTTATGAAGTATTATTTTATCTTTCCCATCTGTTAATTTATGCTCTTTATTTAATACCATATTATGTAGTATTTCTAAATTTGTATGAGCAAAATATTTATAACCGAATAAAGGAAATTTATTTAAATAATCAAATAATATTAATTTAGATTCTTCTCTATCAGTTCTAACTTCATATGCTCTTTCTGTGTATTTATCTTTAACTCTTTCGATATTTGTAATATTTACTTTAAATAAATCAGCAATTAATTGCATATGGGGTAAATTAGACATATTTACGTTAGAATCTACTCTTCTATTATAGGTTTGTTTTTGACTAATTCTTAAATAATACACAATACCTATTGGTATATCATTTTTATTTAATTTAAAGTTGAAATAAAAGCTTCCATCTGCTTCTAAAAATCCTGAGAATCAACTAGAATTGTTTAAAGGTTCTGTATCTATCCCTAAAAGAGGTATATTAGTACCATGTTTATTATTAAATCATATTATTAATCTATGTAAAGCTTCCATTTTTGGAGTTCGAGAAAATAACTTTACACCTTATATACAAAAAAATTATTTTCTCCTTAAGTTCATTTCCTTATTAATTTCTCTAATTTCCTCTAAACCTATAGAAGTCAAATGTATTTTATTTTTAATTAAATTAGCAACTTTACATCAACATAAAAAATCTAAACTCTTACTTCCAATCATTGGATACATTTCGAAAAAGGGAATTAATTTATTAATTAAATTATCCAAACTAGTTATTTTAAAATCAACCGCCCTTCCACCTGATCTTGTATAAACATTACCACATCCTAAATATTCAATGATACTTCTTATTAAAGCCTCATCTCTAGAATGTTGAGCAATTGAAAATCTAACAGTAACTTTTTCTCTTAATGCTGAATTTAAAGATTTACTAAAAACAATATAAAAACTTCCTTCGGCATTTATAAAACCAGATAATCAATAAGGATCTTTTATTTCTTGACTCAATACAATAGGTCTTAAAACAGGAATCACATTAGGGAAAGCTACTTTTAATTCTTCACTTAAACCTTTATTAAGACTTGCTTTAATACTTACAATTTCTTTTAAACCTGATAATGTTAAGTGTTTTTTACATTTAACTAATTCAAAAGCTTGTTTAAAAAGTTGATAATCAGATCATTTTTGACTTATTAATGGATAAGAATTAAAATGATTAATTATGTTTTCTAAATCTGTAATAGAACTTACTGAAAATTTTACTACACCTTCTTCTCTATCAGCTATCGTACCTATGTTATTAAAGTAAATTTGTAAGTTTTTTAATAATGCTTCATCTTTTTTATGTAAATTAATTCCAAACGTTAATACTACCCCTCATCCTGATTTAAGTTTCAAATTTTTATTAAGTGCAATATTAAAATAACTTTCTCCATCACAGAATCCTGTTACAAATCAGGGATTAATATTAAGATTTTCTTTAGAAACTGTACTGTATTCATTTTTTTGTAATATTAAAAAATTTTTTTCTAATCTATTTAGTTTATTACTAGAATAGTAGAATGTTCTATTATCTAGTGGAGTTACTGCGTTTGATAAAATACTTTTTATATTTAATTTTTTTTTCATAACACTTTATAAGGAGTCGAACCTTAAAAATGACCATTAATTAATGATATTAAATTAAATAAAGTGTCTTTTTTTTTTATAGTTAATCTTCCACTATTACCGTTTGGTCTTATAGTTATATAACCTCCTTCTAATACAGATTGAATTTTTTGTATTAATTTAAAATCTTTTATATCAAATACAATTTCTATATGAGGTACTCACTTACCTTCTTTACCAGGTACTAATATTGATCCATCTCCTTCTATTAACCCAGCTAAGTAAGGGCCTAGTTGATTATTATTAGATAATGTAGAATAATTTCTTTTATTTAAAGAAAGATTTGGCTTGATGTTTTTATAATGAGGTGTGATTTTTTGAATCATTAATAACATATTTTTATTAAAAATACATTATAATGGACTATATTTTCATTTAATTTAATTAAATGTATCACGCATAGTCTCTGAGGATCCTACTAAAAATTATATCTTGTTTGGTTTCCTGCTGATTATCCATTGTGTTAACCTATTCAATTAATTTTGAACTCTTAAAAAGAAAAGATTGTTACTAAATTTTAGTACTTTAGGTTTTAGGAGTTTCCAGCATTTAGTGATATATACTAGTAATAATTCTATTACTGCAGGCAATCCACATCTCTACCTGCGAAAGAGAATAAAGTAATTGCTAAACTTAATGCTAATATAGGATTAATATTACTATACCCTTTTAATTGATTAATAAATTCTAAAGGAGAATCATTTGATAATAATTTATTATTAGATAAATATAATGAATAACCTATTATTATTGTTATAAAGAATAAATTTATATTTGATAAAGTATATTGTACTAGATAAAATAAAAATGCTATTATAGATTCATTTGAATAAATACTTAATGCTAATAATATAAATCCTATATGAGAAATAGCACTATAGGCGTATAATCTTTTGATTCTTGATTGAGTTAATCCTAGAATACTACCAATTAATATAGATATTAAACTACTTAATAATAAACTAGATGTTCAACTATTAAATGTAAATTTAATTAATTCATATAAAATAATTAATATTGATATTTTAGCAATTATAGCCACAAAACTTGTTACTATTGTAGGTATTTGATCATAAACATCTGGACTTCAAAAGTGGAACACGATAGTCAGATTCATCATACAAAATTAAAATAATCTTTTATACCAATTTTAACTATTTAATCTATATTTCTTCCTTTATTCATTCCCGATTTAATTTGTTTTAGTTGATTTAGACCATCAATAGTTAAATGTTCTTTATTTTTTATCATTTTTGCTGCTTTACATCAATCTAAAAAATCTTCATTTTTAACTCCCATTATCGGATGGTTTTCAAAAAACGGTATTACTTTCTCAGTTAAATCAATAAAATTAGAAATAGTAAATTGAACAGTTTCTTTATTTTTTTGTAAAAATCCACAATCAAAATATTCTTTTATATTTTTCATTAATTGTTCATCTCTTAGGTGTTGAACTAATATAAATTTAATTTGAACTGCTTCTCCAAGTTTAGAATTTGGGGATTTATGGATAACTATAAAAAAACATCCTTCCCCACTAGTAAATCCTGCTACTCATTGTGGATCTGGAATTGGTAAATTAGGTACTAAAGGTCTTTCAATAGGTATTCTACTAGAAAAATTTTCATTTAATTTTGTAGATAATTCTCCTCTATTCATAGATGATTTTATGGAAACAATTTTAGTTAAACCATCTAAAGTTAGATGTTCATTATTTAACTTTATATTTACAGCTTCTTTAAATAAAAGATAATCTGCATATTTTTTTGTGATTAATTTGTAATTATCAAGAAAATTTATTAATATTAATAAATCTTTTAATGATTCTACTCTTAAATACACCATTTTTTCATCTTGATATAATTTACCTACATTTAAATGATTTTTAACTTGTTCCAATAAAGCTTTATCTTTAATGTGTAAACCTATTTTAAATACTAATTTTACAGATCATCCTATTTTATTTTTAGTACTTTTAGATACTCCGATTATAAAACAACCTTCCGCATCTATTAATCCAGTAATAAATCATGATAGATTATTTTTGCTTAGATTAGTATTACTAATTGAAGAGTATGACCTTATTTGATTAATATTTTGTTTAGATAGGGTTCTGATTTGATAATTTCTTTCGAAATCCATTAGAGTACATCTTAAACACAAAAATAAAGAACTTTTGTCTTGATTGCCGTCTACTCTTTGCTCTTTTACAGGTTTATTGCTAAAGTCTGATTTAGATCCGCGATCGTCCATTTTTCTTTCGATCATCTTATAACTTATTACCGTACATGAGTAATTACTTCATCCACATAAAATTTTTCAATAGTTGCTTGGTATTATAAGCTTTAGGAGTTCCCCGGAGTTTGACAATCTAACCCAAGGTAACGGTTCCCTAAACCATTTAATAGGTGCAGCTGCAATTTTAAATAAAAATCCTATAGATAATATTATTAAAGATATTTCTATACTATTTAATATCATCATTATATTATAATAATTACTATTATAAGATATACTAGATATTATTTGTAAATTTTCTAAATTAGTATTACCTTCATTAGCATATATAAATGCTAAACCTAATAATATTAAACATGAAGCTAATGAACCTAATAAAAAATATTTTAACCCCGCTGATGTTGAAGATTCAGAATTTCTATTCAATGTACATAAAATATATAATCCATAACTTTGAAGTTCTAATGCTAAAAATATTGTTATCATATCTAAGGAAGATATTAATAATATTGCTCCTATATTAATAAATAATATTATTATAGAATATTCAGATATTTTAAAAATATTAAATAATTTATTTATTTTATTATTATTATTAAATGGATAAAAATTTGTTAAATTTAATATTATTATACTTGATAATAATATAAAAATTGTAAATATTTGGATTAAATTGTCAATGTGTAATAATCCATTAAAAATAGATATATCAGTATTAATTATACTAATACTACATAACAATATTGAATATATTAACCCTATACTTATATTTCTAGAATAGTAGAATGTTCTATTATCTAGTTGAGTTACTGCATTTGATAAAATATTAAAAATTAATAAGTTGAATAACATTTTTTAGTATATTAATGAAGACACGTTATAATGTATTCCATCTAAGACTATTGAAGGATAAATTCCTAATATCACTGTTAATACAGTTAAAGGTAATAATAACATAAATTCTCTTTTTGTTAAATCCGGTAAATTTATTTTAAAGTATGCTGAAGCTGTTCCACCAAATGCAATTCTATTATATAAATATATTGTATATGCGGCAGAAAATACTATAGAAGAACTAGCTAATAATCCCATTACTGGTAATCTTTCAAATACACCATATAAACTCATAAATTCTCCAACAAAATTTAATGTTAATGGAGTTCCACAATTTCCAAGACATAAAATAAAGAAGAATAAAGAAAATAAAGGCATATTTTGTGTTACTCCTCTATATATGGCTATTAATCTTGTGTGTGTTCTATCGGAAAAATATTTTAATATTAGCAATAAATATATTATATTCTTTTAATTTTCTCTACCTGCGTTCATACCTGTTTTTATTACTTTTATTTTTTCTAATCCTTTAATTGTTAAATGCTCTTTATTTTCTATCATTTTTGAAACTAGAATAAAATCTAAAAAATTTTGGATTTTATGACTTTGTAGAGGGTAAGCTTTAAAAAATGGAATAATTATATTCTGAATATCTGATATTTTACTAACTCTAAATTCAGCTACACCTGGTGTTTCATAAATATTACCACATTTAAAAAAGTTTATTAAGCTACTTAATAATAATACATCTCTACTATGTTGTCTTATGTTAAAATCTAAACTAGTTTTACTTCCTAATTTAGCCTGAGAGCTTTTACTTATTTTTACAAAAAAACAACCATCTCCGTCAGTAAATCCTGTAATTCAATTAGGATTTTTAATATCCTGTGAAGGTACTAAAGGTCTAGGTACAGCACATGTTTCTGGGAAAAGGTCTAAAAGTTCTTTTGTTAGCCCTTTATTATGAGAAGCTTTAAGATTTAGAATAGTTTGAAATAATTCTAATGTTAATTTATTGTTAGAAATTAAATTAAGTATTTCTTTAAATAGTATAAAGTCTGAGGCTTTTTGAGTTATTAGTGAATATTTTTCAAAATGAGGGATAATTACATTTTTAAGATTTTCTCTGGAATCTACTTTATAAGAAGCTTTATCTCCATAAATATAAATATTACCTACTCCGAAAAAATCTCTTATTCTATTTAGTAAATCTATATCTTTTGCATGTAGAGTAATACTAAATGCTAATTTAATTCTTCATCTAATAGTTCTTTCTATATTTTTAACAATACTTATTGAAAAACTTCCTTCAGCATCTACAAATCCGGTTATCCATCAAGGATTTAATTTATTATTTGTAATTTTTTCTTTTGTGTTTATACTATAATTTTTGGCTGCGCATAAATATTTAGATTTTGCTAAAAGTATTTTATAATAATTTATAGTATTTTTGATTTGGGGGAAAAATTCTTTATATGTTAATATAAAGTTTGTATCAATTATTATTATAATTATGTAAACTAATTCAGTAAATATTAATATATCAGCATTTACTATACTAATACTACTTAATATTATTATTACCATAATGTTTAATAATTTTGATATGTTTCTAGAATAGTAGAATGTTCTATTATCTAGGAGAGTTACTGCATTTGATAAAATTTTGTAAATATATAATTTTAATAACATTTTTATTTTGTGCTTAATATATTAATGAAGATACATTGTAATGTATTCCGTCTAACACTATAGATGGATAAATACCAAGTACAACAGTTAATAATATTAAAGGTAATAATAGCATAAACTCTCTTTTAGTTAAATCTGGTAAACTTATTTTAAAGAATGCTGAGGCTGTTCCTCCGAAGGCAATTCTATTATATAGATATATAGTATAAGCAGCAGAGAAAACTATTGAAGAGCTAGCTAATAACCCCATAACTGGCATTCTTTCAAAAGTTCCGTAAAGAGACATAAATTCTCCTACAAAGTTTAAAGTTAATGGTGTACCACAATTACCTAAACATAATATAAAGAAAAATAAAGAAAACAATGGCATATTTTGAGTAACACCTCTGTAAATTGCAATTAATCTAGTGTGACATCTGTCGTATAAAATACCTCCTGCACAAGCGAATAATCCTGATGATACAAATCCGTGGGCTAATCCTAATAATATTGCCCCTTCTATTCCTATTACTGAATTACTAAATACTCCTATTAAATAAACTGCTGCGTGTGAAACTGAACTATATGCTATTAATTCTTTAATATCTATAGTTCTTAATGTACTAAAACTAGCATATATTATTGTTAATACTCCTATAATATAAATAATATAAGTATAATTTAAACATGCTTTAGGTAATATTGGTAATAATATTCTAAATATACCATATAAACTTAATTTTAATACTACCTTTTTCTTGATTTACTCCTTTTCTCAAGGTATGATAAAATCTTTAATTATAAATTAATATTTTTTAATTAATATATATTATACATATTCTTATATAGAATACTAATAAATAAATAATCAAAATTTGAGAATTATATTTATAATTAAGTAAATACTCCATTATTTACATAATGGTTGGGACCATATCTTTACAACTAACTATATTATGAATAAAAATTCTTTAAATGATCTCAATTTAAATAAGTTCTTTTAGAATTCATATTATTTTTAATATTATTAATTTCTTCTAATTTTTTAACTTGTTCTTTTTTTTCCATTATATTTAATACCTTTTGTCACGATAAATAATCTAAATATTTACTTCCGAAAATTGGAAATTTATTTAAATAAGAAATTAATATTTTATTTGAATTATAACTAGAAGTTCTAATTCAGAATTGATTACTTCTTTTTAATTTTATATTACATGATAAAAATTCACTTATTTTTGTCATTACCTCTAACATAGATTTTTCTTCAGTAGTTTTTTGAACTAATTCAAATAAACAAGCTATTTTATTAGTAGCACAATTTTTATTTTTAGTTACTCTAATATAAAAACATCCATCTGATTCAATAAATCCTGCTAATCATGCATTATTAGATAAACTAGAATTATCTAAAGAAAGTTTTTCTATTAAATTTGAATTATTATTCTTTAAATTTATTCAATCTATTAATTTATATAAGCTATTTATTTTATGTGTTCTCATATAACCATTTATATGATTAACTATTATAGTTAAACCTGCTAAATTACTTATGACGTAAGAATAAGCATTTTTTCCTTTAATTTTGTAAATATTTCCGTGATTTATTTCTTTTTGTATTAATAATGCTAATGGTAAATCTTTACTATTAAATATAATAGTAACCGAAGCTGCACCAGTCTTTGGTACATAGATATTTCCATCTCCTTCAATTAAACCTGCTAAATAAGAAGAAATTATAGTTGCATTTAGCGTGTGGCCTCTGAGGATCCTGTCTAGTTTTATATTTGATTCACAATTTTTAATTGCTTCAATATTTTCTAATTTTAAAGCATTATCTTCTCTTAATATACTATTAAAATTGCTTAAGTAAGCAAACAGTTTCCTGCTGATTGACCTTTTCAGGTGTTTCCAGCATATAGCTAAATTTAGAGCAGGCATAATTCTACCAGCTAATAGAATACTTCCACCTAATGGTGATTCTACGTGAGCTTTTAATAATCAACTATTTAAAAAAATAGTGGGAGTTTTTACAGCAAATGCTATAAATATTCCTATAAATAAGAATATTTGTGTATAGTAATTAAAATTACTTTTAAACAGAATATTATAATCTGTAGTTCCCATAATATATGATATTGTTAATATAGATAATAATAAAAATAAAGATCCGAATACGTTTTTTTCTTTAATTTCTTAGTTACTTTAGATTATTATTAGAATAATCTAGATTATTATTATAATTTTCTAGATTGATTCATATTTGATTTAATTAATTTAATTTTTTCTAGACCCTCTGGAGTTAAATGTTGATTTTCTTTCATTAACATGGCTATTTGTTTAAAACTTATATAATCTAGTGATTTTATACCTTGTATTGGGAATTTTTCAAAAAAAGGTATAATTTTATCTGTTATATCACTAAATTTAGTTACTACAAAATTAGAAGCTGAAGGGCTAAAACTCTCAACTCTTCCACATTCTAAATACGTTATAAAACTATTTAATAATGGTATATCTCTATTGTGTTGAGTAATTTGAAATCTTAATACTACCCTATATCCTGTTTTAGTGTGTGGAGATTTAGTTACAATTATATTAAAACATCCATCTCCACTAGTAAATCCAGAAAGTCAATTAGGATTTTGTATATTACAGTTTTCTATTGTTGGAATAGTAGCTGGTACTACATTAGGGAAAGCTAATTTTAATTTATCTGTTAACCCTAAATTTAAACTAGCTCTAATACTTAATATTTTTTTAAATCCTGCACCAGTTAAATGTAATTTAGCCATAACCAATTCATATGCATTTTTAAATAATAAAAAATCTATTGATTTATGGGTAATTAATGGAAATTTAGTACAATGAGTTATTATAACTAACATATCTTTTATAGATGTAACTTTATATTGAATTGCAGTTGGCCCATGTTTTGTAATTGTTCCTACACCAAAGAAATTTTGTAATTTAATTAATAAATCCATATCTTTTTCATGCATACTCATCGAGAATTTTAAAGTTGTATTATAACCTTGGTTCTATGCAGAGCTAGCAGCTAATGCTAACATAAAACATCCTTCTGCATCTATTAATCCTGTTACAAATCAAGGGTCTAGATTATTTGATTTATTATGTAAAAATCTTTTTTGATTTATTATCAAATTTTTAGTTTGAAGTTTCACGAAAAATTACTGTATAATCTTTATAATATTGCAAATACTAAACCTATAGTCATAAAACTAAAGATTTAACATTTTATTATAAGAAGTAACTTTCAAACCGGCTTTCCCGGCGACTAGAGTACACCTTACAATTAATCATTGAGTATCATTTTCCTTAATGCATAATTGAAGAACCATCTACTCGTTGCTCTTTTACAATAATTAATTTGTTTTAATTACTGATTTAGATCCGCGATTACCCATTCCTATTGCTAGAATCTTTAATGATATTACTATACCCTCAATCATTAATGAGGCCACTTAATAAGTTTCCTTAAAAAGCTTAGTTATTAAAGCTTTAGGGCTTCCCCGGAATTTGGTTCTTTAACACTGATTCTTCAATGTATATAAAAATAGATAAAAACTTGCTCTTACTTTATTATTAGAACCGAATAATCCTATTAATAAAAATAAAGGCGGTAAAGTAAATTCAAAGAAAATATAGAATAATAATATATCTAATACTAAGAATACCCCTAATAATAAACTTTCTAATAAAAGTATTATTATTATATAATAATTTATATTATTATTTATATTATTTCAATTTGATAATATTGCCACTGGTATTAATATTGTTGTTAATAAGTTGGGTCGCGAAGTTAGTCCCTTGAGTTCCGGGTTATTAATAAGCTCCCACCGAACCGTACATGCGACTTTCGAGGCATACGGCTCTCCAGAAACAGTATACAAAGCGATTTTTTCAATCGAAACAATACATTTAATCTCTCTTATTAGGTTTTTAATTGGGACCGTTAAGAAATCTTTTTAATTAATACTAATTAAACTTGTTTTATTTACACTATGATAGATAAAGAAAAAAAAATACTTACAGGCCTCTTAATTATCTTTGCTAAGTATAGAAATAGGGTCTTTTGTACTATATTCTAATTTTCACATTTCTAATTCCACATTAAACTTTTTATTAAGATATAATTTAGGTTTAGTAAATCTTATTTTACCTAAATCCCTAGAATTTACAACTATGGGTTTTCCATACTTTTTAAATATCTTTGATAAACTAGATCTGTGTTTTGCTGCAAGTGTATGAGCTAAAGAGTATTCTAATATATAAAATAATTCTCTTAAACCTGAACATTTGTCAGCCATACTATAAAAAATAAGAATCTTTGTCAAAAACCTATTATAATATTTAACTATATCATAATCTGATAAATGTAAGAGTTTCCCTACATATTTAGGATAACCATACTTATCTGCAAATCCTTTTTCAATAAGTTTAGATTTTAGATCATTGTAAGGAATTAATATTGTCGGTGAATAACCAAGTAAGTATTTAGGATTTTCCTTTAATAAAGCAGTATTAACTCTACATCTTAAATAGTGACCTAAGAAATTCGCATAATTTCTCTCTATATGAGTTAATTTATTTTTTTCTAACTCTAATTTTAGCGTATCTGTTAGGAATGTCTTAATTTGTTCCTGAATTTTAGCTAATTCATTAACATGATCGTCTCCAACCACACCTAATACTCAATTATCTGCAAATCTAACATAATAAATCTTTAGATGAAAAGGACTTCTAGCATAATTTTCTTTTAACTTATCAATAAAATCATCTAAGGGAGTTAAATAAATATTAAACAAGATAGGTGAAATTATATCAAAAAAAGGATTCACTAAAGAACCTACTTTAAAAAGTTTATTAAAAATTCCCATAAGAGTTCTATCAGGGTTTAATTTATTCTTAATTATATTAACTAATATATTATAATTAATATTATTAAATAAACCATTAATTCTACCTTCAATAATTCAGGTTACCCCTTTCATCTTTTTTACAGACGCTAATGCATGATGGATAGATTTATTAGATCTAAAACCAAAGCTTTGACAATTAAAGATTTGTTTTTCACATTTAGACTCTAAAAGTAGTTTTATCATGGTTTGTAATATTATATCCTTAAGAGATGGCATAGTTAAAGGTTTTAATTTTTGTATCTTAGTATTTTTTATATATAAAGGTTCAAATGAATACGTTCAATCTTTGAGATTTTTTATAATTTCATCCAACTTTATATTTGATTTATCATTTAATGCTTGTTTATCCTCTGAAGTCATATATTGAATAAAGTGTAAATTGAAGTTAATTAATTTTAATACCTCATTATAAATAGACTGCAAACTCAATATAGCAATTAAATTTTTTATACTAATATTATTAAGTGAATTAGTATCTCCACTCGAAGAGTTAATAACACATTTATTATTTACTCCCGCTGGGATATTTATTTATCTTAGCTTTTATTTCTCTTATCTTTTCCAATCCTTCTAAAGTTAGATGTTCTTTTTTTAACATTAATTCAGAAACTTTACATCATAATTGAAAATCATAAGCTTTTAGACCTATAATTGGGTTATTTAAATAAAAAGGAATAATAATATTTAAAATATCACTTAATTTTGTTACAACAAAATCCCCTCTACTTTGAGAACCTTTTAAAGAATAATACTGACCACAACCAAAATAATCTATAAAACTTTTTAACAATTTTTCATCTCTTAAATGCTGAGATAATTGGAATCTTAAACTTACTAAATATCCTGTTTTAGATGCAGAATTATTTGATACATTAATACTAAAACTTCCTTCACCTGCTGTAAATCCAGCTAATCATTGAGGATCTGGAATTTGAGGATTTTCTATACTAGATATTCTTGCTACTGGATTAGATTTAGGGAAAGATTCTTTTAATAAAAGAGTTAACCCATTATTTAATGAAGCTCTATGATTAATAATTTCTTGTAAACCATCTTGACTTAAATGTTTTTTACTTTTTACCATCATTACTACTGATTTGAATAATTCAAAATCTGCTCTTTTTTGAGTTTGTAGAGGATATTTATCAAAATGATTAATAATTTTTTCTAGCATCTCTATTGAAAATACTCTATATAACACACTATTATTATTTGATTTAGTTAAATAACCTTGATCTTCAAAAAACGCTTTAATTTCTTTTAAAAGATTTTCATCTTTAGCATGAAGTCTTATTTGGAATACGGGTTGTACTCTTCAACCAATTTTCATTTGGGGTACTTTTAGAATATTAATCATAAAACATCCTTCTGCGTCTGCAAACCCTGTTAAGAATCAAGGTTTAATTTTACAATCGTTTGAAGCTAGAGTACTATTATGTCTAATTGAGAGATTATTATTTAAGTGTATTGAAGCTAAAGTACTCATTTGTCTGATACCTGATATTCTATTAGTTAGTCTACTTTTATTCATACCTGACTTAATCTCATGAATTTGTATCAATCCTTCTGAGGTCTTATCTGCCTGAATTTTTTTTAATTCAGCAATTTTACAGAAATCCTTAAAATCCAAAACTTTTACACCTTCTATCTTATATTTCGAAAAGAACGGAATAATTTTTTCAACTATGTCTGAGTATTTTGTAACAATAAAATTAACGATATCTTGACTGGGTTGGCTACTAACATTTCCACAATCTAAATAATTAATTAAACTTCTCAATAATTGTTCATCTCTGGTATTTTGAGTTATTGTAAATCTTAATATTACCGATTCTCTTTGTTCACCTCCAGAAGAGTATTTATTTATTTTTACATTAAAACAACCTTCAGCAGAAACAAACCCAGAAAGTCAATTCTGATCTTTTATTTCTTGTCCTACTACTAATGGTCTCGGTGCTGAGATAATCTCAGGGAAAGCTTCTTTTATTGCAATTGGTAAACCATTATTCAATGAAGATTTTAAACCTATAATTTCTTGTAATCCTTCAAATGTAGTATGATTTTTATTTTTAATAATTTCTACAATTTTTTTGAATAATTCAAAATCTGCTCTTTTTTGAGTTTGTAAAGGATATTTATCAAAATGAGCAATTATTATTTCTAAGTCTTTCAGTGATCCAACTTGATATATAATTGAATCCTTTCCATGTATATAAATATTTCCTACCCCAAAGAATAATTTTATCGACTCTAGTAAATTTTGATCTTTAATATGTAAACCTATTTGAAAACTAGCTTGAATTCTTCACCCTATTTTTATACTATCACTTTTATAGATACTAATACAAAAACTTGATTCTCCATCTGCAAATCCTGTTACAAATCAAGGATGAAGTGAAGCTAATTTAGATGAATCTATTGTAGGAAGTACTTGTGTAGACATACCTCTAATATTTTGAGAGTTTAAGTGTTTTTGTCACATAGGATTATAACCAAATGTCTTTGCTCTTAATAAAGGAATAGAGTGTAAAGTATTACCTCCACCTGCTCTCCCTGTAGCTGAGGAAATAGTTAAAAATTTATATATTTTATTGCTTGAGTTTTTCCAATAAATATCTTTTTTTGAAAGGTGTCTGTCTTTTCCTACTAAAATATACACTAATGCTCGATGAAGGACAATTTAGGGCTTTTGCTGCTTCACTTATTGAATTATAAATAGTACTAATATCTGTAAGAATATCGAATACTTTTATTTTAATACTAGGACTACCTGAGCCCTCAGGTTTTTTTTTACCATATCTCGGATTTTTTTCCCCTGTAAAAGCAATAGAGAGCTTGGCCCTTGTTTCTTCACTAAGTTGTCTTCCAAACAAAGGACTATTTTCTCCAATTTTCCCATACATCGGGTTTTTTTCTCCTGTTAAAGCTTTAGATATCTTGGATAAAGATTCATCAGAATGTTTAAATCCTAACAAGGAACCTGCAGTTTGGAGTATATTGTAATCAGGTTTTAATACATCTATGTAATGTTGCTCCCTTTCGATACATTGAGTTTGATCACAATATTCGAGTATCTCTAAGCTAAATTTTGAAAGACCATGTTTTAAAAGCGCCTTATAGATTGGCATTTTATATAGAGATAAATACTTAATATTATTATATTGTCTAAATCTTGTTGATAAATTTACAGAACTCCCTATATAAGTTTTTCCATTAACTTGATTTACTCATCTATATACTCCAGATTTCCCTGCGTTTTCTTCTATAATTAATGATTTTTGAGTTTCAGCATTAGCATATATTTTTATAGGTACTACTGGCGAAGTAGCATAATTTTGTACTCTTATATTTTGAGGATTTAAGTGTATTGCTTCATATGGATTATAACCACATGTCTTTGCTCTTTTACAAATAGAGTGTAAAGTTTTACCTTTACCCGCTCTAAAAGCACCTAAAGTGACTGTTTCCTGTGACCCTTTCAAACTATTATGAGTTTGTACTACGATCACTCCGTCTCCCTTTGATAAGTATTGAATATATAAATTATACAAATAAACTTGTATAAAAATAAATACTCAGGACTTCAAAGTCAAATTTTTGATACCTATTACTAGGCTTAGGAGATCCCCAGTTCCTAAGAAAAAGCCTGATATTATATCTTTAGCTCACTGCTTTAAGGATAAAACCTTTTTTAGTAATCATGAACTTAAATATGCATTTTGTTTTTCTACACATTTATGATTACACTTCGTATCAAGTATTTTCAAAGTCAGAATATAGCTCTGTAAAAGCATTATAATAAGAGCATGGATATAAATTACCTTGCCCCAGAAATAAAATTTATACTTAATCTTATTCAGGACTTTATTAACATGTTCTATTCCCCTAATCATTTCGATTTCAAGTAAGTTAATTGGTTTACATAACGATAGTTCAGTTATGATTCTTAGTAGAACGGGCTTAGATTTAAATAACAATATATTATTATTATTGATATTTAATAACTTAGTTAAAGGGCACACAACAAAATATATTGATAACCCGTCAATACCTAAATATATATCATAATTATTTAATTTATAGGATTCTTGTATAAATTGAAATTCATTTTGACTAAAATCATATAATACAAATATTATTAATGATATAATTAAATTAATTATACTAAATATTAATCCTATTTTTTTTACATTTAAATCTTTATTTATTAAAATATTTAATATACCTATAAATGGTACTATTAATAATGAAACTAACATTTTAGTATTTTTTTTTAGTATTTACTATAAATTGTTATTTAATGAAAAATAAAAAATTTTTTACTAATAAATTATATATTTTTTTTTATATTTATTTATTTTAGGGAAAATACCTTGATTCGAACAAGGAACTTTTTGTGCCACATACAACTGCTCTACCATTGAACTATATTTTCCTAATTAATAGTTACTAATTTATATAAAAAATTAATATAAATTAGTAATAATACAAGAGTATTCAGACTCGAACTGAAATTTTTAAAGTTTGAAGCTTTATATTTTACCTATTAAATCATACTCTTTTTTTGTTAAAGCGGTAATATGTCGCTATCTTGGAAATTTTAAGTTGGATTGTTTGAAGGAAGGATGTCCTTTCTTATGCCTATTAAATTAATAAATTTTATACTAATGATCTATTGATGGTTATTATTATTACTTAAGATTTTTTTTATGTTTAATTCAATATTATCTACTATAACTGTTTGATTTTTTTGAATTTTATTTCTTACAGTTGTTATAGATAAACCTAAAAAATCTGCACAACTAGTTATTGAATCAAATGATTTAAATATTAACCCATCTTTATCACAAAGTTCTACTTTAATTTTTATTCCCCCCCGAGGCATATCTATTTAACGATTTAATAAATACTCTTCCATCTTCTTTTACTTCTAAATTAGAAGGGCCGCTTAACAAATTTTCTATATCTAACTGCAATAAATTTAATAAATCAATCTAATTTTTCAGAATTAGTGGATAATCTGTAACTATTCATTTGATTTAATATAAGAGTAATAACTCTTATACCTTCATTAGTAAAATGAAGACCTCTATTTTTTTAATTTTAATACTGTTATTCAATCTTTATAATCAAATTCTTTTTTACTATGTCAATCTAATTTATTTAAGAAAGGTATTAAAATATTAATCATATAATCTACAGAGTAAATATATAAATTAGTTATTTCCCCTTTACTACTTATTCTTTTATCGTTAGATGCATTAACAACATTTTAATATTTTTTACTATTATCTAATTCATTTAAAAAATTTTTTATAGCTACCATTAAAGCTGTATTATCTTTCTGAGTTAAAGAAAAAACTACTCTTAACTCTTTTTTTCTATGAAAAAAGAACCTTCACCTTCTATAAACCCTAATAATCAATTAGGAGTAATAGTTATAGTATGTGAAATAGGCATATTAAAATCAATTCTTTTAGAATTCATACTGTTTTTTAAATTATCAATTTAGGCTGTAATTTCTGGTATTTTAAAAGAAGTAGTATAAAGTTCAAAAGCAAATTTAAAATTTAAATAATTTAGATGTTTTATAGAATTTAATGGAAATCTTTCAAATATCTTTAATAATATTTTTATTTCATTTTGCTTACTTATATCATAAAATACTCTATTCCCTGAATAATAAATTTTACCTATACCTAAATATTTTTGTATAGTAATAAGTAATTTAGAATCATCTTTATATAGTCCTATTCTAAATATAAATTCAAAATTATTAATTTTTTTACTAGATTTTTTTATAATAAAACAAGATTCTGCATCAGAGAATCCTACAAATCAATCTATAAATTTTTTATCTACTATGTCATTTTTAATATCTAATGAAAAGATTTTCATTTTATTTATTTTTTATTTCATGTATTTACTATATATTATTATCTAATGAAAGATAAGAAATTTTTTACTAAGCGTATGGTTTATTTAAATATTAAACAAACTACTACTATTCTTAGTTAATTATTTATTAAATTAATATTTACTATCATAATTATTATTTTTTTCAGTAGTCTGAATTTAATAAATCTACTTACATTGAAAATATTAAGGTAGGTATTTTTTTGTGGAGTTTGAAGCTCCATATTTTGCCAATTAAATTATACTCTTTTTATAAATATTATTTATCCAGCTTTTTTTTAGATACTTATATTAATGTAATATATTATATTAAATATAAATATTATTAATAATGAAGTTTACATTTTAATAAAAATTTTAAATTCAAAATTTACTATTTTTTTACTAAAAAATATCTTTAAAAAGAAGGAACTTTTTACTTCATACTATTGATATATTATTAATTTAGATTTTTATCTCTTTCCTACACTTATGTTATAATACGAATAGTGATTAAAGATTAATGAAGTTTAAAATTTGTCAATTAAATTATACTATTTGGAGTAATTAGGAATCGAACCTAAATTTATAAAATGCAAATTTAGTGTTTTACCAGTTAAACTATAACCCCTTTTTTTTTTTTAATTTAAAATATCTATTTAATATTTTTATTTAAATAAATATCAATTAAAGTATTTTCTATTAAACTAATTGTAGGTACTATAATTAAGAAATAACTAAAGTATATTACTGTAGATATTTGACCAAATTCTATAAACGGAGTTTCTACGTGTTTTGCTCCTAATTGCATTAATATAATGAAATTAGCTATAAATACATAGAACATTATTTTACTTAAAGGTCTAAATTGTATTCCTCTTGATCTTCCAAAATCTGCAATAGGCATTATTAATAATATTAATAATGATGCAAACATAGCTATAACCCCTAATAATTTATTAGGTATTGATCTTAATATAGCATAGAAAGGTAATAAATCATATTAATTTTTAATTATTCACCTAATTTATATAACATTTCTTTTATAAAATATGGTTTTACTAATGTTTTTAAATTATCCATAGATTCTTTAAATATATAAATTCTAGGTTTATTATCTTTATTATAATGTATAGAGCATTTTAAATTAAATTTATTTTCTAAAGTATGTAAAAGTTTATCTATGTTTTTAAATCCGTATACACTTATATGTAATCCATCTCCTTGTTTACTTCCATCATCCATAATTCAAAAAGCTAATCCCTTAGGAGTTAATAATTCATAAATATTTTCTGGTACTACTTTTTCATTTAATATATAAAATAATTCTCTAAATTCATTAAAACATGGTAATTGCATAGTAGTAAAAGATATACCTTGATATGTTTTATTATTAACTTTATCACTAATTATTCTAATTTGTGGTTCATAATCTTTAGTACAGAATGAAATAAAAAAACTAAATACATATTCAAAATATTCTTTATGTTTTATAGCTGTCTGTCCATACACCAATCTACTATTAGCAGTTGGACTTCTTCTAGCTATATGTGCATCACCTAATAATATTCCTACTAAAATTTCTTTTATTTCATCAGGTATTGTGATTAAAGCTCTTTCTTTAGGAGATAATCTTTTTATACCTTTTGTAGATCTAATAGATAATAAAATTAAACTTGGAGTAAACAATAGTAATAAATATTGTAGATCAATATTAAAAATTACATAATATTTCTATTACGATTGGACTATCTCTTTATTTAAAAATATAAAATATTTTTTATTTTAAAATTTAAATTATCTTACGTATAGTCTCTAGGGAATCTACTCATAATTGTTATTATTTTGGTTTCCTGCTGATTATCCATTGTTACATCCTTTAAGATTTTCACAACCTTAGAGATTGTACTTAAGGTTTTAGAAGTTCCCAGCATTTAGTAAGATTTAAAAATGACATATTTACCTTTATCATTCAGGAACTATTGCAGCTGGTGTTTGCATTGGATTAGCCATAATGTAATTATCACTATCTCCTAAAACATTAGGCATGAAGAAAATAAATAATGATAATCCTATTATAAACATAAATATTGTAATTAAATCTTTAAAAATATAATAAGGTGCAAATGCTATTCTATCATAATTTCCTGATAATCCTATAGGATTACTAGATCCAACTGTATCGTGCATAACTATTAAATGTAATAATACTAATACTGCTAATATAAATGGTAATATGAAATGTAATGCAAAGAATCTATTTAATGTTGCATTATTTACTGAGCATGTGGGTTGGTAGTCTCCTTATTTAAAATTTAAATTTATTAAATAATCTCACTACTCTCAATAAATTTCTTTATTGATCGGATTATATCTTAATCCTATTATCTTTTATTAAAAAAAGATGCGCAATTATTTAGTAATTAGAAGGTAATTTTATTTTTTCAGAATATCTAGGTATTGTTCTTAACTGTTTCAATCATAATAGATATTGTAATTTTTTATATCCCATTAATTTTACAGGTTCATTTGATAAAAATTTAATAATATTTTCTATTGATCTTACTCCTGTAACTTTTAATTTTGAACAATTAGTTTTATCTATATGTACGGCTGTAGAAAAAGATAAATAATTTTTTATTGCCATTATTAAAATATCTCCGTCTTTTTGAGCAATATCAAAACTAGCTATTCAATAATCTTTATTTTGATATGTACTAAAGCAACCTTCAGCTTCTATAAATCCTACTAATCAAGCAGAAAAGTATGATGCATTAATTATATTTTCTATAGAATTTAAAGGTTTATCGTTTCTAGTATATTCTACTAAATCTTTTGAATAAATAATATTTGAAAGTAATGCACTTTTAAATCTTAAATAATCATATTGTTTATTAGATAACATTGGATATTTATCAAATATCGGTATAATAATATTTTTTAAATGATCTTTATTTCTAATTCTTAAAAATACCATTTCTATTTCATTTCTTTTTCTAAAACTTACAACTCCTATACCTAATAAATCTTTAATTTTATAAATTAATTGTACATCTCTAATAGACATTTCAATACCTAATTCATATGTTAAATATTTACCTTTTTTAGTAATAGAAAAAAATCCATCACCTTCAAATAAACCTACTAAATAAGCATAAATTTCAAATTTTTTATTTTCTTTATTAGGAAATTTAAAAAATTTATTTCTAATTAATCTTAATTCTCTAACTTTCATCTTTTCTTCCTGTGTTCATGCTTTTTTTTATAGAGATTATTTGGTTTAATCCTTCTTCTGTTTTATGTAAATCTTTATTAACTATTTCTTGAATTTTTAGGAAATCTTGAAAATCTAAATTTTTAGCTCCTAAAAACTTACCATCAAACATAGATATTATAGTATCTATTTCTAATTTTTTAGTTATTGTATAATTTACAATAGTTGCAGTTTCATAAATTAAACCTAATCCTAAACTTTCTTTTATTTTTTTCATTAGCTCTAAATCTCTTATATGTTGAGTTAAAGTAAAATTTAAAGTAACTTGATAACCTATTTTATGTTTAACATTTTTTCTAACTAAACACATAAAACAACCCTCAGCTTCTGCAAATCCTACTAATCATTGATTATCGTAAATTAAAGGAGATTTGTGATTTATTTCTGGTCTGTTTACTGGAATTACGTTTGGAAATTCTTTTTTTAGACTTTCATTTAAACCTTTATTCATAGAAGCTTTTATTGATATTATTTCTAATAATCCTTCATTTGTAAGATGTTTTCCTTTATTCATTAAATCAATAATTTCCTTAAAAAGTATAAAATCTGCTCTTTTTTGAGTTAATAAAGGATATTTATTAAAATGTGGTATAATTGAATTTGTTATATCTTTTAAAGATTGTACTGAGAATATTACAGTATCATTTATGTTATCTTTATTTTTTTTTAATCTTATAGTTCCAACATTAAAAAATGATTTAAGTTTTTCTAATAATAAAATATCTTTTTTATGCAATTGAATAGAAAAAATAGGAAATACTTGATATCCTAATTTATATCCTGGTTTTTTTAGAATAGATATAGAGAAAGTAGCTTCTCCATCAGAAAATCCAGTAACATAGTTAGGATTAATTGATTGAATTAAATTATTTTTTTTTGAAATAGGATCTCCTGCGTGTAGTCTCTGAGAGGCTATAGAAGTGTGAATATTTCTAACCCCTGCTGGTTGTCTCCATGTCATTGTAATTTTTACGCTAATAATTAATATTAAAATTAAGAATAAACCGTATACAACTCCTAAATTGGGAGATTTTCCAGCATTAAGCAAGATTTTTAATATTACGTTTCCGTAATATGGTCCATCAATTTTTAAACCTCCTCAAATGACAAATTTATTATCAACAAGACATTTAAATCTCGTTTTCATCAATTTACACTGATGTTTAGACTATTTCATCAACCAAGACTTTACTTTTGGTTGCGGGGTTCTCGTGTCGAGCTTATTGTTGGCATTACTCACTCGTTAGTCGTTGAACGCTCTTAATTCAAATATGTGCCGAATTAAGGTCCGCTGCAAATTTTCCAAAAATTGGATTTTCTTGCAATTCTCCCCATTATGCCTTTAAACCATTACTGGTTTAAGGAGCTCATCTGATTTATAAAACACTGGCCGGATAATTTAAATTTTTATATCTTTCACTTTTATTTAATCTTTCTAATCAAATTAGGTATTGGGCATTTTTTAATCCCACTAAAGGATGTAAACCTGAAAATGAAAAAAAATTTATTACTATTTGTATATCTGATTTAGAACTAACACTAAATCTACTTATTGTACTATTTTCTAATTTTCTTGTAGTTTTAAATACTAATTTTATAGCTTGAAATAATTCAATATGTAATCTTTGTGTTAATGTAAAACATCCATCATTATTTGATTTAATAAAGAATGATCCCTCAGCCATAGTAAATCCTACTATCCAATTTAAAAAAAAGGGTAATTTTGTATAACCTATAGCAGTAGAGGGTAATTCAAATACATTAGGTATTTCGCTTGGAATGCCATTAAAAAATTTAATATCATTCTTTAAAATATACATTGCTGTGTTAAATTGTGTAATTCTAGTATTTGTTAAAAAATACATATTATGGTATAATAATAAAGGAAAAAATACTTCTTGTAAATCAGTTTTATTAATTATTAATTTACAAGTTGGACTTTTATTATCTTTATATATACTAATTGAACCTAATTTCAATACAGATTTTATATATTCTAATGTAGCTAAATCATTTAAATGTAATGATATTACTAGTTTCATAACTATAAACCCTTTACCTGTTTTTGTGATTTGGATATAACCATCTCCATCTATTAATCCCACTAAAAAGGCTATAAATGAAGAAGGGATAGATAAATAATCTTTTTTATCTATTTTTAATAAAATTTTTCCTGTTTTTAAGGCGTTTTTATGAACAACACCTATAGTCTCTAAACTTTTTGGTTTTATTATTTTTAAGAACTCAACTATGTCTTGTCCTACTCAAGGTATAGCACTCATTAAATTAGTAATACATATTTTTATAATTTTTTATTAGGTGATTGATTTTGGAGAATAGGCTCTTAATCTTTTTAAAAATAGTGCTACTATTACTCCATCTTTATTTTTAACGGGTTTACCGTCATTTAATCTAGCTGTAACTGTATTGTTACTTATATGTAGAGATTTAGCACATGAAACACCATTGGTAAAATAAGTTATTGTACCATTTAAGTATTCAGTTTTTATTATGTACGTAGATCTAATATATTTTTTTTCGGCAATAATTTTTACTCTACCTTCTTCATCTATGTGAATTAAGGCTTCAGAATTAATTAATTTTTCTAATTCTAATTTAGTTTGCTCGTCTAAAATAATAGAACTTGGATTAGTACTTAGTCTACTATTATTCATAGTATCTCCTAATTTTATTATTAAGTTTTTTCCATTTTCAGTTAAATGTTTACCATCTAATAATAAATGTGCTATTGTTTTTAAATCTAAATAATCTAGATATTTTTTTGTTCTAAATTCTATATTATCAAAATAAGGAATTAGGATATTACATATAAAATCTATTTGAGTGATATCTAGTATTGAAACTGCTTTATTATTACCTTTTACTTCTTTATCTACTATATTTATAAGTTTTGTACTACTTCCTAATATATAAGAATGTTCATCTAATAAATTTAATAAGAATTCTCTAATTTTTTCAAGTACTAGTCTATTGGCTGTTATACTTACAAGACCTATATGTACTGTCATATCACTTTTATTTAAATAAAATGTACCATCTCCTTCCAAATAACCAATTAAATAATTAGCTGTTATTTTGATAACATGATCTTTAGATAAATCATAATTTTTTCTTTTAGAGTTCATATTTTCTATAATATTAAGTATATTATTGATTAATTTTAAATTTTTTGCCCCAGCTCCAATTTTTATTCTATTAGTATACATTAAAAATGCATTTTTAAAGTCTAAGTAGTCTAAATATTTTACACTATTTAAAGAAAATGTTTCAAAGATGGGTAATAATATTGTTTCTATATCACTTATTTTAGAAATAGTAAATACACAAGTATCTCTATCAATACTTAATCTACCACAATTTAAAGTATTTTTTATGAACTCTAATACTTTAGTGTCATCTATGTGCAATACTATTCTAAATACAAATTCAAAACCTATAACTTCATCTTGATTTTTTCTTTTTCTAATTAAAAAATTAGATTCTGCTTCACAAAGACCTACAAATCACTCAATAAATTTTTCATTTAATGGCAATTTTAATATCTCATTTGCGGAACTACTATCTTCAATTTTAGTGTTTTCTTTAGAAGAAAATATGTTACTCGCATTATAAATATAATCAACTAAAAAATATGAACTTAAAAAAATAATACATAAAACCTTTTTTTTTCAACCCATATTCTAATTTTACAGAATATGAAAAATTTACTCTTAATAAAAAAGTTCTGGCAATTACCAGATTATTAAATTTCTTTAATAAATTGGACTATATTTTTTAATATATCACGTATAGTCTCTGAAGTTCCCAATCATAATTTTATAAAAATTACTTTAGTTCCCTGCTGATTGCCCATTATTGCATCCTTAAAATTATTACATTTTAATTAAAAAAGTATTTAAGGCTTTAGGGGTTCCCAGCACATAGTGATATTTTATTACAGCTATTACTTAAAAATTTTCTTTAACTGTAGCTCCTCATAAACTCATTTGTCCATAAGGTAACACATACTGACTTACTTATATTTAACATATAAGCTAGAATACCTTTAATTTCGAATATTCTATTAGTTAATTATCTTTTTTAACTAAAAGTTCCGACTGTACATTAAGCATCATTTCAGATACCCATAGTGACCCAGTCTGTCGCGATTCTTTATAAAACCGACGATCTTAAAGTATAAACTTTTTTAATCGTTTTCACTACATTGCCAAATAGTATATAACTATTCTATACCCCTGTCAGGGTATACCATTTTAAATTTTCTTTTTCTATAAAAATTGCAGAAAATTTATTACTCATGGGACTATAATTATATAATTATAATAATTATTAATAAATTTATTCCTTTAAATCTTTTACTAATCATTGTCTTTTTACTAATTTTTTTTCTGTTTGTAAAGCTCTTCTTATAGTTTTTTCGTTACAATTTATAGCTTTAGCTGCGTCTAAAATAGTAGTATATTTTCCGTAGACTGTTCCATTTAAATTATATAAAATAATTGGTCTAGTATTACTAATACATTTAGTTTTAGTATATTCAGACATAGAAGCTCTATTTAAAGCTTTTTCTCTTATTTTTTCTATTGTTTCAAATGAAAGTTTTTTACCTCTATTTAAATTTCCTATTCTTTCTTTTCTAGCTTCACTATAAAAGTCACTCATTTTTTTTCTATCTACTTCAGTATGTTTATAACCAAAACTATAACCTGCTTCTGTTAATATATTATAATTAGGTAAAAATAATTTTAAGTATTTATCTTCTAAATCTAATAATTCTTTATTATTTTCTCTATTAATAATATCTGGATATAATTCTAAAACCAAAAAAGCAAAACTATGCAATTCATATTTTTTTACTGCTAATTTTACTATTTTACTCACGACGGTTAGATTTATCATACAAATTAATAAAATAAAATTTAGTTTATTTTTTTGCCACCATCACCACCCTAACTATAAGTATTTATTATGCTACTTATCGTACATAAACTCAAACACACAATACAAACTAAATTAATAATATTGGCTGGTTAAAGATTTACTAGTTTCTTCCTTTATTCATACCATCTTTAATTAATTTTATTTGTTCTAGACCCTCTTTAGTTAAATGAGCTTTATTTTTCATTAACTCAATAACTTGATTTCAATCAGAAAAATCTAAAGATTTTGAACCTAAAATAGGATAATTTTTAAAAAATGGAACAATTTTTTCATTTATATCTGAAAACTTTGTTACTTCAAATACGTAAGTATCTTGACTTTTAAAAATATTTCCTGAATTTAAGTAATCTATTAAACTTCTCATTAATATTTCATCTCTAATATGTTGAGTTAATTGGAATATTAATTGAATACTAAATCCTTGTTTAGATTTAGATGATTTAGTTATTTTTACATAAAAACATCCCTCTCCTGAAGCAAATCCTGCTAATCATTGAGAGTTTTCTATTTTTATATTTTCTCTTTGAGGTTTATCTAAAACAGTTATATTAGGGAAAGCTAACTTTAAAGATTCTGATAATCCTTTATTAATTGATGCTTTAACTTCTATAAATTTTTCTAACCCTTCTTTATTTAGATGTTCTTTATTTAGCATAATTTCATATGCTTTTTTAAATAACATAAAATCTCCTCATTTTTGAGTTAATAAAGGATAGTTCTCGAAATGTTCTATTATTTTTGCTAAATCTTTAACAGACTCAACTCTATAATGTACCATTGCAGATCCATGTTTAGAAATATTACCTATTCCGTTAAAGAATATTTGTATCTTTTCTAGTAAAGCTCTATCTTTTTCATGTAAACCTATTTGAAATGATAGTTTTACAGCTCATCCTGTTTTAGATTTATTATCTTTAGTAACTGTTGTAGTAAAACAACCTTCAGCATCTGAAAATCCTGTTATAAATCAAGGATCTAGTTTTATTATGCTATTTGTAGAAAAATCTTTTATTTTATTAATTTGGTTAGAAAGGATTCTAACTGGATAGCTTTTTTCAAAACCCGTTAGAGTACACCTTAAACTTAGGATTAAATTATTTAATTTATCTGTAAGTCAATTATCGTCTACTCTTTGCTCATTTACAGCTAACATTGCTGATTTAGATCCGTGATTATCCATTTCTCTTTCGATCATATTTTGACTTGTTACTATACCTGAGTGATTACTTCAGCCACTTAATTTTTTTCAATTGTAGTTTAGTATCAAAATCTTTAGGATGTCCCCGGAGTTTGATAATTTTAGGCATACTAGTGAGATCCCACTTCACAAACTACCTCTAAAATATATAAGATGATTACAAAATCTTGCATAAAGTCTATTAGTTGAAGCAGAACCTATATAATAATCTTTAGTTACTTTATTAAGAATCATATAAATACCACTTAAGCCTCTAGTATCATTTAATACTTGTTTTCTAATATTATCTGTATATAAATTTTCATAAATAAATACAGGGTCTATTCCTAATTCTTTTATGATACTAGCTAATCTTTCAGATTTATCATCTGCAGACGGAGTTGTACTATATTCTCTTTTATTTAAATAATTAAAAGATTTATTATATAAATTATACTTTTTATTTAGTAAAATTGGTGAATTTATTAATATTTTATTTTTTCTATATAATTTAATAATACATATTAAATGTAAAATTAAACTAATAATAGTAATATATAATCATTTTGGGCTATGTATGTAACCCATAAATCCTGTGGCAATCATTACAATTAATATTATTGTACCTATCGCTCATGTAGACACTCTAGGACTTCTATATGATCCATAATATAATCCTCTTCCTATATGTAAATATACTAAAAAGAAGAAAGCTGAAGCTGTATTTGAATGCATATATCTTATTAATCATCCATTATTTACATCTCTCATGATCGAATTTTAATTTATTTTTGATCTACAGAGTCTGTGACTTTATTTAATTTTTTTAATAAAAAATTTTTCTAAAAATAATTTTATCTATTTATTTTTTTTTACTTATTATATAGCATTAATAAAGACGTTCTCGCAATCCAGAATTAATAGTGATTTATAGTTTTTCTGTATGAACAAACATTCAAAGTTTTAGAATAATAGACTAAAAATCTACTTTTAATTTTTTAACTAAAATTGGACTATATTTTCAATAATGTCAAGCGTATAGTCTCTGAGGATCCTACTTATTATAATTAATAATTTTTGGTTTCCTGCTGATTACTCATTGTAACATCTTTAAAATTATTACATACTATAATTAATATGTATTTAAAGTTTTAGAGCTTTCCAGCATTTAGCTTGATTTTTTGAGCACACCATGATAAAATATGTTATAACTTTTTGTTATTACTTTTTATATTATTTTATATTTAAAAATAATATATTTAACTAAAAAAACAATATCTATAACATTATTGTAGAATGCTCAACTGAATTAAATGCTTCAGCTACACTAGGGTTGTAATGCCATTTTTTTACTTATTTAATTTATTTTAAATTAGATAACTCTATTACTAAATTTTCTAATTTCAAATCTCTTTGATCAGATCTAGCTTGATCATTTAATAGGTTAACTATTTTTAATCATGCTAAATACTGTAATACTTTATTACCTTCTAAGGGGTAATTACTAAAATGAGGCATTAGTACACTAAGAATTTGATTTTTAGTTACTAATCTATATTTACTTATACCTCTATCCTCTGAATATACTGATCCTACTCCAAAATAAGAATAAATTAAATTTAATACATGACAATCTTGTGTTCTTTGACCTATTTCAAATACAAGAGTATAATCTTTTATTTTTTTTCCTTCTGCATTTTTTCTAGTTCTAGTAAAATATGTAAAAGAACCTTCTCCTGTTACAAACCCAGATATTCAAAAAGGATCTAATTTTTCTACTTTCTTTACAATATCTAAATCTACAGGAGTTTGAAATTCCATATCAGGTAAAGAACCTAATTCTGACAATTTTTCTAATAAAGATTCTGATAAGGGTCTATTTAATTTATTTATTAAAGAGGCTAATTGTAAAAATCCTATAGTGTTAGTATGAACTTTATCATTAAGAAGGTTAAGAATTTCACAGAAATATAAAAAATTTATAAATTTTGTTGTTTGTAATGGATAATCATTAAAATGACTAATTATTACTTTAAGATCCAATCTAGATCTTACTCTAAATTGTGCAGTTTTATCTGTTATTTTTACTGAACCAACTCCAAAAAAAGTTTGAATTGCGTTTAATAATTCTAATTCTCTTTTATGTAAAGTTATATTAAAACTAGGTTCTATTGTTCAACCTATTGCTGCAGTTTTAGATTTAAATATTGACATATTAAACGAACCTTCTGCATCAGCAAATCCTGTAACCCATCATGGATTTAATTTTGTTTTATTAGATTTAACACTATAGTATCTAACTTGAGGACTAATATTTTTATTTTTAGTAAGTATATGAGATCTATTACTTTTAGATTTAAATTTATAATTTTTATATAAACTAATTATTATTAATAGTATTGATAAAAACATAAACAAGTAAAGGCTTTCTATTATTTTTTCTTTTAAAGAAAAAAATGGACTATATCTTTTCATATTTTATTTAAATAATATGAATCTTACTTATAGTCTCTGGGGAACCTACTAATGATATTTTATATCTTTTGGTTTCCTGCTGATTAAGCATAACTTATAGGATTTTTACTTACATTAAAATAATATAGTACCTATAAATACTAAGCTGTTCCAGCAAATGGTAAGATTATATAGCAACCCATTTAATTGCTAAAGTAACCCCTGTTATAATTTAACTATTGAGTACCTTAGCAATAACCCTGAGTCTGGATTTAATAATCACATCAGGAATCATCACTGTTGAAATTAATTTATTATATAAATTTGCCTTATTTATAAACTATAATATTAGTGTAAACTTAAATTATTCTATATCATTATGTATTCTTTTGAATAAATAAACTCCTTTTTTTGTTGTAATATAAGTATTTTGTTTAATTCATCTTCCTATAGTCACTTTGGATACTTCAAAGTATTCTGCACATTCTACATTAGATTTAAAAGTTATTGATTTAGTATTTTCTAAGTCAGTTATTAACACATAAGATCCTGCAATATGTTTTATTTGAGATGTATTAGTGAAATTATTTTCTTTAGTAATTAATATACCCGATTGTTCAGTTTTTTCATAATTACTTTCACTATTTAGTAAATCTATTATTTTTTTTTCTAGATCTTTATCTAATAAATTAGATTCTATATCAGTTTTGGATTTTAATTTTAGTATAATATCTTTTCCTTCATATAAATAATGTTTACCTTCTGAAACTAAAATATAAACTATTGTTCAATTTATAAAGTCTAAAACTTTAATAGACAATCAAGGTAGATTTATTAAAAACGAAATAAATAAATTGGCAGTATTATTACCTTTTCCTACGTATAATACTGAATAAGGTTTCTGATTGAAACTGTTAGGTTTACAATCTTCTATACTTACTATAAAATTATTACCTAATTTTAATAAATAATCTTTAATATAAACTAATACTTCTCTATTTATTGCAGTTTGACTTAATTTAAATGCTATTGATAAATTATTTAAATAAAAACAACCTTCTGCTTCTATAAATCCTAATAATCAATGACTTGTAATATCAATTTTATGATTTTCAGGCAATATAAATTGAGTTCTAGATTTATTTATTGAATTTTTTATGCTTGTTATTTTTTCTAGTAAAGTCATAAAAGATAAATCTTTATGTAAAGGTAAGTCTTTTACTCTTTCATCTATAAATTTATAATAAATAGTTCTAGCTTCATTTCAAGCTAAAAAATCTAAAACTTTAGTTGTATTTAATTTACTAAAATATTTATACATTAATTTAATTAATTTATCTAAATCTTCTCTTTTTCTAACAATAAAAAAAGCATCTCCTTTATAAAGTTTTACTTCTCCTATACCGCCTAAATAATTTTGTATGGTATATAAAACATTTATGTCTTTAGCTGCTAAATGTAAAACATATAAAAATTTTACTGTTTTATACTCTATTATTTCACCATTTTTATTTAAATTTTTTCTAGAAGAAATATCTATAGAAAAGTATCCTTCTCCATCGGTAAAACCTCTTAATCACTCTAAAAAGTAGTTTTTATCTTCATTATTTAATTTGGCCGGGGCTAGATTACCGTTAGATATCTTTTTTTTTAAATCTAATATTTTTTGTTTTAATTCTAAAAGGCTATATTTATAAATATAATTAATATCGGTACTAAGCGCGTACTCTACAGAATAGAACATTGAAATGTACTTTATAAATGTAAGAATTGCTAATGTCACTCCACTTAAAATTTGTATCCCTAAACATAAAGCTAATAATGATCCAAAATTTCAGAAATAATTTAAATTAGATGGTTGAGGTGAATCTATTAAATATGAATTTAATAATTTTAATATTGGATTTGTTTTTAATATTCTCATTTTTATTTAAATTTTTGGTATATAATATATTTATTATTTTTTTTTGTATTATATACTATATTTATTATATTATTTTTTTTATCTAAATTTTTATGGAAAACAAGACTTGAACTTGTATATTTTTTTTAATATCTTATCCTAAATAAGACCTGTCTACCAATTCCAGCATTCCCATTTTTTT
>Ga0105240_10001605_pt1 | contig 38368 bp, 38 predicted proteins | sample KBSC54metaG_FD_80426 | JGI IMG/M metagenome (GOLD analysis project Ga0105240, IMG submission 80426) | Corn rhizosphere microbial communities from Kellogg Biological Station, Michigan, USA - KBS C5-4 metaG | ecosystem: Host-associated > Plants > Roots > Rhizosphere > Soil | place: Michigan, USA... | reverse complement strand
TTTATAGTCGCTAAATATTTTCTTCTCGTCAGCAGTCAACATATGCGTAAATAGATGTCAAAAAATAAGATGGCTACGAAACTGAAGCAATTTAGCATTGTAGTGGAATATTTTAAAAATTATATTAAATTAATATATGTATACAGCACAATAAGAACCCGTACGATTGATACATCCCTGCAATTGGGGCTGCACTAGCCGCTCAATCAGGACCTTTCAATCATCCGCCTGTATTCCACCGGAGTGAGAATTGTTTTTGCTTTAAAAAAATAAGAAAAATAAGTCAGACTGGGAAATCCCAGTTCAAATGCGATCTCTTTGATGGACTTGCGTGTACTGTGCAGGAGTCGTTTTGCTTCCAGCAATACCCTTTCCTGAATATATTCCAGTGCCGATAATCCGAAATTTCTCCTGCAGACAATCCCCAGGTAATTGGGGGTAATATTGAGTTGTTTGGCATAGAAGGAGACAGTCTTTTGTGTCGTGAAATGTTTTTCCAGCAATGTATGAAAGCGTTGGCACACGGGATTGGCATCACCAGAGAGAGCTTCATCATTTTCATTTTGCACGGAGAGTGTAATCATCAGCGCGATCAGACGGCACCTGGCATTGACCAGCTCTAAAGAAACGTTCCCGGAGGCCAATTCTTTTTTTATGGCCAGTGCTTCCGTTACACTTTTTTTAAATGTTTTCGGGTCAATATCCAGCACCGGGTTGCGGTTGTACTGTGTAAATACAAATTGCAGCATGGAGGGAAAGGTCTCCAGCAGTGACTGATTGATAATCAATTGCTGGCCTGTAATATCGGCCCCCAGTTTCCACTTGTTGACCTGTCCCGGGAACAACAGATGGATTTGCCTGGATTTCACCCGGTAATCTATACCATCGACAATGCGGACACCACTGCCTTTGTCAAAAAAGACCAGACGGCAAAAGTTGAGCTCCGGTGTTGTCAGTTTTCGGGCACTCCTGAATTCCTTGTACTCAACGAAACGCTCCTTAACCAATTCCCAGTTGCTTCCTTCAAATCTATGTACCGGAATATAACTTTTACGCTCTCTTTTCATTCTAATTTAATTGTCACCGGGTCTGCGCTTTGGATCTCGATCTTTACCTTTCCGACTTCCCGGGGTGTTGCCTCCAGTACGGTGAAAACCAGGTTATGCAGGGAAAGTCTTTCTCCCGCTTGGGGCTCGTGATGCAGTTCGCTGACGAGTAATTCTGATACAGTCATCAAACCCGATTCATATTCCCGCATCCACTCCAGTGATAAGACCCGCCTGATCCGCTGAAGATGCACGAACCCATAAGCGATCCATGACCCGTCTGACTGTTTATAAAAGTATTTCTCATAGTTATCCCGTTCAGGCAGATCACCAAATACCCCTTCCATGATATCCTGCATCGTAACGATGCCCAAAAAAGTTTTTTCATCATTCAGCACTACGCCAAAATCGTGTTCACTTACCCTGAATTTCAAAAAAATGTCGCCAGCCTTCATGGAAGGAGACAATAGGCTGGCCGGCCGTATCAGCAGATGCCAGTCTTTATCGGCGTTAAGCAAGAGCTCCTTCGTATTGATGACCCCGACTATTGCATTCTGGTCATTGTAAACAGGGAAATTAGAATAGGGTCGCATTTTGATGTATTCAATTACTTGCGAAAGTATATATGCAGTACTGAGCGTTCGGGTGATCGAAGCCGGTTTCATTATCCTGGAAGCAGTCATCTGATCGAAAAAAAATACATTTTGATGGATAAACAGTTCTTCTTTATTCAGCAGTCCCTGATGAAAGGCAACGCTTAGCATCTTCTTTATATCACTTTCGGTAATTTTCGCTTGCTCCGGCTTTTGTATCTTCAGCTTTTCGAGCAAAAACCTCGTGCTGTACGTCAACAGTTTCACAAACGGGAACGCCAGCTTTGCGAAGAACAGCAAAGTGGGCGCAACCCAAACAGCTACTTTGAGTGGGATCTGCAATGCGACAGATTTGGGCAATAATTCACCGACCACAATAGTTAGATACGTTATGGCGCCTATGCCTATGAGCATCCCGCCTGCTTCGGCGGCAGCAGCTGTCACTCCGGGAATCTTCTGCAGCACCGGGCTAAGCATTTCGCCAACCATTTTCCCGCCATAAATCCCTTCCAATATCCCCAGCAACGTTATGCCCACCTGTACCACACTTAAAAACTCTTCGGGGTTCCGGATTAATTGCAGGGCTTTGGCAGCTCTTAAATTGCCCCTGTTCATTTCTGTTGTCAGTTGACCCTGTGTAACGGCTACCAATCCTATTTCTGCAAGCGAGAAATAAGCGTTCAGCAGGATCAACAGTAAAAGGATTACAATCGACATAACGGGCAGTTGTTTAGGTATATCGTTCCAAATGTAACAAAGCAGTTAAAGGCAAAAGACCATAGAGGTCTATTGGTAACGGTTTTCGATACCAATTTCAATATATTCGACACTCTGCAACGCCAACGATCTTAAGTTCGTAAACAGCTGGTTTTATTAATAATATTCGACATGATTTTCACGGTTTGTGATAGGGATATGGCAGACTGGCTTACATGCAAAACATTATTATTGCAGGACACCCGCCGGGACGGCTGACTATCCAATCTCAATTACATTACACTCCATCATGAATCCAGCGCCACAAAACGTATTAGATTATCACGGCACCCACACCATCTTCATGGTTTGGAATTTTAAGGAGGACGCCGGCTTAAAAGCCGCCTTTCAACATATTTGCGCCCTGGTGATCAACCTTAATAATTCCGCTTACCTGCGTTTTCCGGATGGCGGGGTCAGTTGTGTGATGGGTATTGGGTATAATGCCTGGCTCGAACTGGAACTGCCCACCCCGCTGCCAAAAGAGTTGGTGGATTTTGAGGCCATCGCTGGTGACAGGCACACGGCTGTTTCCACCAAAGGGGACTTGCATTTTCACTTGAGGGGAGACAGCGCCAGTATCTGTTACGATATGGCGGCAGACCTGTCCAGGATACTCTCGCCGGTGGCGGAGTGCGTAGAAGAAGTGCATGGGTTCCGCTACTGGGACGGCCGTTCCATCCTCGGCTTTGTGGATGGCACGGAAAATCCGCACGGCCCCCAGCTGCGTGCCTATTTTGGGCTGGTTGGCCAGGAAGACCCGCGTTACCTCGGTGGCAGCTATCTTTTTGTGCAGAAATACATCCACGACCTCTGTGCCTTTAAAGCATTGCCCCTGGAAGAGCAGGAAAAGGTATTCGGGCGGTCTAAGCAGGATGATATTGAAATGCCGGACGCCGTCAAGCCGGCTAACTCCCATACGGCGCTGGCCAATGTCGGCGACGACTTTAAAATTATCCGGGACAATATGCCCTTTGGTAATATGGCGACCAATGAAATGGGGACCTATTTTATTGCCTATGCAAGCACGTTTAGTACGGTCAAAAAAATGCTGACGAATATGTTTATCGGTTCACCGTCGGGCAATTACGACCGGCTGCTGGACTTTAGCACGCCTAAGACAGGGACTCTGTTCTTCACGCCGGCCCTCACCTTCTTAAAGCAAATCTCAGACGGGGTGACACCCGTGGCGACAGCAGCGCCGGCAGACGGTTCATTGCAAATTGGCTCACTCAAAAACACTGACAGGATATGAATAACCTTAATAAAAAGCTGGCGCCCATATCAGAGGCCGCCTGGGAGCAAATTGAGGCGGAAGCCATCCGTACCTTAAAACGCCACCTGGCCGCCCGCCGCGTGGTGGATGTAATTGGCCCGAATGGGGTAGACTTCTCCGGCGTCGGCACCGGCCATACCAAAACCATAAATGCCCCTGGCCAGGGCATACTGGCCCTGCAAAGAGAACTGCAGCCCCTGGTAGAGCTTCGTGTTCCCTTTGAGCTGACCCGCCAGGCCGTCGACGATGTGGAAAGAGGGTCATCCGATTCAAACTGGACACCGGTAAAAGAAGCTGCCAAAATAATCGCCTTCGCGGAAGACAGCGCTGTTTTTGAAGGATATGCAGCCGCAGGCATCGGGGGTATCCGAAAAGGGAACAGCAATAAGGCCATTACCTTACCCGCCAACGTAAAGGGATATCCGGATGCAGTAGCCCGCGCGGTGAGCCAGCTACGCCTGGCAGGCGTAAATGGCCCTTATCACCTGGTGCTGGGCGGCGACCAGTATACGGCGGCAGAAGGCGGCAGCGATGAAGGGTATCCTGTGTTGCAGCATATCCGCCGGCTGATTGACGGGGATATTATCTGGGCGCCCGCGCTTTCCGGTGGCTTTGTACTCAGTGGACGCGGCGGGGATTATGAACTGAGCATCGGCCAGGATTTCTCCATCGGGTACCTGGAGCATTCCGCCACCTCGGTCAAGCTATACCTCCAGGAAAGCTTCACTTTCCGACTGCTGACAACAGAAGCGGCTGTCGCCATGCCGTTGGGGGACAAGTAAGTACACCAACTAAAACAAACGTTATGAATTTAGGAAATTTCACCGTCAAAGCAGCCGAAGCCATCCAGGAAGCGCAGCAGCTTGCCTTTAACGCGAAAAACGCCAATATTGAGACGGCACACATCCTGCAAGCCCTGCTTAAGCAGGAAGATACACCTGTGGACTACCTGCTGAAAAAAAATAATGTCACCCTCAACTTGCTCAATACAAAACTGGCCGAACTGATCAATCGGCTGCCCACCGTAAACGGCGACCCGGGACAAAACATTAGCCGTGAAGCCAACAATATGATATTGCGGGCCGGTGCACTACTTAAACAATTTAATGACGAATTCGTCACCCCCGAGCTGGTCTTGCTGGCGCTGGTGGAAGGCCGTGATGAAACCGCCAGGCTCTTAAAAGATGCCGGCCTTTCTGAAAAAGGGCTCGTCGCCGCCATCAAGGAATTGCGCAAAGGGAGTTCCGTCTCTTCCCAGACGGATTCCCAGGAGTTTAACGCGTTAAACAAATACGCCAAGAATTTAAACGAACTCGCACGAATGGGTAAACTCGACCCGGTCATTGGCCGTGATGAAGAAATCCGGCGTACCCTCCATATCTTAAGCCGCCGCACAAAGAATAACCCTATCCTGGTTGGTGAACCAGGTGTCGGTAAAACGGCCATCGTCGAAGGACTCGCCCACCGGATCATCAACGGCGATGTCCCCGACAACTTAAAATCCAAGATTATTTATGCCCTCGACATGGGACTCCTTATTGCCGGGGCCAAGTATAAAGGCGAATTCGAAGAACGGTTAAAAGCGGTGGTGAAGGAAGTCAGCACCAGCGAAGGGGAGATCATCCTTTTTATCGATGAGATCCATACCCTCGTGGGCGCTGGCGGCGGTGAAGGCGCCATGGACGCGGCCAATATCCTCAAACCGGCGCTGGCCCGAGGGGAACTCAGGGCAGTGGGCGCTACCACGCTAAATGAATACCAGAAATATTTCGAGAAGGATAAGGCGCTGGAACGACGCTTTCAGAAGGTTGTGATCGAGGAACCTTCTGTGGAAGACACGATTTCTATTTTACGCGGGCTGAAAGAAAAATATGAAACCCACCATCATGTCCGGATCAAAGACGAGGCCATCATCGCTGCCGTGGAACTATCCAACAGGTATATCACCGACCGGTTCTTACCCGATAAAGCCATTGACCTCATTGATGAAAGCGCCGCCAAGCTGCGCCTGGAAATGAACTCTATGCCGGAGGAGCTCGACCGCTTAAACCGCCAGATCCGCCAGCTGGAAATTGAGCGGGAAGCCATCAAGCGGGAAAATGACTCGGCAAAACTAAAACAGCTCAATACAGAGATCGCCAACTTATCCGTTGACCGCGATACCCTCAAAGGCAAATGGCAGCAGGAAAAAGAACTGGTGGATAATATCCAGGCAGGCAAAGCGCGTATCGAAGACTTGAAAACGGAAGCGGAACAGGCAGAACGCAATGGCGATTACGGCAAGGTCGCGGAGATACGTTATGGTAAGATCAAGGCAGAGGAAGAAAAGATGGCTGGCTATACGAAAGAACTCCAGGCCAGCGAGGAACACCGGCTGCTCAAAGAAGAAGTGGATGCACAGGACATAGCCGAAAGCGTCGCCAAGGCCACCGGCATCCCGGTCAGCAAGATGCTGCAGGGCGATCGGGAAAAACTACTGCACCTGGAAGAACACCTGCACAAACGATTGATAGGACAGGACGAAGCCATCGCCGCGGTGGCCGATGCCATCCGGCGCAGCAGGGCCGGGCTCAGCGACCCCAAAAAACCTATCGGTTCTTTTATTTTCCTGGGCACCACCGGAGTTGGAAAGACAGAACTGGCCAAGGCGCTGGCAGAATACCTCTTTGATGACGAAGGCATGATGACACGCATCGATATGAGTGAATACCAGGAAAAGCATACGGTGAGCCGCCTGGTGGGCGCCCCTCCCGGCTACATAGGTTATGATGAAGGCGGCCAGCTGACCGAAGCCGTGCGCCGCAAACCATACAGCGTCGTTTTGCTGGATGAAATAGAAAAGGCGAACCCTGATGTATGGAACATCCTTTTACAGGTGCTCGACGACGGCCGTTTAACGGATAACAAGGGGCGGGTCGTTAATTTCAAAAACACCATTATCATCATGACCAGCAATATCGGCAGCCACCTGATACAGGAAGCGTTTGAAAACGTGACGGAGAAAAATGTGGACGCAGCTACGGAAAAAGCCAAGGGTGAAGTGATGAACCTGCTCAAAGAAACCATCCGGCCGGAGTTTCTTAACCGTGTCGATGAGATCATCATGTTCCACCCTTTGCTCAAAAGGGATATCATGGGCATTGTAAAGATCCAGCTCAAAGCACTGGAAAAACTCGTCGCCGAGGGCGGGGTACAGCTACAGTTCAGCGATTATGCACTCGAATACCTGGCGACACAAGGGTATGACCCGCTGTTCGGTGCGCGGCCGCTCAAAAGACTGATACAAAAAGAAATTGTCAACCAGTTAAGCAAACGGATTTTACAGGGAGATATCAACCGCGATTACCCGATCCTGGTCGATGTGTTTGATAATACGGTCGTTTTCAGAAATGAAGCGCCCGAGACAAAAAAAAGCAAAAAAGCAAAGCAGTAAGTTTCATAACCCGCTGTTGCCCGGGTCTGTACCGCCTTGCACAAAGGCGGATGGCATTAATTCAATATGGTGTTTTCTAGCCACCCTGACAAGTATTGGCATGAGGATCGAGGCGCCAGGTATCAGTACAAATGGGATACCGATCCCGAGTATTTTCAGCGAGTCCATGACCTGTGTCCTCAACACATGGTCTTCCTCCGGTGTTATCGTTCCTTCCCTGATATACTTAACGATAATTAATAGCCCATACCACCCATATTTCCCATACCCCCGCCTGCCGGTGCGGCCGCAGGTTCAGGCGCAGGTTTATCTGCAATCGCACATTCCGTCGTCAGCAGCATGCCCGCAATCGACGCCGCATTTTCCAGAGCGATGCGGCTCACCTTAGTCGGGTCTATAACGCCGGCGGCAAACATACTCTGATAGGTTTCTGTCCTCGCGTCAAATCCAAAATCACCGGTGCCTTCCTTGACCTTTTGCACCACGATAGAGCCTTCAATGCCCGCGTTTTCAGTTATGGTACGGAGGGGTGCTTCGAGTGCCCGTCTGACGATGGCAATACCGGTGGTTTCATCCTGGAGCTGGCCGGGATCACCGCTCACGGGCAAAGCCGCTAAAGCCCGTATATAAGCGACACCACCGCCCGGTACAATGCCTTCTTCCACAGCGGCCCGGGTGGCATGAAGGGCATCATCTACCCGGTCTTTTTTCTCTTTCATTTCTACTTCTGTCGCGGCGCCCACGTACAGTACCGCTACACCGCCGCTTAGTTTGGCCAGCCGCTCCTGTAGTTTTTCCTTGTCATACTGGGAGGTAACGACATCGAGCTGTGCTTTTATCTGGCTGATCCTGGCTTCAATATTTTCTTTTTTTCCCTTGCCACCTACGATGATGGTATGGTCTTTATCGATGGTCACGGAAGATGCCTGCCCGAGAGCCGGGATATCGGTAGCTTCCAGTTTATTGCCCATTTCTTCACTGATCAGGGTGCCCCCGGTTAAAACAGCGATGTCCTGTAACATGTCTTTTCTCCTGTCCCCGAAGCCCGGCGCCTTTACAGCCGCGACTTTCAGTATACCCCTGAGTTTGTTGACAACCAGGGTAGCGAGGGCCTCCCCCTCCAGGTCTTCGGCGATGATCACCATTGGTCTGCCGCTTTGTGCGACTTTCTCCAAAACAGGCAGGATATCCTTCATGGCGCTGATCCTTTTGTCATAGATCAAAAGGTAAGGATCCTGTAGATCGGCCTCCATTTTTTCCGTATTGGTGACAAAGTAAGGGGAGATATACCCACGGTCAAATTGCATGCCTTCCACAACTTCAACCGTCGTTTCGGTACCTTTTGCTTCTTCCACCGTGATGACTCCCTCCTTGCCCACTTTGGCGAAGGCCTGGGCTATCAGCTTGCCGATGGTATGGTCGTTATTAGCTGACACGGCAGCCACCTGTTCTATTTTTTTTGTATCACTGCCTACGGCTTGACTTTGCTTTTTGAGATGCTCCACCACGAGCTCCACCGCTTTATCAATGCCTCTTTTTAAGTCCATCGGGTTGGCGCCCGCAGCGACCATTTTCAACCCCTCATTGATGATGGACTGGGCCAGCACAGTTGCCGTCGTCGTACCATCACCGGCGCTGTCGGCCGTTTTTGAAGCCACCACTTTCATCATCTGGGCGCCGGCATTCTCTACCGCATCTTCGAGATCTATCTCTTTAGCTACCGTCACACCGTCCTTGGTAACTGACGGCGCGCCAAATTTCTTTTCTATAACGACATTACGGCCTTTAGGGCCGAGTGTCACTTTTACGGCGTCGGCGAGTACGTCAACACCTTTTTTCATTCTGTTTCTAGCTTCAATATCAAACAACAGTTGCTTTGCCATCGTTTAAAATTTGATTGGTGAAGTAATCAATAATTGCCCAAGCGGTCATTACAGGACTGCCAGAATATCGCTTTCCCGCATGATCATCAGGTCTTCGCCATCCAGTTGAATGTCTGTACCCGCATATTTACCGTACAGCACCGTGTCACCAGTTTTTACTGACACAGGCTCGTCTTTTTTGCCAGGTCCCGTTGCTACCACGATCCCCCTTTGGGGTTTTTCTTTGGCAGTGTCAGGGATAATGATCCCTCCGGCGGTTTTTTCTTCGGCAGCCAGCGGTCTTATAACGACCCTGTCGTGTAGCGGCGTAATTTTTACTGATATAGCCATATGATGTCTATTTTAATTCAAGTAAAAGAGTGTCTTTGCCTTACATATATTGCCAGTAGTAGCTGTTGGGGTTTAATTCGCTTGCCACGTTATAGTGCCCGTCGCTGTCAAATTCCAGCCTATCCTGGTCTATCCGGAAAATTTGTTTATCATAACAGGTCGTCGCTGTGTCGAGCAGCGACGCCAATGTATCATAGATCGTTTCCAGCGTATTTTTACCCAGCAATTCCGGCGAATAAAGGCTGATCATCGAATATGTCGGGCTGCTTTCGTCTAAATCATAGAGAAACATATCTCCATGCCCGCTATAAAATAGCGGGAAATAATTGGTTTCGAACAGGTGTTGCTTGAGCGAAGTCGTTTTATACGTTCCCACTGCGCTGGCCAGCGAAAAGGGTATCCCCATAGGAAAGATTTGCAATGTTTCGGGGGTAACTCCGCTGGTAGTCGCAACACCGTCTTCCCAGGAAAACAGCGTATACAGTTCAGCCGTAAACTGCAATCGCGCTGAAGCCAATAGTTCATCTATTTCACCCGCTGACAATCCTGGCTGCAGTTTTTTCGCCAGGGCAGGATGAACTTGTGTAACCACTTCTGCCAGTCTTTGGAGTATCGGGCTGATTCTTGATTCTATCACTTGAACATCTTTAATTTGTTAATGAATAAGTGTCTTATCTAATCCTCATCCTTTCGATTTCATGGGTATGCCATAGAATTCAGCCGCATTCAGACCAAAAATCTGCTCTTTTTGTTCTATCGAATAGTCCTCCATATATTTTTCGAGCAAGCTTTTCCATTGCACATATATGCCGGACAGCAGGATGACGGGCCATTCACTTCCATACATTAAACGGCCGATGCCAAATGCTTCGAATACGACGTCAAGATAAGGATAGAAGTCACCCGAATGCCACTCTTTCCAGGCGGCTTCCGTGAACAAGCCAGAGAGCTTGCAATACACGTTCTGGTATTTGGCATATTCCCTGATCCACAGTTTCCATTCATCGAATTTGTTGTGGCGTATATCCGGCTTGCCACAGTGGTCTACCACGAATTTCTGCCCCGGGAACAGTGATATAAATTCCGCCGCGGCCGCCAACTGACGGTGGTTGATCAAGAGATCAAACGTGTAATTATGCTCCTGCAATTGCTGCATGCCCCTGCGAAAATATTTGTCCTCCAGAAAATTATGGAGCAGTCTACTTCACTTCCTCAAATTGGACGTCCTGCACGTCGTCGGTACCCGATGCGCCTGCATGGGCATGTGCTCCATCTCCCGGGCGTCCTTCACCCGCCGCACCAAAGCCCGCCCGCGGCCCCGCTTTGTACATGTCTTCGCTCGCAGCTGTCCATGCCTTATTTAAGTCCTCTACAGACCGGTCAATGCCCGCGACATCCTCTTGTTCCTTCGCATATTTCAGCGCATCCCTTGCGCTCTCGATGAGTGTTTTTTTATCTGCCGGTATTTTATCACCGTATTCTTTGAGTTGTTTATCGGTCTGGAAAAGCAGGCTGTCCGCCTGGTTTAACTTATCTACTTTCTCGCGTGCTCTTTTATCGGCAGCTTCGTTGGCCCTGGCATCCGCCTTCATTTTCTCCACTTCTTCTTTACTCAGGCCGCTACCCGCCTGAATACGGATAGTCTGTTCCTTGCCCGTACCTTTATCCTTTGCAGAAACATTTAAGATACCGTTGGCATCAATGTCAAAGGTTACCTCGATTTGCGGCAGGCCTCTTGGTGCAGGCGGTATGCCGTCCAGGTTGAAGATGCCGAGGCTTTTATTATCCTTGGCCATCGTACGGTCGCCCTGCAGGACATGCACCTGTACCCCTGGCTGGTTGTCGCTGGCGGTTGAAAAGGTTTCTGATTTCTTCGCAGGGATAGTCGTATTGGCAGGGATCAGGGTGGTCATAACCCCGCCCATGGTTTCTATGCCAAGAGAAAGCGGAGTCACGTCCAGCAGTAAAACATCCTTTACCTCTCCGGTCAGCACCGCGCCCTGGATGGCGGCGCCGATGGCTACCACTTCATCCGGGTTAACACTTTTATTAGGTTTGCGGCCAAAGAATTTCTCTACCATTTCCTGCACTTTCGGGATACGTGTACTACCTCCGACCAGGATCACTTCCTCGATATCAGATGCTTTCACATTCGCGTCTTTTAACGCAGTTTCACAGGGCTTTAAGCAACGGCTAAAAAGAGGATCGGCTATTTGCTCAAATTTTGCGCGTGTCAGTTTCCTGACAAGATGTTTGGGTACGCCATCAACGGCTGTCACATATGGCAAATTGATCTCTGTTTCCGTCGCAGAAGAAAGCTCCACTTTTGCTTTTTCAGACGCTTCTTTCAGACGTTGGAGGGCCATGGGGTCTTTACGCAGATCAATACCCTCGTCTTTTTTAAATTCTTCGGCCAGCCAGTCCATGATCGCCTTGTCAAAATCATCGCCACCAAGGTGGGTATCGCCATTGGTAGATTTTACTTCAAACACACCGTCACCCAGTTCCAGGATGGAGATGTCAAAGGTGCCGCCGCCGAGATCGAAGACGGCGATCTTATGGCTCCTGTTGCCTTTCTCCAGCCCGTAAGCCAGCGCAGCAGCAGTAGGCTCGTTGACGATACGGCGCACTTTCAGGCCGGCTATTTCCCCCGCTTCCTTGGTTGCATGCCTTTGGGCGTCGTTGAAATAGGCCGGCACGGTAATCACCGCTTCACTCACTTCCTGACCCAAATAATCTTCTGCAATCTTTTTCATTTTTTGCAAAATGATAGCTGAGATCTCCTGCGGCGTATACAACCTGCCGTCGATATCGATACGGACGGTGTCATTGTCGCCGCGAACGACTTTATAACTCACGTGGGTCAGTTCATTTTGAACTTCATCAAACTTTCGCCCCATAAAACGCTTCACCGACATAATGGTGTTCTGCGGATTGGTAATAGCCTGCCTTTTAGCAGGATCACCTACTTTACGCTCACCGTTTTTCAGAAAAGCGACAATGGAAGGCGTGGTGCGGCGGCCTTCATCGTTGGCGATTACCACAGGCTCGTTGCCTTCCATTACGGCAACACAACTGTTGGTCGTTCCCAGATCGATTCCAATAATCTTAGCCATAATATACCAGTTTATTGTTATGATTAGTTAAATTATTTGTTCTGCAAAACGCGAACGCATAGCAATGGCACAAGCCTTTTTCATTTCTTAAATTAAGAAGCTTTTACTCATTATTATCCAGCAGTAACCGCACGTTTTTTACATGCTCTTTTACGGCCACATTAAGGGCATATATCACCAGGCTGTCTATCAATGATGCATTGCCGTCCAGGTAATAGTAGTCATCCCAATAATCATACCTGAGATAAAATACCACACTTCCCTGTTGCGGATCAAGGAGGTAAACATGAATACGTGGGCTTATCAGCAGCTTGCCATGAATACTTACATGTTCGAAATTAAGCGATGCATAACTCTCGCAATCATCGATCATGAGGGGAACATGCAAGTATGGATAATATGATAAAGCAACACTGTTAAGCATTTAAACCAATCTGTTAACAATAATAAATAATTATTCCCGATGAATTAAACCAAACTGTATCGAAAATGATGACAACAATATGTAATCTTATCTATAAAAATAAACTCGTGAACATGGGCTCACACTGCGTCAAACATTCTCTACATTTGAATACAAACTGACACGTTAATGGATTATGTAGACTACTATAAAATACTGGGCGTACAAAAAAATGCGACTGCCGATGAGATTAAAACCGCCTACCGAAAATTGGCCCGCCAGCATCACCCGGATCTAAACCCTAACGATCAGGAGGCAAGCAAACGCTTTCAGGCAATCAACGAGGCAAATGAAGTCTTAAGCGACCCGGAGAAAAGAAAAAAATATGATCAGTATGGCAGCGACTGGAAACATGCGGAGCAGTTTGAAGAAGCCAGGCGGCAGCAACAGACTTCCGGCGCGTACGGCGGCGGCAATCCATTTGGTGGCGCCAACCCGTTTGGCGGTGGCAACCCGTTTGAAGGCGGCAGTTTTTCGTATGATGGCGATGACGATAATTATTCCGATTTCTTTGGGTCCATATTTGGCAACCGCAGAAGAGCACAAAGAGAGACCCGTTTTAAAGGACACGATTTTCACGCCTCGCTTCAACTGAATTTATTGGATGCCTATAAGACCCACCAGCAGACTTTTACCGTCAACGATAAAAACATCCGTATCACCGTGCCTGCGGGCGTAGAAAACGGCCAGGAAATAAAGATCCCGGGCTATGGGGCCCCGGGCGTGAATGGCGGTCCTAATGGAGACCTGTACATCACATTTGACATAGTGAACGATACTGCTTTCGAACGCAAGGGTAATGACCTGTACATGGAAATGCCGCTGGATTTATATACGGCTGTATTGGGGGGCAGTGAAACTATCGATACGCCCGGCGGCAGGATTAAACTGACCGTCGCACCTGAGACGCAGACAGGCACACGTGTGCGCCTGAAAGGGAAAGGCTTCCCGGTATATAAGAAAGAGGGTGAATTTGGCGACCTGTATGTAACCTACCGCGTACAAATCCCCAAAAAGTTATCCGCAAAAGAAAAAACCTTATTTAACGAACTTGCGCAGGAGCGCAAAAAATAATAATGATGGATATGCCGAACAGTATTTCCGTTGAACAATGTTGTTTTTTTTACCAGATTGAAGTCTCCTTTATTCAGTCGCTCGAAACACATGGCCTCCTTGAAATAAGACAGTTCGGAGACCAGCGTTTTATCTCCTACGACCAGCTCGGTGAGCTGGAAAAATATATGCATTTCTTCTATGAATTGCAGATCAACATGGAGGGCCTGGAAGCGATTTCCCATTTACTGCACCGTGTTCAGCATCTCCAGGGTGAAATAAAAAGGCTGCAGAATAAATGATGGAACAGGCACCCAAACATATTGTTGTGATTGGCGGAGGTTTTGCCGGCCTGAACCTGCTGTTAAGGCTGGGGAACAGACCGGGCTATTTGGTGACACTGGTCGATAAAAACAACTATAATTTTTTTCCGCCTTTGCTTTACCAGGTCGCGACAGGCTTTTTAGACCCATCCAGCATCTGCTACCCTTTCAGGTTATTCCTGCGGGGTAAAAAAAATGTCCGTTTCAGGATGGCCGCCTTATCGAAGGTCGTGCCGGCTGAAAATAAGGTCATCCTCTCCAATGGTGAATTGTACTACGATTACCTGGTACTGGCCACAGGGGCTGAGAGTAATTTTTTCGGTATTAATTCAGTGGCTGCGAATGCCATTCCGATGAAGACGATGAGCGATGCGCTTTTTATGCGTAATGCCCTGCTTGAACGCCTGGAAGAAGCCTGCAGAAGCCAGGACCTGGCACGTATGGATACGCTGGCGACCATCGTCATAGCAGGCGCCGGCCCGACAGGCGTAGAGCTGGCAGGCATGTTTGCCGAAATGCGCAAAAACATTGTAGCAAAGGATTACCCCGAGCTGACGGGGAAGCGTATCGGCGGCATATACCTCGTGGATGCCCTGCAAACGGTACTGGCCCCTATGTCGGGAAAATCACAGCACTATGCCCGGACAACCCTGGAAAAAATGGGCGTCAGGCTCAAACTGGGGGTCGGGGTAAGATCTTACGATGCCGAAGAAGTATTGTTCTCTGACGGCACATCCATCAATGCAGGAACCCTTATCTGGGCAGCGGGTGTAAAAGCGCAATCATTTGAAGGACTTTCGCCGGCCACCTACGGACGAGGAGGCAGGATGACAGTGGACGATTTCAACAGGGTCCTTGACTCGGACAACATTTTTGCGCTGGGTGATACCTGCTACCAGATAACTGACCCTGCTTTCCCCAATGGACATCCGCAGCTGGCGCAGGTGGCCATCCAGCAGGCCAGAAATTTGGGGGATAATTTACTGCGACAGCCAGACAACTGGCGGCCATTTCGTTACCGGGATAAGGGCTCTATGGCTATTATAGGCCGCAACAAGGCCGTAGCCGACATCACCCACCCCAGAATGCATTTCAACGGCATAATGGCCTGGCTGGCCTGGGCGTTCATACATGTTATGTCCCTGCTCAATTTCCGCAACCGTCTAAGAACAATCTCCAACTGGGGCGTAACGTATTTCACGAAGGACCAATACTTCAGGATGATCCTGGAGCCGTATGAAAAACCGAAAAATTAAAAACACCCGCGTAAAACTATGCGAGCGATCGATTACATTCATGGCATTCTCGAAAACTGGAAACAGGCACTCCTGGCATTCCTGCCCAATTTAATTCTGGCTATTGTTGTGCTGGCCGCATTTGTGGTAATGGCAAGGATGGTAAAAAAAGTAAGCTTAAGAATATATTCCAGGTCGCTTAAAACCAATACTGATATCCCAAAAATTATCTCATCGTCCATATATTTCCTGCTGCTGCTGGCAGGTGCTTTTATCGTCCTGCAAATCCTCGGGTTGGAAAAAGTGCTGACGAAATTAATCGCCGGGGCAGGCATCATCGGCATCATCGCCGGGTTTGCTTTCAAGGATATAGCAGCCAATGCCTTTGCCGGCCTGCTGCTTAATGCCCAGCAACCATTAAAAGAAGGAGATTGGGTGCTGGTAGATAGTAGTTATGGCAGCGTATTAAAAATAGGGCTCCTTACGACCTCGCTTCAAACGTATGCAGGTCAGGAAGTTTTTGTGCCAAACCAGATTATTTACAATACAACTGTCAGCAACTACACCACGTTCAGAAAAAGGCGTGTGTCACTTTCGGGTAGTGTGACAACTGTAGCCGGGACCGATGCCCTTAAGCCCATCGTCATAAATGAGATCAAAAACGTTGACATTGTGCTGCCTGGTGAAGAGATCAATTTCTATTACACCGGAATCGATAGTACATCTATTGAGTTTGAGATCTGTTTCTGGATCAGCTTTAGTTCGGAGAACGATTTTAAGGAAGCCGTCAGTGATACCATCATTCAGTTAAAAGAACAACTGGAAAATGGAAAATGTACGGTGAACCAGATCACGCTGTTAAGTTAATGGATGGAGTGGCGCTTTCGATAAGGTAAAATTAGTTTATCTTTAAAATACCTTTACCGGGCACGCCCCAGCCGGTACACAATTGTTGCATTGATAAATGATACAGCATGAAACACGGTCTTTTGATTGACATGGATGGAGTCATATATAGCGGGGAAATATTAATTGAAGGCGCGGACAGGTTTATAGCCCATCTGTTGAAAAATGAGGTGCCGTTTACTTTCATGACCAATAACAGCCAACGCACAAGATTGGAGGCTGTCCGTAAGCTAAAAAGCCACGGCATTATAGTTTCAGAGGAACATATTTATACCAGCGCCATGGCTGCAGGGAAGTTTCTCGGCGACCAGGGAGCGCATGGTACTGCATACGTGTTAGGAGAGGGCGGATTATTGACATCCTTACATGAAAACGGTCTTACTTTGGTAGATACAGACCCGGAATTTGTAGTGCTGGGAGAAGGCCGGAACTTTACACTCGATATGGTACAGCGGGCTGTAGATATGATACTGGCCGGTGCCAAATTCATTACAACGAACAGAGACCCCTCCCCGAAAAAACCTGGTTGGAACAACCTTGGTATCTCTGCCACTACGGCTATGATAGAAGAAGCCACCGGCGTAAAAGCATTTGTGATAGGTAAACCCAATCCCGTGATGATGCGTTCTGCAAGAAAATACCTTGGATTAGAAACTGCTGAGACTACAGTTATCGGTGACACCATGGAAACAGATATACAAGGCGGTATTCAGATGGGCTATAAAACCATTTTGGTGCTCTCCGGTATAGCCCAAAAAGAACACTTAGGGCGTTATGCCTTCAAACCCGATATGATCGTGAGCTCAATTGATCAAATTGAGCTGCCTCTTAAATGGTGGTGATGGGGTCAATTGGAAGCCACCTCCGGCGGCTCCTATGAGCGCGCCCGCAGACGGCGATCCTGCTCCACAGACTTGATACCTTTTATCTTCAAATTAGCCAACGGCAAAGACCTGCTGGACCCGAAGATGGTCCCAGTGATGCGCATGATCCGCCGGATCTGGATACCCATGCTCTCCAGGGATGCTGCTATCTCCCGGATGTTGGACTTTTGGCTATCCTCTACTTTGGCAATAAATTCCATACCTCAAAGATACATTTTATTTCCACATAGACAGCCGCCAATGGTCAGACCCGTCACGGCACATAAACGATCCCTGCTCCCGCCCCCACGGTCCTCAGTCCCAGCTTCCGCACCTGCCCTACTAGCTTTTCCCATATCTCCCGGGCAGTGACATCCGGATACTGCTCCCATAAAAGAGCAGCAACCCCCGCCACAAAAGGCGCCGCCATGGAAGTACCCGATTCGACCTCATGGCCCCCATCGATCCAGGCGCTAAGGATATTATCTCCCGGGGCGGAGATATCTACTTGTCCACCAGCACGTCCCACCGTCGCACAGCTATAGCTTGCCACTTTCAAATATTCCGTCAACGCACCCACCGCCATTACAGAAGGACAGTTCGCAGGATGATTGACAGGAGCGATAACACCTTCCTCCCTGTCACTCTCATTCCCCGTAGCCGCTATCAAAAGACAATTATTGGCAAAGGCTATCTTCGCTACCTCTTCAAATATCACCGAATGTTTATCGCCTTTCTGCACTTGTGCACCAAACGACATGGAGATCACCCGGCATCCCTGCTCCAGTGCCCACTCGATACCCGCCAGCGCCAACCCATCCGACCCCTCCCCTATATCATTTAATATCTTGCCGATATATAGCCGCGCGTCCGGCGCCACGCCATAGCGGACACCCGCCTTTCCTTTTCTGCTCCCGCCCGCAATACCCGCACAATGTGTCCCATGTCCTTCGCGGTCCTTGGCCTGTCGCCCCACAAAGGATTTCCGGTGGATCACCCTTCCCATAAAATCCGGATGTGTAAAATCAAACCCCGTATCGAGAATGGCCAGCCTGACATCCTTCCCCGAGAATTTACTCTTTCGAACGTTCGTCGCCTGGATACCCCATGTGGCTGAGGGAGTATCCTTAAAGGGCAGCTCTTTCCGGACGCCGGCCCGGGCGTAGATATAACGTTCCGGCTCACTGGCCAAAAAAGGTGTATTACGTAATGCCTGCAGCTGTTTGATGGAGGCGGCGTTGCGCTCATTCACAAGAGCCACCTTCAGCCGCTCGAAGATGATCCCATCGGCCTTTTCCAATCCCTCATTCAAATGCCCTGCGGGCAGAGCATGCAGTGGGATCAGGCGAAGCGATCTGGTTCTTGCTTTTTTGGAAACGTCGGTTGTGCTGGCGGAAGGATCCAACTGGACCAATACCCGGCCTGTAAATTTTTTTCTCGGAGGTCTCTCCGGTCCCGACTGTTCTTCAGCAGGTCTTTCCGCCGGACGTTTTTCTGCTACCTGTCGGATTGGATGTTTTTTGGAGGGCATAGGGCAAATTAATAGAAAAATAGATCATTCCTGCACATTTTAATGGCCGGTCGGAAGAACAAGGCCACCGGTAGGCAAGAGGGTCATCATAAAGACAACGTCCCTGACCGGCATATTGTCAATCTTCCAACCAAATCTTCAATAGTATGAAATGGATCAAAATGTGCTGCATGGTGCTGGCAGCAATTTGCGTTGGATGCAAAAAAAGCGGGTACGGCACACATCCCATAGAAAAAAAATATGTAGTAAGCACCATTGCCGGCGATGGCTCCGATGCCTTTGCAGACGGACCCGCGCTTTCAGCTAAATTCCACAACCCCATCGACGTGGCCGTTACATCCGATGGGGTCATCTACGTGGCAGATTATAATGATCACCGGATAAGAAAAATAACAAATGGACAGGTATATACGCTGGCAGGCAGCGATAGCACCGGCGTCGTCAATGGCGATGGCGGAATGGCACGATTCAACAATCCTTACCGCATAGCAGTAGACCAGGCAGGCAATTGCTACGTCCTCGACCAGATAGACCCGCGTATCCGGAAAATAACGGCTGCTGGCTACGTTACCACTTACGCAGGTGCAGCTTCACCGGGATTCCTGGATGGGGCATCCCTGGTTGCTCAGTTTGCCGTCAATGCGGAAGGGATTGCCGTCGATGGTGCAGGTAATGTATATGTAGGAGATACTTTCAACGGCCGGATCAGGGAGATCACACCCGCCGCGCAGGTGAATACAGTCGCGCAATTCAACTATCCCGGGGCAGTGGCCTGTGACAGACAGGGTAATATCTATGTCGTGGAAGAGGGAAATTTACGCATCCGGAAAATAGCAACCAATGGTGTAATATCCACCCTGGCAGGAAATGGCACCTCAGGTTATGTCGATGGGGATGGCGTCACGGCGGAGTTCGATCAGATGGGGGATCTCGTTGCCGACAGCCAGGGCAATCTCTATCTCATCGACGGCTTTCGCATCCGCAAGATCACACCGGCAGGAGTGGTATCCACCATAGCAGGCAGCACGGAAGGTTATGCCGATGGGGACGGAGCCAATGCCAAATTCAAGTTCCCGGGTGGTCTGGGTGTCGATGCACAGGATAATATCTATGTGGCAGATGTCAACAACAACCGCATACGGAAGATAAGCTTTGAATAAAAATTCAAATAAATAAATGGAATTATTTGGTTTATAGTATTTATTCGTAAATTGTATAACCCTTACACTCACTCTGTCTTTCTATCTTATTGAAGCTTTATTGGCACGTGTTACTGCTAAAGAAACCACGTAATATGAAACTATCCCTGGAAAAAAAGATCCTGTTGGGTTTTACCCTTTGTTCGCTCATTCTGCTGCTGGTGGTCTTTATTTCTTTCAGAAATGTGGAAAATCTTAAAAGTTCAACCCAATGGGTAACCCATACACATGAAGCATTGAATGCATGGGAACAGGTCCTGATCAACGAGCTTGACGCAGAAACAAACAAGCGGGGTTTTGTCATAACAGGCGATGAGACCTATCTCGACCCGTTCAATCATGCCATGACAAGGGTTTTGCAATCCATTGACAGCGTGAAGGAACTGACAAAAGACAACCCCGCCCAGCAAAAGAATGTCGCACACATCCAGGAGCTGACCGATACGCTTACCAAATTCCTGAGAGCCTGCATCCTGCTACGGCGTACGGAAGGCTTTGAACGGGCGAAAGACAAAGTAGCTACAGGGGAAGGCAGACGGATACTCGACGACGTCAGGACCACTGTCGAAAATGCCAGGACAGTAGAACAGACATTGCTCGCCGAAAGAAAGCAGGTGGCGGCCGAAGACCAGCAAAATTTCAATATCATCTTTACTGTCCTGCTGACGGTGATCGCTATTGTATTGATCAGCGTCTATATCGTCATTACCAGCAACCTGAAAGCGTTAAAAAAGGCGGAAGAAGAGACTGCCATTAAGAACTGGACCCTGACGGGTAGCAGCGAACTGGTCAGGGACATGCAGGGGAACAAGCAATTGTCGGAGCTGACCCGGATCATCATCAGTCGCGTAGCCACCTGGTTGAATGCCCAGGGAGGCGTATTGTACATCATGGAAGAAGATGCCATTCACCTGACACCAGCAGGCACTTACGCCATGGCGAAAGCTAAAAATGAGCTGCCGGCAATACGCGTGGGGCAAGGACTGGCAGGACAATGCGCAGCGGAAAAAAAGACTATCCTTGTCACGGACGTCCCCGCCGGGCATTTTACTACGAGTACCAGCTTTGGAGAGTTGGCGCCCCAACATATCATAGCCACGCCGGTGATCCTTGAAAGTGCGGTGATAGGGGTCATTGAGCTGGGCAGTGTTCACCGGTTCTCCGCCCTGCAGCAGGAGTTCCTGCACCTGGTATTGGATAATATAGCAGTTGCCCTCTCCTCCGCACAAGCCCGGGAAAAAACAAAAGAGCTGCTGGAAGAGACCCTGCGCCAGGCCGAAGAGCTGGAGGTCCAACAAGAAGAATTGAAACAAACCAATGAAGAGCTGCACGAAAAGACGGAGCTGCTGGAAAGATCCGAAGCCGAGATGAAGGCCCAACAGGAAGAGCTGCAGCAAACCAATGAAGAGCTTGGAGAAAAAGCCGGACTGCTGGAAGAGCAGAAAGGACAATTGGAAGCAGCAAAAGTAGAGATAGAGACCAAAGCAAGGGAATTGGAGCTGACCAGCAAGTACAAATCGGAATTCCTGGCCAACATGTCGCATGAGCTGCGAACCCCTCTGAACAGCATCCTGATATTGTCCCAGCTGCTCATGGAAAATAAGAACAATACACTGGCCGAAAAGGAAGCGACCTATGCAAAGAATGTGAATAGCTCAGGCAAAGACCTGCTGAACCTCATCGATGAGATACTCGATCTGTCAAAGGTAGAGGCAGGGAAGATCGATCTGGAGATCGCCGAGGTCAGGATTGATCATATTGCAGCCGACCTGCGCGCAATGTTCACGGAGATAGCAAATAACAGATCCATCGACTTTAAGATCATCTATTCGGAAAAGAAATTCACCCGTCCTATATATACAGACGAGCAGCGGGTGGAGCAGATATTGAAGAACCTCCTGTCGAATGCCTTTAAGTTCACCGACAAGCGCGGGAAGGTAACATTGGAGATAGATATGGTGGGCGATCAGGTCGCCTTCTCGGTCACCGACACCGGGATTGGTATTCCGGAAAGCAAACAGGCTATTATTTTCCAGGCTTTCCAGCAGGCCGATGGCTCGACAAGAAGAAAATACGGCGGCACAGGCCTGGGTCTTTCCATCAGCCGCGAGCTGGCGCACATTCTGAGCGGCGAAATCCAGTTGCAAAGCGAAGAAGGGAAAGGCAGCAGGTTCACCCTCTACCTTCCCCTCCAGACCAACCCTACCCAGGCAGAAGAACAGGTGCCGAAAGTATATGCGCCCCGACAAGAAGAATATCCCTCCCCTCCCAAACAGCCGGGGAATGACATAGCATTGGAAAAAACTGCACGTGACGACCGGCATTCAATACAAGAAAATGACAAGACCGTCCTGATCATCGAGGACGACGTGAATTTCGCAGGCGTACTCCTGGAGTTCTTCCGGGAAAGGAATTATAAAGGCATCATTGCTTATCAAGGCAATACAGGCCTGAGCCTTGCCAGGTATTACAGACCGGATGCCATCGTGCTTGACCTGTACCTGCCGGTAATGGATGGCTCGGAAGTGCTTAAACATCTGAAGAACGATCCCGCCCTTCGCCATATTCCCGTGCAGATATTCTCCGGACATGACAGGAGAAAGGAAACTCTCGAGCTGGGCGCCTTTGATTTTGTCAAAAAGCCGGTGACAAAAGGCACTATGCAGCACGCTGTCGACAAGATCGAAGAATTTATCCGTAAGAAATTAAAGAAATTGCTGATCGTGGAGGACAACCGGCAGCAGAACAATGCCATCCGGGAGCTCATCGGCAACGGCGACGTAAAATCATTTTCCGCCTATGGAGGGATGGAAGCCTTCGACATTATGTCGAAAGAAAAATTCGATTGCGTCATCATCGATCTTGGGCTTCCGGATATGAGCGGTTTCGAGCTGCTGGAAAAGATCAAAGCCAATAGCGAGCTTAACAAGATACCTATTATTGTCTATACAGGCAAAGACCTGAGTAAGGAAGAGACCCGGCGGCTCGACAAGCTGGCTAATACTGTAGTGCTGAAGACAGCCAATTCCAAAGAGCGGCTGCTCGATGAGACCATTCTCTTCCTTCATCGCGTGGAATCGAATCTGCCCAAAGAGAAGCAGCAGATCATCCGGAAACTGCACAAGACGGACGAGGTGCTAAAGAACAGGAAGGTATTGATCGTGGACGACGACATGAGGAACATCTATTCGCTGACCAATGCGCTGGAAGAAGAGGGATTAAGCTGCATGACGGCGGACAATGGAAAGGCAGCAGTCGAGCTCTTAAAGCAGCACGAAGATATAGACATCGTATTAACGGATGTAATGATGCCTGAAATGGATGGCTATGAAGCCACCCGGGAGATCAGGAAAATGAATAAGTTTGAAAAGCTGCCGATCATCGCCCTTACTGCAAAGGCCATGAAGGGGGACAGGGAAAAATGCCTGGAAGCAGGCATGTCCGACTATATTGCAAAGCCTGTGAATATTGATCAGCTGTTATCGCTGATGCGGGTTTGGCTCTACCGGTAATAAGTAATATGATGGACGAAGAGGAAATAAAAGAGTTATTGGGATCTATCCGTCAGGCTTACGGATATGATTTCACGGAATATGCTATGGCATCGGTCAAAAGACGTATACACCATTTTATGAACATCAATAAATTCAGCTCGATCCGGTCGCTGAGCAAAATACTGCTTAGAGACGAATCCGTCTTCGAGCAGTTCATACAGGAAATTACGGTAAATGTAACGGAGATGTTCCGCGACCCCCCCTTTTACAAAAGCCTGAGGGGGCATGTTATCCAGCGGCTGGCCACCTACCCGTTCATTAAAATATGGATCGCAGGCGCTTCGACGGGAGAAGAAGTTTATTCCATCGCGATCTTCCTGAAAGAGGAAGGGTTATTGGAAAGATCAGTGATCTATGCCACGGACATCAATCAACGGGCGCTGCAAATTGCAAAGGAAGGTGTTTACCATTTAAGGAAGATGAAGAGTTATACGTCGAATTATATAAAGGCTGGCGGGCAACATTCTTTTTCCGACTATTATGTATCCCAATACGACGCTGCCCTGCTGGACAGGTCGCTAAAGCAAAATATCGTATTCTCGGCGCATAACCTGGCGGCTGACAGGTCATTCAATGAATTTCAATTCATTTCCTGCCGGAATGTGCTGATCTATTTCAAACAGCAGCTGCAGACCAGGGTTATTGATCTTTTCTATGAAAGCCTGTGTCCATTTGGGTTCCTCGCATTGGGTAATAAGGAATCCCTGCTGTTCGCCGAAAGGGGGAAACATTTTGAAGAGGTCGACAAAAAAGAAAGAATATTTATGAAGACAGGCTAAAAAATGAGAAAGGAGCAATGCAATATGAAGCAGTAGTCGTCGGAGTGTCCGCGGGAGGATTTGCAGTTCTTTCCCGTATACTGGAAGGGCTGCCGGATAGCTTTCCGATGCCCGTTATCGTTATCCAGCACAGGTCGAAGGACGAAAGGACTTTGCTGGAAGAGCTGTTGCGGGGCAAATGCGCCATTCGCGTCAAGCAGGCGGACGAGAAGGAAAGGATACAGGGCGGCGTGGTCTATTTTGCGCCCGCCGACTATCACCTGCTCATCGAGAGCGATCGTTCGTTTTCGTTAACTTGCGATGAGCCCGTGAATTTCAGCAGACCGTCGATCGACCTTTCATTCGAGACCGCGGCGGAGGTATATGGAAATAAGTTAGTGGGGATCATCCTTACGGGCTCCAATGGAGATGGGGCAGCAGGCATGCAGGCGATAAGACAGCGGGGAGGATTGACCATTGCTCAGGACCCGGAAACCGCTGTATTCCCGGGTATGCCGCGGGCGGCAATAGAGGCGGGCGCTGTACAACATATTTTTACCCTGGAGGAAATAAAATATTTCTTGATCACCCTGATGAATACCGACCATGCCTGACAAAGAGAAAGCAAATATCCTGATCGTCGACGACAAGATGAATAACATCTTCGTCCTCGAAGAGATATTGTCTCACCCCGGCAGAAACTTTATCCGGGCCATCGACGGCAGGGAGGCGCTAAAGGCAGCATTGGATGAGGAGGTCGACCTGATCATACTGGACGTTCAGATGCCGAATATGGACGGGTTCGAGGTGGCGCAAATACTCAAATCTCATAAAAGGACCAGGGATATCCCCATCATATTTGCTTCGGCGGAAAAGAAAGAGCACCAGTTCATGCTAAAAGGATTCGAGGAGGGTGCAGTGGATTATCTTTACAAGCCGCTGGATCCGGCGCTCACCAAGGCAAGAGTATCCGTGCTGCTCCAGCTGCATCTTCAGAAAAAGGAACTGATCCGGAAGAACCTGATGCTTGAAAAATACACGCTGGAGATACAGCAGCTAAATGCCGACCTGGAGTCATTTTCTTATTCTGTGTCGCACGATCTGCGGGCGCCCTTGAGGAGCATCAACGGATATGCCCGGATAATACAGGAGGAGCATAAAGAGCAATTGAATGAGGAAATACGCCGCCTATTTGGAAATATACAGAATAGCGCGGGCCGAATGGGAGTGCTCATCGACAGTCTGCTGGAATTCTCGCGATTGGGACGGCGTAAGATCGCAAAATCCGGGGTGAATATGATGGAACTGGTGCAGAAGGTCTTGCAGGACTTGCATCAGGATCGTAGCAACAAAACCAGTATTCATATAGGACCTTTGCCGCCGGCGGAAGGCGATCCGGGGCTGCTACACCAGGTCATGATGAACCTGGTCTCCAATGCCATCAAATATTCCGCAAAAAAAGAAGCGCCGGTCATCGAGATAGGTTCTTCGGAGAAGGAGGAGGAATATATTTATTTTGTGAAAGACAACGGGACTGGCTTCAATATGGCCTATGTGCATAAGCTCTTCGGTGTATTCCAGCGGTTGCACAACAACGATGAGTTCCCGGGCAGCGGGGTCGGGCTGGCCATCGTCCAACGGATCGTAAACAAACATGGAGGAAGAGTATGGGCAGAAGGTCGTCCGGGCGAAGGAGCGACATTCCTGTTCTCGCTGCCAAGATCGATCACCAAAAAAGACGACATTATCTATGCAACCCGGCAGGATTGATATTATTCTTGTGGAGGACAACCCCGAGGATGCTGATCTCACTATACGGGCGCTAAGGAAGAATGGCATCCAACATTCCCTCCTTCATTTAAAAGACGGCGAAGAAGCGCTCGATTTTATTTTTTGCGCGGGTGCTCATTCCCAGAGGGTTTTCGGAGACTTCCCCAAACTGATCCTGTTAGACCTGAAAATGCCAAAAGTAGACGGTATCGAAGTGTTACGGCAGCTAAAATCGGATGCCCGCACCAAAGTGATACCGGTGGTGTTGCTGACTTCATCCAACCAGGAGAAGGATATTCTCGACAGCTATCAGCTCGGCGTGAACAGTTATCTGGTCAAGCCTGTCGAGTTCGAGGCGTTTGCGAAGACCGTGTCCGACATCAGTACTTACTGGCTACAGCTGAATCAATTACCATATTAATCATAAAGATCTACCATGGAGCCCCAATGGAACCAACCCGTCAAAATACTGATCCTGGAGCATGATCCTTACGATATCGAGTTGCTCCAATACGAGCTAAAAAAGGGAGAATGGCAGTATGTATCGCAAATCGTGCAGGAACGAAATGGCTATGAGCAGGCGCTCAGGGCCTTCAGGCCGGACATAGTGCTTTCCGATTATGCGCTTCCCGATTTCGATGGCACTACCGCCTTTTATATCAAGAAAGATATATCTCCTGATACGCCATTCATCATCGTCTCCGGCACCATTGGTGAGGAAAATGCAGTGGAGCTGATCAAGGCCGGCGTTACGGATTATGTGTTAAAAGATAAATTATTCACTGTAGTGACGAAGATCGGCAGGGCTTTAAAAGAGAGCAGGGAGCACCAGGAAAAAAAGCATCAGGAAGAACAGCTGGCAAATTACGCGCGGGAGCTTGAACGAAGCAACAAAGAGCTGGAGGAATTTGCCTATATTGCTTCTCACGACCTTCAGGAGCCGCTTCGTATGGTAGGGAGCTTCCTGCAGCTGTTGCAACGGCGGTATAAGGATAAGCTGGACAAAGAAGCCAATGAATTTATCCATTATGCTGTCGACGGTGCGGAACGCATGAAACGGCTGATTGGGGATCTGCTCAATTATTCGCGCACGCACAAGGAACGGGTAATCGAAAAAGTGGATATCGGAGAAATCATAAGGGAGGCTTTGAAAAACCTGACAGCCAGCGTAAATGACAGCGGTGCGATGATCCAGTTCGAGGATATGCCCATATTGAATGCAGACCCCGCCCAAATGCTCCAGCTATTCCAAAACCTTATCAGCAATTCCATCAAATTCAGAAAAGAAGGAGCGATACCTGTAATAAAAATAGCTGCCATCAAAGATAATGAGCACTGGCTTTTTTCCGTGGAAGATAATGGCATAGGCATCGATCAGCAATATGCGGAGAAAGTGTTTGTCATTTTCAAGAAGCTGCACAGCAAAGCAAAATTTGAAGGTACAGGCATAGGTCTTGCCATCGCCAAGAAAATTGTGGAACATCATGGAGGGAGGATATGGTTCGAATCGGCGCCTGGAAAAGGAACGACATTTTATTTCACCTTACAATCTGACAGTAAATGAAACCAATCAATGTGCTTCTTGTGGAAGATAACCCCGGAGATGTCCTCCTTGCCCGTATAGCGTTTGAAAAGAGCAACTACCCCGTCAACTTCAACGTGACCACGGATGGCGAGGAGGCATTGGCTTTCCTGTATAAAAGGGGGGAGTATGCCAACTCCGAGACGCCCGACCTGATCCTGCTGGACCTCAACCTCCCGGCTAAGAGCGGCTCGGAGGTATTGGCGGACATTAAGAATGACGAGGACCTGAAGATCATACCGGTGATCATACTTACCACCTCACAGGCAGAATGGGACGTTATACAATGCTACAAGCTGCATGCCAATTGCTTTGTGAATAAGCCTTTCGGGTTTGACACCTTCGACAAGATGGTGACCTGCATGGAAGACTTCTGGTTCAAAATAGTCAGGCTTCCCGGCAACTGACAGGAAGTTCTCGTTATCAGGAATAAACCATACATTTGGCCCGCGTATTTGCATCTTCATGACCTCCCGTCGGCTATCCATAGAGATATCTCCCTCCATCGGCTCAGTGTCGGCCGAATATACCATTCCCGACACAGGCAAGTGCATCATGACACTGGCGCATGGAGCAGGCGCCGGCATGGATCATATATTTATGACCACGCTGGCAAACGCGCTGGCAGAGGTCGGCATCGCCACGCTACGCTTCAACTTCCCTTTTGCAGAAAATAAAAAAGGAAGACCCGATACCCCCGTGGTAGCGCACCAGGCCGTTGCCGCCGCCATCGACCACGCCCGCGCTACTTTCCCTTCCCTGCCGCTCTTTGTCTCGGGAAAATCCTTTGGCGGACGGATGACCTCTCAGTACCTGGCAGTCCATCCACGGTCCGAGGTAAAAGGCATCGTCTTCTACGGATTCCCGTTACATCCTTCCGGCAAACCTTCTATCGAAAGAGCCGAACACCTGAAGGATATCAAGACAAAAATGCTTTTTCTACAAGGCACGCGGGATGAGCTGGCCACATGGGACCTGATCACCTCCGTATGCAAATCCCTTCCCAAAGCCAAATTGGTGAAGATAGAAGGCGCCAACCATATGTTCAAAGCCGGCAAACTGGATACAATGTCGATGCTTGTCCAGGCGACTAATGATTGGATAGATCAAATAACAAAATAACGCCTCCCGTTATCTTACAGCGACTCCCTCCCTTTCTTCCCCTCCGTCACCGCATGGGTCTTCAGGTCGATGACGATGGAGTCGGCAGCCGGCCCATAATTGGGGTCTACGGAGTTGAACACGACGGCCAGCTGATCTGAAGTCGCCTTTATCTTCATATAGCCGAAGGTCTTGAAATAGGCCTGCAATGAGGGGTCGCCCGACATGGATGGAGGCACTTTGACATTGGGGTCGCTGGCTTTGCCGTAGGGAGACAGGTTGTAGCCTCCGCAACCCGCTATGACATAGGGCAGTTTGATGCCGTTGATATCCCGATGGAATCGCTCATAGAGATGTGCATGGCCGCTGAGTATAAGGTCTGGCAGCAGGCCCCCCTTCTTGAAGGCATCATCCAGGTCCGCACCAAGGGTATTATTCATGGAAGCATGGCCGGTGAAGGGAGGATGGTGTACGGCAAGGATCACCGCCGTCTGGTTGTTCTTTCGGATGGGCGCCAGCCTCTTGAGCTCCGAGATCAGCCAGTTCTTTTGATCATCCGAGACGATGCCTTTGAGTTGGGGATTGTTCTCTGAAGAGATGATGCCGGGACCTTTATCTGCTACATTGCTGTATAGCCCGATGATGGTCACAAAGGGTGCTTCCAGGGTGAAGTATACGCCGGGCTGATCCATGGTATAGCGCATGATGCTGCCTGCGTTGTCGGCATGGGTGGGTGTCGGGCTGCAAAAATTGGCCTGAAATGCCTGCAGGGATGGCATACTGGGGTCCCAGACCATGCCGTCATGGTTACCGGGGATGGCGAAGATGGGGGCATTGTACCTGCAGAAAGGCTCATAGAACTGGGCATAGTAACAATCTGCCTGACCGAATTCATAGACCACATCGCCCAGGTGATAAAAGAAGGAGGGACGTTCGGCAGGGATAGAGCCGGCCAGGTCCTTGACCATGAGGGCGGTCACGTCGTGCTCGTCCGCTACCCGGAATTGCTTATCTGCTCCCGTATCACCTACTGAATGAAAGACGATCTTCCCGGCTTGTTTTATGGCGTTGACCGCATCCTGTCCGATGACGTCTGCCAATTGCATGACAAGATTGGTTTTCCTGGGTTTAGGTATCTTCTGAAGCACACTGGCATAGGCGTCATAATGAGCGACTTCCCCATCGGGAACTGTACCGGGAGGAAGGGGTACATAGACCGGGTCGGCAAAAATACGACGGTCGGGCGTAGGCTTTCCACCGGCGGTGGTAGAGCCCTTCTTCTTAGTCTGAGTTTTTTTGCGAGTGGATGGCATATGGGATATTTTGGTTATGTGCTGACACAAATTACCCCATTACCATTGATCTTTCCACCCCGTATAAACACCTATTTTTGTTAATGCTTCGATAATGATGCGCCACACGGATCAACTAAAATCGGCTGACAGCGTTGTCTCCTTCCATTTCTCCAACTCCTCCGCCATGGCCGCCAGTTTTTTCGACGCACGATCATAAGCATCGGCACCCAGGAACAAATGCAAGGGCGGATGGGAACTCTCCGCCAAACGCATAAATATTTCTGCCGCCTTTTCCGGATCGCCTGCCTGCCGCCCGCTCATGGCCAGGTATCTTTCCTGCGTCTTTTTCACGACCTCATAGCCGTCCAGCTTCGTCTCAGTATAGGCAAGCGAACCTTCCGTTAAAAATCCTGTGCGGAAGCCAGCCGGTTCCACGATGGTCACCCGGATACCAAACTCCGCCATATCCAGCGCCAGAACTTCCGAAAAGGCGGCCAGGGCGGCCTTTGTCGCCGAATAGATGGCCCAGCCGGGCGCCCCCACAAAACCCGCTACCGAGCCGATGTTCAGGATATAGCCCAACCGCTGTTCGCGCAGCACAGGCAGCACGCGTTTGGTCACGTTGATGGCTGCCACAAGATTCACATCGATGATACTCCTGATATTCTGTTCCTCTGTTTCCTCCACCGTACCAGCCATACCATAGCCAGCATTGTTCACCACAACGTCTATCCTTCCAAAGGCCGAAAGGGTCTGCCGGATGGATCCATCGATACTGTCGGTATTTTTAAGGTCCACCGCCAGAGGCAGAAAACGGGCGCTGTCGACATTACCGACTGCGATTTTCAACACCTGCACGTTGCGGGAAGTAGCTGCCACCCGATAGCCCGCATCGAGCAGCTTTTTTACGAGGTTTAATCCAAACCCCTGGGAAGCCCCGGTGATATACCAGACCTTGGTCATTGTTTAATGATTTTATTGGTTTCCTCGATAAGCGATCTCATCAGCTCCTGTGCTTTTCTGTGTTTGAGCAATGGCGCGATCTGCCCGCCCCAGAAAAGGACCATATCCCATTTCTGCTGGTCCAGGGCCGCCTTCCTCAACGAAGACATCAGCGTAGTCTGTAGGGGGAAAGGGAGTATATGCGCCTCCTTGCCGGTGAGATCTTTGCCGATGCGACTGGTAAGACCACGGCCAAGCCGGCCTGTAAATGCTCTGGACAGCATAGTATATCTGGCGGCCGGTGAAAAAAGCATTTCCTTATGAATGGGTAATGCATTCGACTCATCACAGGCCAAAAAAGCAGTACCGATCTGTACCGCATCGGCGCCTAACGTCAATGCCGCAGCTATTCCGCGACCATTGGCAATCCCACCCGCGGCAATGACAGGTATCTTTACTTTTTCCCGGATCAGCTGCAGCAGCACAAAAGTTCCCGTAGTGGATGCTTCTGCCGGAGCCAGGAACGATGGCCGGTGACCACCAGCCTCAAAGCCGGAGGCAATGATCATATCCACACCGGTGCTTTCCAGGGCAACGGCTTCGTCCAGCGTAGTCGCGGCTCCCACGGTGGTAATACCAAGACGCCGGCATTGTTCGAGGATGTCGGCGGACAATGTGCCAAACATAAAGCTGAAGACTCTGGGCCGGAGATCCAGCACCACCTGCAGCTGGTTCCCGAACCTCGATTGGAAGGGCGCCGGCCTCTCGGGAAAAGCAAGACCCACCTCTTTAAAATAAGGCCTGAATACCTGCTCCGCCCGCCTGTATTGGTCATCGCTGATCTTCCCATCCGGCGCATCCGTATCCGATACCCAAAGATTCAGGTTGTAAGGCCGGTCCGTAGCGGCCCTTATCTGTCTGTCCACCTCTACGATCTCCTGCGGACTCATCGTATAGGCCCCATAGCCACCCAGCCCACCGGCATTGGATACCGTGGCTACCAGCTCTACGGACGAGAGACCACCCCCAAAAGGTCCTTGCAATATCGGATAATCGATGCCTAATAACTCAGTTGCTTTTGTGTTGTACCACATAGTGCAGGGTTTATTCGCTGACGTCGCTGATCATTTTATTGACGATGAGCCATTTGCCGTCTATCTTATGAAAAGAGAGGAACTCCTGGTAATTGAAATCATACATCTTCACCTTCACCTCTACAACAGCGATGGAATTCACCACCCGGATGTTCAGGATCTCGCCTTTGAATGGCTTACCGGAATCTTTGGGACTTTGACGATGCCCTACTCCATCCAGGTATTGTTCCAGGTTCTTGGCGTAGGGCTGTCCCTTCACATCCCCAAAAAGCAGCGTGCCAGGATAATAGACGGTCCGGAGCAATTTGACATCCCCGTCATAGATCCCCGGAAAATAACTTTTCTCCAGCACCTGGGAGATGGCCAGCGAGTCTTGTTGTTGCATCGGCATAGTAATGTTGTTTTGAGCTCGGATGCCCCACCATGAGCAGGACAGCCAGACGATGAGTAATAAAATTTTCATATTGTGCATCGTTGATTACCTATACAAAGTAACTAATTTTAACACGAGTATTGACCGGCCAATCAGCGCTAAAAACCTATCATATGCATAAGCCCCCCGTAGTAGGATCTCTAAGCGAGTTCATCAAGGCAGTTGAAAAGATCCAAAAAGAATGGTCAGATCAGGACGAGGAGGGTTACGTATACCCCTGGTTCAGAGGGCATTCCAATAATACCCACCGGTTGCTGCCCGGTCTTTACCGGAATGAGAAAGTCAAAGAAGATGAGAAAAACCTAAAAGATGAGAAAGACATAGAAGAGAAGGTGTTGGAAAATGAGTACACCTTTCGCTGGGACTTTCAATTAAAAGCCCATCCTTTTCTGGCGGACTCCGCCTTCGGGGTCCCCGGCAATGACTGGGAATGGTATTTTCTGATGCAGCACTATGGATTGCCGACAAGGTTATTGGACTGGACCGAAGGTTCCCTCATTGCCTTGCACTTTGCCCTGTTCTTCAAAACGGACGAGGATCAGACCGACCCTTGTGTCTGGGTGCTAAATCCCTGGGAATTATCAGGTCTGTCCGAAAAGGATAGATTTATTTTCGACTTCACGGATGAACCACTCAGGCCTTATTTATCAAAACTATGGTCCTATGATGACTTACCGCAATATCCCATCGGTGTCCAGCCAGTATATAAATCCAAAAGGATCGTAGTACAGAAAGGCATGTTCACTATCCATGGAAGTGATCAAATTGCGCTGGAGGATATAGAGGAGCTAAAGCCCTGGTTAAAAAGGATCGATATCAAATACGAGCAGACAGATATTATCAAGGCCGAGCTGCAAATGGCAGGGGTCACACAGTCAAGTCTTTTTCCCGAGCTCAGTGGACTTGCGCAGGAATTAAAGGAGTACTGGAAGCAAGCTTAGTGATGGTCCTTTTCCGCCGATATTTTATAGTCATCACTGGTAATGCCTTTTACACCCCTCGGCTTCCTGCCACGCGGCTTGACGCTCAGCGAATCAAAAAAAGGAACAGGGACCCAATCCCGCGCCAGCGCCTGCTGAGATGCCGAATCTGGATGAATAATATTTTCCGGCGCCTTATTTAACAGCACCGTATCTTTCTTAACCTCAGCGGGAGCAGGCAGGGCGCTCTTTCTTTTAACACCATTAATGGATGTACCGCTATCCGTCACCGCCGCCGGCTCCACAACAGGCCCTGGCGTCACAACAGGCGCAAAGGCTGGCGCAGCCGCAGGCACGGGTGCATGCGCTATAGGTACAACTTTATGATCATAATACCACCACAGCGTCGCCACCACCACCACTACACCAAAAATTCCAAACCACCCCTTACCCGGCAAACCACCCCAGCGGTGGGGCGCACCGCCCTGGTCAGGCCCATCACCCCCCGCGTCCAGCTGCATCGCGATGTTGGCCCACACGCTGTCAGCCATATCCGGCACGGGCACCTGATCAAGTTTCCCTGCTATTAATTTTTCGTATGGTGTGGTCGTATTCACTGAGTTTTTATCGCCGTCAATTTTTGTTGGATGTTCTTTCTTGCTTCGCTTAGATGCCATTTACTGGTACCCTCACTTATACTTAATTGCGATGCAATTTCCTTGTGAGAATAGCCGTCGATGGCATACAATACAAACACGGCATGCGTAGCCGGCGGCAATTGCCTTACCAGCTGCAGGATCTCGGCCGCATCGGTCTTTTCAATAATCCTGTTGTTGACAAAAGGCTCTTCTACCGTATCGAGCTCCAGACTGGCAAATCGGCTGCGCTGTTTTATGTGGTCCAAAGATTCATTGATAACTATCTTTTTCAGCCAGCCGTGAAAATTTCCTTTAGTAGCATCAAAGGACTGAATGCTCCTGAACATCTTTACAAAAGCATGCCCCAAAATATCGGCCGCCTCATGCTTATCTACGGCATAGCGCATGGCAATCGTCATGGCAAAGCCATAAAGTTGCCGGAAGAGTTGCTCCTGCGCCTTCCTGCTGCCGCTGCGGCACTCAATAATGATGCTATGTAGATCCTGTTCCGTAATTACCACTTTTCGTCATGCACCCGTCTGGCAAAGATGGCCGTTGCGATGGCGCCTATAGTTAATTTTTCTGTGGACTCCAATTCATTGTAGAACCAGATATTCCGGTCGATCATATCGATGATGGCGATCACACCATCACCCGTACTTAATTCATAACCCGACAGCAGCTTGAACGGCATTTCCTTTATCCTGCCGTCGGACAATTGTGTTTTTTTGATGCTGACAGGCTTTATAAAAATAGTATCGACCCCATTTGTCGCCATCCCATTATCTCCCTGCTTCCGATAGGCAAACGGGTTCTTATCATGTTCCGCCTCCCTGTCATACATATTCGTCATAACCAGGGTCCAGGTCTTGATATCCTGGGCCGTGTCGGCGCTGATGACGGCCGAAAATACATATTTATATTGCTGCAACTGCGCGAAACCGTCTAAAATGCTCCTGCCGGAAAGAGCCTCGAATCCCAGCTCCTTTGTAAGTTCACGTTCGTCGGCAAAAATTTCCACATTGTTCCTTCCATCCGTCATCGAATACCGGAACTTTGCCTTTTCTTTTCTTACGGTCTCACTCTTCTGAATACCAAAAAAGTTCATCAAAACAAGATTGTCCCAAAAGAATGCTCGCCCACCCCACCCCGGATAGCTCAAATGCATACCTCTTTTTATTCTGGATGTGCTGATATTCGCAAACGACATCTTATTACCTCTTGCTCCATCGACATGTTCCACATAGGCCTGTTGTTTGAACGCTTCAGGTATGGTCATTTTTATAGAGGTGCCACAACTCGCCAAACAGACTAAACTAATCAATAATACCCTGTTTTTCATCTTCTTATAATTTCGCAATTTATCCATTTTTATCATAGTACCCCATTTCTTTTACAAAGGTTGGGTAAACCCTTAAAAAAAATCTTTTCATTCTACCCCAACCTTCCCGGCTAATGAAGGGGTATTATTATCAAACAGAAATTATCCACTTATCACGAAATGTATGAAAACAACAACAATGACATGGGCTTTGATCGCAATGGTCTCAGGAACTTTATTTTTTTCCTGCAAAAAAGAAGATAGCAAACCAACAGCATGTAGCATAAGCATGACAGGCCTGGCCGGTTCCTATAAGCTCACCGCCTTGCAGTACAAGTCGGATGCATCCGCCGCGCCAGTAGATTATTTGCAGTTTATGGATGACTGTGAGAAGGATAATATCATTATCCTGAAAGATGACGGCACGTATGTCACTAATGATCTCGGTACTGTCTGTACACCGTCGGAAGATGCTCAGGGCACCTGGCTGGTCAAAGGCAATACGCTGACCAGTGATGGGGTGTTAAACGGCACTATTGCCAGCTACGATTGTAAAACTATGATCTATTACACGGAGAATGCACTCAAGCCGGGCGACAAACTCACATTCACCATGGTAAAAAACTCCGACTAGGTTTCACCTGGTCGGAGCTGTCACTTATTCACTAGCCCGTCCCAGCTGTTCGTTGATCTGCGCCATATGGTTACCCGCCAGATCTATAATATTCTGCAGGGCCAGCTTTTGCATTTCCAATCCCGATGTATTGTTCAGGTTTGTCGCCAAACGATATTCCGCCAGGTTGACGAGGTAATCCCAGACAGGGCCAGGATCACCGGGGCCAACGATGTGGATATGCCCAAGACCATCGATATAAGCGCCCCCTCCGTCCTGGATGATCCCGAACAAGATGACGACGACCGCTCCCATAGCGCCCAGCGAAGGCGTCTGGATCACCGGCGGAACAAACCCCGTCTTGAAAAAGAAGGGATCTATCGATGGAGCCACAGGCGTGACACCATTGAGTCCCAAAAGGGTTTTCGTAGCAAAATTATGGTTCCGATGGTACATCACTCCCTGCGGGAAGTTTTGTAAGGAAGGAGTATTGTTGGCGCAGAAGACGCCAAAGAAAGTTTCACCTACCGCCACGATGTCGGCATAGTCGCCTATATACGGGAAGAATTGACGGACGGGCGTATCGGCAGGCGTCCTGGCCAGAACCAGATTATTCCAATGGACGGTATCTTCGGAAAAAGTAAGATGTGTTTCCCATTTCTGATGGCCCGTCTTGCCCGTCAATTGTTGATAAAGGAAGGCTATCTGCCCCTTGTTATTTATTGCCAGAGCCGGATTCTTTCCATTGCGAATAGTCAAAAGGTTTGACTTCGGCCACGTTTGCCCCCGGTCGGCAGATCTGCGAAGATGCAGCCAAAAGATCTCCGACCCGTCGCTGTTAGTCTGCCGTTCGGACCAGGCGACATATACGATCGAGCTGTTGGTGGGATCGACAGCTATCGCTAATTCGCCCCCCGTACGTTCCTGACCAAGGCTACCATAAAATTTGATAGGTACATCAAGGACGATGCGCTGGCCGGCCTGAGCATCTCCACTATCGATGAGCGAACCATACGGAGTGGCGGATTGACCCCAGTTATCATCTCTTACGATCACCACATCGGCGGTGACCAAACCATTGCCATCGCCTGGGTCTTTCCATGACTTCCAGCTGTAGAAGACCGCGTAAACCGTCCCGTCCCTATGAACGGCCGGTCTCACCTGAGGCCCGTTCCTTGGAGGCTGCAGATCCTGGAAAGCCGGAATACTTTTCATCCGGCTGTCGATGATGATGCTGCTGAATAGTTGGATCGGGGCCTGGGCATCCATACTTTGCATAATAGTGGAAGTCTGCCCTGTGCCAAATGGCGGCGGCGGAACATTCATGCCGACATAAAGTCTGTCGTTTCCCGCATTCGGTCCTCCGGGCACGGTACCGACTGCTACATACGGTTGTTGACTGCTCTGTGGTGGAAAGCCTATTTCAGTCATCGTTGCGCCCCCGGCAGGATCTGTTGTCCGCAATATGGTCGGAACGTATGAATTATTGCCGTTCAATATGCCTGCATACAGCTCATTGCTGGTATGTCCATATTTGAGCGTTGCCCCGGATGTTCCCGTGGGCCCGTTGTCCGGAATAATGGACTTCAGCGACCATGTGTCACCTCCATCGGTAGAAACATATACCGGTGCATTGCTTCCTCCGTTGGGGTCCGGCGTCAGCGCTGAAATAACGATCTCATTAGTGTTGCTGGGATTGACAGCAATATTTGGCCCGCTGTCCTGATGGCTCTCCCCGCTCATGGCATGGGGAATGATATTGACGACTTTCATGGCTAAGGGTTGAGGATATAAAGGTATTGTCCGGAAGATAAAAGGCAAATACCACAATGCGGGTATCGCGCATCTTTCCGCCAACTGGTTTGACAGGCATTTTCCACCACCCCCGGCACTGCATTTGGAAGATCATCGTATCAAAACCGCCCAATGACGCGCCCGATAACGTACACTTTTTCACGGCCATTTACAGGATAAACGCCTATAGATCTGCCTATTACGCAATTGGCATCTTATTTATCACAAAGAGGGATGCGCACACATCTATTTCTTGTCTCTTTATTGTTCTTCCTATCTGCATGCAGCCGAAAAGGCCCCGGCTGGGCGGACACTATAATCAAACAAACCAGCCAGCCAAATTCGATCGTCCAGGTAGACAGCGAAGTGGTCAATTTCATGTTTAAATACAATATCCCTGGAATGTCCATTGCTGTTTCGAAAGACGGAAAAATGGTCTGTTCCAAAGGATACGGATTCGCCAACAAATCCGAGCCACAAGAGGTTACCACAAAAACGCTATTTCGCATAGGAAGAGCATCTGAGCTCCTCACAGCAATAGCTATCA
>Ga0105240_10001603_pt1 | contig 38377 bp, 25 predicted proteins | sample KBSC54metaG_FD_80426 | JGI IMG/M metagenome (GOLD analysis project Ga0105240, IMG submission 80426) | Corn rhizosphere microbial communities from Kellogg Biological Station, Michigan, USA - KBS C5-4 metaG | ecosystem: Host-associated > Plants > Roots > Rhizosphere > Soil | place: Michigan, USA... | reverse complement strand
CGGCCAGCCAGGGAACTTCCGCCCCGCATGGTCGCCAGATGGAGCCTGGATCGCCTTCACCTCCGATCGCGATTCGGTACCCGGCGTCTATCCGGGCCAATGGGAGGTGTTGCAATCGACAGGAATCTATGTGATCCACCCGGACGGCACAGGCCTCCGAAGACTGACGAAAACCGGCGTTGTCTCCGGTAGCCCATCCTGGTCTTCTAACGGGAAGCGCATTCTGTACTACGAGACCGACGAGACAGGCGCCTACATGGCCAAGAGCGGCGGCTCACGCACGGAGCTCTGCTCTCTCGACCTCTCAACCGGCGACCGCACCCAACTCACCGCGAGCAACCTGACCAAGCTGTCGCCCAAGTGGCTGTCGGGAGGAAAAATCGCTTACGTGGTGCGCGGCGCGGCCGGCGCCACCGGGTCGGCGGATGGCATCAAAATCGTCTACCCGGACCGGCACATTACGCCTGTGATCGACGGCATTGTTCGCAACGCAAGTTGGTCTGCTGACGGCCGGCACGTGGTCTACGAGCGAATCCTGAACCCTGCAAGAACCGAGCATCTGGTTCCAACCGCAAGTCGCGATCCGGAATTCGACCTCGTTCTCGCCGAGCCCTTCGCCAGCTTTTCCGCTGATGGCAGGCAACTGCTCTACAGTCAGTACGGCAACAACGGCGTCAATACTTCCGACATGTCACTCGAACTCATGAATGCGGACGGCACTCAAAAGCGCACCCTCTATCACGAAAAAGGTTCGGCAGCTTTCGACGGAAGCTGGTCGCCCGCGGGCGACACCATCCTCTTCAGCGTCGGCCACTACTTTCGCGCGCCAGGACTGCCCGCGGCGCAAATCGCTACCATCCAGCCGGATGGATCAGGCTTCAGGGCGATCGTTGACGATGGCGTGAATAACGGCTTTCCAGGCTGGTCTCCGGATGGTAAACAGATTGTCTACAAGCACGGCAAAGAGCTTGTGATCCGCACCCTGGCCGACGGGAAAATAACGCCTTTGACGGATGGCGCCCATTACGCCAACTTCCCGCAATGGCAGCCGCGCGGCAACGTCATCCTGTTCACTTCTGACCGCGACGGTCGCTTCGAGCTCTACACAATTCGCCCCGACGGTTCGGATCTAAAACGCCTCACAAACGTGGCCGGCAGCAACGCCCATTCCACGTGGTCACCCGACGGAAAGTGGATCGTCTTCAGCAGCGGACGTAAGGGCTTCAAAGATGAAATGGCGCTCTATGAACGAGTGCCTCAGCCGTATGGAGAGATCTTCGCAATGCGTGCCGATGGTTCCGACGTCCGTCAGTTAACGGATAACAAATGGGAAGACGCCACCGCCGGCTGGTTCCCCGAGAAATAACCGCCTTTGCAGGAAAGGTCGGGCAAGACGGGGGCGCGGCCAATCCTGCCCGCTGAGTGGCTTGCAGCCGTGCGAGAGGAGAGTTCGTTGCCTCTATTTGCCGTGCCCCCGAACCCGTGAAGACACAAGCTGACTCACATGCTCCAGTAATTCATCCCGCTGAAAAGTACCCTTCTGCAACACGCGGCTCACATGACCATTCAACCGCCCGCGTTCCTCTTCCGTCAGATCTTTAGCAGTGAGCACGATCACTGGAATGGAGGCCCATTCCTTGTGGGTGTGCATAACCGACAGGAACTCAAAACCGTTCATCTCGGGCAGCATAAGATCGAGCAAAATGATGCCCGGGTGTGTGTCTGTCATTCGGTCTAATGCCTCGCGCCCGTTATGCGCCTCAGCAACAATCCAGCCTTCCGATTCCAGCTGGCGCCGGATCATCTCGCGCGTGTCGCTGTCGTCCTCTACAACCAGCGCTGTTGTTGCGGCGTTACCCCGATAGCGAAGCAACACCCCGGCCAGACGTTCGCGATCGATGGGCTTCGTCAGATATTCGGCCGCGCCCAGCGCATATCCCAGGTTCTTACTGTCCACGATCGTAAGCATGACCACGGGTATATCGGCTAGTTCCGGGTCCGCTTTAAGCGCCGTCAGCACCGACCAGCCATCGGTACCCGGCATCATAACGTCGAGGGTAATAGCTTGTGGGTGCAGTTTGCGCGCGAGCCGCAGCCCATCCTCGCCGCTGAACGCGCTCTGCGTATGGAAACCATAGCGCGCCAGCGTTCGCTGCAAAATGTCGTGGACGGCGGGCTCATCGTCGATGATCAGCACCGTTCCCGCGCTGCCCGCCGCGGCGATCGTCGGCGCCAGTTCCGCGGACGCGGCCGCGAGTTCAAACGTTTGCGGCAGTTCGAGTACAAATTTGGATCCTTTGCCCGGTTCCGAAGTGGCCGTGATTTCGCCGCCCATCAATCGCGCGAACCTCCGGCTGATTACCAGACCCAGACCCGTCCCCCCGTACTTCCTGCTCGTAGAAGAATCGGCCTGTACAAAAGGCTCGAACAGCTTGTTCAGCTGATCCGGCCGCATGCCGATTCCTGTGTCACTCACGGCGAAAGCAATCCGCGGACCAGGTATGAGCGTCACGTCCAAAAAGACCGCGCCGTTCGAGGTGAATTTGCCCGCGTTGCTGAGCAGGTTGTAAAGGCTTTGTCGCACCTTGGTCTGATCGCCGCGCATGCTGCCAACGTCCGGGCCGACGTTCACCTTCAGCGTGTTGCCGTTCTTCGTGATCTGCGGCCCGAGCACATTAACCACCTCATCCACCAGCGCTTTGACGCTGAACGTCTCCAGATGAAGCTCCATCTTGCCGGCTTCTATCTTCGAAATGTCCAGCACCGCGTTGATGAGTTCCAGAAGATGCCGGCCCGCGGCCAGTATCTTGTTGACGTCAGGCACAAGTTCAGGCTTCCCCGCATCCGCGGCCTCTTCCAGCAGCATCTCGCTATACCCGATGATGGCGTTCAGCGGCGTGCGCAGCTCGTGACTCATGTTGGCGAGAAAGGTGCTTTTCGCCTTATTCGCAAGTTCCGCCGCCATTTTTTCGTTACGGAACTTGATGGTCGTAAGCGCCACCAGAAGGAACAGGACGGCACTGGCAAAAGCGCTCAAAAGCCTGGCGTTCAGAGTCTGAGTTGCGGCTGCCCGGTTCTTTTGCTCAAGCTCGTGCCGAAGCGATTCTTCCATAACGCCGGCGAGGTCGCGAATTGAATCCATCGCGCGCTTGCCGACACCCTCCCGAATGAATTCCGCCGCGGCGTCATAGCGATTCTCGCGACGAAGTTCAATAGGTGGTTTGAGCAGCGCAAGCCTTCTGTCTATCGCGTCTTCCAGCTGAAGAAAAGCGGCATGGTGCGCCGAGTTGCGCAGGCGCGCCGAGCGTGGGTCGGCGAGTTGCTTCGGAATTTCCCGCGTCGCCCGATAATACGGCTCAAGATAGCTCTCTTCCCCGGTTATGATGAATCCCCGCTGCCCCGTTTCCGCGTCCTTAACAGTGGACAGAATACGCTCGATATGGCGCAAAGACTCATCGGTCTCATAAACAAGATTGGACGCCTGCTGAAATTTCAGCCAATCCCAAACTGCGAGCCCAAGAATCAAAGAGAGCGCCGCAAGAGCAAAAATAAACAGGCGATCCTGGAGCAATCTTCCTATTTCGCGGGGTGAGATCATTGAAGCGTTTGAGCGGGCGGGCACTCCCTGACTGATTCAATGTTAGCGAAAGCGCGAGTGCTCGCGCGGCACAATTAGGGGAAGGCGATGGCGCGAATTCTGCTGGTGGAAGATAACGAAATGAACCGCGATATGTTATCGAGGCGTTTGGCCCGAAGAGGCTACGAGATGCTGCTGGCCGCCGATGGACAGCAAGCCCTCGATATGGCCAGGACAGAGCTCCCCGACCTGATTCTGATGGATATGAGCCTTCCTGTGGTCAACGGCTGGGAAGCAACTCAGGTTCTAAAACGCACCAATGAAACCAGACACATTCCGATTGTGGCCCTCACCGCTCACGCCCTCAGCAGCGACCGCGAAAAAGCAATGGACGCCGGGTGTGATGGCTATGAAACAAAACCCGTCGAGCTGCCCCGGCTTTTGGAGATAATGGAAAACCTGCTGGCGGGAAGGGGTTAATTTGTGAACGTACTGAGGGAAGAGACCTACACCGAGTTACGGCACCGGCTGCGCACTCCTCTTACTCACATCGTCGGCTATAGCGCCTTGCTCATGGAAGGCGATGAAGCCGATCAGGAGATGAAGGCTTCCCTGTCCACGGTTAATGAACAGGCTGAGTCAATTCTGGAGCGCGTAGGTTTTTGGCTCGGCGCCGATTCAGATGTTCGCGAGGATCGCATGGCGGGCCTTCGGCGCGAGATCACGCAGCCGCTCACCGTAATCATCCGCACGGTGGGCGCGCTCGCGCAACGGGCGAACGGAGCTGCTTTATTGGATGTGCTTCGGATAGGGCGGGCATGCACCGAACTGCTGACGTTCGTATATCGGCAGGGCGGACCGGGCGGCGGCAAAACGCCCCTGTCCTTAGCCCGGCCGGTGGCCCGGGAATCCGCGACCGGAACGGAGGTGCGCGTCCTGGTGATCGACGATAATCCGGTGAGCCTCGATATGCTTGCCAGGCAACTGCAGGGATATGGCTATTCCGCCGCGTGCGTAGAAAGCGGGCCCGCGGGTCTGCACGCCCTGGATGACGATCGTTACGACCTTGTTTTGCTGGATGTCATGATGCCGGGGTTGGGCGGTGTGGATGTCCTCAAGCAAATCCGCGCCAAACCCAATCTTGCGGATATACCGGTAATCATGATTTCGGCCCTCGACGAGGTAGAGAGCGCCGCGCAGTGCATCGAACTCGGCGCCGAGGATTATCTGCTCAAGCCGCCCGATCCCGTCCTGCTGCGGGCACGTCTGCACTCGGCGCTCGAAAGAAAACGTCTGGAAGCCGAGAGGTGGCAGAGAACAAGAGATTTGGAAAAGGCGACCGAGGCCCTCAAGCGCGCGAATGAGGACCTCGAATCGTTTGCTTCCATCGCATCGCACGATCTTCAGGAGCCGTTGCGAACGGTTTCGAATACTTTGCAGTTATTTGCCGCAAATGCCGCCAACCTGCCGGAGGAGCAGCGACAGCTGGTCGAACTTGCGGTGGATGGAGCAAAACGCATGAGTCGTTTGATTTCCGGATTGCTTGCGTATTCGGTTTCCGACGGCGCCAGTGAAAACCTCACGAATGTGGATTGCGAAGCCGCGCTGCTCGAAGCGATCACGAATGTGCGGGAGGCCATCAAAGATGCGGGAGCCCAAATTACCCACACGGAATTGCCTGTGGTGAAGGCTCATCCCGGCGGGATGGTCAGGCTGTTTCAAAACCTGCTGGCGAATGCCATTAAATATCGCTCCGACAAACGGCCCGTGATTCGAATCACGGCTGAGCGGGACGGCGCGGAGTGGGTGATTTCCGTCGAAGATAACGGGATTGGCATTGATAAACGATTTCAGCGCCACATCTTTCAGCCGTTTCGAAGATTGCACGGACAGGAGCGCCCCGGTACCGGACTGGGGCTTGCGATCTGCGAACGAATCGTGCGCAAATCGGGCGGCCGGATTTGGGTGGATTCCGAACCGGACGAAGGCTCGGTATTCCACTTTACGGCCTTGCCCGCGGAACCCAGCCCCGCGGCTGAATATCAACCCGCCGTTCCGGTCAGGTAGCTACTTTCCAATACGTTGCTGTCGCGACCGCAAGAAGAGCGGAATTCTGCGCCGGAAAGCAGTCAGCCAAGCGGAGGCGCGGAAGTTTTCAGCAGCCTCACCTTCAGGCCCTCAATCGAAACAGGCCCCGAGTTTGCCGGAATTTCATGGGCTTCGCCCGCTTGAAACGCGTCGCCATTGATTCGGCCTTCGCCTTCAAGCACCACGTACAACGTGTTTCTTAATGGACCCGGCAGAACGACCGTGCCTTCCACCGTCAGTACTTCCGTTCGAAAGTACTTACAGTCCGCGGATTGCGGCATCCACGGCTCCAGCGTTGCCACGTTCAGGCCATGATCGAGATGCAGTTCGCGAGGGCGTCCGTAGTCATAAAGCCGATAAGTCACATCCGAGAGCTGTTGGACCTCGCACACAACCAAACCCGCCCCAATCGCGTGAATGGTCCCCGCCGGGACGAAAAATGTATCCCCGTTTCTGGCCGGAATCCAGTTCAGCAATTCTTCGATTTCGCCGCTCCGCGCCGCCTCCCGAAGGCGGTCCTTCGTTACCGAACCACGAAGACCAAGCGCCACCCGGGCGTCTGGCTCCGCTCGCAGAACATGCCACATTTCGGTCTTTCCGGAGGAATTCTCATGCAGCCGGGCGTACGTGTCGTCCGGATGAACTTGCACTGACATCCGGTCCGATGTAAACAGCAGCTTAACGAGCAGGGGGAATTCGCGAGAGGCCGCAAACCAGATCTCTCCGATTTTGCGGTCTCCCGAATTCTTAAGCCATGGTTCGGTCGATTTTGAGCCCCACACCTTCTCGTACAGTGTAGTGGCCAGTGCCGACATTTAACCGAGAGACTCCACAAACCTATGGATACGGTCCAGGCCTCTTTCGAGTTCCGCCATTGAGGTAGCATACGAGATCCTCACGTGATCGTCGGTACCGAACGCCTCCCCGGGAACTACCGCCACGCTCGCTTCTTTGAGCAGACGATCGGCAAATTCCAGCGGAGTCCTGATCCCGCCCTTGTTCAGCGCGCCGCGCAGGTTTGGATAAGCATAGAAAGCGCCGGCCGGCATCGAGCATTCCACACCGGGAATCTGGCGCAGCCGCGGGATCACAAAGTCCCGCCGTTTTCGATATTCCGCCAGCATTTGAGGAACGGAATCCTGTGGTCCGCGAAGCGCTTCCACGGCGGCTTTCTGAGCGATCGATGTCGGGTTCGAAGTTGAGTGGCTCTGCAGCTTGTTGATAGCTCCAATCACCGACTCCGGTGCTAGCCCGTATCCAATACGCCAGCCCGTCATCGCATACGTTTTCGAAACCGTGCCGGCGACCAGAACCGTCGGCTTTGAGTTGGGTATCGATGCGATTGAAAAGGGCTTGCCATCGTACAAAAAGTGCGAGTAGCATTCGTCGGTTAACAGGTAGACGCCCTGTTTCGCCGTGATGTGATAGAGCTTTTCAAATTCCGAATCGGCCATCACGGAACCCGCGGGGTTGCTCGGCGAGTTGATGATAACGATGCGCGTCTTCGGCGTGATCTTCCGCGCCACCATGTCAGCCGTGAGGTTGAATCCCTCTTTCTCGTCGGTTTGGACGAAGACGCATTTCCCGCCGGCGTAGTTGACGATGTCCTTGTAAGTCACCCAATAAGGCACCGGAATAATCACTTCATCGCCAGGGTTCAGAATGGCCTGCGTGTAATTAAACAGCACATGCTTCCCGCCGACCGTGATGATGCATTCCGACGTTTTATAATCCGTGCCGAACTCCGCCTTGTGACGCGCCACTACGGCTTCTTTGGTCTCGACTGTGCCGCCCGCGGGCGTGTACTTCGTGAAGTTCGCTTCGATAGCGCGAATGGCCGCCTGTTTGATGTTGTCTGGTGTGGGAAAATCGGGTTCGCCTGCGCTGAAATCGACTACGTCAACCCCTTCGCGGCGAAGTTTGTCTGCGTCCGCCATCACTTTCATGGTGGAAGATACGCTGATGGCCGAGATGCGCTCGGCATTGGCAGTGTTCATAAGTCTTCTTTCTTAAGAGGCAGCGCCTTTCCTCAGGCGCTCGCGCAGACGCTGCTCCACAAGGGGCGGAACAAGGCCGGCAATGTTGCCGCCAAGCGAAATGACTTCTTTCACCAGGCGGGAGCTAATAAACGAAAAGGCTTCGCCGGCCAGCAGAAACACGGTTTCAAGACCCGGCTGCAATCGGCGGTTCATCAGAGCCATCTGAAGTTCGTTCTCGTAATCGGAGATCGCCCGAATTCCGCGGAGGATTACAGTGGCTTCTCTTCTGAGCGCATAATCGGCCAACAGGCCGTCGAAGCAGTCGATCTCCACGTTATCGAAAGGCCGCACCGCCTCGGTCAGCATTTCGATGCGTTCTTCCACGCTGAAGAGGGGCAGTTTCGCTTCATTGCGCAGCACAGAAACCACAAGCCGGTCAAACAGGCGCGAGCCACGCTCGATCACGTCGAGATGCCCCGTCGTAATCGGGTCAAAGGACCCGGGATAGATGGCCACGACGTTCGCGTGATTCCGGCTGGAGTGCTTCTGCATCGAGGGAAATGCGAGGTGAACTTTGATTCTAGCGGATAGGTTGGGCTTGACGCGCCGGACACAAAAATGAGGTGGCCAGGCTCTCCGGCCAGACCACCTCTGAGTAGAAGGAGTATTGCTAACTAACACCCAACGTTATGAAAGGAAGAAATGCACCAGTAGATTCGATCATAGTTCACGCGAGCAGCGAATCCAATACCGCAATTCGATATACGCCAAACGACTCAATCGTTTTTAGTACCATTGGTACTAGTAGGGTTGCCGTAGCGGCGCGATTTGGATGTCTGAGATTTGAAGTGTGGTAATTCTGACACGCTGCGACTCTGTTGCGGTGCAGAGAATTAGCATTCAAATCAGGCGTTTACAGGTTCCTATTCGAACCCGATCCACACAGGCGTTCCGATTTTATGTCATACTGAGGACAGAGACGGTACCCCCGAAAAATGACGCAGTTGGACGAGGCGATCGCCCGGTACCACCGGATTTTGGAATCCGAGCCGTACCGAGACCTGAGGTGGGTCAAGAATTTACAGGATGAGATGGAAGCTCGCCAGTTATCAACTGGCGGTCGGCTTCTCTGTCCCTTCCTGCGCCCGAATTTTGTCACCCAGAAGCAGTACGACAACTTGGTGAAGACCGGCGAAGCGTTAATCGCCGCTGTTGATCGTATGCTGCGTCTGGCGCTCGCATCCCCTCAGCTACTTTCACGCATGCAGCTTTTCCCCGCCGAAAAAATGCTTGCCGCAATCGATCCTGGCTACGAGATGGCCGAAGTTTCGGCTCAGCTCGATCTCCAGATCCAGAACGGCTCCCTGCATGTTTTGCAGTATAACGCGGATGCTTTATCAGGGGCGGCGTACGCGGAAGGGCTTTCCGACCTGTTCTACGATTGCCCTCCCGTCAAGGAATTTCGGCGCCGCTATAACCTGACGCGAATTGGCGGCAAGAAGCCATTTCTGAATGCGTTGCTGAAGGCGTACAAGATGTTCAATCGCGCCTCTGTGGCGAAGAAACCGAACATCGCGATCCTGGAATTCCGCAGCGCCACGGGCCGCAGCGAGTATGAGATTTTCCGCGAATATTTCCGGGCGGAAGGTTATCAGACGGAACTGGTTGCGCCCGATCAGCTCGAATACAAGAATGGTGTGCTGCGAGCGAACGGATTCGATATCGACCTGATCTACAGGCGCATCAGCGCGCAGGAGTTTCTGCTGCGGTTCACGCTGAATCATCCGCTTGTTCAGGCTTATCGGGATCACAAAGTTTGCGTGGTGAACAGCTTCCGTTCAGAGCTGTCGCATAAGAAAGCCATGTTCGCGCTGCTTACCGAAGAATCGTTGATCGCCAAGTTCCCCATCAATGAGCGCAAGGCGATCAAAGAGCATGTGCCGTGGACGCGCGTGGTGAAGGCCGGCAAAGCCACTTACCGCGAGGAAACCGTGGAACTGCTCGATTTCATCAAGCAGAACCGTGAGCGGCTGGTATTGCGGCCGAACGACGAATATACTGACCTGCACAGCTTTGTGGGTTACGAACACGACGACGGCTCATGGGCGCGGGCGCTTCGTGAAGCGCAGCGCGCGCCTTATGTAGTGCAGGAGCGTGTGAAGCCCACGCGAACTTTGTTTCCCCTCATGACCTATGGTCATCTGGAGTTCAAAGAGATGCAGGTGGATGTTCAGCCCCAGGCGTTTCTGGGAAAAGTCGGCGGGTGTTCCAGCTACGTATCTTCAGACGGATCGGGAACGTACTCGCCCGCTTCAGGAATCGCTCCGACTTTTATCATCGATCCTAAAAATTAATCGCGGGAGGGCTGCGGCGCTATGCATGAGCCGGGTTATTTGGAGCCCTGGCTCCGAGGCACTCGCGGAGCTGCGGACCCCGTCATGGACCATCTGCTGCGGTCCAGCGAGCAAATCCGCGAGGATTCCGCCATCGCGCTTAAGTCCCTTTCTGTTGCACAAATCTGGGCGAAGCCGGTCGGCATGACTTCAGCCGGATTTCACGCCAAACACCTTGCCGGCAGCACGCAACGGCTCTGTATCTATCTCGAGGGCGCTGCGCTTACGGATCACGACCTCTCCGCAATTTCTCTGGAAAACTATGGAACGGAAACCGCCGACCAGTTGATTCAGGCAATCGGGAACGCGTTTGCAAAATACGAAAACATCGTCCGTCAATTGAAGCCTGACGCTTTCGCCTCCATTCGCCGCGTGGGGCGTAAGCAACTCCCCGTCACAGCGGTCAGTCTCGCCATTCATATTGCGGAGCACGCGCACAGGCATGTAGGGCAACTCATTTCAGCGGCGAAGCTTTCGAAGGCGCAGAATGCATGATCTCTCCACGCGCGACGAGATTCTCGCGCAAATGCGCGCGCTGGGAAATCCATCGGCACGGGAAGGCATGGAACGCTTCGGGATTCAGCCGGAGAACCTGATCGGTTTGAGCGTGCCGCAAATCCGGTTGATCGCGCGCAGAACGGTTCGCAGCCAACGGCTCGCGGAGGAGCTTTGGGCTACCGACATTCACGATGCCCGGCTGCTGGCAAGCCTGGTAGCGGACCCCGAGGTCATTTCCGAGGCAACAATGGACAAGTGGGTGCGCGAGACAAATTCATGGGATGTCTGCGATGCGTGCAGCTGCAATCTGTTCGACAAGTCTCCGCACGCCTGGAAAAAAATCAGGCATTGGGCGGGTGACGATCGCGAATTCGTGCGGCGTGCCGCCTTTGCGACTGTTGCCGCCATCGCTGTGCATGATAAGACTGCGCCGGACAGTGTGTTTATCAAAGCCCTGTCTCTGATCGAGAAGTACTCATTCGACGATCGCAATTTTGCGCGCAAAGGAATCAACTGGGCGCTCAGGAGTATTGGGAAGCGCAATCCCGTGCTGCGCAAAGCCGCCATGGCATGCGCGGAACGCGTGCGCGATCAGAATACAAAGGCGTCGCGCTGGATCGGAACAGATGCGCTTCGGGAATTGAAGCAACGCTGAGTCGTGCAAAGGAACCGCGATGAAACTTTCGACTCGTAAGATTTGACGGCACTCAAAGAATCTGGTCTCGAAGGGGAACACGCTGATGCAGTTGTGGTTGCGGAAGTTTTTGCCCGGTTCCTGGTGAACGCCGCCGCCCCGACCGGCGTAGCCACTTGGGACATCTTACGTAACGAACCCGTGCCAGATCTGATGGTACTGAAGCGGGAGTTCTCCGAGGTCATTTCAGGAAACCCGCAGCCGGAAGACCTCGCGCTTGTGGTGGAGATCGCGGATTCCAGTCTTTCATTCGACCTGACGACCAAGCAGACCTGTCCGCCCGCGCGGCCATTTTGGATTATTGGGTGCTGGAGAGAGCGGGTAAGCGGCTGATCGTTCATCGCGACCCGAATGCCGGACGCCGCGCCTCGGTAACTGTCTATAGCGAACACGAGCCGGTCGCGCCTCTCGCGGCGGCCACCTCGGAGTTCCGCGCCATCCGGGCATTCGTGCGCGAAGCCTGGCGCCCGAACTTCCCGCATCGCGAAAACACCGCCTGTTAAAATCGGGGTTCCCCTATGAACAACCCGATGGCCCGCCCCCTGTCTGTAGCCGACCCCGACATCTATCGGCTAGTCCGGAAAGAGGCGGAACGGCAAAACGGCCAGATCGAACTCATCGCCAGCGAGAACTTCACTTCCGAAGCGATTCTGGAAGCGACCGGCAGCGTCTTCACGAACAAATACGCGGAAGGCTATCCCGGCAAACGCTACTACGGCGGTTGCGAGTATGCTGACGAAGTTGAGAATCTCGCGCGCGACCGTGCGAAGAAGCTGTTCGGCGCCGAGTACGTGAACGTGCAGCCGCACTCCGGCTCGCAAGCCAATCAAGCCGCGTATTCCTCCGTGATTCAGCCGGGCGACACTATCATGGGGCTCGACCTCGCACATGGCGGGCACTTGACGCACGGCCATAAGCTCAACTTCTCGGGCAAGACTTATCACGTAGTCGGCTATCAGGTGCGCAAGGAAGACGAGCGCGTCGACTTCGATCAGATGGCTTCACTGGCGGACCAGCATAAGCCGAAGATGATCATCGCGGGTGGCAGCGCTTACGCGCGGCAATGGGATTTCAAAAAAATCCGGGAGATTGCCGATTCTGTCGGCGCGATATTTCTGGTCGATATGGCGCACTTCTCCGGTTTGGTAGCGGCGGGCGTACATCCGAACCCCTGCGAATATGCCGACATCGTCACCTCCACTACCCACAAGACACTGCGCGGACCGAGGTCGGGACTCATTCTCGCTAGGGAAAAATACGGCGCGGCCATCGATAGAAATGTATTTCCAGGCGTACAGGGCGGCCCGCTCGTGCATGTGATCGCTGCCAAGGCGGTGTGCTTTCTCGAAGCCCTGCAGCCTTCGTTCGTCGCCTATCAAAAGCAGGTGATCCTAAACGCGCAGGCGCTCGCAGAGGGTATGCGGGCTGAAGGTTTCCGCGTAGTCTCGGGTGGAACCGACACGCATCTTTTGTTAGTGGATGTCTTTTCGAAAGGCGTTCGTGGCAAGGAAGCCGAGAATGCTCTCGACCGGGCGCGCATCACCGTAAACAAGAACGCCATTCCGTTCGACGTGAATCCGCCCCTGAATCCGAGCGGGGTTCGATTGGGCAGCCCGGCTGCAACCACGCGGGGTTTTGCAGAGGCCGAAATGCGCGAAGTCGCATCCTGTATCGCCGCGGTGATCTCGGACATCAGTTCGGAATCGGCGCTTGCCGCCGTCCGGGAGCGGGTCGAAGCTCTGACGTCACGATTCCCTCTTTATGAATGGAAGTGGGATTCCCACTCGAATTGACCTGAGCAGACTCACAGCGGGACGGATACAATTGCGAACGATGGTGACATCCGCCCGCCAGAGGTTCGCAGCGTGAAAATCGCGGTGGACGCACGCCGAATCCGCGACTTCGGCGTGGGGACCTACATCCGGAACCTCTTGCAGGCGCTCGCCACCATCGGGGCTCCGCATCATTACGATCTGATCTGCTGCGAAGAAGATAAGGCCCAGTTTTCAGGGTTACCCGAAAACTTCCGGATTGTGATTTATAACCGCCGCGATGAGGAGCGGATGGATCACATCGAATTACCCAGACTGCTGCACCGATTGCGCCCCGATGTAACGCACATTCCGTTTCATCGCGTTCCTCTCCTGATGCCGAAGCCATACGTCACCACGATTCACGATCTGAGCAGTCTCTTTTTCGACGACGCTTCCGGTTTGCTGCATGCGGCCCATATATTTCGGTTGCGAAGAGGGCTGGAGCGGGCGGAACGGATCATCGCCGTCTCGGGGGCGACGCAAAGAGACATAGTGAACCTGGCTCCATCGGCCGCTCCCCGCACAAGACTGATCTACAACGCGCCGGACCCGCAGTTTCTGGAGCGCCGTTTGCCATCGGATGCCCGCGCCGCCGGGCCCGACGCCGGCGCCCGGGAACGGCACCGGATTCTGGAGCGCTATCAAATCCGCTACCCATTTTTGCTGTATGCGGGTTCTATCCGGCCTCAAAAAAATATTCCCCGGCTGATCGAGGCGTTTGCCGTGGTTCGCAGTTCGCTCGAAGGCACGCCTGCATACAAAGACCTGCGGCTGATCGTAATCGGAGATGAGATTTCACGGCATCCGAAAGTCCGGCGCGCGGTGATTCAGAGCCGCGTTGAGCACTGTGTCCGGTTTCTGGGCTTTATACCGTTCGACACGCTTCGCATCTTTCACGAATTGGCGGTCGCATTCGTATTTCCATCGCTCTATGAAGGGTTTGGATTGCCGCCCCTGGAAGCGATGGCATCGGGAACGCCTGTGATTGCTTCCGCCGTAAGTTCACTGCCGGAAGTTGTCGGCGGCGCGGCTATGCTGGTCAACCCGGAAAACGTCTTCGACATCGCACGCGGCATCACAGAAGTGCTGACGGATGACGAGCTGCGGCGCGACATGATCGTGAAGGGCCGCAAACAGGCGGCCGGCTTTAGCTGGGCCCGTACCGCCCGTGAAGTATTGAATCTCTATGAAGAAGCCGGCGGCGAAAAACCACAGTCCGATTAAAGACCTGCATACCAGTCGTAACCGCGCTCACCCCAATAATCGGCCGGACGGGTGTTTGTGTATTCAATGCTCCCGATCCGCTTAATGTTCTTGATTCCGTACTTCACCGGAATCACCAGGCGCAACGGCGCGCCATGCTCATCCTCGAGCGGCTGCCCGTTCATCTCATAGGCGAGCAGCGTTTGCGGATGCATCGCGGAAGGCATATCGAGGCCCACATAGTACGCCTCATCCGGCGTTTTCATCCCGACGCATTCGGCCTTTTCGGAACCGGGCGCGAAGCGAGCGGTGAAATCCGAGAGCCGCGCCCCCGCGAATTGGGTCACAGTGCTCCAGCCTTCCACGCACTTGAAGTTGATGATTTCTTCGTAACGCGGAAGCTTGCGCACATCGTCCATGTTCAGCTTTGCCGAAGGCCGCGTGGCTCCAAACGAGGTCACTTCGAGTGCCCAGGACGCCGGGTCCAAGTCTTCGTCCATACCAAACTCGCCGTTGACTTTGATCTCTCCAATTGCCGATGCGGGATACGTTTTCGCGAGATGACTGTTATCGAATAATGCGGTTCGAACCACGCCTTCATTGAAGCCAAGCGCACTGCGCAGCCGCGCCGGGAGGTTATCTTCCGTGGGTCCTGAATTAACCCATGTCAGACCCGCCATGCCAGCTACCGCGCCCGCGCCAAGCACCATAAATGACCGCCGGGAACGGCGCTGAAGCTCTTGCTCGGGTGTAAGGGGTATTTTCGAATTACTGGACATTTGTCACCTCATAACCGCAGACCATGGAACGGAAATTCGACCAGCCCGCGCGAATTACCTGGGCGATATGGATCCCGAAGAATCCCAGGTAGCCCATCGTGAGCCAGAAATGCTCCCATCGGGCCCATTCGTAGCCCCCTGCGAGTGCTGTCAGCCAATTAAGTTGGACGGGTTTATAGATTGCAAGGCCGGTGAGCAGGCTCAGGCCACCCATCAGAACGATCGCGGAATACGTGATGCGCTGCGCGGCGTTGTACCTGCCCTGCGCCGGCAGAGGAACTCTCGAATTCAGGTCGTGCTTCATTACCTGAAGCGCTTCAGCGAACGACTTCTTTTCGGGCCAGAGTTCACGCCACTCTCCCGACACCAGCGTATACGTTACGTACGCCAGCCCGTTCACCGCAAAAATCCAGGCAAAAAGAAAATGCAAAGCCATGCCCCACGCCAGTTTGTGATCGATGTGGGTGGAGTTGTAGACCCAATCCGGGAAGAAGTGAAAGAGGGTCACGCCGCCGAAGCCAATCCGGTACGGGTCATAAGACCAGTAAATCAGCATGCCGCTGACAATCATCATCGTGAGCAACGGGAAATTGAGCCAGTGGAACCAGCGTGTGGCCAATTTGTGTTTTTCTTCCAATACCTGCACAGACCGATTATCCCCCTTTTGGGGAGTTTATTCCCACAAACGACAACAGGCGCCCCGGAGTTGCCCGGGACGCCTGCCGAACCCGCTACTACGACCTGTTCTTTTGAAGCTACGCTACTTTCTTAAGCGGCGGCATAAGACCACGTCGATGAGGCGGCGCGGGCATAGTTACCAGATTGCTCGTCACCTCTTTCCGGACAGCGCCGCCGAAGTACTCATCGAGCGGAAAAAGCGCGTAGGGGCGCACTTCGCGAAACACCCGGCCAAGCTTTTGCTGGATTCGGTAAATTTCATGGAAGAAGGCGCCCCGGTCCATGCCAAGACGCCGACAGCAAAGTTTCCAGTCGGCGCCGAGCAGGAAGTGAAAGCGGAAAAGCCGATATTCCGCCTCGTCCAGATTACGTTCCGCCAGCCTGCAAAAATCAACCATGTATTCTTCGTTTTTCATGCCCCAAATCTGCTTCTGATCGCGGCCGTTCACCTGTTCCACACGAACGCGGGAGACATATTTTTCAAGCGACGCACAGTGCCGAAACCTGTTAAAACAAGCGCGAAATACGGCCCGCAACACGCAGAGGCACGGCTCTGCCGGCCCACTCCTGCTGCGACGCAATCCAAACCCCTGGCAGTGCGTGCATGCTTCTTTTGCTAAACCCAAGACTTCCGAACGACTCCATTGAAATTCCACGAATACTCCTCCCGGTGTTTAAAATACGGGGCACCGATTACTCATTAGAATCTCTCTCATTTATTTAATTTCGGCAAATAATACCGGGTCGGAATTTTACCCGCACAACACCGAACCCCATTCTTTTCACTGGTTCCACTAGTACTGGAGTGGTACCTAAACAGTTGTATACTCGAATTTGTAGTGCCTCTATTTCTGGTAGAAATATGGTCGAGCCCTGCCTGCGGGCTTTGACCAACTCTTGCGCGGGCTCATAGCGGCAGCACGGTTAAGGGTTCAATCGGGTGAGATAAGCGAACGTGGTCTGGCCCGGCTGGCCGGCATGTCACAGCCGCATTTGCACAATGTTTTGAAAAATATACGGGCATTATCACCGTCTTCGGCTGATCGGCTGATGCAGGCGTTGGGCCTCACCGTCGCGGAAATTTTATGGGAGATGCCGGGCGAAGCTGACACCGGAGTAGCGATAATTCCAATCGTCAGGCATCGTATTGGACCTGGCGTCGTCGCCGACCTTTCCGTCTATAAAGGCGTGTTTCCTTTGCCCAAAGCCCTGTTAATTGGACTGATCGATCCAGTTCTGGCGCGGCTGTCGCCCGACCTCTCCCTGCCGTCGGAGTTGAGCCAACACGATCTGATACTTCTCGATCGCAACCCGGAAGACCTCCGCAATCCCGACGAAGGTGGTTTGTGGGTAGTATCTGAAACCGGCGGGATGCGCATCAGGCACATCAGGGTACGCGAGTCGGGAATGTACACCGCAACTCAGGCCACCCTTGACCATCCGGACGCCTGGCGCCCCATCAAAGGGAATATTCTTGATGTAGTGAGGGCGCGCATTGTTTGGATTAGCCGCACGATGGAAAAGAAACCGGCCGAACCGCCTGGAAGAACTGGCGCGGGCGATTGAAGCTATCGGCGATGACGATCGCAGGCTTTTGGACGAGAGTGTGCGCGTGGAGCGACTGCGCCAGCAGGGCGCCGGCGATCTTTATGAAATCTGCCGTGATTTCGTGGACAGCCTAAACGGTCGGTTATCCACGCCGGCGCTGACGCTCGATCCGCCCCACTATTCGAATGAGAGCTATTCGGACCGGGCGCCAGCGCTCTTTCAGATCAATTTGCGGGGTCGCCTGTTGCAGATTGAATTTCAAACGACCGACGAATTGTCTTCGACGGAAGATTTCCGGCGCCCTTATGTTCTGTACGGAACAGTGCGTTCGTTTAATCGGGATTTTCTGGCGCACGATACCGTGGATGAAAAAGCGTTATTTTATTGCATGGAAGGAAACCCGGAAAACAGATGCGCCCGCTGGCATTATTTCGATAGCAGAACCTATGCTTCCGGCGCGTTGACGCGTGATTTTCTGGTGGGGGAGATGGCGCGCCTGCTGTGAAAAAGCCCTATGGCTAATCGCCTAAGACGGATTCCTTCGACTCGCAGGTGATCGCCGCATAGCTTTCGAGGGCGCCCGACGCGATGAAGTCCCACCCGAAGCGGGATTCGGCCACCTTGCGCGCGCTCGCGGCTATGTCGGCGCGAAGTGCTTCATCGGTGAGCATCCGGACGATCGCATCGGCGAAACCGTCGTTCACCTCGCGAATCAGCAAATGGGCTTCGTCCCGCAAGCCAAGGCCCTGGCAGCCCACCTCCGTGGTGACCACGGCGCGACCGCAGGCCATAGCCTCCATCAGCTTGATATTGGTTCCGGCCGAAATCGGCAGGGGTATGACAGCGATGTCGCATTCCCGGTAGGCGGGGCGCACGTCCTCAACAAAGCCCTGAATACGGATGCGCGGGTCCGGCGAAAGCAACGCCTTTCTGTTCGCGTCCTTGACGGCGCGTTCGTGGTGAGGGCCAGCGATTACGTTCAGGGTTACGTCGGGAATGATCTTCCAGACCTCGGGCATGATGGTTTCGCGAAGCGCCTCAAAGGCCAGCAGGTTTGGCAAGTGCCGGAATGAGCCGACAAACAGAAGAGAATGCCCGGCGGTCTCACGGGGCTGCGGCTGAAACCTGCGCAGATCCACTCCGTTGGGCACCACCACAGTGGACCGTCGCGGGGACCCGAACTCGATAGCGATGGCCTTATCGCGTTCCGACATGGTCCAAACCGCGTTAGAGCATTGCAGAGCCGAGCGCTCGAAGCCGCGCCAGAGTTCGTATTCCCGTCGCGCCGAGGCGGTTCCGAGTGTGCGGGCGAGCTGTTCGTGAAGAGTGAACGTGAGGTCATGCTCCACCAGAACGATGGGCACAGCGCCGGTGTGGTCGCCGTATTCCGCCATCTGAGTGTACTCGAGCTGAACCACATCGATTTCACCCCCCAGGCACTTCGAACGAATCAGTTCCGCCATGGCGCTGTTGCGATATTCCACCACCTGCCGGGGGACAAACGCATCGGTGTATTTCTCATTCGCGTCAACCACATAGACTTCGCGAAAGACATCGTGCAGTTCCGCATAACAAATGGATTCATTGGCTTCACGGAAGCACGCGAGAACGAAATCCACTTCGCCGGACATTGCGCGGCACAGATTGTACATTCGCACAGCCCCGCCATGCGACAGAGGAAAGGGCAGGTAGGGAGAAAGCACAAGAACGCGCGGCAACCCGCGACGGAACTCTTTGCGAAGCGCAGGCGTTGAGACGACGTTGCCCCGAACGCGCAGCGGGTTACTTGCGGCGAGCCTGCGGAGTTCGCGCGAAAGGATCAGCCGAAGCGCGAATTCCGCATCTTCCAGTTCCATCCCCGGTTCCTGAGTGATCGGAGCGGTGCGGTCTGAAGGGCTGGCCCAGATAAGACTTCTGAGTCCCGCGGCGGCAGCCTTCCAGTAGAGAATGAGCAGCGCGCCGCCAAACGTCGCGGCGCGCGGAACCCCAAACCGAAGCAGCAGGTCGCGGCGGATGACGAGAAGCGGCGACCACGGCGCCATCACCTGTGTCACTTCGCCGGGCTGAAGCTTGCGAAATGGATGCCGGGTAACAAGCACGTTTCGCCAACCGGAATAGGCCGTCTGCACGCCAACCGCAAAGGCGCCCGTATCGCGAGCAAGCCCGATCAGAGGCTCAGGGGAGCTTTCTTCGCCCGGGCGGCGGAACACAATGAAATGCGCCGTAGATGAAACGGCTGCGTGCAATACGCGGCATCTTGGCCAGGAACGGCCCGGAATCACGATTTCCGCATAGCGGCTTCCGCAGGGTTCCGGTATCAGTAGCGCGCCCGCATAACCCTGGCCGTGGTGGGCCATCGCGGCGCGGGCAAACGGGCGGGAGCATTTCGCCAGAACGCCAAGCAGGGCGAGCAAAACGCTCCAGGCTTTGTCCGTCAGGCCAATCCTCCAATCGTTTACACGACGCGCGGCCGCAACCGCCGTATCCCGAAGGCGCCGCAGGCCGTGGGCGGCAACAAGTCCAGGGTTAGCCGCAAAAAATCCATGCGCCTCATTGCAGATGACAGCCCTAAATGGAGGCCGCAGCAACGGAGCGAATTTGAGACCCGGGGCCGAACGCCCGCCTGTCCACGCCAGCACGGTGAGCGCGGGCCACACGGTGGAAAGGTCGCGGCGAACGTCCGCCGGCGTCACTTCAGATCGAAGGCGGGCGCATCCTTCGATTTGGTCGACTGGCTCCGCGCAGAAAGCCCATACGGGCAGTCCGCTGCCGCTGGTTGCCGCGTGAGCAACACAGGTCTCCACATCATTCCGGGTGAGACCGATAACGGCGATAACGGGCGGACGGTCCGCTCCCATGAACTCCCTCAGGCGGAGTCGCTTCAGCGGCGCTTTCATGGGCGAAATTCGATCCCGGTAACTTCACCGAGGATTTGAGGCTGTGCGCCGGCGGATCCTTTTTGAGCGGGAGTGTAGCGGACTCGCAGCGACACCGGTTTTTGCGCGCCGCAGCGGAACGAGGCGTCGCCGCCTTTTACTTCCACGTGAGAGGGGTCTGCGATTGCAACCCTTTGAATCTTGCCCGCCGCGTCCTTCAGGCTCAGCGTCAGCCGGCTGCCCGCGCAATCCACGCGGATGAGCGTGCCATCCACCGTATCAGGCGGCGTATTCACGTCATCCCATTCGTAAACCTTCTCGCCTTTAGCGAGGGGACGCTTATTCACGCGGGCTTCGAGGTCCGCAATTTCCTGCCGGGCCTGAGATTTCAGGCGATCGATTTCGGCGGCTTTTGCCGCGGCTTCCTTTCGCCGGATCGCATCTTCGTCGTCGAGGCGTGCTTGCCCAATCTGCTCGCGGTTCGCGAATGCCTGCTCTCGCAATGCCTTATTCGGCGCGGCTTGCCCGGCCGCGAGCCACGCCCGGCCCGCTTCCGCATACTGCTTCTGATCGAGACAAATCTTCGCGTATTCCGTAAGCCATTCGTAGTTGCGGGGCGCGAGAGCCACCGCCTGCTTCCACTCCATCATGCGCCGGGGTTTTTCAGAGATTTTTTCGCCCAGCACCCAGTGGGCGGGCGCGTATTTCGGATCGAGCGTCAACGCTTCTTTCAAAATCGCGATCGCCCGATCGGGATCCTTCTCAAGACCAGCGTATTCGGTGAGCGCGACTACATTGTGCGTACCCGCTTCACGCGCGGCATCGATGTGAACGCGCGCCAGGCTCAGATTGCCGGACCGCATGGCGAGCACCGCAAGGCCCTCATGATCCTCCGCGACGTGTTTGCCGGCTTTGAGCAGCGTCTGATAAATTTCGGCCGCACCGGGGCCAAGCATGTCGGCGCGCATCAGTTGCCCTTCATCGGAGGTAAGGATCGTGGTGTGGAAATCGCGATCGGGATTGAGCGGCCTGTTGGGAGCCTGTGCCGAATTGAAGACTCCCGCGGCGTAATAACGGTCGATCTCCGCATTGAATTTCGCCGGGTCTTCGCTGAGGCTGCGGATGGCACCGGTGGAATCCATTCCGTTCGCGAGGTTGTGCAGGTAGATATGCGCACGGCCCGCGTAATCGGGTTGCGTGATCAGGCGGTGCAGCAGCGCCCATTCGCGGGTCCGTTCAGCAACCGGCGGAGGCGCGCCCCACGTGACATGAACCGCATTCGACTGCACGGTGCTGAAAAACGTCTCGATCGCCTCCTCAATAGGCCCGGGCATGTTCGCGAAATTGCTCTCCAGCAGGCGACGGGTGAGCGCGCGAAGCAATTTGGGGTCGAGTTGACCCTCGGCGGTAGTGCAAGCCATTATGCGGTCTCTGCCAGTTTGAAATCCGGCACAACCTTGAGACGCCAGTTCCTGCGCGTTACGGAACACCAGAATCCGTAGTGGCGGGTCGAGCTGGAGGTCGGCAACGCCCATCGCCGAACCGAGCGCGTAACGGAACTGTTCGAATTGGCTAAGCCCCTGGATTGCGGCGTGCCGGCCGCTATCGCTGATGGTTTCAAATGAGCCAAGGCGGGCCTGCACCCACTGGGTGTCCGCGCCGCCCAGTGCTGCCCCATAAAGCGCGGAAACACAGACCAGGGCACGCGCGCAGAACGCTCGCGGAGGCATCCTCACTTGCCGCCAACCACTCATGTAGTAACGAGTATAGTATGGAACGCGCAGGCGGCAGGTCTGCTCTAATACATAGATAGTTCTGGTACCGTGCCGTTTCAGGAGCCCTGTGAGAGACGCTGGTTAGTGGATAGAGATGCTTGAAAACCTGATCGCACGCGCGCGGCGCAGATACGTGTTGAATGAAGCACTTGGCCAGTTGGCGTTTGCCGCTGCAATCGCCATTGCGGGGCTCGCGCTCATTCTGCTGGTGGGCACGCGGTGGCTGGAGTGGTGGACTCTTTCGCTGTTCGTTGTTATAGGCCTGGGCGTCGGCGCGTGGCGGGTTTGGCGCGGCGTGCCGGGTACCTACGCGACCGCCGTCCGGGTAGACGCAAATTCACATTTGAACGATGCGCTGTCGACCGCCCTGCACTTCGAACGGCGCGGCGATTCCGAGTTTCGGAAACTGCAAAGACAGCAGGCTGAAGCCGCGGCCGGCACCGTCGATTTAAATAGCGCGGTCCCCTTCACGGTTCCACGCAGTCTTTACCTCATGGCCGGGTTTGCGGTGCTCGCGTCCGCCCTGTTACTGGTTCGCTTCAGCACCGGCAAGGGTCTGGATTTGCGCCCTCCTCTAAACGAAGTGCTCTTTGAGGATCAGGCCGCCCGCGCCATCGCCAAAAAGGGTATTGCTTATTCGGACCCGTCGAAACAGAAGGGATTGGAAGCCGCGGAATCTCTGCTCGCGAAGCTTGGGATTCCCATGAATCCCGACGAAAAGCAGACCGAGGCTGCGCTCGCCAAAGCCATCGATGAGGCGCTCGAAGGGCAGGGCGCTCCAAACGATAAGAAGGGCCCCGGCGCAGGCAATCAGGAAGACAAAGCCGGCAACGGGCTCGAGCAGGCTCCAAACGGCGATTCGATGGAGGGCAAGAGCGGCGAAGGGAAAGATGCTGAAGGAGCCGAATCGAAATCGCCCGGCGGCGATAAGGGCCGGCAGAGTGACAAAGGATCGCCCAAGGGCGGCCAGACCGGCGATAACCAGAGCCTGATGTCCAAGCTGAAAGACGCGGTTTCAAACATGCTTTCGAAACCGAACCAGGATAAGGGCGGGGCGGGGCAGAAGAATTCTCAGCAGGGCCAGCAGGCGAAAGCCGACAAAAGCGCGGCCGATAAGGGCGCGGGTAAAGGCCAGGAGCAGCAAAGCCCTCAGCAAGGTGACGCCCAGGCGGGGGACCCGAACGGAGATCCGCAGGACGGTCAGCAGGCCGAGGGCAAAGCCGGCTCGAAGAGCGCGCAAAGTTCCGCGCAGGCCGGCAGCGGGGTGGGGAGTCAGGATGGCGCCAAGGATATTCGCGCTGCCGAGCAGTTGAAAGCCATGGGCAAAATCAGCGAGATTATCGGCAAGCGCGCGGCTACTCTCACGGGGGAAACAACCGTCGAAGTGCAGTCAGGGAACCAGAGCTTGCGGACTGCTTATACAAACAAGTCCGCCACGCACTCGCAGACGGACAGCGACGTCAACCGGGACGAGATTCCGGCAGGTTTGCAGAATTACGTGCAGCAATATTTCGAGCAGGTTCGAAAGCCCGCCGCCGCGGTCAAGGGCAAGAAAGCCGGCCCTGCGGAACCACCCGGAAAGTGATCTTCCAGCCCTCAGGTCTTCCGAAGCCCCGGGCGGCGCGCCGGCAAGGGATTTGCGACTGAATAGAATCGGCATTTCTTCGCGCCATTGCGCTGTTCAAAAGCAAAAAAGCGCCATCAAACGTCACCAGCGCGACGCCCTCTCTGCGATCTCAATCACATATCTGTCAAACTGTAAAGAGAGGCCCGCTTCCTGAGGCCACCCGCACGTCACTGTGAACAAATCATCTGAACCGCATCGCACTCTTTCTCTGTCCTTCGGCCTGTCGTTTGAGGATTTATATGAACGCGAAGGCTTAGTCCGGCTCGATTCGCATTTCCGAACGTATCTGCGCGAATCGGCTCCGGCGCTCGATGAGCGGCTGTCAGCCGCGCGTCACGACCCCGCATCCCTCGCCCTGAAACCGGCCGCCGAACTTATCATTGAAGTCGCGCCTTATCTCGACGATTTCATCGGGCAGCTTTTCGGCATCTCGTCCGAGCTCCGCGAATTACAGGAGAAGCATCACGCGCTCGCGCCGCTCTATGCCGTGAAGCGCCGGTTCGTTCAGAAGAAGGCAATTTCCGGTCAGAATGCCGAGAAAGCGGCGGCGCTCGACGGCCTCGCTCTGAAGGCGGAGCTGGAAGAGTTCCTTAATGAGCCGCTCACAGAGCAAAGCTACGCCTCTCACGTCTTTAAGTGGATCGAAAATACGGAAGCGGAAGCGGCTCACGCGGCGCCCCTGCGCATCGCTGCGCAATACGCCGTGTGGGCGGTTTTCACGCCCGCCGGCAAAGCGCGGCACAAAGACGGCATTCTTTTTAAGACGCCGCATAAGCTCGACATGTTCCACCTGGTACCCGCCGCGGAACTGCCGGCCAACGGCCTGATTCAGTTACAGTTCACGAAGGATCACTGGCGCGACCGCGAAGGCTTCCAACTGACCGACCCCGGTTCGGATCTGAAGTTCGCGCTCGACCAAACCCACTACTGCATCAAGTGCCACAACCAGGGTAAGGACAGCTGCTCTCACGGCCTGAAGGAAAAAGACGGCTCGTATAAAGCGAGCATTTTCGGCGTGAAGCTGGCTGGCTGCCCTCTCGACGAGAAAATCTCCGAGATGAACGTGGTGAAGGAACACGGCCTTCCCATTGGCGCGCTGGCAGTGGTCACCATCGATAACCCGATGGCCGCGGCCACAGGCCACCGCATCTGCAACGATTGCATGAAAGCCTGCGTGTTTCAAAAGCAGGATCCTGTTGATATTCCGCAGATTGAAACGCGGTCTTTGAAAGATGTTCTCGAACTGCCGTGGGGCTTCGAAATATACGGGCTGCTAACGCGCTGGAATCCGCTGAATTTCGCCCGTCCGTACCCGCGGGAAGCCACCGGCAAGAAGGTTCTGGTGGTAGGTCTCGGCCCCGCCGGCTTCACGCTCTCGCATCATCTGATGAATGACGGCCACACGGTCGCAGCAGTGGATGGACTGAAGATCGAACCGCTGCCCGCCGACATTTCGGGCGTGGACGCGCACGGCAATCCCGTTCCGTTCCGGCCCATTGAAGACATCGCCGAAATCTACGAACGGCTGAGCGAACGCGTGATGGCGGGTTTCGGCGGCGTGGCGGAATACGGAATCACGGTTCGCTGGAACAAGAACTTTCTCAAAGTGGTTCGCCTGCTGCTGGAACGCCGCCGTCAATTCGGCATGTTCGGCGGCGTGCGTTTCGGCGGCACCATCACCGTCGACAGCGCCTTCGATTTGGGCTTCGATCACATCGCATTGTGCGCGGGCGCGGGCCGGCCCACTGTGATCCCCATGAAGAACGGGCTGGTGCGCGGTGTGCGCCAGGCATCCGACTTCCTGATGGCCCTGCAGCTCACAGGCGCGGCCAAATCCGACTCTCTCGCAAACCTGCAAATCCGCATGCCCATCGTGGTGATCGGCGGTGGCCTGACCGCAATCGATACGGCCACGGAATCGCTCGCCTACTACGTGGTCCAGGTGGAGAAGTTCCTCGCTCGCTATGAAGAGCTGGTAGAAGAGCTTGGGCAAACCGCCGTTCATTCTAAGTGGACACCCGATGAAATCGTAACGGCTAAAGAGTTTCTGTCACACGCCCGCGCCATTCGCTCCGAAAAAGCGAAAGCCGCAACAGAGGGCCGCTTGCCGCGTTTCATCGACCTGCTGAATTCGTGGGGAGGCGTTACCGTCGCCTACCGCCGGCGCCTCATCGACGCGCCCAGCTACACGCTCAATCACGAAGAAGTCTCGAAGGCTTTCGAAGAGGGCGTTCGGTTCGCGGAATGCCTGGCCCCGGAAGAGGTCGAAGTTGACGCCGCGGGTTCAGCCGCCGCCCTCCATTTCCAGAAGTACCAATGGGATGGCGCTCTGGCGAAGCTCGTGGCATCGGGCGAAACCGTCACTCTGCCCGCTAAGACAATTTTGGTCGCGGCCGGCACGCAGCCGAACACGGTTCTCGCGCGTGAAGACGACCACAACGTTACTCTCGATGGCCGCTTCTTCCAGGCCTACGATGAACAGGGCATGAAGGTGAAGCCCGAGCGCATTTCCAAGCCCGCGACGCCTTACGTTTTGATGTCGCTCAGGCCGGATGGGAAGGCGATCAGCTTCTTCGGAGACCTGCATCCCTCGTTCTCCGGTAATGTCGTAAAGGCCATGGCCAGCGCCAAGCAGGGATATCCCGTTGTTACGCGCACGCTTGCCCGTACGGCAGCCACCGAGCCGAAAGCCGAGGCGCTGATGACCAGGCTCAATGACGAGCTTCGCGCCACTGTTCATGACGTGATTCGTCTTACGCCAAACATCGTGGAAGTGGTGGTGCGCGCGAAGTTGGCTGCGCGCGCGTTCCTGCCTGGACAGTTTTATCGGCTACAGAATTACGAAACAATTGCCCCGCGCACAAAGAATACGGTGCTGGGGATGGAAGGCCTGGCGCTCACCGGCGCATCGGTCGATCATGAGCGCGGATTGCTCTCCACTATCGTGCTCGAGATGGGCGGATCTTCCGACCTCTGCGCGCTTCTGAAGAAGGGCGAGCCTGTGATCCTGATGGGCCCCACGGGCACGCCCAGCGAGACGCCATCGAAAGAGACAGTTCTTCTGGTTGGCGGCGGTCTTGGCAACGCGGTGCTCTTTTCAATCGGGCAGAAATTGCGCGAAGAAGGCTCACGCGTGATCTACTTCGCCGGTTACAAGAAAATCATCGACCGGTACAAGGTCGAAGAGATCGAAAAGGCAGCGGATCTGGTGGTGTGGGTCTGCGACGAAGCGCCGGGCTTCACGGCCAGCCGTGTGGAAGACAGCGCGTTTGTCGGCAATATTGTGGAAGCGATGGCGGCTTATGGTCGCGGCGATTTAGGCGACCCGCCGATCCCGCTCAGCGCGGTCGACCGGCTCATCGCCATCGGGTCGGACGGCATGATGAAAGCGGTCCAGCAGGCGCGGCACACCGTCCTGCGCCCGTTTCTGAAGCCGGATCATCACGCAATAGGCAGTATCAATTCACCGATGCAGTGCATGATGAAAGAGATCTGCGCTCAGTGCCTGCAGGTCCACAAAAACCCCGAGACCGGAGAAGAAACGGTGGTGTTCTCCTGCTTCAATCAGGATCAGCCGTTAGATCACGTGGATTTCGGCAGCCTGCGAACACGTTTATCGCAAAACGGCGCGCAGGAGAAACTGACGAAGATGTGGATCGATCATTGTCTGCGTGAGATCGGCGCGCGGGCTTAGGCCGCAACCAGGCAACTCATTGCCGACTCTGAAGAGTTCGGCCCACTCGGTTCGTCTTCGCCCGCAGCAAAAAGCCTTCGATTGTGGTGACGTAGAGATCGGTCAAATCGTCGCCGCCGAATGCGCAGTTGGTGGGGCGCGTACGCGGGACGGCGTGGGTCTCGACAACCCCTCCCCCGGGAGAGAACACGTACATCAGCGGACCCGGTCCGCTCACTTCCCATCCGCAACAGGCGATGATATTGCCCTCTGTATCGAGCCGCATACCGTCGATCCCTCTGTGCGCGCCGAAATCGTGCAGTACCTGCGCCATGCCTAAAGAGTTGTCGGCGTTTATCGGGTAAGCGCGAAGTTGCCGGAATTCCGACTGCTCGCGACCGCTCTGCGCCACGTAAAGTGTCTTGTAATCGAGCGAAAACAGAAGGCCGTTCGGCCGCGTGGTGTCAAACGTGACCCGGTTGATTTTCCACGTCCCATCGGGTTGCGGATCCAGCCGGTAAACCGAATCGTGAAGCAGATCTTTGTGAGAGCGATCTTTGCTCCACGGCCCCGCCGCGCCTTCGTAAAACGGATCGGTAAACCAAACCGTTCCATTCGGATGCACCACCACATCGTTCGGGATATTCAGCCGTTTGCCTTCGAAGCTGTCGGCCAGAACGGTCACCGAACCGTCGGTTTCGTAGCGAACCACGCGGCGAAAATTCTCAGTGGCGCCACCCTGGCAGGCATAGAGCCTGCCTTGAGCATCGAAGGTCAGGCCATTCGAATAATTGGTATCGTCGCGCCACAGCGAAACCTGGTTCGTGGCGGGATCGAAACGCATGATCTTGCTTTGGTGAATCCGGGTAAAGAGCAGCCCGGAGCCGTCCCACGCGTTTCCCTCCGACACATTACCGTAGGCGGGATCGAGAACTTCGAATTCCCAGTTGGGCATGATTACCGCGCGGCCAGCAGTGCCCGCAAGCGGCGCGCCCGTTCGGGAGCGCGAAGCTGCCGCAGCGCCTTGGCTTCAATCTGACGGATTCGTTCGCGAGTGACGTCGAACTCCTGGCCGATCTCTTCAAGCGTATGTTCCCGCTCACAGCCAATCCCGAACCGCAGCCGAATCACCTTCTCCTCTTTGGGCGAAAGGGTCTTCAGAATGCCGGCGGTCTCATCCCGCACGTTCGATTCGATCACCGCATCCACAGGCGAACCCACCCAGCGGTCTTCGATGAGATCGCCCAGCGCCGATTCGCCGTCGCGCCCCACAGGCGTTTCGAGCGAAACCGGGTCACGGGAGATGGTCTTGAGCTTCTGAACTTTTTCCACCGGAATATCCATCCGGCGGCTGATTTCTTCGTTTGTGGGTGTGCGCCCAAGCTCTTTTTCGAGCTCGCGAGAGGCACGCAGGAACTTGTTCATGCTCTCGTTCATGTGGACGGGAATGCGAATGGTGCGCGATTGATCGGCAATGGCCCGGGTGATTGCCTGGCGAATCCACCAGGTGGCGTAGGTGGAAAATTTGTAACCCCGGCGGTATTCAAACTTGTCCGCCGCGCGCATCAGGCCGATATTGCCTTCCTGGATGAGATCCAGCAGGTGCAGACCGCGGTTGACGTATTTCTTTGCGACGGAAACTACCAGACGAAGGTTGGCTTCCACCAAATCTTTCTTCGCCCGCTCGGCTTCCTGTTCGCCGTGCCGAATCACCGTGATGGTGTGCTTCAGTTCATCGATAGATGCGCCGGCGGTGACCTCGCGCTTGCGAATTTCGCGTTTCAGTTCGCGAATGCGGGCTTGCTGAGCAACAGAATTCTTGGCTTCGAGCTTGCGAAGCTCACGATCGAGATGATTCAGTTCTTCGACGGCGCGCTCGATTTCGCGGGTGAAATCGCGCCACCGGAGCAGCACCCAGGGCACGCGGCGAATGGCCAGCGAGGTCTCCACCAGCGAGCGATGGAGTTTCATCACCAGCTTCTTGCGGGCTTTCTTATTGCCGGCCGGCGCCACTTCCAGTTTTTCCTGCATCTGGATGGCTTTCTTATGGGCGCCCTGGATCTCGGCAAAAATTTTCAGGATGTCGGTCCGCTTCTTCGAATCGGCAGGGGTGCCCTCTTCGATGTCGCCGCCGATATCGACGTAATTTTCGAGATCTTCCGAATTCTTTTTCAGAGTTTCAGCGAGTTCCACGGCGGCAAGCTGCACCAGCGCGGAACGGCTGATCGCCTTCTGCATGCGGAGCTTTCCGCGTTCCATGCGGCGGGCCAGGTCGACTTCGCCCTCGCGCGTAAGCAGCGGTACTGCGCCCATTTCGCGCAGATAGACGCGGACCGGGTCATCCGTGTAAATCGATTCTTCAACCTGTTGCTGGGGATGGAGGAAATCCGCCTCAGCTTCAGGGTCGAAGAATTTTGTCGCCTCTTCGTCGAAATTTATCCCTAAAGGGGCTTCGTGTAGAAATTGATCGTCATCAGGATCCATGCAAAATTACCTCCCCACTTAATTATGAGCGCGCCCTCGATATCCTGAAACAGTCGGACAAACGCACGCCAAGGCCAATCATCTGTTTTGTTTTGTTAATTTTAGGAATGGCGAAACGCCACATGCCGCACGAGCGGGAAGGAGTGAATGAGTGGGCACAAGGCGCACAGCACTCCCAGCTATGAATGTTAACACAAACTACGCAAATCGAACCTTCAATTAGTCAGATGCCACCGCGTGGTGGAGGTTCCAGGAGATTGCTGATTTACGCGATCAGGATGTCCCGGCAGTATTCCAGGCATTTGGCGACCTCGATCACGGAGTCAGTGCCCTGGTATTCGTACTCGATATTCGCGGGGAATCCGTACTTCTCCTTCTTGAGAAGCAACAGGACATCTTTGATCGCCGTTTGGCCTTCGCCCCAGCGAACGTTCGCGCCGCGTCCACCACCCGCCGGGTTCCGAAACCGATCTTTGATGTGGAGATTGGTAATCCGGTCGTGGTGCTCTTTGATGAACGAGATGGGGTCGTAACCGGCAGCCGTGAAGTGACCTATATCGAGATTCACCCCAATATTCTTGCTGAACGACATGATCCTGGCGTAGCTTTCGAGCGTGGCGAACTGTTCCGGGTCATTGATGGCGTCGTGACCGTGGCCGCCCCAGAGCATTTTGTACTGATCGGCTATCGGGGCAACCCGTTTGGCGATGGTCACCGTGGAGCTGGAAGTAATGCCCTTTACACCGAGAGCCTGCGCCATCCGGAAGGAGTAGTCGATTTCTTCGTCCTTCACGTTGCCGTTCAGGTTGTAACAAAGCAGTCGGAGGTCGATACCGGCATCGTCAAACTGCTTGCGAATGCCTTTGTAGGTGTCCATGGAGACGGTGGAACGGAACTTTTCCATTTCCGCGCGCGCCGCGGCTTGAGCCGCTTGAGCGGCGGCCTGCTGTTCGGGCGTCATCTGACCTCTGCCGCGCCCGCCGCCGCCAAAACCGCCCGCGGGCGCCGGAGCGCCGGCGAGAGCCTCCGCGTGATTGCTCATGATTTCCACGCTGTTGATGCCGAGCCTGGTCAGGATAGAGACGAGGTCAGTGGCTGCGACCCCCTGCCGGAAGCTGTACGTGATAACGCCGATCTGGACGCCCCCGAAGTTCGAGTTCGGCTTGGGTGGAGGGCCGCCCCGTCCGAAACCGGCCGGGGCACCGGCTGGCGGAGGGGTTTGAGCCCAAGCCGGCCCGGATAAGATCGCGTGCGCAATGGGCGCTGCGCCGATTGCAGCTTTCCCGAAATTTCTTCTGGATATCACTTTGTAGTCTCCCGGAGGCGTTGCTGGCGGAAAGGAGTGAGCCAGCCCCTGCCCGACTATGTTATTACGCGGGAGCGCGCGGGTCTGTATATTTTCTTGATTTTGGCGGGAGAAGGCCGGTTAGACCGATCTGATTACAAGACCGGGAATCATCGCAAAGTGCCGCACGTTATGAGTCGCCACGGAATAGCCGGGTTCGGGGGCCGTGACCCCAATCTGTAGATGGGAAAATGGAATCGTTTTGCCTGACTTCCGTGCTTCCGCATCGATCCGCGCACGTTCGCCCATTTCCTTGGTAAACGACTGAACGGCAATAGCCGAGTAGACTTTCGAGGAGATAGGCCCGTCGCTGTTCCGCTCGTTCCTGGTTGTTGGCGCGCCAGATGCCGTGAGCCAATTCGATGACGCTTATGGCGGATGTCGCAAGTTCGGTTTGACCGGCGGCAGCTCTAATATTCCTGAAAAGGGTGCTGACGGTCTGTGCCCGCCGTTCTGCGCGATCAAGATGCTGGAATCGAGGATCAATCCCACGCGGGAGGATCCAGCGTTCCCGATGTGGGTCGATTGCTTCCTGAACGTCCCGCGCGAAGTCCGGATCGGGAACCGGCGAGAGCGATCATTCCTCTATGGAACGCCCGGGCTTCCGCGGCGCCGAGATTACAGCGACAGGTCTGCAGTCGCGCTCTACTACGATTTCCGAGCCTTCGCTATCCGCGCCAAGACCGCCTGAAAATCGCGCGCGGCTTCAGCTTCGGTTATGTGCAGTGCGACATACCACCGATCATAAACCTTACGTCGACATACCACGATGCTGGGTTGCGCGGTCCGGCCAGGCAATCAGATACCGCTCGGCGCGAAGCGATAAGCGGACGCGAACTGGCTGAGTACCTTGCTTGATGAATAAATAAATCTTCTTGAAGCCTTACCGATTTTCGAGTTCACGGAGCGCTTGGCGGGCTTTCGATGAATTCGGGTGTCGGGCGAGCAGGTTCTCGATTGCGGTTTTGGCGGCGTCGCGATTGCCGGTTTTGAGATAAACGCTCGCGAGATTTAGGTAGAAGTTTTCTTCATCCGGAGCCATTTCTATCCCGTATAGGAGGGCAGCAATTGCGTCGTTGATTTGGCCGGTCCGCTGATAGAGAGACCCCAGGTTGCCTATAGCGGGCGCGTAGTCCCGGCGGGAGGCGATGGCTTGCTGGAACCAGCGGCGGGCTTCGGTGTCGTTTCGTTGCCTCGCGTAGAGTTCGCCGAGTTGGTTCGCGGCGGCAGCATCGTTTGGAGTGGCGGTTAGGGCTTGGCGGAAGAGCTTTTCGGCCGTGCCGGCTTCTCCCAGGGCGGCGTGGGCCTGGCCGGCATTCACCAGGGCGGTCGTCATGCCGGGTCTCAGGGTGAGCGCCTTTTCAAAGTGCTCCAGAGCCTTTGCCATGTTTCCCTCGCCGACTTCCACCGCGCCTAACGTGTTCCACCCGTCGGCGGAATCGGGGGCTAGTTTCAGACCCTTTTGGAGGTAGTCACGGGCAGCGGCTAAACGGCCCGCGTTCAGGTGGATTTTGCCGATGGCAAAGAGGATCTTATCGTTATCCCGCGGAGAACGCTGCAGATAGCCGAGGGCCTCTTCCGTGTATCCCGCGGCGTGAAAGGCTACGCCTAAGGCGGTGAAGTCGCGCTTGGGTTCGGCGAAATATTTGCCGGCAAACGGCAGCGCGAGGCTCATGCGGTTGGGATCTTTCAGCCGTTGCAGGTCGCGCTGGTCCGGTTCGGAGAAGTAGATCTTATGGGCGCGACTTTGGTCATCAATCAGAAACCAGGCCGGGAGATTTAGATCCGCGCGCAGGTCGAAAAGATAGCGAACGAAAATGGCGTATTTCGCGGCGCGTTCCGGCGCTAACGTGACCGGCAGGTGCAGGAAGCCTGGACCGGGCTGCTTTTCGGGAAGGGGAATGGGATCGATGAACCAGGTGTCGATGAAATCGGGTTTGTCGATGCCGGATACCGGAAGTGTGTTGATCTCGCCACGCGGCAGGAACGACTTTCTGCCGATCTCCGGGTCACCCTCACGGATTGAAAAAACGAACCCGTTTGGAAGATCCTGGAATTCTTGAGTCTTGCCGGAGGGCCATAGAATGCGGACGGTTTTCGCGTTTTCGGCATCTGCCAGGCCGAAGTGCAGGGTTTTGGTGTGTTGCGAAAGGTAGCCTGAACCCGCCTGTACGAATTTGATCTTCCCATCCACTTCCACTCGTGCGCCAATCGCGTCGCGATTCGATTGGACGCCTTGCAGGCGGAACACGATAGCCCGCCTGCCCTGCGTGCTGTTGTTTCGGAAGATGCGGACTTGGGGACCCAGACGGCTTTTTAGGATCAAATCCAGGGCGCCGTCGCCATCGAGATCGGTTACTGCGAACGCCCGGCTGTCATCCGCCGCGTCGAGGCCGCTGACACCAGAAAAATCGTAATATCGTCCGCCCCGGCGGACGTAGAAAACATTATTCTGGCGGCCCGCTTCGCTGTACTGTTCGTGCGCGGCCTGGCTCAGAGCGTTCCAGCCGTTCTCGTAATTTGAATCGGGCTTTGCATCCGCGGGTGATGCCATGGCTACCTTGCGCCAGAAGAAGCTTTCCAGATCGGTTTCAGAGGCGTTGGTCAGCATGCCTGTGGCGATGAAGATTTCGGGGGTGCCGTCGTTGTCGAAGTCGACGCCATCGGACGACCATGCCCATCGGCCCATCTCGACACCTTCGGTTGCGCCGGTTTCTTCGAAGGTCCCGTCGCCGCGATTCCGATAGAGCGAATTTCCTTTTGGATGGCGCTTCCAGGCCTCGCCCGCGATACCGGCAACCATCCGCTGGCCTACGTCTGACCACATGTTCGAGACGTAGAGATCGGGGCGACCGTCGCCGTCGTAATCAAACCAGGCGGCGCTCATGCCCGCGCCGATATCTTCCACGCCGGCTTCGGCTGCGACGTCACGAAACCTGCCGCCGCTGTTGCGATAAAGATTCTTGCGCCCGAAGTCGTTGGCGACGTAGAGGTCTGGCCAACCGTCGGCGTTGTAATCGCACCAGGAGGCGGCGAGGCTGAACCGGTCGTTGTTCTGGTTCAGGCCGACGGCTTCCGTGACGTCAATGAATTCACCGCCGCCATCTTTGGTCAGTTGGTTGTGGAACAGGAAGTTCGGCGGACCGTTGCGGGCGTCCTGGTAGGGCGTTGGGTAGCGATACTGACCGCCATCCCGGAAGAACGAATAGGAGCAGATATAGAGGTCTACGCGGCCGTCCCGATCGTAATCGGCGGCGCACATGCTGGTGAAACTTCCGACCGGGGCGTTGCGAAATTTGAATGCGCGCGGCTTCAGGGTGAACCGGCCATCACCCTGGTTCAGAAACAACAACGGTCCGTCGGGGCGCAACACGATTGCGTCCTGAAGCCGGGTGTTCCGAAGATCCAGAAACAGGGCCGAGGTGGTAGCGTCGAGCACACCCAGGCCGGACCGTTCCGTGATGTCTTCCAGGCGGCCATCACCGCGATTACGGTAGAGCCGGTTCGGCAGCCCGCCCGGCTGGCAGACATAGATTTCGTCGGCGCCGTCGCCGTCGATATCACCCACGGCGATGCCGTTGTGACCATGGACGTCAATCCCGGAAGCGCTGTCGAGGCGGGCGCGCCATGCCGGAATGCCGTATCGAAGCTGCTGCTCAAAAGACGGCACGTTTGCGAAGGCTTCAGAAGTGATGTCCTGAAACAACGGAGCTGTGGCGGTGGTCAGGGTCTCTTCCACGGGCGCGAAAAAACGAAGCCATCCGTTCTCCCATCGCTGGCTCCAGATGCCGACGCGGTATGTGCCGGGGGAGGCGATTTCGTAACGAATCCGATCTCCGGGAAGCACGAAAAAGCGGGCGGCGCGGACTTCGCCAAGGGAGTCGATCCACTTGTGAAGGCCGGTTTCGAAATCGGAACTGGCGGGGTCGAATTCGGCGATTGACACACCGGGACCGATCGGTTTATAGCGGGCAGGGAGCGGGGATGCGCCTTGAAAATTCGAACCCATTTTCAAGGATCGTGATGAAAACAGGCCTTTTAGCTGGGCGGAGATGCGGGCGGCCTCCGCTTCAGCCGGGAACTCTGCCGGATTGGGTTCGATTTGTTTTAAGAGGGCTTCATAGGGACTACGGGGGTGAACGATCTCCACGGTGACGTCCGCCGGATACGCTGCCGTTGCGGTTGCAACGGCAGCGATGAAGCGGCGGCGGTTCATTCCATCCGATGATGTCAGAACGTGAAGCGGGCAACAAGCTGACCGTTGCGCGGCTGAACGTTCAGGCCGGTATAGCTGACGGCGCCGAAACCGGAGGGCGACGTATAACCCGCCGGGCAACCCGTGGCGCCGACGGCGACAGTGATGCTGCTGGTTCCGTTATTGCACGTTCTGGAACCCTGGGGTCCGGAGGCGGAAGGCGTATTGATTTCGAGCCGGTTGAATACGTTGAAGAACTCCGCGCGAACTTCCAAAGACTTGCGCTCTTTGATGTGGAAAGTGCGACCGATGTTCACGGATTCCATCGGGCGGCGCTGGTTCCGGAAATCGGAGTAGAACGGAGATGAGGTGCCCCATTGCCCGAGCGCCGGATTGGCCCATGCCGCGGGATTCAAAACGAACTGCGATGTGGGATCGATGCAATGGCAGTTGGGATTTTCGAGGAACAGCGGTTGCCCGGCAACCCGGTTTTCCAGCGTGTTCTGTCCGTACCAACTACTGTGCGTATTCGACGAAGTAGGAACGGCAATTGGCGAGCCCGCCTGATAAAGCAACAAGCCGCCCACTATCCATCCACCAGCGATGTTCTTCAGATATTTATTGGAGAGGAACGCGTATTTCTGGGTCTCATAGCTGAAACCCGTGTTGAAGATGAACGGGACATCGTTGGCCGTGATGCCCTTCTGGTTTGCGCGGTTGAAGATGTTGTTGATAGTGCCTGCCGGGTTCGCCAGGGTTTTCGACCACGTGAATGCGGAGGTGAGGGAGAAGCCGTGTGAGTAGCGCTTGTTCACTTTGACCTGGAGGGAGTTGTACCAACTGGCTCCCAACGGCGCGCCGTTGACCGATACGCTGCCGTTCACCTGCGGATACGGACGCAGGGCCTGAAGCACTGTGGAACTGGTGGGGAAAGTGGGGTAGGGGAGCGGAACTCCGGAAGCCTTTCCGAGAGTGCTGCCGAGGGTAGCCGACAAAGTCGCCTGACCAGCCGCTGTGGTGGGGTCGATGCCATATTTGCCAAAGCTCGCGGGGTTCGGGGTGTTCAATCCGCCAAGTAAGCCGCTGTTGTTTTCCCATGCGCCGCGGTTGCCGACGTAATTGGCTTCCACGACGAGGTCGCGCACCACTTCTCGCTGCAGACCGATGCTCCACTGCAGGATTCGGGCGGGGCGACCGGCGTTCGGATCGGTGTAGAAGTTCGGGTTGCCGAGGACTGTTGGGGAGGCGGGGAACAATCCAGGGTTCAGGGAAGCGGTAGTGAGCAGCGCCGGATCGTAAACCAAGCCCTTGCTCAGGGTGGTAGTCGGAACGCCGAAGGCGCCGCCGGGGTTGTTGAAGGTCAACTGGTTGAAGCCTACGCCGAGCAAGGCCGAATTCGTGATGTACGAGAACGACGGAATCGGCGCGTAGCTTACACCGGCGCCCGCTCGGATGACGGTTTTCGAATCGTACTGGTAGGCGAGGCCGATGCGGGGACCAATCGCATAGGGATAGCTGTTCGTGAACGAGCAATTGCAGCGCCCTGTGCCGTTACCTTCATACACCAGCGCGCCGGGAATGTTGTTGACCGTGGGGTTCGGCGTGTTCGGCCCGAATTCGACCCAGCGGTGATAAATCTCGTGGCCCCAATTTTCTTTGTCCCAGCGGAGACCGTAATCGAGGGTCAGTTTATGGGTGATCTTCCAGGTGTCCTGAATAAACAGGCCCCATGCGGTCTTGCGGAGCTGCGGATCCTGAATGGTGTTGACGCTGGCGGTGTCGATCTGCCCGAGCAGGAAGCTCGCATAGCCGTTGCCCACGGAACCGGAGGTTCCGTTCGCGGTGAAGTTGCCAGTGTTGTTGAAGGGATCGCCGGTTTCATTTCCGCTGAAATTGAGAATGCCCTGAGCGCCGCGCGAATTGCGGTCCGTCCAGCTATTCAGACGGAATTCGCCGCCCAGTTTGTAGGTATGGTTCCCGCGCACCCACGTGCCCGTTGAGGTGGCCGTGAAGGTACCGTCGTAATACTTGTTGGCGTTGCTCGGTCCGAGGGCTGTGGGTAACCCGTTTAAGCGAGGGAAGCCGGACGGGTTGGTGGTGCTTCCTTTAAAGCCGATACCGCCGACGGCGTCATAACCGAGCGAACCCGCGGGTGAGCTATCGGGATTATGGAAGCGCTGATAGCCGACACCCGCATGGATGAGCATGGTGGGGGTGAGCGATTTATCGTAGTTCAGGCGGGGAATGGTGCCATAGATCGCCTGGACGCGTACCACCGAAATCGGCTGCGGCAGGCTGTCATTCGATGTCAGCTGATTCGTGGTGAGCTTGTTGAAGTAGAACGACAGTTTCGAATTATCCGGAAGAATCTGGTCGATCTTGATGGTCGGGGTCTGCTGATTGTTGGGCGTCGGAACGAGTTGCACGAAATTGGCGGTCGGATTGCCGTTGGTGACAGCTGGAATCAGGTTCTGAATCTTCACCGCGACCGGATCGAAGCGGCTCTGAGGGATGATGTTGCCGACGAAGGGCGTCGTCACGATCTGTCCGTTTGCGAGCGGCGTGCGCGAGTTGGGGTCGTAAATTGCGCCGTTCTTGATTGGATTCCCCGCGGGATCGGTGCCGATGATCTGCCCGGGGAACAGGGATGGAGAGCTAAAGTCGCCCGCTCTCATCGCGGTGGTCGGCAGAGAAAGAAAGCTGGACCCATTCTGATAAGTCACGTTGCGGAACACCTCTTCGCTGAAGAAGAAGAATGTCTTGTTCCGGCCGTTGTAGACTTTCGGAATCCACACGGGGCCGCCTACGGTGAAGCCGAAGTCATTCTTCCGGCTGCGCGGATTGGTCTGCGGAACTGTCGGAGTGAAGTAGGGCCGCCTGGCGTTCAGATCTTCGTTGGTGAGGTATTCGTAGGCGCCGCCGTGGAACTGGTTGGTGCCGGATTTCGTGGTGAAGTTGTAGAAGCCGCCGCCGACCTGGCTGAACTCGGCCGAGAAGGTGCTGGTCTGGAGCGAGAACTCTTCGATCGCGTCCACGGAGGAGTGGGAGACGGTGGAGGTCCAGTTGGGATCGTTCTGGCTGGTGGCGTCCTGGCCCTCGATCTGCACGCGGAAGGTGCCGGTGGGGAGGCCGTTGACCGCGGCCGTATCCT
>Ga0105240_10001601_pt1 | contig 38423 bp, 31 predicted proteins | sample KBSC54metaG_FD_80426 | JGI IMG/M metagenome (GOLD analysis project Ga0105240, IMG submission 80426) | Corn rhizosphere microbial communities from Kellogg Biological Station, Michigan, USA - KBS C5-4 metaG | ecosystem: Host-associated > Plants > Roots > Rhizosphere > Soil | place: Michigan, USA... | reverse complement strand
GCCACAAGACGATTTGAAACAAAATGATAAGAACAACTTTCCGAGGTTCAGGCCCAGGGGAGATGACGATAATGGCCAGAGAAAAGGACCGAAGTTCAGCATCTATTGGATATGGGGTATCATCGCGGCTGTACTGATCGGTTTCAATCTTTTCGGTTCATTCTCGCCCGACGCCCATCAGATTGAGAACGGGGACCTGGAGTTCCGCAAGAACATGCTGGCCGCCGGAGACGTTGAAAAGATAGATCTCATTTCCAACAAAAATCTGGTAAGGGTCTATATCAAGAAAGACAGCCTCACAAAGCCATACTATACGAGATACAACAACCGTAATTCCTGGCAAGGGGGCATCGGAAAAGAAGGTCCGCAGTTCGAGTTCAGGGTCACGGACGTAAAGGAGTATGAAAAGATACTGCGGGACTATTTCGCGAGGAATCCCCAGATGGAGGTGCCGATCGTATCCAAGCCGGAAGGCGAATGGTTCGGGCCATTGCTGAACTTCCTCCTGCCGCTGCTGATCATCGTGCTGATATGGGTGATGCTGATGCGGAAGATGGGCGGGCAGGCCGGAGCAGGCGGACCCGGAGGTATCTTCAATATCGGCAAGTCGAAGGCCACGCTTTTCGACAAGGGTACCAAGGTCAACATTACTTTTAACGACGTCGCCGGTCTGGATGAGGCGAAGGTCGAAGTGATGGAGATCGTGGACTTCCTTAAGAATCCCAAGAAATATACTGCCCTGGGTGGCAAGATACCCAAGGGTGCACTGCTGGTAGGACCTCCCGGCACGGGTAAGACCCTGCTCGCGAAGGCCATGGCCGGAGAAGCGCAGGTACCCTTCTTCTCCATGAGCGGTTCGGATTTCGTCGAGCTGTTCGTGGGTGTGGGCGCCAGCCGCGTTCGCGACCTCTTCAAGCAGGCCCGGGAAAAGGCGCCCTGTGTCATCTTCATCGATGAGATCGACGCTATCGGCCGCGCCCGCGGAAAGAACGCGATCATGAGCAATGACGAAAGGGAAAGCACACTCAACCAGCTGCTGGTGGAAATGGATGGTTTCGGCGGCGACAGCGGCATCATCGTGCTGGCTGCGACCAACCGTCCCGACGTCCTCGACACCGCCCTGCTGCGTCCCGGTCGTTTTGACCGTCAGATATCCATCGACAAGCCCGACCTGAAAGGGCGTGAAGCGATATTCAAGGTTCACCTCAAGCCGATAAAGATCTCCAGCAAGCTGGACATCCACAAGCTGGCCGAGCAGACGCCTGGCTTCGCCGGGGCCGATATCGCCAACGTCTGTAACGAGGCGGCTTTGATCGCCGCCCGTAAAGGCAAGGAGACGGTCGAGATGGAAGATTTCCAGGATGCCGTCGACCGCGTGATCGGTGGCCTGGAAAAGAAGAACAAGATCATTTCTCCGGAGGAGAAGAAGATCATCGCCTATCACGAAGCAGGTCACGCCATCTGTGGCTGGTACCTGGAACACGCCTATCCTTTACTAAAGGTCACTATCGTCCCGCGGGGTGTGGCTGCTCTCGGCTATGCGCAGTATACTCCCAAAGAGCAGTACCTCTACAATACCGACCAGCTGTTTGACCAGATCTGTATGACACTTGGCGGCAGGGCCAGCGAAGAGCTGAATTTCGGAAAGATCTCTACGGGCGCACAGAACGACCTGCAGCAGATCACCCGTATCGCCTATTCGATGGTGACGGTATACGGTATGAACGAGAAGGTCGGCAACGTCAGCTTTTACGACCCGCAGCAGGAGAACTCCTTCACGAAGCCCTATTCGGAAGAGACGTCCAAGCTGATCGATGAAGAGGTCCGTAAGCTGATCGACAAGGCCTACGACGCCACCAAGCAGCTGTTGACCGTCAAGAGCAGACAAGTAGAGCTCCTTGCCGAGGCGCTGCTGGAAAAAGAGGTCCTGTTCCAAAGCGACGTCGAAGCGCTTATCGGCAAACGTCCCTATGAGGAAAAGAGGGCCCTGGACGTCAGCGAGCACGACAATGGTGTTCCGCCGGCAGTCGTTGTTCCTCCTGCTACCGAAGAAGTAAAATGTGCAGGAAATGCGCCTTCAGAGAAAAATAGCGCATTTCCTACAAATGTCTAATTTCTGTCCTTGCGGACGATCCGCCTCCGGCGGATTAAGTAGTTCCAGCTTATGAACGTTTCTTCAGCGAAAGAGAATATATTAAAAAAGATCAGGAAGGCGTTGATTGAATCAACGCCTATTCCTTTTCCCCAAAGCGAGGGAAGCCATTCCGTGTTTCAGCCGTCCACACAGGACCTCGGCGTCGAGTTCGCCGAGCAGTTCACCAAGCTGCAGGGGAAGTTCGTCTTCTGCGCCGACCACAACGAGCTGGTCGTTCAGCTGCAGACGCTGATCGCCAGTCAGGGCTGGAAAAAGCTCTACTGCCGCGAAGAGAAGATCCGCGAAGTGCTGAAGGCGCATGCTTTCGACGGCTTTTCCTCTTCCGACCTGGGTGACTGCGAGGCCGCCGTCACCGGGTGCGATGGGCTGGTCGCCCGTACCGGCAGCATCATCCTCACCTCGGCGAGTCACAGCGGGCGCACCACCAGCGTATATGCTCCCGTGCATATCTGTATCGCGTATTCCGATCAGCTGCTCTATGACGTGAGGGATGGGCTGGTTGCGCTGAAGGAAAGATACCAGCAGCTGCCCTCGCTGATGACCTTTGCCACCGGCCCCAGCCGTACGGCCGATATCGAAAAGACCCTGGTCGTGGGCGTGCACGGGCCAAAGCAGGTGTATCTTTTTTTAGTGGATCGATCATAATTTGCCATGCAAATCCCTCCCGGTAAAAAGGTCTATTTTCTTTCCGATTTTCATCTGGGTGCTCCCGATCATGCCGCCAGTCTCGAGCGGGAGCGTCGGATCGTCGCTTTTCTCGAAAGGATACGCCGGGATGCAGCCATGATCTTTATCGTCGGCGACCTCTTTGATTTCTGGTATGAATACCGCACCGTCGTTCCAAAGGGGTTTATCCGGATCCTGGGGAAGATGGCAGAGATCACGGACAGCGGGATACCGATACATTTTTTTACCGGTAACCATGACATGTGGATGAGCGGCTATTTTGAAGAGGAGCTGAATATCCCGGTGTATCATGAGCCGAAGGAGTTCGACTTCAACGGGAAGCAGTTCCTGATCGGGCACGGCGATGGACTTGGGCCCGGCGACCACGGCTATAAGTTCATGAAAAAGATCTTCCGCAACAAAGCCTGTCAGTGGCTGTTCGGTATCCTGCCACCCGCCGTGGGAGTGGGGATTGCCGGCTGGCTCAGCCGCCGCAGCAGAGCCGTCACGGGGTCGCTGGACGCGCAATTCCTGGGGGAAGAAAAGGAATGGCTGATCATTTATTCCCGGGAGGTGCTGCGCACCCGGCGCTACGACTACCTGATCTTCGGGCACCGCCACCTGCCCATCGACTTTTTGCTGAATGTTGAGGGTAGCCGCTATATCAATCTGGGGGACTGGATACGTTATAATACATATGCGGTGTTCGACGGAGAACAGTTTTCGCTGGTGAGCGATACGCCGGCAACCGAACGCTTCATCATCCGGAAATGAAAAGGCGGCTCTATTATATAATATTATTGTTTGCCCTCGCGACCGGCGCTCCGGCTTTTGCGCAGGAGGCGGGCGGCACCGCGGCCTTCCAGCTGACGACGACGCTGGGCCCCGATATTGTGGATTTTACCGCGGACAACCTGGGCAATATCTATGTGCTGAACAAGGACAACCAGCTGAAGAAGCTGGGCCCCAACGGCGACTCACTGGCTGTGTTCAACGACGTCCGCCGCTACGGCAAGATCGCGACCGTCGACGCCACCAATCCCCTGAAGATACTGGTATACTACCGGGAGTTTACGACGATCATCGAGCTGGACCGCTATCTGAATATCATCAATACCATCGATCTCCGAAAACAGAATATCCTTCAGGCGAAGGCCGTCGGCCTGGCCTATGACAACAACGTCTGGGCCTATGACGAGCTGGACGCCCGGCTCAAGCGTATCGCCGACGACGGCTCGCTGGTCGATCAGACCACCGACTTCCGTCAGCTGTTCGACGCGGCGCCGGACCCTTCGATCATCCGTGATCAGGGCGGGCTTGTCTATCTCTATGACACGTCGAAGGGAGTTTATATATTCGATCACTACGGCATGCTAAAAACGCATATCGACATTCCGGGCTGGCTGGATTTCGACGTGGTGGACAAGAACCTGGTTGGCCGTGACTCCAAAAAATTCTATCGCTACCAGCCGGGGACGCTGGACATGAAAGAAGAGCCCATCCCCGCCTCCTATCAGGGAGCCACCCGCATCCGCATTAGCCCTGCCGTTATTTATGTGCTGAAGCCCTCGGGACTGGAGATATATTCGAGGAAGTCCTGACCGGGAGGGGTTACGCGCGGCGGGTAAATTAGTTTTTTGGTCAGTTTTTTCCCTCAGTATCTTTACATATGCGCAATTTCTGGAATCTTATCTTCCTGAGTAATCCGCTGAAGAGCTATATCGCGGTAGTAGCCACGATCCTCTTTGTTATTGTTCTCAAACGGTTCATTTCGCGGCTGATCGCCCGGCTGATCTTCCGGTTCGTCCGGCGCATGGGTTCCGGCATGGACAAGTCAGCCTTCCTTGACCTGGTGGTCGGTCCCATCGGCATCTTCCTCGTTGTTTTTGTCAGCATGTCTTCCATTGAAAAGCTGCATTTCCCTTCCGAGCTGGAATTCGATATTTATGAGGTAAAGTCAAAGACCATTATGCAGGCGCTGGCGATCATCATCATCATCGTCAGCTTTATCTGGCTGTTGCTGCGACTGGTGGATTTTATTGCGCTGGTGCTGCGGAACAAGGCGAGGGGTGGTGGGTACCGGGATGTGCAGATGATCGTTTTTATCCGGGATTTTCTAAAGGCGATACTGGGTATCATCGGGGTGCTGATGATCCTGAACTCTGCCTTCAGGGTGGACGTCTCGAGCATAATGGCTTCCCTGGGGCTGGCCGGAGCGGCCGTTGCCCTGGCGGCGAAGGAGAGCATCGAGAACCTGATCGCGTCTTTTGTGATCTTTTTCGACAAGCCGTTCAAGACGGGGGACTATGTAAAAGTCAATGCCTTCTCGGGGACGGTCGAGAAGATCGGGCTGAGGAGCACCCGTATCCGTACCGACCAGAAGACCTTTGTCACCGTCCCGAACAAGCAGATGGTGGACAGCGTAGTGGACAATCTCACGCTGAGGACCCAGCGCAAAGGCGAGCTGAGGCTCGAGCTGGGGCTTTCGACCCCGTCGGCTCAGCTGGACGTGCTGATCGCCGGCATCAAGGGTATCCTGATAAAGGACAAGGTGGAGAACAGTACGGCCTTTCTCAACGATATTACCGGTTCGGCCTATTTGATCAATGTGGATTATTTTACCTCGCCGATCACGCAGGAGGAGTTCAACGCGATCAAGCAGCAGGTCAATCTGGATGTGCTGCGGCTGATGGAGAAGATGGGGCTGAGCATTGCCGGATCGAGCACGGATGTAAGGGTCACGAATGTGACCCCCGCCGGCGCTGCCGCGGGGCCGGGCCGCTAGGATCTGGTCGTCACGATGTCCCCGATCTCTTTCTCCCACTGGCCGTTCTTCCCGTATTCCACCACCCTGCCGATCTCCTTTCCTCCTTTTAGTATGATAAGTGTGGGGGTGCTGACGAGGTGCATGTCTTCGGGCAGGTGTCCGATGGCTTTTTTATGTCTGTCTACCATGATAACGGAGACCTGGTCATTGGTAATGGAGGCAGCGTCGAGCAGCAGGTAGAATTTCGGAAGAAGGTTTTGTGTGTCTTCGCACCAGGTGCCGCCAAAGACCATGAACTGCAGCTGCGGTCCTTTGGCTTTGAGGACGGCGACGGTTGCTGTATTGGGCGTATAGCCGAGCTGATTCTGGTGAAACCAGCGGAAGGCCGTGTCATTCTCCAGCATGTCGCGGCTGATCAGTCCTTTCAAAAGCTTGTTGGGGCCGTCGGAGGAGACTTCGTATTCGGTTTGGGCCTTGCTGAGGATGCCGATACCTATAATAATAGCGATAAGGAATAGATGCTTCATATTGGGGAAGTATTAGCTCATAGTTGTGCCTTCCATTCGAGGAGGAAAGATCTAATTTCCTGAAGGCGCTGGACAATCTCAAACCGCTCTTCCGCTTTTTTATTTTTTTTAAGAAAGTCCTTGGCTCCTTCGATGGTGAATTTCTTTTGGCGCAGCAGGTGGTAGATCAGGTGGAGGTTTTTGATATCTACAGGGCGGAAGTAGCGGTCGCCTTTTTTGTTCTTGCGGGGCTGTAGAATGTCAAATTCCGTTTCCCAAAAACGGAGCAGCGACTGGTTGACGCGGAACATTTCCGAGACCTCGCCCATGGTATAATATTGTTTGCTGAACAGTACGTCGTCGGCGGGTATTTCGATGAGGTCCGCCTCGGCAGACACCTGTTTTAGCGATTTGCGGCCCCGTTTTGAGGCGGCGGGTTTCGCCCCTTTTGCCGGCTTTCCTGCGGTGCCGTTGGCTGCAGTCGTGCGGCGACTCCTGGTCCGGAATTCCGGGACGGGATCAGGCTCTGCCGGCGTCGGGGCCTCGGCCGTAGCGGGCACAGGTTCCTCCACCATCACTGCGGGTTCCGCTGTCGCGGTTTCGACTACTACCGCCGGTTCCTCCGCTGCCGGGACTTCCGGCTCCTCTGCGGGTTCCGTCACTACCGGGATTTCCTCCACTGCAGCGGATTCCGTCACTGCCGGGATTTCCGGCTCTGCTGCCGGGCCCGTCATTGCCGGGATTTCTTCCACCGTTGCAGATCCCACGACCCCTGCAGGTTCCACGACCGGCTCAGATCCCTCCACCAACTCAGATCCCTCCACCGGCTCAGATCCTTCGACCAACTCAGATCCCGCGACCACCGCGGGTTCCACCACCGGCGGCAGCGGGAAAAGCTCACCATTGATAATGCGCGGCAACGTGGGCGGCTCCTCTTTTGGGGCAGCAGGCTCTGTGCTGACCGCCACCAGCGTCCCCGTAACCGGCGGCGCCACTACCTCCATTGGAGGATTCTTGAGCGTCTTGATACGCACGACTACACCAGCCGTCTCTATGTACTGCGTCAGAGGCGGTTGGGCGATCGATTCGGCTGCTTCCACAGCGGGGGCTGGGGGCGGAGCGGCGTGCTCCGGGCCAAAATCTAGCGCTATTTGGGTTAGTCGATTGCTCATTCTGCGGTTTCGGCTCAAAAATCGTTCCTGTATTGACCCTTTAGGGGGAGGGCCAACGTAAAACGGCTAATAATGGGTCCGGGGACCAGTGGTCCATTTGTCTTACACCTCCGGGTTCCACCTTAAAATACCCTTCGGTGTAAAACGGTTAATGATGGCCCTTGCGGGCAACGGACCGGTGGTCCGTTTTGGGTGAAGATACGCCGGATTAGTCAAAACTTTGGTTGCTGGAAGCGGCTAACTTCAGCAGCCGATCATATTGTTCCGGAGTAATATCGTTATAGAAGTAAAAGACTGGATCCACAGGGTCTCCGTTGCGGTGCACTTCGTAGTGGCAGTGGGGGCCGGTGCTCTTCCCGGTGCTTCCCACCCAGCCGATGATCTCGCCGCGCTTGACCTTTTCGCCGGGGTGTACTTTTACCCGGAACATGTGTCCGTAGAGGGTTCCATAGCCATAGCCATGGTTGATGACCACGTGGTTGCCATATCCGTTGCCGGTGTTGCCGGCCACTTCAACCGTTCCATTGGCCGTGGCGTAAATGGGCGTTCCCTGCGGGGCGGCGAAGTCGAGGCCGGCGTGGAATTTTGTCGTCTTATAAACGGGGTCGATCCGGTATCCAAAGCCGGAAGCGATGCGGTTGAGGTCTTTGTTGCTGACGGGCTGGATGGCAGGGGTGCAGGCCAGCAGCTGCTCTTTGTTCTTTATGAACCCGTCTATCTGCACATAAGATTTGGACTGACTGGCCATGCGGGCTTCCAGCTGGCTCAGGGTGTTTGCGACGGAAGTATAGAGATTTTCCTGGTCCATGCCCTGGACGAGCCGCATCTCCTGCTCCTGCTGGGCGGCCTTGGCCCTGGCACTATCGGGGATGGGCGCGGCCTCGAAGATGGCCCGGTAGACATTGTTGTCCCTTTTTTCGAGCTCGCTCATCTGCCCCTGCAGTTGTTTTACCTTGTCGTTGAGGGTATAATAGTTGTCCTGAAGGGCTTCATTGCGGCGCATCAGCCGTTTTTCATTGGCCGACGGGAAGTATTTATAGGCGATAGAGACCAGGATAAGCGCAGTTACGATAGCGGCCGACAGAAAACCGAGCACCCGCAGCAGTGTCACCCGCAGCGGAGTCTCCAGCTTTTCATAGCGGAGAGTGTTTGTGTTATAGTAGTACTTGATCTTCTTCATCCGGCTACCGGGGTCCGTGGTCCATTTTGTTTTGCACCTCCGGGTTTTACATCAAAATACCCTCCGGTGCAAAAAAAGGCTAATGATGGCCCTTACGGGCAATGGACCCGTGGTCCATTTTGTTTTGCACCTCCGGGTTTTACATCAAAATACCCTTCGGTGCAAAAAAGGCTAATGATGGCCCTACGGGCAATGGACCCGTGGTCCATTTTGTAATCCATTCGACAGGGATACAACGGCAAAACAGCCTGATTTGGTGTACCTTTGCAGGGCCTTAGCCAAAAACGCCGGGACTTTTTTCGAATCAGGGCGCACAAATATAGCATGTGGCGATAACTATTGAATAAAAAATAATTTTTTAAGATTATCCCGTTTATGATGACCAGTGCCGAAATAAGAGAGAAATTCTTCCAATTCTTCGTATCGAAGGGACATACGATCGTGCCTTCGGCCCCAATTGTAATAAAGAATGATCAGACCCTCAAGTTCACCAATGCCGGGATGAACCAGTTCAAGGACTATTTTCTCGGGAACAAAAAGGCACCCTATTCCCGGGCGGCAGATACGCAGAAATGTCTGCGGGTCAGCGGAAAACACAATGATCTCGAAGAAGTTGGAGTCGATACCTATCACCATACCATGTTCGAGATGCTGGGCAACTGGAGCTTTGGCGAGGCTACCGATGGGAAGACAGGCTATTTCAAGGCGGAAGCGATCGCATGGAGCTGGGAGCTGCTGACCAACGTTTATGGCATCCCTGAAGACCGGTTATATGTCACCGTATTTGAAGGCGACCAGGACGACAAGCTGCCGCGCGACACGGAAGCATGTGATGAGTGGAAGAAATGGATCGCCGCCGACAGGATATTGATGGGGAAGAAGAAAGACAATTTCTGGGAAATGGGGGATACGGGTCCCTGTGGGCCCTGCACCGAGATCCACGTCGACTGCAGGCCGGACAATGAAAGGGCAGCCCTGGACGGCGCAAAGCTGGTGAACAACGACCACCCCCAGGTCATCGAGATATGGAACAACGTCTTCATGCAGTTCAACCGGCTGAAAGACCGTTCGCTCGAGCTGCTGCCCGCCCGCCACGTGGATACAGGCATGGGCCTCGAGCGGCTGGTCAGGGTCCTGCAGGGCAAGCATTCCAATTACGATACCGACCTGTTCACCGGTACGATCGCGGCTGTTGAAAAGATCGTCAAAAAGAGCTATAGCGCAAAAGACAGCAAGCAGGACATCGCCTTCCGGGTACTGGCCGATCATATCCGGGCAATTTCCTTTACGATCGCGGACGGCCAGCTACCTTCGAACACGGAGGCCGGCTATGTCATCCGCCGGATACTTCGCAGGGCGGTCCGGTATTATTATTCATATCTCGACTACAAACAGCCGCTGTTGTTCCAGCTGGTGCCCGTGCTGGCCGAGCAGTTCAAGGCGGTTTTCCCCGAGCTGCATCACCAGGCAGATTTTATCGGGAAAGTCGTAAAAGAGGAAGAGGAAGCCTTCCTCCGGACGCTGGACAAGGGGCTGCGACGGATAGACGAGATCGTCGGTTCGATCCGGAAAGGCGCCTCCAAAGTCATTCCCGGCGCAGCGGCTTTCGAGCTCTACGATACATTTGGGTTCCCCGAAGACCTGACCTCGCTGATAGCGGCTGAGAACGGGCTGTCCATCGACAAGCCGGGCTTTGACGCGGAGATGCAACAGCAGAAAGACCGGTCGCGCGCAGCGACCGCAATCGACACCGGGGACTGGGTCACGCTGATCGATAACCCCCTTGTCGAATTTGTGGGCTATGATATGCTGGAAACAAATACCAGCATCGCCAAATACCGGAAGGTAAAGGCGAAGGGCAAGGAACTCTACCAGGTCGTGCTGGAAGCCACGCCTTTTTATGCGGAGAGCGGCGGGCAGGTAGGCGACACCGGTATTCTCATTGATGGAGACGAATTCATCACGGTCGTCGACACTAAAAAGGAGAACGATCTTATCATCCATTTTACGGAACGCCTGCCCTCCGACCCCGGAGCCCACATCATAGCGCGGGTCGATGCCCCGAAAAGAAATGCCGCAGAGATACACCACTCTGCGACCCACCTGCTGCACGCCGCCCTTCGCAAGGTGCTGGGGACGCATGTCGCCCAGAAGGGCTCGCTGGTCAATGACGAGCAGCTACGCTTCGACTTTTCCCATTTCGCGAAGATGACAGAGGAAGAGATCAGGGCCGTCGAACATCTGGTCAACGAAAAGATCAGGGAGAACATTCCGGTCATCATCAAACAAATGCCAAAGGAAGAGGCGCTGAAAACTGGAGCCATGGCCTTGTTCGGCGAAAAATACGGCGATACCGTTCGTGTGGTCATCATTGATCCCTCCTACTCGGTAGAGCTTTGCGGAGGGACCCACGTCGGTTCTACCGGTGAGCTGGGCTTTTTCAAGATAAAGCATGAATCAGCCGTCGCCGCGGGTGTTCGTCGTATCGAGGCCGTCAGCGGCCCGGCCGCGGAGGCATATATAGAATCGGTCTTTGCCGAGCTCGCCACCGTCCGCGAAGCGCTAAAACATCCCAGGGAGCTGACTAAAGCCGTCGAAAGTCTCGTGAGCGAAAATTCCGACCTGCGCAAGCGGCTGGAGAAGGCCGAGGCCCGTCAGCTGGCCGAGCTCCGCCAGCAGCTGCTCCAAAAGGCAGCGACGATAAATGACGTATCCTTTATCGGCCAGGTCATAGAAGTCAACAGCGCCGACGCGCTCAAGAAGCTGACCTTCGACCTCAAAGCCGGACTGGCTGAGCGCTCCACTGGCTATCTTGCCGTGCTCGCCGCCAATATCGAGGGCAAGGCAGCGGTCGCCGTCCTCGTATCCGATGAGCTGGCGGCTACCCCTGGCATGGATGCGCCCGCCATCATAAAGGGAAAGGTAGCTCCCCTGATAAAAGGTGGCGGCGGTGGTCAGAAGACCCTGGCCACGGCAGGCGGCCAGGAGGCAGGTAATCTCCCCCAGGTGATCCACCAGGTAAGATCAGTACTCGAAAAATAATGGAAGACCAACCGCAACTACCCGACTCTGAGCTTCTGAAGACCCTGGTCTCGATGCCGATGCCCTTTGGAAAATACAAGGGGACAGTCCTCTGCCATCTCCCCGTATCCTATCTCGAATGGTTTCAGAGGGAAGGTTTTCCAAAGGGAAAGCTGGGAATGCTGCTGGCCACTATGTATGAGATCAGGATCAATGGATTGGAGCAGCTGCTTGAGCCGCTGAAGAAGGGGTAACCCCACGATCCACCTCGTCCACGAGACCTTCCAGGGGGCGCTCCCAGAGATGATGGGCCCCACGATCCGTCTCCTCCGGCGGACTTTCTCCGGAGCCCCCAAAGACCGGGGTCCCTACGATTTAACATTTTTTAAAAAAGTGCGAAAGCTTTCGTATTTCGGAAAATCCCCTATATTTGATCTACGAATCTGTACGTAGACATCAAACATTATTCAATTATTCAACCCTCTACAATGAAGAAACACCTTCTTCGGCTCATGGGACTGGCGGTGCTGGTCCTGCTGGTCAACTCCTCCGGCTTCGCGCAGGACGACGAGGAAAAAGGCGATAAAGATACTTCGGTCAACCATCCGGGCAGCTATGACGAGATCATCATCAAACACAAGAATGACAAGGACGCCAAGGTCACCGTCGAGATAAAGAATGGCGAGGTCTTTATCAATGGCAAGCCGGCGTCGGAGTATCATGATAACGACATCTCCATTTCGAAGCGGAAGATCAAGATCATGAACGGTCGCGGCTATTCCTTCGGCCCCGACGGCGATATGGCGATCGCTCCCTTCGAATGGGATGGCCCCGATGGTCCCAGGTCCATGGGCTCTCCTTTCCGGAATGGTAGCGGCGCCTGGAGCTATGATGGCAGGAAAAAAAGCATCGACCAGGCCTATCTCGGGGTCAGCTCTAAAAGAGATGAGGACGGTCCGGCCGGCGCAAAGGTCACCGCTATCTCGGACAGCAGCGCCGCGGCGAAGGCCGGCCTGAAGGTTGGCGACCTCATCACAAAGGTCGACGAGACAAAGATCGAAGGGCCCGAAGGCCTGGCAGCGGCGGTCCATCGCCACAAGCCACAGGACAAGACGACCATTACGTTCCAAAGGGATGGCAAAGAGCAGACTGTCACCGCAACGCTGGGAAGATCGCAGCGGACAGTTCGGAGTTATGGCTTCGCAATGCCGGACATGAAGGGGATGGAAGAGCTGCAGAAGTCCTTCGACTTTGACCGAAAGGGATTCCCGGGTTTTGAGGGTTTTAGCAGGGACCGCGGCCCGAGACTTGGCATCCGCGCCCAGGATACCGAGGATGGCAAAGGCGTGAAGGTGCTGGATGTCGACGATGAGTCTGCTGCGGCAAAGGCGGGGGTAAAGGAGGGGGACATCATCACCCGTTTTGACGGCAAGGAGGTGAACAGCACGTCCGCCCTGGTAGAGTCTGCTCAGGCCGCCAAAGCCAAAACCAGCGTACACATCAACCTGCTCCGCAATGGCAAGGCGATGGAGATGGATATAAAGACCCCGAAGAAGCTGAAGACCGCGGAATTGTAGCGGACCCAGGCGGGTCAAACCGATCCTCTCCGGGGGCCGGACCCCACGCGGGTCAAACCGATAATTTAATGATTTTTAGGGCCGCTCTGTCTTAGATGGGGCGGCTCTTTTTTTGTAGATTTGCGGAATGCCCGAAATCAATTATGACGCATACGAGATCGTTGTGGGACTGGAGGTACACGCCCAGCTGCTGACCAGCACCAAGCTATTCTGCGGGGACAGCGCAGCCTTTGGAGGAGAACCAAATACGCACGTCAGTCCCGTCACGCTGGGCTACCCGGGCGCCCTGCCGCGGCTGAACAAGAAGGCTGTGGAATACGCCATTCGTATGGGGCTGGCCTGCAAATGCGAGATCGAGCGCAACAACTATTTTGCCCGCAAGAACTATTTCTATCCGGACCTTCCCAAGGGCTACCAGATATCCCAGCATACTACCCCTATCTGTAAGGGGGGGCGGGTCACTATCCGGACGGCGGAAGGGCAACGGGACGTCCAGCTCAACCGGATACACCTCGAAGAGGACGCCGGCAAGAGCCTGCACGACGTGGACCCGCTGTATACAGCCATCGACCTGAACCGGGCCGGGGTGCCGCTGATCGAGATCGTAACGGAACCCGATATCCGCAGCTCGGAGGAGGCCTTTGCCTATCTCACCGAATTGCGGAAGATGCTGCGATACCTGGAGGTCTGCGATGGCAATATGGAAGAGGGCAGCATGCGCTGCGACGCCAACGTCAGCGTTCGGCTGAAAGGGGAGACCAGCCTGGGGACCAAAGTAGAAGTAAAGAACCTCAATTCCATCCGGAACGTCCGGCGGGCCATCGACTTCGAGGCCAGGCGCCTCATCGGGCTGGTGGCGACACAACGTCCGGTCCAGCAGGAGACGCGGAGCTTCGACGCGAACAATGGGACGACCTTTTCGCTGCGCACAAAGGAGGAAGCCAACGACTACCGCTACTTTGCCGATCCCGACCTTCCGCCTTTCGAAGTATCGGACGCTTTTCTCGCATCCATACAGGCGTCCATTCCCCCGATGCCCGAAGAGCTGGTCGCCCGGTACACGGCTGAGCTGCGGCTGTCCGAGTATGACGCCCGGGTCATCTGTGACGACAAAGACACGGTGAGCTATTTTGAATCGCTGATCACGCATACACCCAACTATAAAGCGGCTGCCAACTGGCTGCTGGGACCCGTGAAATCCAGTCTGAATGAGCAGGGGCTCGACTGGAAGGACTTCCCGGTCCCGCCGCAGACCCTGGCCCGGCTGATACAGCTGGTGGAAGAGGGAAGGCTGAGCTTCTCCATTGCGGCCGAACGGATATTCCCCGAGCTGGTGCGGGAGCCTTCGCGCCAGCCGCTGGATATCGCCGTTGCGCTCAATCTGATCCAAAGCTCGGACACGGCGGAGATATCGGCATGGATAGAGCAGGCTTTGGCGGGAATGCCCGACAAGGTTTCGGAATACAAAAAAGGGAAGAAAGGACTCATCGGTCTTTTCGTCGGCGAGGTCAAAAAGCTCTCCCGCGGAAAGGCAGACCCCAAACTCACCAATCAATTATTACTGGAAAAACTGGAGAATCAGGCGTAACCTGGTTGCCAAAAAATCAACAATATGATCAAAAGATCTTTATGGATCGTCTTTGCGGCCGCGCTTACTATGGTGGTCTCCTGCAATACAAAGAAGAAGGGAACTTTTACCGTCACGGGTACCTATAAAAATGCGGACAGGCTGGCGGCCACGGAAGGCGCCCCGGTAAACAAAGTATATCTGCTGGAAGTCGCGTATGGCACGGACCCGGCGCCAAAGCTGCTAGATTCCGCCAAACTATCTCCCGGAAAAGGAACCTTTACGCTTACCGGTGCATCAAGATCGCAGGATATATATGAAGTGATGTTCGGGGGACCCAATGGCCTCCCCGTCCCGCTGATCAATGACGCACCCGAGGTACGACTGGATGTCGACCTTGGCAAGAGAGACGATTTTTACCAGATCAGCGGCTCCGAGGCCAGCGGCCAGCTGAGAGACCTGATCACGATCTTCGGGAGGAAGAATTTTGAGGTCGAGCGGACCATGGCTACTCTCGACAGCCTTAAGCGCGCCGCCGCACCGGATAGCGCCCTGGTAGCCGCGACCGATGTAAAGAACAACGCCATCCATGACCTCAATACCTATTTGAAACAGGTGCTCAATACGAACAATAATGCTACGATCTGCGCCCTGGCCCTCGGCTGGTCTTCGCGCAGCTTTACCCAGCAGGAATTCGAGGCTGCACTCGGCCATACGACCGAGAAATTCCCCACCAATGAGGCGATCGCCGGCCTGAAAAAGAACTATGACCAGCAGCTGGCGCAGATGGCCGCGCAGGATAGCGAAGACAATAATAACGGCTGGGTAGGCAAGCAGGCTCCCGACCTGGCCCTTCCCGATGCCAATGGCCATACGGTGTCCATCGCTTCCTTCAAGGGCAAGTTTGTGCTGGTCGACTTCTGGGCCAGCTGGTGCGGTCCCTGCCGCGCAGAGAACCCCAATGTGGTGAAGGCCTATCAGGAATTCAAGAACCGGAACTTCACCGTACTCGGTGTATCGCTCGACAAAGACAAGGAACCCTGGCAGGAGGCGATCCGTGCTGACAAGCTGGATTGGACCCATGTAAGCGACCTCAAATACTGGAAAAGCAAGGCGGTCGAAACATTCAAGTTCAACGGCATCCCTTTCAATATACTGATCGATCCCTCCGGCAAGATCATTGCCCAGAGCCTCCGCGGGGATGACCTGGAGAATAAGCTGAAGCAGGTATTGAACTAGGCCTGTGCGAGAGCCATCTTCTTTATGAGCGCCTTCGTCTGCGTGTCATCCTGCTCCGCCGTATATGGTCCATCCTGGTCCACGTAGTGAAGGAAAACCTGCCCGCAACGGCCGATTGCGCAGCCGCCATCGTGCTGTTGCGTTATCGCGTTCGGTGGTACCCCCGATATCCTTATTTTTAATAGTTTTGGCCGCTTATACTATTTTCATATCCGGCCAAATGTTGATTTTTTTTTGAGGGGGCCTGCACCATCGGATCACACAAAAGATCCGGCTATTACCATTCACGCTGGCCGAAACCGAAACCTACCTAAAAAGCAAGGGAAGCAATTTAGACCGGTATCAGATACTTCAGCTTTATATGGCATTGGGCGGTATTCCTCAATACCTGAATAATGTAAAAAAGGGAGAAAGCGCTTCCCAGGCGATAGAAAGGATCTGCTTTACAAAAGACGGATTATTGAACGGAGAATTTAATAATCTGTATAATTCACTTTTTGAAATGGCCGATAATCATCTGAAGGCTGTCCGGGCTCTGGCCGCTGCTTCCCGAGGACTCACGCGCCAGGAGATCATCGATAAATGCGGTCTTAGTTCGGGCGGACGTACTACTTTGATGCTGGATGAATTAGAGCAATCCGGCTTCATCAGATCGAGTAAACCCTATGATAAAGAGACCAAAGAAGCCATCTACCATCTTGTTGATGAGTTTTCATTGTTCTATCTTAAATTCATGGACAAGGCTGATCTTACAACGAACTGGTCCAGCGTCAGGGGAAACGCATCATACCTGATTTGGGGCGGAATGGCGTTTGAGGCCGTCTGCCTGAAGCACGTCGATCAAATCAAAAATGCTCTCGGACTCAAAGGAATTTCAACAAGAGAATCCAGTTGGCGTTACCTTCCTTCAAAGAGTATGAAAGACGACGGAGCTCAGATCGATTTGCTGATCGACAGGGATGACTACAGCATTAATATATGCGAGATAAAATTCTACATGGGAGAGTTAACTATAAGTAAATCTTATGCGGGTGAACTACAACAAAAATTGGACGTTTTTCAGGAAAAGGTTAAGCCCAAAAAAGCGCTGTTCCTCACTTTGATCACTACATATGGAGTTAAGGAAAACATTCATTCGGACAACCTGGTCAAAAAAAGCCTGACAATGGACGCTCTCTTTAGTTAATTGATGCGACCGCAAGGGGTAGTAGATTTGGATAAAAAAAACCTCATAATCAATCAATTATGAGGTGGTAAACGTGGTCCCGTCCAGAATCGAACTGGAATCCAGGGCTTCGGAGACCCTTATACTATCCATTGTACTACAGGACCAATACCGGTTGGGCCCGGAGAGGGCTCTTCCGAGGGAGTGCAAAGCTAAGTCTTATTTCAGTAATCCCCGCAGGTTGGTACTGAATATTTTGACGGCGATGGCGAGGAGGATGACGCCGAAGAATTTCCGGATGGCGATCATTCCGGCCTGGCCCAGGATCTTTTCGATGAAATCCATGGATTTGAGCACGACGAAGATGAAGAGCAGGTTGATGAAGATGCCGAGGAGGACGGTCGTCGTATCATAGTTGGCCTTCAGGGACATGATGGTGGTGAGGGTGCCGGAGCCGGCGATGAGCGGAAAGGCGATGGGGACGACCACGCTGGCTTTGGCGTCGGGTTCGCTCTTAAAGAGCTCGATGCCGAGCACCATTTCCAATCCCAGGATAAAGATCACGATCGATCCTCCGACGGCGAAGCTGCGCTGGTCGAGGCCGAGTATATTCAGGAACTGTTCGCCGACAAAGAGGAAGAGTATCATCAGGCCGCCGGAGATGAGCGTGGCTTTTATTTCGTGCAGGCCGCCGATCTTCTTCTTCAGGGCGTGCAGCAGGGGAATGCTGCCGATGATATCGATCACGGCGAACAGGGTGAAGGTCACCGTGAGCAATTGATTAAAGTCCGGGTGTATATTCATGCCTAGTAAAAGCTTTTGGGCTTGTGCTGCTCTTTTTCCGGTGGCGCTATGTTCGACAGGGTCTCGTAGCTCAGCGCACCTTCTTTCCCGAATACCCTCACCACACATCCGTAGTGTAAGTTAAAAACTTTGAAGCTATTTATCAGGGGAGTATTGGTGATGCCGGCCAGAATGCTTCGGATGACGCCGCCGTGGGCGACTACGGCTATGCGACGGTCTGTCGCCTGCCCGGTGATGGCGGACCAGCATCGGCCTACGCGGTGCTGGAGGTCCAGGTAGCTCTCGCCGCCGGGGATCCGGATATTGACGAAGTCGGCCATCCAGGGCTCTATTTCGTCTTTGGGCAGCTCGTCCCAGTGCCGCATCTCCCACTGGCCGCAGAACACTTCCATCAAATCATCTTCAAGAGAGAGCGGCTGCGCTGGGAAAAGGTGGCGGGCCAGGCGGGCGCATCGTTGTAGCGGACTGCTATAGACGAGCTCGATGCCGGTCGGAAGATGATGCCGGATGACGCCGGCTTCCTGCTCAAAGCTTTCCGTAACATCGAGGTCGGTCTGGCCATAGCAGATGCCCCTGGCTATCGCAGGTGTGGTGTGTCGTATGAGATAGATGTCGTTCACAGGTTAAAAATAGCGTTTTTGAGGGAACAGATTTTCGCCGGGTTCAGTACCTCCAAACGAGTATAAAACCCAGGTAAATGATCAGCTCGCTCACCTGTTGTACTGCGCCCAGACAGTCACCCGTATATCCTCCGATGCGGCGGTGGAAATAGTGGTTCAGCCGCCAGGTGGCGAACAGCGCGGGAAGGATGGTCAGCGTGAAAGGCCAGGGGAGAAAACTATAGGGGACCACTGCCAGCAGGATGGTTACGATCAGGCTGCCGGCAGATAGCCGGCGACTGGTGAGGTCCCGGGATTTACTCTGTCCGGGATCGGAGACGTAGTCGGCCGTCTGCATGACCAGCACCGGCATCAGGCGGCTGACGCTATGGGCGGCGAGCACTCCTCCTATAAAATAGCGATGGTTGGGGGCAAGCTCTTTCAGCAGGACAAATTTGCTGGCGAGAATAGCGATCAGGCCGATGGTCCCGAAGGCGCCGATGCGGCTGTCCTTCATGATGCGCAGGATCTGCTCTTTGTTGAAGCCCCCTCCCATTCCGTCGCAGACATCGGCAAATCCGTCTTCGTGGAAGGCGCCGGTAACGAACAGCCCGGTGATCATAGACGCGATGATCCCGGCGTCCAAGGAAACATATCGGGAAAAAACAAGGAAGGCGAGAACGCTGAGTCCGCCGACGATCCATCCGATGACGGGGAAGTAACGGGGCGCCAGCTGTAAATAGATGGGTTCATGCACAATAGTACCGGGGACCCTTATCCGCGTCATAAACTGAATAGCAGTCAGCAGTATGTTCCATTCTCGTTTCATGTGACCAGGTTTCGGTTCACGATGGTTCACGTCGAGGTGTTCACGATGGATACCATCTCATTCCCCCGCCCGGCTCACCCCCGCCGATTCAAAAGACGCCATCTCGCGCAGGAACTGCACGGACGACTGCAGCAGCGGCCAGGCCAGCGCCGCGCCCGTCCCCTCGCCGAGCCGGAGCCCGAGGTTCAGCAGCGGCTCCGCGCCAAGATATCCCAGCATTCTGGCGTGTCCACTCTCCTCGCTCGTATGCGAAAAGATACAGCAATCCTGAACGTTCGGATCGATCAGCCGCGCCAGCAGCATAGCCGAGGTCGTTATAAAACCGTCCACGACGATCACCATCCTCAGCTGCGCGGCCTTCAGATACGCGCCCGTCATCATGGCAATTTCGAACCCTCCGACGTGCCGCAGGATCGTGAGCGCATCAGGGGTGGCCCCTATCGCCGGCAGATGACGCCGGAAAACTTCGCGGAGCGTCTCTTTTTTTACTTCGAGCTGTTCGTCTCCCGTGCCCGTCCCGCGTCCCACGCATTCTTCAACGGGTATACCGGTGACAAAGCTCATGATCAGCGCAGCGGAAGAAGTGTTGCCGATCCCCATCTCTCCCATCCCAATACTGTTGCAGCCGTTGGAGGCCAGCTCCGTGACTACGTCCGCGCCGGCGATGAGCGCCTTTTCCACTTCTTCTGCGGTCATGGCTTCCTGTTCCAGGTAGTTGCGGGTGCCATATCCTATTTTTTTGGACAGCAGCTTGCCGGGGAAGAGACTCGTGTCAAAGTCGAAGTTCACGCCTGCATCCACGACGGTCAGCCCCAGCCCGTTCTGCCGGCAGAAAACGTTGATGGCGGCGCCGCCGGTAATAAAGTTGAGCACCATCTGGGCGGTGACCGACTGCGGATAGGGATTGACCAGGCCCGTGGCCGCGATGCCATGGTCTCCTGCAAATACCACTATATGGGGGCGATTCAATTGGGGGTGGGTAGTACCCTGGATGGAGCCTATTTGCAGGGCCAGATCTTCCAGCCGGCCGAGCGCGCCGTGCGGCTTGGTCTTGTTGTCGATCAGGTGTTGCAGCTTTTGCCGGAGGCTTGTCGTTGTACCTGTTTGCATCACGTCGTATTATTTGACAGTTAAAGGGATACCGCTCACCATAAAGATAACCCGATTTGCTCTGGCGGCGATATATTGATTTATCCAGCCGTGCAGGTCGGTGAATTTCCTTCCTGCCTCAGTCGGGGCGTGAACGCCCATTCCTATCTCGTTGCCGATGATTATGAGGTCCGTATCCAGTTGCATCAGTGCGTCGAACTCCTTCTGACAGGCTTCGAGGCTGGCATCCACGTCGTAGTGGCTATCCGAAAAGTAATTGGTGATCCACAGCGTCACGCAGTCGATCACCGCCACCCTTCCTTCCAGCGGCAGGCTGCTGAGCCGTTTTTCCTCTTCGAAGGTTGTCCATTCCGGGCCGCGCTGGTCGCGATGTCTGTCGATCCTTTCCATAAAGTCGGCATCCCAGACCCGGGCAGTGGCTATATATACAGGCAGCTGGCTCTGTTGAAGAGCCAGCTGCTGCGCGTATTTGCTTTTTCCGCTGCGCGCACCACCTGTTATAAACGTAACTCTTGCCATCCTACAGCTTGACGCTGAGGCCCACCGTCAGGTTGCTGCCCTGAACGCTGTAGCCGTAAACTTCGTAATAGTTCTTTTTGTTGGTGATATTCTTTATGTCGACGAAGAGCTTGAAATTATCCTTGCACAGCTGGTATTCGGCGTAGGCGTTCCAAAGCGCATAGCTGGCAAGCGTTACATTGGAAGCTACATAGGTCAAAGGGTCAAAATATTGGTCCTGGCGTTTGCCTGTGACCTGCAGTGACGTGTTGATGAAGAACGCCTTTGTCACCTGATAGCCCGCATAGAACTGGAAATTGTTCTTCGGGACGCGGATAAGGTTGTTAAAGGTCGTGTCCTTGCCGCTCAGCTTTTGCGTGACCTTGCCGTCGATATAGGTATAGGCTGCTTTCAGCATGAGCCCTTTCACAGGTGAATAGCGGACCTCTCCTTCAATACCGTGGTCGTGCTGCTGGTCACGGTTGATATACAGGCTTTGGTAGGTGACGGGATCGGTAGAGTAGAAGATGACGTTCTTTATCAGCCGGTCGAAATAGTCGCCGGTCACGGTCAGCTGGTCATCCAGGAAAAATAGCTGTACACCGCCTTCTTCTGTATATGATTTTTCCGGCTTGAGCGCTGGATTGGCGCCATAGGGGCCAAAGAGCTCGTTGACCGACGGTGGACGGAAACCAGAGCTGATATTCGTAAACAGCTTCACGTTGCGATGAATGAGATACGACGGGTTGAAGCTGTAGGTAAAATTGTCGCCGTATTTGTTGTCATGGTTGAACCGGCCGCCCAGCTCGACATTCAGACCACCGGTTTTATAAAAGAGCGAAGCGTAGGGGCTGACGATGGTATTCACCGTATCCGGCTTGACGATGCTATAGGACTGGAAGTTGACGCCGGCGAGCAGCTGCCAGCTCTGGGACAGGCGATGGTTGACAAAGGCTTCGCCGTGATAGAAGCGGCCCTGGTAGGTCGACGCATACTGACCCCCATAGTAGCGTTGCGTATAGTCATACCCAAAATTGGCGTAAACCGTTCCCTGGCTATATTTCAGATTGCCCGTAAGCCCGGTGTTCACCAGCGAGCCCTTGTAGGGATCGTTGCCGCCTGCGAAGGGGCCGGCGGAGAAGGTCCCCTTATATTCGGAATAGCGGAAATAGGGGTTGATGGTCAGCTCGTCCGTCGGGTGAACGCCAAAGCTGGACTGAAAGGACTGGAGGTTATAGCCATTCTTCGGAAATCCGGCCTTGCCCGTAGTATCCTTTGCTTCCGGGATACCGTCAGTGTTGATGTACTGGTAGTTGAGGTCGTAGTCGAATATCTTCCCTCTCCGTTCGAAGTCAGCGGAGCCTTTCAGGGTTTTATAGGCGCCGTAGGAGAAGGTGCCGTGTCCGGTGGTCTCTTCGCTGGCGCCCTTGCGCGTGATGATATTGATCACGCCGGCTACCGCGTTGGAGCCGTAGAGCGTGGACTGGCTGCCTTTGAGGATCTCCACTCTTTCGACCTGTGCAACGGGTATCAGGCGTATGTCGTACTGGCCGCCTGTCTGGGACGGATCGTTCAGCGGAACGCCGTCGAGAAGGATCAGCGTGTATTTGTCGGAGGCTCCCCTGAGAAAGATGGTCTTGTCTTTGCCGGGGTTGCTGGTCGAGCCGTTGACGATGACGCCTGTCTGTTCGTTGAGGATCTGGGATAGGTCCTTTCCGCTGCTGTGGTCGATCTCTTCGCGGGAGATGACCGTAACTACCTTACCGGTTTCGCTGAGTTTTTTTGGGGACTTTGTTGCCGTGACCACTACGAGGTCGAGTTGCTTTACTGTGCTGTCTTTTGTTGTTTGGGCATAGATTGCCGGGCTGCCTGCCAGCAGCAAAAAGAAAAACGAATGTCTTTTGCTCATTACAGTATGTGTTTTACGCTTTTCACCCGAAAGCTGTTAAAAAATAGTTGAAATGATTCTGGCAGGTCTTCTGGCTTATGTCCGGACCGTTTCACCTTCCCGTCCGCGCATTGGCGGGCAGTGGTTTTGAAGAGAGTTGTCGGCCGTTGAGCGACCATTGTCAGACAATGGCCGCGATGACATTTACAGCTACGGGGATAGCGCCGGCTTTGCACCGGCTTCCCTTTTAATGACGCGGAGGTCAACCAAATTCACCGCAAATGTATAGGAGCTGAACGAATTGGAAAAGTTTATCTGGGTTTATCTAAAGTATATCAAGATCCTTTTACAGTTCAGTTCGGGAGAATCTTGTTCCGAAAGAATGTTTTACATTGAATGTAAAGATCGTTTGCCTTGTCAATAAGCATTTCAGCTTCCTTTTTTGATATTTCCGCATCCAGGTCATAGTCAGCTTCTTGCCTGTAGTCAAAAAGTAGGGAAATTATATCCGCTGTTTCGATCGAAAAAATGCCGGTTCTTATAAAAAGCTCGGAAAATTTGGCTTTAGTTCCCTGATGGGTCTTCGCATACACATTTTGCGAGTATAGCAGGGCGATAAGGCTATAGTAACAAGCGTAATACGCCCGATTAGCGGTAGCAACATAGAACCCCCCTTTTACATTGTACCTCGCATTTCAAGGGCATCCTCAGCGCGTTCGAAAGCTTTTATGGATTCCGTATGATTTGCAGATGTCATATTACGATACCATCCTTTCTGATTTCCTGATAAAGACCTTGCATGGAATTTTGTTTTTTTTCGAGTGATGTTGGCAGGGTCGATATCATTAGGCCATATTTCAGGGATAACCTTGAAGCTATTGAGGATGTCTTGATGATTTCGGCTGAAGGACGGGTCTGGGGATTTCGAAGAATGACGGCAAAATCTAAGTCTGATTCGTCCCAATTGTCGCCGCGTGCAAAAGAACCGAAGAGAATAACCTCAACCAGTTCATCGCCGTACAAGTTTCGAAGGTTGGCCTTGTATTCATCCGCTACCTGGCGAATTATCGGACTCATAATATGACGTTTTCAAACATATAAAGATAATAAAATTATCGTGTTTTTCCTAATAGGGCTGGTAAGGAGATAGCAATCGCCTATCGGGTGAAGCTTTGCCTTAGCGCCTTGAGTATTTCTGCAATAGTATCAAACTCTTGTTGAATTTTATTGTCGATTTCCATTATCCACTTAATCAGATTTGATCTTTCCTCCACCAGAACCCGGATAGAGGCAGGCGGTTCGCCGGGTGCAGCGGAATCGACGATATAATACCCCTCCCGCTGCAGCGCACGCCTCGTCCACTGCGCCGCGAGCCCTTCGCCGGAAAAAACCACAGGCCTCCTGTTCTCATGCTCTATGGTAAAAGTCCCCGTCTGTTTGTCAAACCGGATATCTTCATGTGCGAACGCCGCCTCAAAAGCTCCGGTCAGCACGAGGTCTTCGGGCGCGCCGTGGTGAAACACACCAGCATCCTGCAGGAGCCACACCTCGTCGGCAACCTGCAGCGCGAGCTCAAGCTCGTGCGTAGAGAGGAGGACGCCTTTGCCGGTCTGCCCCGCCAGCCGGTGGAGGAGACGCATCAGGCGGATGCGGCTGGGCAGGTCCAGGTGGGCGGTGGGTTCGTCCAGCATCAGCAGCGGTGTGTCCTGGGCGAGCGCGCGGGCGAGCATGACCTTCTGGTGTTCTCCGTCGCTGAGCGTGATGATCTTCCGGCCGAGGAAGGGTCGGATGCCTGCAGCGTCGATGGCCGATTCGATGGCTGCCTTGTCCCTGGAGTCGAGACCGCCGAGCCAGCCGGACCAGGGATATCGGCCGAGGGCTACCAGGGAATATACGTCCAGGTGGTGCGTGCTTACTCTGTCGGTGAGCACCAGGCTTACCGTCCGGGCGCGTTGTATGGGGGTGTGCAGGCGGATGTCACGGCCATTTATTTCCACGTTGCCTTTCAGCGGTGGATGAAGACCAGCGATCGTCCGGAGCAGGGTCGACTTGCCCGCTCCGTTGGGACCGATCAGACAGACCAGCTGTCCCCGGCGGACCTCCAGCGTCAGGGGGCCCCGGGTCGTGACCGTCGTCGTATCTCCGGACTGGTAGCCTGTCTGAAGGCCCCTGGTTTGTATGAGGGGACTGCTCATCAGTAGGCGTTTATATTCTTTTGGCGAAGGAGGAGCGCGATCACTACCGGGGCTCCGGCCAGGGCGGTGATGACGTTGATGGGCAGTATGGTCGAGCTGCCGGGCAGCTGGGAAAGCGTATCGCATAGCAGGAGCAGCAGCGCTCCGGTGAGACAGCAGCCCGGCACGAGGACGCGGTGGTCAGAGGTTCGGAAGAGCTGGCGGGTGATATGCGGGACGGCGATGCCGACAAACCCGATAGGTCCGCAGAAGGCCGTAATGCTACCTGCAAGCAGGCTGCTGCTGCAGATGATCACCAGTCTTGCCTTGCGCGGATCGAGGCCCATGCTGCGGGCGTAGTTCTCCCCGAGCAGCAGCGCATCCAGCATCTTGGAAGAAAGCCAGGCCATGACCAGTCCAAGGACGACGACGCTGCCCAGGATCAGCAGCTGTCCGCCGGTGACGCCGCCCAGCGAGCCGAAGGTCCAGAGCAGGTAGTCCTTCACCTGTTCGGGCGAGCTGAAGTACTGCCAGATGCTGGTGACGGCGATGGTGAGGCTGCCGATCATGATGCCGATGATCAGCATGAGGACATTGTCCCTTAGCCGGCTGGAAAGGACGAGCACCAGGATCATGACCAGTCCCGCGCCCAGGCAGGCGGCGATGGTGATCAGCAGGCTGCCGGAGAGACCGAGCTCGCGGATCGCGAAGAGCGTGGCCATATTGCCGCCGGCCAGCATGATCATGGCAACACCAAGTCCAGCCCCGGCTGTTATGCCCAGTACGGAAGGGTCTGCCAGCGGATTGCGAAAAAGGGTCTGCATCTGGAGGCCGCTGACGGAAAGCCCGCAGCCGGCGAGGACGGCGGTGAGAGCCTTGGGTATCCTTATCTTCTCTACGATAAAGGTCCATGTGCTGTCCGCAGAAGGCGAAGCAAAGAGGATATGGAACACCTCCTTCAATGGTATCCTGACCGAGCCTAAGGAGATATCCAGCAGGAAGGCCAGGAACAGCAGCAGGAAAAGCCCCGCCAATCGAACCTTTGGGAAGATGCCAGGCATTTATTATTTCAATTGTTTGTAATAGTACAAAGAATCTTTGGGCAAAAGACCGGGGTGCATGATCCGGATCAGATCGGCCAGTATCAGATGGGGATTGACGACGCCCGACTCCCAGTAGTCATTTGCCCCGAGATCGTTGGTGCGGAGCGTATTATTATAGAGCGCCCCGGTGCGGAAGGATTCGAATTGGGTAAAACGAGCATCGGTGGCCGCGACCGCCGCCTTTGAATCGATCGTACCGAGGTTGAGCCAGAAGTCGGCTTTCAGTGCAACCGGCGCGACCATTTCAATATTCAGCGATAGGCTGCCCGTTCCCCTGAAGTCCTTCCAGTGATAGCCGGCGCCGGCGTCATTCAGCAGTCTTACCATATAGCTTTCTCCGGCAGGCATGTACCACGAGCCTTTGAAGGGCATGCCGATGATGACAGAAGGACGGGCGGCTACGCCGGCGCCGAGGGCGGCCAGGCGCTGGTATTCGTTTGCGACGCTGTCGAATTTCCTGTTGACGATCTCTTCCCGGTCGGTCATCGCGGCCAGGACTTTGACCCATTCAGCCCTGCCGAGGGGAGTCGTCTCGAGCCATTCGGCGATAGGCATTATCGGTATACCAGCGTCGGCCAGTGTCCTGTTCTTGCCGCTGGTGATATCCGGGTTGCTCATGGTAAACACGGTTGAAGGATGCAGGGCCACGATGAGCTCGTTGTTGATGGCATTGTCCACCCCGACCTCTTTGACGGCGCCGGTCTTTATCCGCTGGCGCACTTCGGGGGAGGAGATATATTGCAAGCTGCCCAGGCCGATGATCCGGTCTGCAATACCCGCGAATGCTGCCATGCCGACGTGGGAAGAAGAAAGGACGACCAGGCTTCTTACCGGCGTATGGATCACGGGCAATCCGGACTTGTCCGCCGGAGCCGTCGCGCCTTCGGGCAGCAGGAGATAGCGCAGGGTATCGGTCTGGCCCGCGATGTGGTTGACCAGGCTCAGGACCTTGTAGTGGTCGTAATAGTCGATCCGGAAACCTTTGGCGTATTTAATGGTGGGAGTGGAACTGATGCCGGAGACCGGGGCTGGAGGGGGCTTTTGTTCCCCCGGCTGGCCGCAGCTGACAAGGAGGATTATGACCGGGAAAAGGAATTTATTCATGGGGAAACAAAGCTATAGAATCATTTGCTCTCTCCCGCAATTCAATTTACCTTAGCCCCCCGCCAAACCGGCGGGCGCCGCAATTGAAACAGAAAGCATATTATGAAAAACTTTATACGAAAAGCCAATTCCTTTATCAAAGACCTTCTGCTGGTATCGAGGGTGGGCATTCTTCTCAAGCCCTTCCGCTTTGCTTTTGGGTTCCTTCATAATTTTTCGCTGCTTTCTTCGTGGGTCAACAAGCACAGTAAAAATGTTCCATTTTCGGATTTCTATAAGCCCACGCGATCCTATGCCAACCGGGTCAAGCTGCACGAACACGTGATCAAGAGCCAGGGACTGGACCAGAAGCCCATCCACTACCTCGAGTTCGGGGTTGCGGGCGGGACCTCCTTTGCCTGGTGGGTAAAGGCCAATCAGCACCCGGGTTCGCTGTTCTTTGGTTTCGATACGTTCGAAGGGCTGCCCGAGGACTGGCATTTTTTTAAAAAAGGCGCTTTCAGCTATGATATTCCCTTTATGGATGACGCACGCGGAACCTTTATAAAGGGACTGTTCCAGGACACCGTCCCTAACTTCCTCGCGAACTACAGCAGGAATGTCGACAATCCCCAGGCGACGCGTGTCCTTCACCTGGATGCGGACCTGTATTCCTCTACTCTGTTTGCGCTGACTATGATGGCGCCCTATCTCCGCAATGGGGACATACTCCTCTTCGACGAGTTCAATATTCCCAACCACGAATTCGCCGCATGGAATGATTTTGTCCGTAGCTATTACATCAAGTATGAAGTGATCGGCGCGGTAAATAATTTTTATCAGACGGCCATCAGGATCATCAAGTAATCAGCGCAGCTTGTAATTCATCGATACTCCTGCATAATAGTTCCTCCCCGGCGATGCATTGTAGTACCGTCCCGCCGCGGCATTAAAGTCATTCCCCAGTCCATATTTCGTGTCGAACGCGTTCTCGATGCCCGTAAATACATCGAGCTTAAAACCACCGAACGCATGTCGGTATCCCAGCCGGGCCCCGAGCAGATTGTACGAACCGGAAAAGGCCGTATTGGCGTCGTTCAGCGGGATATGGTCTGTATAGGTGTAGGTGACGTTCGTATATAGCCCCAGCTGCAGCAGTACGTCCAGTCCGCCGACAATGGTCTGGGGCGGAACGCTGGGCAGGCGCTTTCCGGAGAAGCTAGTCGTGTCCTGGATAAAACCCCGGTAGTGGAAGTCGTGCCAGGTATGGCTGACCCAGGCGCGGACATTGCTGAAGGTCCCGGTGGACTGGTCGACCAGTTGATAGGAGATATAGGTTTCGATGCCGTGCTGGTCGGTCTTTCCGGCATTGATCGAATAGCCTACGCCGAAAGAATCTATCCGCTGGACGATGGTATTGTTGAGGTGGAAGAAGAAGGCGTTGACGTCGAAGAACAGCCTTCCGTGCAGGAGGTTACCGCGGGTGCCGATCTCATAGTCGGTGCCGTCTTCCGGCTGGAGAGACGGGCCCACAACGCCATTGGTCTTTTCCAGCTCCTGCACCGTGGGAGTTGAGAAGCCGCGGGCCGCGCTGGCGTATAGCGAGACCTCGGGGAATATTTTCTTTAGTATGGCCAGCCGCGGAGCCAGCTTGTTGTCAAAGCGTATCGGGTGGGTTACCGGTGGGCGGGTGGAGACGCGGGTGATGTCGACGGCCGTTTTATTAAAGCTGGCGCCGGCCGTAAATGTCCAGCCGCCGGATAGCTTCAGGTCGGCCTGGCCATAGACGAGATATTGCCAGTTGCCCAGCCGGTCGTCCGTCTGCAGCGTATCCTGTACCCCCAGTCTGTTCGCATAGTCGCGGGTCTCGAAGAATCCGCGCTGGGCCTCGGCACCGGCGCTGACCTGGAGGCTGCCCGATCCGAGCTGGGTGTTGTAGCGAAATACGGTCCGGCCGCCGAAATGCGGCTCCTGTCTCACTTCATAAACACGGATGCCCGGATTGGTAAAATCGGTATAAGCGCCATAGACGGCGGTCGTGTTCTGCCAGTGGTCGCCCAGACGATAATCGCTGCTAAATCCCGCCGTGAAATTCTTCTGGAAGATCGCCGCCTTTGCCTGTATGGCAGTGGGTTGCGCGCCGACGGCGGGTCGGGCCTGTCGCGGGTCTTTGTTGTACTCCGCAAGCGTCAGCGCACCGGGTGTCTGGTAGTAGAGGTCTCCATAGAGTATATAGGCATGGAGGGTCTGTTTCTCCGATGTCTTCACCTGCGTCTCCCAGCTGGCGATGTCGCGCCGCATCTGTGTCTGCTGCCGGTAGCCGTCGCTGGTCTGGTGGGAGTAGGAGAAAATATTCCGGTGGTCGCCGTCCCCTGCCCGGACGTTTATGTTGATGCTATTGGTGTTGTAGCTGCCGCCCGAGTAGTCTGCGCTTACTCCTTTCTCCCAGACGGCGGGCATGCTGCTGATGAGCACCGCCCCTCCGATGCCGGCGCCATAGAGGCTTCCGGCAGTACCCTTTATGATCTCCAGCGACTGGTAACTATAAAAGCCAAGCTGGTTAAGGTAAGTATTCCCACCCGGGTCCGTCAGCGGTATCTCGTTAAAGTAGATCTTGATATCCCTTACGCCAAATGGCGAACGGATCGAACTACCCCTGATGTTTAGCCGATAGCTGCCCGGCGACCGCTCTTCCATCCGGACCCCCGGATTCGTATTCAGCGCCGGGAGAATGCTCAAATTGCCAAAACGGTTAAGCGCAGCCTTGCTGACCACGCTGATGGGCGCGCCGACCTCGGTCAGCTTGCGGTGCTGCTCATAGGCTTTCACCACTACTTCGTTGAGCGGCTTGGTATCGGATGAATCCGTCAAAAAAGATGTCGAATGGGAGTTTTGCGCGGATAGGGTTGTGGCGTAAAGAAGAGCGACGGTAAACAGGAGGTTGTTTTTTTTCACCCGACAGGATTTGGGGTAAAGTTATTTCATTATCTTCAATTGGGTGGGACATAATGTGCGGGACAAGGCCCATCGGGGGCCTTAAAAACGATATGAGTAAAAAACAGCTGAACCTTTTTGACCTCACGATGATCGTGGTGAGCCTGGTTATCGGCATGGGGATATTCCGGACCCCTGTCGAGGCAGCGGCGAGGGCCGGCACGCCTACGATCTTCTTTCTCGCCTGGATCGTGGGCGGGGTGATCGCGCTCTGCGGGGCCCTTACCTATGCGGAGATCGGCTCGCGCTACCCCGTGATGGGTGGATACTACAAGATATTCTCCTATGGGTATCATCCTTCGATTGCATTCGCCGTCAACTGCATCATACTGGTATCCAACGCCGGCTCGACAGCCGCCGTCGGGGTCATCGGCGCGGAATATATCGGCAGGTTCTTTTTCAGCGGGCCCACGCCGCAGGCCTTCCTGCAGATAGTGACCATCGTCGGAGTCGCGCTGTTCTATACCATCAACCTGCTGGGTCTGAGGATGAGCAGCCGCGTGCTGAATATCCTTACCTGCGTCAAGATATTGCTGATCCTGCTGCTGCTGCTTGCTGTATTTGGCCGTCATCCTCTGCCCGAAAGTCCTCCCGTCATGGGGGCGGCCGCGGGCGGACAGCTGCCCTTCTGGAAGGCGCTGGGTTTTGCGCTGGTGGCGGCCTCCTTCAGCTATGGAGGTTATCAGCAGACGATCAATTTCGGCGGCGAGGTCCGCAGCCCGGGACGCACTATCCCAAGGGGAATCGGCTTCGGGATCGCGATCATTATCACGCTCTACCTGGCTATCAATATCGTTTACACGCAGGTCATCGGTTTCGAACGGCTGAAGACCGCAAACTCCATTGCCGCCCTGCTGATGGAGCACCTGTTCGGGCCTACGGGAGACGCCATCCTGCGGGTGCTGATGTTCCTTTCCGTGATGGCCTATGTCAACGTCGCGCTGATGAGCAATCCCCGGGTCATGAGCGCGATGAGCACGGAAGGGATCCTGCCTGCCGCGTTTCAGCGAAGGACCCCCGGGCGCGACGTCATCGTGTGGTCGCTGACAGGCTTTGCCGCGGTTATCATCATTACCCTGATATTCAGCAGTACGGTCGAAAAGATCATCAACTATTCCATTTTCCTGGACAGCATCGGTTTTGCGACCTCGGCCAGCACGGTGTTTATCATGCGGCACCGGAGGACGGGGGAGGACAGGGATATCTACCGGATGAAATTATTCCCCGTGATGCCGGCGGTCTTTATATTGGCTTATGTTTGCGTGGCCACCAGCATAGCCATCAACGATCCCATGTCGGCGTTGTATGGGATGCTGATATTCGCCGGTTGTTTTGCCCTCTATTTTGTGCTCAGAAAAGACAGGAAGGCCGTCGGATAGGCCCGGACGGCGACGGGCCCTTAATCAACAGCTATGGATATTTCCTATATAATCAACGAATTAGGTGAGGATCGCCACCTGTATTTCAACGCGGTAGCGCCACCCATCGTCCAGACCAGCAATTTCAGGGTGGAGACGGTCGATGAGCTGAGGGACCTGTTCGCGGACGAATACAGCGGCTACCTCTACAGCCGGGGTCTCAATCCCACGGTGGACATCCTGCGAAAGAAGCTGGCCGCCCTCGACGGGGCGGAGGACTGTCTGGTCTTCAACAGCGGGGCTTCGGCCATCTTCGCTGCCGTCCTTGCCAATGTGAAATCGGGCGACCATATCGTCTCGGTCGACAAGCCCTATACCTGGGCTCAGCGGATGTTCGACGTCATCCTCCCGCGGTTTGGCGTCACGACCACCTATATCGACGGTACTCGCATCGAGAATTTCGAGCGGGCGATCCTTCCCAATACCGCGCTGATCTACCTGGAATCCCCCAATAGCTGGGACTACAAGCTACAGGACCTGCGGGCGGTGGCTGAGCTGGCCAGGTCGGAGAATATCGTCACGGTCATCGACAACAGCTATTGCACGCCCTTGTATCAGCGGCCTGTTGAATACGGGATCGATATCGTCATGCAGACCGCGACAAAATACATTGGCGGCCATAGCGATACCGTCGGTGGGGTGCTTTGCGGCACCGGGGCGATGATGAAGAAGATCTTCGACAGCGAGCTGCTGAATGCCGGTATTGGCATCCAGCCCTTCAACGCCTGGCTGCTGATCCGGGGGCTGCGGACGATGCCCGTCCGGATGGAGCGGCTTACCGCCACTACCCGAAAAGTTGCCGGCTATCTCAAATCGCATCCGCAGGTGGAAAGTATCCTCTTCCCTCTTGACGAAAGCTTCCCGCAATACGATCTTGCACGGGCGCAGATGAAGGGGGCCTGCGGCCTGCTGAGCTTTTATGTGCACGCCACGTCGAGGGACGAGATAGTCAGGTTCTGTGAGGGGCTGAAGCATATCATGATGGCCGTTAGCTGGGGTGGTCATGAGTCGCTGATCCTGCCCAAATGCGCGTCATTGACGGCGGCGCAGTTCGACCCGGGCATAAAAGAGCACCGGATGCTGCGGCTATATACCGGTCTGGAAGAGCCGGAATACCTTATCCGGGACCTGCAGCAGGCCTTTGAGGAGGTGTGGTAAAAATTCCTTTAAATTTGTTGAATGTGTATGAAAAAACTGCTCCTCTTATCCTTTTCATTAGCCATCCTGAACCTTACCAGCCATGCGCAGGAAAAATGGGACCTGCGTAAATGCGTCGAGTACGCGCTGGCGAACAATATATCGATCAAGCAGGCGGATATACAGGCCCGGCTTTCCCGGCTGACCCTCAATCAAAGCAAGCTGGCGCAGCTGCCCAATCTCCAGGTGAGCACTACAGCCGGAGTCAGCAGCGGTAACACGCAGAATCCGGGCAGCTATAGCCTTAGCACTACAACCTATTTCTTAAATAACTACCAGCTGCAGACCAACGTCAATGTTTTCAATTTCTTAAGTCTCCGGAAGACCATCGAGGCCAACCGTTATTCCTGGCAGGCAGCGCTGGCCAGCTCGGACAAGACGAAGAACGACCTTTCGCTGAATGTCGCCAATGCCTATTTGCAGGTGCTGCTGACCAGGGAGCAGAGCGAGGCCGCCCATCTGCAGCTGCATCTTTCTCAAAACCAGCTGGAGATCACCCGCAAGCAGGTAAATGCCGGGGCGCTGCCCGAGCTGAACGCTGCTGAACTTGAGGCGCAGGTGGCGCAGGACAGCTCGACCTATGTCGGCAGCCTTGGAAATATACAGCAGGCGGTCCTGACGCTGAAGGCGTATATGGATCTCGACGCCGCCGCTCCTTTTGAGGTATATGCGCCGCCGGTAGACGACATACCCATCGAGAAGCTGGCCGATCTGGAGCCGGAGTCGGTCTATGCACTGGCATTGTACAACCAGCCGCTGCAACGGATGGATTCCCTGACGATCGAGGCGAACCGCCGCATTGTAAGGGCCACCAGGGGCGCCATGTATCCGACGTTTTCGCTCACCGGCAGCTTGGGCGCGAATTTTACTACGATCAACAAAGAAGCCAGGAACGGCGCGTTGCCGGTCAAGACAGGCACCGACACACTGTACACGCTGAGGTCGGTTGGATCCAACCAGCTCTTCGTACAGGACGTATATTCGGTAGCCTCGCAGACCAAACCCTATTTCTCGCAGCTGAATCAAACCTTCCAGCAGTTCGTCGGACTAAATATCAGCGTCCCGATATTGAACGGCGGCCAGCTCCGCACCAACTACTACAAATCCCGGCTCAACCTCCGCAACCAGGAGCTGCAGCGTGACCAGGACAACCTTACCCTGAAACAAAATATCTACCAGGCCTATACGGCCGCCATCACGGCGCTGCAGAAGTTCGAAGCCAATAAGATATCCGTCACGGCTACACAGAAGAGCTTTGAATATGCACAGAAGAGATATGCTATCGGCATGTTGAACACCATCGATCTTCTGACCAATCAGAATAATTTTTTTAACGCCCGCATCAATCTGCTTTCTTCCCAGTACGACTATGTATTCAAGATGAAAGTCCTTGAATTTTACAAGGGGTTAGGTATAAAACTGACTAAAGAATAACCTACAACATGAAAAAGACACTGCTAATCATCATCATATCCGTAGTAGCCCTTATCCTGATCCTGGTATTGGTCAAGGGTCTGGGGAAGAAGGACGGGACAAAGGTCGCTGCAGAAAAGGTAGTCAGGCGGAACATCACCGAGATCGTTACGGCGAGCGGCAAGGTATATCCTGAGAAGGAAGTGAAGATCTCTCCCGATATATCCGGTGAGGTCGTCGACCTCAAGGTGACGCAGGAAGGCGACAGCGTTCACAAGGGACAGGAGCTGGCGAGGATATACGCCGATGTATATACGATGCAGCGCGACCAGGCCGCGGCGCAGATGAACCAGCAGGAGGCGATGGTGTCGAATATGGCCGAACAGCTGCCGGGTCTCAAGACATCCATGGAGACGGCGAAGAAGACCTATGACCGTCAAAAGCAGCTGCTTGACCAGAAGGTCATTTCCCTTGCCGAGTTCGAAACGGCGGAAAGCTCGTTCAAGACCGCCCAGGCCAACTACCTGGCCGCCCTCGAGACCGTTCGGGGAAATAAGGCGGGTGTCCAAAGCGCGCGGGCCAACCTGACGATCGCGGCCAAGAACCTCAGCCGTACAACAGTGGTGTCCCCCATCGACGGCGTGGTCTCTCTGCTGAGCATCAAAAAGGGCGAAAGGGTTGTCGGTAACTCCATGATGGCCGGCACCGAGATGATGCGGGTAGCAGATATGAGCAAGATCGAGACCATCGTCGACGTCGGCGAGAACGATATTCCCAAGGTGCATCTCGGGGACTCTGCGTTGATCACCGTTGACGCATACAGCAACCGGAAGTTCAGGGGTATCGTGACACAGATCGCGAGCAGCGTGACCACCGCGGCGGGGACTTCGACGACGACGGTCTCGACAAATGACGTTACCAATTACAAGGTGCATATCCGGCTGTCTCCCGACGGCTATAAGGACCTGATAGACCCGTCCCATCCCAAGAACTTCCCCTTCCGGCCGGGCATGAGCGCCAGCGCGGATATCCAGACGCGGACCCACGCGAATGTGCTCGCCGTGCCCATCAATTCGGTCGCGGTGAGGGAGAAGAACACGGACAACGCCATCCTCGGCAACAGCGACGACGCGGACAGCAAGAACGACGCTCATCCCGTGGTCTCGGGATCTGCTGATCTGGATGAGGTAGTCTTCCTTGTGCAGCCGGGCGATACGGTCCGAAAAGTTAAAGTCCGTACGGATATCCAGGATATCAACTACATTGAGGTCGTAGACGGCGTCAAAGAGGGCGACCAGGTCGTAACGGGCCCCTACAGCGTGGTCAGCAAGACCATGAAGGGTGGTCAGAAGGTCAAGATCGTCCCGAAAGACAAATTGTTCGAGACAAAGAAATAACTATACTGAATGCGTTTTGGTGTGATCGGCAGCGGCAGCTGGGCTACGGCTCTGGCCAAGGTCCTGACTGACAATAAACATAAAGTCAACTGGTGGGTACGGAATGAGGAGGTGATCCGGCATATACAGGCGCGGCATCATAATCCGCAGTATCTACCCTCCGTACATTTTGACACGGATCTTCTATTCCTCAGCGCTTCCGTTGCGGAGATCGTTGCCGCCTCGGACTGCCTGGTGGTGGCCGTTCCCTCGGCCTATACCGCGTCCACGCTGGAAACCCTGGACCGGAGGGCATTGGAAGGGAAGCTCGTCGTTTCGGCGATAAAAGGGATCCTGCCTGAGCAGAACCTGCTGCTCAATGACTATCTCCACCGGGAATTTGCCTTTGACAAGGCGGACTATTTTACCGTCATGGGACCCTGCCATGCGGAGGAGGTGGCTGCGGAAAAGCTATCCTATCTGACCTTTTCGGGGCAGGATGTAACCCGGACCCGCGGAATAGCGTCTCATTTTACGACGGATTACCTGAATACGGTCACCAACCAGGACGTATATGGGGTGCAGTTTGCCGCCATTCTGAAAAATATCTATGCGCTGGGCGCAGGTATCGCGCACGGGCTGGAGTATGGCGACAATTTTCTCAGCGTGCTCATTGCCAACTGTGCGGATGAGATGGCGGGTTTTCTTCGGAAAGTGGGTATCCGGCATATCGAGGTGGGGGTCCATTCGGACGATCACGCTACGACGCAAGACCAGGCTCCCCACCGCAGGAGCGCCAACTACGCCGCTTCCGTATACCTGGGCGACCTGCTGGTGACCTGCTATTCGCTGTACAGCCGCAACCGGACCTTCGGAAATATGATCGGAAAGGGATATTCCGTCAAGGCGGCACAGCTGGAGATGAACATGGTGGCGGAAGGGTACAACGCAAGCAGGTGTATCCATCTGATAAATAAAGAGATAGGCGCCGAAATGCCAATCGCTGACACCGTATACCGGATTCTGTGGGAAAATGTTAAAGCCGCCGTGGGATTTAAACAAATTGAGCCGTATCTTGTCTGATATATAAGCACGGTACAGGCCGGCCCCCGGGGGGACCGACGCAAGACCGGGCGAAAAAATAAAACTATGCCACTCTCCTTTCAAACTTTTGGACCCACGGCCATCCTCGTCATGGTGGTCATCCTGTCGGTGGTGCAGGGGGTTAATTATCTGAGGTCCCACCGGCATCACTAGTCATTCCGCTGAATTCCTTACTTCCACGTGATCGTCACCGGCGAAGATTCAAATTCATAGCTGATCAATCTGCCTTCTCCATCGAATTGATGATCCGTGAGCGGACCGCTGAATTCCTCTGTATAAGTGTAAGTACGAAGATTCACGGGATTGTTGAGCTCGGGAAAATAGCCCAAGTACTGCAGCAGGTAAAAGGACTCATCGGCTCCCATAAAATCATCACAGTAGAACTGTTGCCTGGGCTTTTTGCTGTAGTCATATTGATACCTCGTGGTGCCGTGTGAAAGGACATTCCCATAGTTATCATAACGAATAGTGTCGTTAAAAGCATGCAGAAGGGAGCCGTTGGATACGCCGGTCCATATCTTTCCGGCATGCGCTGGCAGCAAGCAGGCTGCAGACGGTCAGCGAGAGCAACACTTTTTTCATATACAAGGTTTAAGGTGACGTGGGGAGGGCGCGTACTATGCGGCAGAGTGTAAGGTGGGGGGATTGGTATAAAATTAAGTAAAGGGAACGGTTAAGTCAAGACATGAAAGCGGTAGGTTCAAAGAACAGCTGCGAAGCGATACCATCGGCGAGCAGCTTGCCTTCGCGGGTCAGCTGAAGGCGGCCGTCGACCTTGCGCATCTTTCCTGTGAGTATATAGGCGCCCGCATCCTTTTCCAGCTGTTGAGCAGTAGCAGCGCCCCAGCGGCGGATGACTTCCGACAGGCTGCAGCCTTCACAAGTCCGCAACGAGATCATGATGTATTCGTTCAATTGCTGGGTGGGTGTGAGGACTTCCAGCTCGGCGACGGCGGAACCGTCTGCTGCGATATATTTCGCATTGTTGGCCAGGTTCCATTCCCGGGAGACGCCGTTGAAGGAATGGGCCGAGGGGCCGAGGCCGAGATAGGTCCTGCCCTGCCAGTAGGAGGAGTTGTGGCGGCTGCGCCGGCCGGGGCGGGCGAAATTGGAGATCTCGTAGTGCTCATAGCCGGCGGAAGCCGTCCAGTCCATCAGTAAAAGGAATTGCCTGGCCTGGTCCTCGGGGCTGACGTCCTGTAGCTTGTGCTGGTGGATCATCGTGTCGAGGGCGGTCCTGGGCTCGACAGTGAGGGCATAGCAGGACAGGTGGGGTATCTGGAGGCTGACGGCGCGGTCGACGTTGTATTTCCAATTGCTGTCGGGGAGGGTAGGGCCTCCGTAAATAAGGTCGATGCTGATATTGTCGAAGCCTTCGGCCTGGGCCATAGCGATGCATCCCGCGGCCTGACCGGCGTCATGGGCGCGGTTCATCCAGCGGAGGTCTTCGTCGAAGAAGGACTGGACGCCGACGCTCAGCCGGTTGATGCCCAGAGAACGCCATTCCCTTAATCTTTCGGGGCTGATGTCGTCGGGGTTCGCCTCGAGGGTTATCTCGGCCGCCGGCGCGATGGTAAAGAGGGCGTGGAGGCGGTCGAAGACCGGGGCCAGCTCGTCGGTGGAAAGCAGGGAAGGGGTACCGCCGCCGAAGTAGATGGTTTCGATCGGATTGCTGCCGGTATAATCCTTCCGCATCTGCATTTCCTTCAATAAAGCTGGGATAAAATCGTTCTTACGGTTCAAAGACGTGGAAAAGTGAAAATTACAGTAGTGACAGGCCTGCCTGCAGAAGGGAATATGAAGATAGATACCTGCCAT
>Ga0105240_10001598_pt1 | contig 38481 bp, 28 predicted proteins | sample KBSC54metaG_FD_80426 | JGI IMG/M metagenome (GOLD analysis project Ga0105240, IMG submission 80426) | Corn rhizosphere microbial communities from Kellogg Biological Station, Michigan, USA - KBS C5-4 metaG | ecosystem: Host-associated > Plants > Roots > Rhizosphere > Soil | place: Michigan, USA... | reverse complement strand
CCGCGGGACCGCCCTCACCTCTAACGGATACTCGATCGGATTCGGAATCCCCGGCACTAGCTTCATCCCGCATCTCGGGCATTTTCCCGGCGCCGCGCTCCTGACCTCCGGATCCATCGGGCAAACGAACGTCGGGTCCTGCGCAAATGCCGCCGCAATTAACAACGCGAATAGGATGAACTTGTGGGGCATGCTTCAGCTTGCCCGCCGGCACTAGCCGGCCGCCAACTCCCGCAGATCGTCAATCCAGAAATCCGGCGAGAACTTAGCCATCTCCTCCGTCTTCCCGTACCCGTATCGGACCGCGCACGTCTTCACTCCCGCGCGCTTGCCCGCTTCCATATCCGCCGGCGAATCGCCCACGAACAGGCAGTCCTCCGGACTCGCGCCCAGCGCCTTCAACGCCGTCCAGATCACGTCCGGAGCGGGCTTGCACGGAAAACCATCCGTCCCCTGCACGTGCTCGAAATACTGCAGCAGCCCGAATTGCTCCAGGATCAGCTTCGTCGTCGGCGAGCCCTTCGTAGTCGCGGTGCTCTTCCGCCCGCCCAGCGCCGCCAGTCCTTCCGCGACTCCCGGATAAATCCGCGTCGCCTTGTGTCCGCGTGCCGGATAAAACGCCCGGTACTGCCGGATCAACTCGTCATACTGCTCCGCTGTGTAGTTGGGAAAAAGATCCTGGAAGAGATCCAGAAGGTGCAGGCCGATATAGCCCTTGAGGAAGGAAAATTCGACCGGGTCACGCTCGGTCGTTTCCAGCACCTGCTGGACCGCGCCGCAAATATCCTCGGCGGAGTCCAGCAGAGTGCCGTCAATGTCGAACAGATAAACCGGAAAACGCGTCACGCCGGCTGAGGACGCTCCCCTTCGGATAGCCCCGTAATCCGGCGGCCGCCCTCCGGACGCAGTACCTGCTGAGTATGGTCCTCGGCGTCCTTCCCACCCGTTTTGGAAAACGGCGGCAGCGTCTGATTATTGATCAGCGCTAGCACTTCCGCTCCGTCCAGAATCTCGCGTTCCAGCAGCGCCTCGGCGATCTTAACCATCGCCTCGGTGTGCTCATCGAGAATCTTGGCAGCGTGGTCATAACCGCCCTGCACCAGCTTCTTCACCTGTTCGTCGATGCGGATCGCCGTCTCTTCGCTATAGTCGCGGTGCTGTGCGATCTCGCGGCCCAGGAAGATCTGCTCTTCCTTCTTGCCGAAGCTCAGCGGTCCGAGTTCGCTCATGCCCCACTCGCAGACCATCTTGCGCGCCAGATCCGTGGCCCGCTCGATATCGTTGCCCGCGCCCGTGGTCATGTGGTGCATGTACTTCTCTTCGGCGATGCGGCCGGCCATCAGAATGGTCAACTGCGCCAGCAGGTAGTCCTTGTTGTACGAATGCTTGTCGTCGATCGGCAGTTGCATGGTGACGCCTAGCGCCATACCACGCGGAATGATCGTCACCTTGTGCAGCGGATCGGCATTCGGAATCACCGCGGCGACCAGTGCGTGTCCAGCCTCGTGATACGCCGTGTTCTTCTTCTCGGCGTCGCTCAGGATCATGGACTTGCGTTCCGCGCCCATCAGGATCTTATCCTTGGCGAGCTCGAAGTCGATCATCATGACGACCTTGCGATTCTGCCGCGCCGCGTTCAGCGCCGCTTCGTTCACTAGGTTCGCCAGATCGGCGCCCGCCAACCCCGGTGTGCCGCGAGCCAGCACCGAAAGGTCGACATTCTCGCCCAACGGAATTTTCTTCGTGTGTACCCGCAGAATCGCTTCGCGGCCCTGCACGTCGGGACGGCCCACCACCACGCGGCGGTCGAAACGGCCCGGCCGCAACAGCGCCGGATCGAGTACGTCCGGACGGTTCGTCGCCGCAACCAGGATCACGCCTTCGTTGGATTCGAACCCGTCCATCTCCACCAGCAACTGGTTGAGGGTCTGTTCCCGCTCATCGTGTCCGCCGCCGAGACCGGCGCCGCGATGACGGCCAACCGCGTCGATTTCGTCGATGAAGATAATGCAGGGCGCATTCTTCTTGCCCTGCTCGAACAGATCGCGCACGCGGCTTGCGCCCACGCCCACGAACATTTCCACAAAGTCCGAACCGGAGATCGAGAAGAACGGCACGCTAGCCTCGCCAGCAATCGCCCGCGCCAGCAGCGTCTTACCCGTTCCGGGAGGTCCGATCAGCAGCACGCCCTTGGGAATGCGGCCGCCCAGCTTCTGAAACTTCTGCGGCTCGCGCAGGAACTCGATGATCTCCTGCAGCTCTTCCTTCGCCTCTTCCACGCCCGCGACGTCTTTGAACGTCACTTTCTTTTGCTGCGTGGAGTGCAGGCGCGCCCGGCTTTTGCCGAAGCTCAATGCCTTATTGCCGCCGCTCTGCATCTGCCGCATCATGAAGATCCAGAAGGCGATCAGTACTATAAACGGCGACGCGTTCAATAGGATCGAAACCCAGTTTCCGGCGCTCTGGTCCTTGTAGGTCGAAACCACACCCTTGTCGTTCAGTTTATCGATCAGCGCGGGATAGTTCGTGGGAATCGTCGTGTGGTAGGTGGCCCCACCTGCCATGTCGCCATGCACGTCACTGCCGTTAATCGTGGCGGTCTTGATCTGGCCGTCCTGCACCTTGGCCATAAACTCGGTAAAGGTGAAGTCCGCTTCTTTGCGCCCCTGGCTGTTGTGAACCACAAGGAACAGCAAACCTGCGACGCAAAACAAAATCACCCAGAAAATGACAGTCTTGATATTAGAAGTCACGAAACCTCCGTACCGGCCCTACTGAATAGACGCCGTTGCTTGTATTCCCGATTCCAATTTCGTTCAGCCAGCGTCCGATTCCCGAATCTGAAGAACCATGGTGCTGCTGGAATTTGCCGCGGTCTGCGCAGACGGGCCAAACCGGCGCGCCCACACAATCTCCGGGCCATCCCAGAGGACGGGCCAGCCGCGCCGTTCCCATATGGGTATACGCGCGCGGCGGAACAGGGTCTTGATTTTTTCTGTCCCGCTGCTCCCTGAGGGCTGATACCGGTCACCCGGCATCCAGTTGCGAAACTCCAACGCACTGGACACACGTTGCCAGTCTAAACAACCCATCCCATTATTATATACGCAATCCGCCACACCAGAAGTTTCCGGTTTTTCAATCAGTTCCAGCGAAATCTCGACTCCGGCGCCGGGTGGACGGACGCTCCCTGGGACCGGCGCCGCGACTCTGTAACTACCTGCCGGAGCCTGCGTCGAGAGCCGGATCCACTCGAAGGAGCGTACCGCCTCCAGACCCGGAACCGATACGTGGCCATGGCCTTGCGGCCGCCGCGCCATGGCGAGCACCGCCTCCACGTGTCTGAAATCGATGCCGCGCAAATCGCCCTTGGCCCGTTCCATCGCGCGCCGGATGAGACGCCGCGCCGCCGCCTCGGCAAGATTTCCGGCAAGGCTAAGCAGTACCGCGCCCTCTTTCTCCTGCAATCGCCCGGCCGAGAGCCGGTCCAGTTCCGCTTCCCAGTAGGCTTCTTCCCCCTGCGCCCAAGCGGCGGTATGCGCCAGCGTTTCGCCGATCGCCGGATTCCACTCCCGCGCCAATTGCGGCAGCAGGCTATGACGGATCTGATTGCGCGCGAATCGCGGACTGGCGTTCGTCGAATCCTCCCGCCAGCCGATGCCTCGCTGCCGCAGGAACGCCTCGACCTCGACGCGGTCGATATCGATCAGGGGACGCACCATCCCGTCGCTCGTCACCGGCCGGATCCCCGCCAGTCCCGCGCTTCCCGACCCGCGCAGGAAGCGGAATAACACCGTCTCTGCCTGGTCCGACCGCGTATGCCCGGTCGCGACCCGCCCGACTACCCCCGCCGCCATCATCTCGCGGAAGAACGAGAGCCGCGCCTGCCGCCCCGCCTGCTCCAGATTCCCCGGCGACAGCTTCGCTTGACGAATCGTTGCCGTTAGTCCCAGTCGCTCCGCCAGTTCGCGTACGAACTCCGCATCTCGCCGCGATTCCTCTCCCCGCAGGTTGTGATCCAAATGCAGCACGTGCAGCTCGATCCTCAGTGCGGCGAGCACATACAGCAGGCACACCGAGTCCGCCCCGCCCGAAACAGCGACACCCACCCGCTGTCCCGGCCGAATCATGCCATGCCGCTCGATCGTCGCGGCCACCCGCTGCACAAGATCCGCCACCGGAACCAAGGTAACACCCGCGATCCTCGTATACTGGCCGTACGGACATGTCATCTGACTCAAGCGAGATTGGTTCGCTGATCACTCGCGACGCCGCTGTGCAGGGGGGCCCGTTCATCGCCGGCTGCTGGTGTTTCGGTCCGTGTCATAGCCGCCGAAAGTAACAACGGGCTTTCACGCGAGGAGATTGCCGCAGACCGGCCGAACCTCTCATTGGCTCAGGTGTTCGCGGCCCTCGCCTACTATCACGCTAACAAAGCTGAGATCGACGCCGACATGGACGCCCAGGCTCGGGCCTATGAGACGGGCGCCACGACCGATGGCCGCCGACTAAGGACGTGATAGCGCTTTATCTCGATGAGGAATAGCTCGCACCAGTTCATTTGGGCATTGCGAGCGTGGGGCTTCGACGTGTTGACCTCGTTTGAGGCCGGGATGAATGCCCAAAGTGACGACGCTCAACTGGGCTTTGCCGCAAGTCAGCGTCGCCTGCTTCTCACGGCGAACGTGCGCGATTTCGCGTAGCTTCACAGCGATTGGTTGCGCTCAAGGCAGAATGCATTCTGGCATTATGCTCATTCCGCTGCGGCGCTATTCTGCTGGTGAGATCGTGCGCGTTTGCTTCGGGCTGTGACCTGCGGCATCGAAACAAGATCCGGACTCTATTACCTCTCGAATTTCTAAGCTCAGCAGACCGTCGATTGCTGGAGCTCCAACCCAGCGACCGCGCTCAATCGGACTTGCGTGCCAACCCGCTCGTCCGCTTTACGATCCGTCTTCGCATCGCGGCGTTCGTGGCGTGTTGCCCGGCCTCTTGCCATGCCGCGAGGGCAGCCGCCGGGTTTCCCAGTCGAGCTTCCAACTCGCCGATCTGTTCCAGAAGCTCCGGATTCGCGGGCGACGATATTGCGGCGGCGCGGAGTTCCCGGAGCGCTTTCGCAGGCTCCTGCCGGTGTAGCCACATTGCCGCCAGCTTGCGATGGACGCCATTGTAGTCCGGCTTCAATTCCGCGATGTCGGTATACAACGCGATCGCACGATCTACCAACCCGATTCGCGCCAGATAATCGGCAAAAGCAATCATTGACGGCAGATGGGGCGTCTTGCTCGACAGATTCTGTTGCCAAAGCGCCTCGGCGTCTTTCGACTGCGAAGACCGCGAAAGGAGCAGAGCCAGATTGTGACGGGCGTTGAGCGATTGCGGATCGGCCGCCAGCGCATTCCGGTAGAAGCGTTCCGCGTTAAGCCAATGACCCCGCGCGGACGCCACCGCGCCAAGCGCATCCCATGCCTCGCCCAGTTCGAGCGAACGAGGGCCGCCCGGCGTATCTACCACGTGTGGATTGCGGACCGCAGCATCCTTCGCCAGCCCGTAGTAACGCTCGGCCAGCGGTAACTGGTTCAGCCGCTGATAGAGCATGGCGAGGTTGTAATACAGGTACGAATACTGCTTCCCCAGCGCGATGGCTTCCAGGTAGCAACGTTCCGCCGCGGAGTAGTCGCCCGCCTGTTCGTAGGTGAGCGCCAGATTGTGGCGCGGATATGCCCAATATGGCGCAAACCGAATGGCATCGTGAAAAGCGCGGATCGCCTCGTCGAAGCCCGACTTCCGGGCCGCGGTCTGCTCCAGCAGGGCGATTCCGAGCGCATTGTACGCGTAGCTGTGGTTGGGATCGAGGCGAATCGACCGCTCCAGAAGTACGCGAGCCTCTTCGTAGGCATGATCGAAAATGGCCGCACGGCCCCGGCAGAAAAGCATGCGAGCTTCGTCGAAGGTCGAATCGGGGGCCAGATCGAGGGCGGCGCTGAAATACTCGCTTCCCCTCACGAAATCGCTCTTGACCTGCGGGATCTGATCGCCTTCGAGATATCGCAGAATCGTTTCCTGGCCGCGATTTTCCAGCGCCACGCGCAAACGGCGGCGCATTTCGTCCAATTGGTCGGAGCTCGCGGCCTGCAAATAGCCCCATGCGCTCCCGGGTTCACTGCGCAGCAAGACGCCGGCCGTCAGTGATTCCTCAAACGAACGCGGTACGGTTTGCGACGCGTGCGCCTCGGCGGCCGTGGTGGCAATGGTGGCCTTGCCCGGACTCGTCCTCAGGCCGCGGAAGCCCGAAGTCGCGCCTGTCGGCAACGGCACGGCAGGATCGAGATGGAGCTTTTGTTTCGGATCGATGGACGCCGAGACCACCAGGTTCGGATCCGGATTCTGCGCCTCGGGCGTCTGCGCCTGGTTGGTTATCTTGCGCACGCCCCGTTTCACGTAGTCGAACAGATCCTCGAATTCGATCTTAGGACTGTCCGGAGCAGCGGCGCCGTTCCAGCCATCCACCAGGTAATAGGTAAATGCGCCGTGGCCGTTTCCGAAGAGTTGCGATTCGAAGGCGAGATTCTTGGTCGCAACCATCATCCCGAACTGGCCTTTGTGGCCGTTGAAGACTTCCTGCACCACGCTGTTCAGTTTCAAATCGCTGGTGATGGTGCCGATCTGGTTGCTGTGGCAGACGTCGACGAACACCAGCACGCGCCCGAAGTGCGCCGTCTGCTCGGCGACCAGGGTCCGAAAGTCCTGCATCGGATAAGCCGTCGTCTTCAGGTCCTGCGTCTGGCTGTCGTAAGTCAGAATGTAAGGCTCGCGTTCGATAGCCTTGTGTGTGGCCGGATCGATTTCCGTTTCGGCGTAAGCGCCGTGCCCGGCCATGTAGAGCACCAGCGTATTGTTCTTGGGAGATCCGGCATTTTCCTTCGCCAGATTCTCCACTTCGCTTTCGATGGCGGCGCGGGTGGCGTGTTCGTTGAGAAGCAGCCGCACTTCATCCGCGCCTTTGCGGCCATCGCTGCGCGGCAGTGCCAGCACCTTGGCGAACAGTTCCGCGTCTTTGTCGGCGAATTGCAGCGGAGCCGGCGGCAGATTCTTGTACGCGGAGATTCCCACCACCAGCGCATACACTTTACCCGACTCCTGCCGAGCTGACGGAGGCGGCGGCGCCGCCGTCACGCCTCGCGTCCATGTGGCTTCCGGCGTGATGGCCGCGAGCGCTTCGCGGGCCGAAAGCAGTTCGCGGACTCGGCCAAATTCCTGCAGTAGCGAGATCCGAGTCATGTGCGCAGTGACGTCGCGAGGGTTCGCCGCCAGCGCCGCGGCCACCGGCTTGAGACGTGCTGACAGTTCGGCTTCGCGTTCGGCACTCAGCGGCGGTTCGGGAACCGCTTCTCCGCGCGTGGCGGAGTCCGCTATGACAGGCACCTGACAGAACGAAGGATGTCCCGCGGGTTGCGCACCCTGGCCCTCGATCCTATCCGCTCGCAGCGTTACGACAGCGCCGCGATCGAGTGTGAACTCGGATTGACTGGGGCAAAACGAAAAGCGCACCGAGCCCCCGGTATTCCGCAGAGTGAAGCCCGGAAACAACAGAATTCCGGGAGCAGCAGTCCAGTTGGTCTCGGCGCGATGCGTGTCGATCAGGACGGCGCCCTCGGCAGACACTAGGATGCCGACAGGCTTTTCCGGCGTCTTCGGTAACTCGGCGGCGATTGCGTAAAAGCTAATGAACGAAATCGTTGCAAGCGGCCACCGCGATGGCAAAAATTTGACCCCCAGCATCCTCGCAATGTATAGTATAGCGGCCTTTCCGAAAAAGGACGAAAAAACACAAATGCGCCGATTTATCTCACCGTTCCCGCTCTGCCTGTTCACTCTCTTGTTCATCGCCGCGCCAGGATTTGGTGCAGTCACGGGCCTGACTGCCCAGCCTTCGACCGTGATCCTCTCCGCCGTTTACACGAGTGAGACGCTCCGCACCGATTCGTCTGCCCTTATACTTGCCGCCGGCACCGGCACGGCAAACCTGACCGTCTCGACCAGTAGTGATTCATCCGTAGAAAGCTGCGGGACACAGCACTGGCTCACCGCAACACTTGAGAATGGAACGATTACCGGCGGCGGTACTGTGGGTGTCACGATTTCCGCCAATCCGACTTGTCTGCTTGGTTCGCCATTCTATATCGGCTATGTGACCGTGAAGGGCGGCGGCTTCAGCGCTGTCATTACCGTCGTCTTCGTGATTTATCAGGGATACGATGCTACCGCGGCAGTGTCCTCGCGTATGCCGTTGACATTACCGGCCGGCACCTCGCAAAGCATCCGCGCTGTCCTGACCTTGATTCGCGACGACGGAAGCGTGTACCCGAATCCTTCTCAGGACCCCGCGTTTACATTGACCGCTACGCCGAGTCCTACCGGCGGCACAGGCTGGTTGACTGCGGCGAAAAATGGCACGGTGAACGGCTTCGCGATTACCGTGAACGCAGCCAATCTTTCGCCCGGACTGTACAGCGGCACAGTCATCGCCGCGGGGGATCCCGAAGACTCGCCTTTCGAAGTGGTCATCAACGTCACGGCCGTTGTAACCGCGGCCGCAACGCCGTCGTCGGGTCCGCTGATCTCGTCCGTAGTCACTGCTAACTCAGGCACCGCAATCGCGCAGAATACGTTCGTGACGATCAAGGGATCGAACCTGGTGCCAGGGACCACGGCAGCCAATGGAGTCGATTGGAGCAATTCGCTTACCTCCGCGGGACAGATGCCCACTTCGATCGGCGGAGTGAGTGTAAGCGTCAACAGCAAACCCGCTTTCATCGTGTTCTACTGCAGCGCGGCTACGAATACGCAGTGTTCGCAGGATCAGATCAACGTTCTGACTCCGCTGGACAACACGATCGGTACGGTGCCAGTCATCGTTACGAACGGAAACACCGCCAGCCCGGCGTTCACAACAAACCTGCAGGCGGTAGCGCCCTCTTTCCTGCCGCTCACGGGCCCTTATATCGCCGCCAGACATGCCGACACTACTCTCGTGGGACCGGTCAGCTTGTACCCGGGAGCTTCGACACCAGCGAAGCCCGGCGAACAGATTACGGCCTACGGTGTGGGCTTCGGACTCCCCTCCACGACGTTGGTGAACGGGTCGGCCAATCAATCCGGAGCCCTGCCCACACTGCCCGTGTGTACGATCGGCGGAAATGCGGCCAAAGTGTCATTCGCCGGCTTGATCGGCGCCGGAAGTTACCAGTTGAATCTCACGATTCCATTGAATGCGGTGGATGGCGATAACCCGATCAGTTGCACTTACGGCGGCGTCGCGACTCCGATCGGGAACGTGATCTCGGTACAGGAATAAGGTCAGAACGCGAGCCGAATGAATAGCTGAATCACTCGAGAAGCTTCGTTAAACGGGGCCAGGAGCGGAAATCCGGAGTTCTTTTCCTGGCGTCCGTAGAGTGCCTGTCCGAAGGCTGCGAGATTCACGAACTGCTCGGGGTTGTTGAGATTGGCGTGATTGAACGCGTTGTAGAAGTCGGCGCGTACTCCCAGGTTACGTCGCTCGCCCAGTGGGAAACGGCGGGACAGTGAAACATCGGCACTGATCAATCCCGGACCCGTGAATGCATTGCGGCCGACGTTCCCAGCCGTGGGTGGCCCCGGTGGGCCGAAGGCCGCGGCACTGAGCAGCGTCTTGCCGCCGGCCGGATCAGCGACAGTCGGTGTATGAACCAGCCCCGGCGACACGATGTTCGCGTGTGGATACAACATCTGGCCCGACGTGCTGCCCGCCTTGGTCCAGCTATCCCGCGTGTACAGTGCCGAGTAAGGCAGTCCGGACCGCAGCGCGCCCAATCCGGAAACCTGCCAATCCCGCAGAATCGCAGTGCCCACTCGTGAAGATGCGGGCACCGGTATCCGGTAGATCGCGAAGAAGACAAGATTCTGGCGCTGATCGAAGTCGGCATTGCCGCGACCGTCACTGCTCTGAAACTGCTGGGTAAACGAGGCGCGGATCGCGTCGTCCGGTCTGGAGGCGCTGTTCGACGTATTGAAATTCTGAAAGACTCCCGCCAGCGGATTGCTTTGGTTGTCGATGGAACGGCTCCACGTATATGCCGCCTGCCCGTTCAGGCGCGCCCTCCGAAAGGGCACGCTGGCGGTGAGAGCCTGGTAATTCGAAGATCCCTGATTGGCGGTGTAGTCGATGTTGCCGTAGTCCGGGTCGTTTACCGCCGAAGGGTTGCCGAAGAACGACGCCGGTACGATCGAATAGATCCGGTTTACGACATCGGTCGTCCACAGACCCCGGCCGCGGGAAGCCAGGGCATTCACCTCGAGCGCGAATCCGGCCGGCAGCTTTTGCTGCAAACCCAGGTACGCGCTTTGGATCATGGGATTCCGCAGGTTCGGCTGGAACATCTCGGGGTAGTGGAACGAGGTGATCTGCTGCAGCGAGCCCTGCGCCGCTGCTGCGTACGGAGAATAGCTTGTGAGCGGACCGTCCAGGCCCCACGACTGATACACCTGATGGTTGATCGATACGATCTGCCACAAATTGTCGAATGGGCGGTCGTAGAAAACTCCGTAAGAGCCGCGCAGAACAGTGTCGCCGGATGCGGACAGGCGATACGCGAAGCCGGCGCGCGGCCCGAAGTCACGGTTATCGGTGGCGAACAACTGCTGGCCTCCGCCAGAGACCGGCTGGATGGAGATATTCTCGAGGCTCTTGGAAAAAATTGCTCCAGCGTCGGGCGCAAGCAGAATGTCCTTGGTCTGGCCGGTATTCGTGGGCGCTGCGAAGCGGTCGTAGCGAATCCCGAGATTCAGCGTCAGGCGGGACGTTACGCGAAAAACATCTTGCGCGAAGAAATCGATCTGCGTGTATCGGTATCGACGGTTGTATGAGACGGGCTGGATGCCCCGAGCCTGGTTATCGATAGCGAATTGGACATCATAGGGCGTGGATGCGGCGAACGCGTTCAGGTTGGACGACCGGTCGAGCGGGTTGTCCGGAAAGAACTGAAACAGGCCGTCGCGGTCGGCAATGAACGCGCTTTGGATATTGCGCGCCATCGATCCACCTCCGAATTTGAACGAGTGGCGGCCGTGAGTCCAGGTCACGTTATCGACGAGTTCCCAGTTTTGCGTCACGTTCCTGTATCCGAAGGAGGACGTGCTGCCCGGCAAACTCACCGAATAGAACTGGCCGCCCGATTGGATAGAGGCGCCCGACTGCAGGATCGGGATCTCCGAATGAAGCCGGTCGAAATGCGCGCCATCGCCGGTGCGCGCCGCGCGGAATTCCTGCGTCACCGCACTCCCAATCTGCCAGGTCCATCCGGCTCCGAGCGCGAGCGAGCCCACGTGGAGCGGCGAAGAGAATTGCGGGAAAGGACTGTAAACGAGTTCGGGTTGCCGCTGGCGATCGGTTGCTGCACGCGCAAACAGGCGGTGCGAACCGGACAGGTAATCGAGCCGCGCCAACCCGTTCACCTCGTCCAACTCGACGGGCGGCGCGATCGTGACCAGCGCGTCCTGGCCGGAACCGGAGGGAATCACGGACGCCGGGTACTGCCGCAGCAGCGCGCCGGCCAAACTGGCGGAGTTCGTCGACGCGACGAATTGAGCCGTGGGAAGCGCGTAGATCCGTGGATCGTTTTGTCCCCGGAAGCGGGTCAGTTGCAGAGATCCGCTGGCGTACAAACGCTTGCGAAGAATCGGTCCTGAGAAAGTGCCGCCGGGCTGTATCTGCTTCAGAGGAGCGCGCCCAATCCCATGTACATTCTCCTGAAATCCGTTGGCATTGAGCGCCTCGTTTTCCAGGTGCAGGTATGTCATGAAATGCCACTGATCGCCGCCCGTGCGGCTTATGGCATTGGCAAGGAATCCCGAGGTCCGTCCGAATTCCGCGGAAAAGTTGTTGGTGGAGATACGGTATTCGGCGATTCCTTCCGGAGCCACGATCCCGAGTGGTCCTGTGACCAGGAGATTGTTGTTTTCCAATCCGTCCAGGAGGTAATTCGCCGACGAGGGCCGCTGGCCGTTGACCGAGAAGCCGAGGCCGCGCGCGGTGGTCGTATCGGCTGTAACGCCCGGCAGCAGGACCAGCAACGCGTATGCGTCGCGGCCCGTCAGGGGCAGTTCGTTCAGATCGTTCGAACCGATCATGCTCGATACCGAAGGTTCCAGGTCCGACAGGGATCCATGGCTGGTCTCGAATATCGCAACCCGGCTGGTGTCCAGATCGGGCCCGTAAAACGTGAGCACCTGCCGCGATTCCGGGAGCAGATAGCTTTGGTACTGTCGCGCCTCCCATACGTCGTTCATGGGGCGAAGGTGGAAGTGCAGTTCCAGCCGGGCGCTGATGGGAACTTCGAGTTGCCATAACTCCTGCGACTGATAACCGGCGGCATCGATGCGGATCCGGTACTGCCCGGGAGAAAGCGCGGCTAGCGTAAATCGGCCGCCGTTGTCGGTCTTCCCGGGAATGGCGGCTGAATTCACTAATCCCAGGCAGGAAATCGCGGCGCCGGCAATGGCCCGTCCGCTAACGGAATCGTCGGCGATTCCGTTGATATACGCCTGGGTACTTTGAGCAGCAGCGGAAAATGCGGCGAGCAGCAGCAACACGCCGGCATTCCACGGCCGGCTAGACAGAATCCGCACAGTGGATCGAGTGTAGCATTCCGCCTCTGCAGGCGAAACGAAAAACTGCCATAACATTCAAATACAAAATTCGGGGTCTTGACGAGGTTGGCATCGGCTACACTGAATCAACACTCACAGGAGGGGCAATGAATTCTCGACGCTCTTTTTTTCACGATGCCGCACTGCTCTCGGCCTTTGTCGCACTCTGCGAGGGCGAAGCCCACTCCCAAGCGGCGCAAGATTCCACCATGTCCAATTTCTGGGATGCGTATTTCGAGGAAGCCGAACGCGACCCCACGCATGTTTCCAGGGGCAGCAACGACGGGTCTCTACCGGATCCGCAGAGAAAGGTGCAGTTGATCTATGCGACCGACTCTGGCCTCATGTACCCGGACGGCATCGACACAAAACAACTGTTACCCGAGGAAGACGTGGCTCTCACGATTTCCCCGGCGCGTTTCCGGCCGGCCCCCGACGATCATAAAGCCATCAGCAGATCCAAAGGATGCCAGATTCGATTGGATTGTGTGCAGACGCGTCCCATCATGAACCTGATCGCACCCATGGCTTGGGCCGGTCTGGCCGCATGGTCGGCGGAAAAGCAGACTACGACGGCCAGCAAAGTAACCGATTTGAAGGGCGCCCCTGTCATCGACCCGAAAACCGGGCAGGCGAAAATGTCCTTGAAGACGAATGCGGGTCCCGCCGTTCCGGATCTGAAGGCGCTCGATTTCAAAGATCCGAACGCGCCGAATGTTCCTTCCAGCAATCACGTGATTTTGCCGGGCGGCAGTGGGCGAATGGCGTTGAACGTGAGAGCGGTCAGTCAAAACCACAAGCTTCAAACTGTCCTCGATAAGAGCGTTGCGTATTCGTCCATCGTTGCCCCGGTTTTCTGCTTTGCTCCGCTTGCAATTCCCGCTCTGCGCGCCTTCACCACGCTGCTGGGCGCGGTCTTCAATCACGAATCGGTGGTGATGAACAGCCTGCCGTATCAGGTTCTGGCGACCCAGGATTCGCACCGGCGCGGGCGCGATTCCAGCAGCATTAAGATCGTGTCCGGCGACTTTATCGCGGTCCCCAGTAAACACGCCGCGGACCTCAAGGACCACATGGAGAAGCTGAGGGTCGTGAACGGCTGGCTGGTGCATCAGGACGGCAATAAGAATCTGCCCCCCGAGATGCGCTCGATGGATTCCAAAATCCCCGAGGTGACCTACATGTCCCTCTCGATCAACGTGCAGAGCCTCGCCGACGCCCAGAAAGAGAAATCCAAGGGCGGGTAGCGCTACTTCTTTTCTGCCTTAGCCGCGAGTCGAATTGCCAATACGTGTCGACGCCAAGAGGCTTCCCGACCCTATGTCGTCGAAGCGCGTGGGGCATGCTTCAGCGGGGTCGCTGCCCTGAGGCAGATGGAACAGTTGAGAGCCCCGCTCCGAAGGGAGTGGAACAGGCCATCGTTTCTCAGTGGCCTGTTGGGCCTGTCCGAAGATGGCAACACCCGGCAGTGGAGATACGGTGACAGACTACGCTGCCACTTATCTCCTGTTCAGTGCCGCGGCCAGCTAAATCGTTGATTCCACAAAGGGGGCTCAGATGAGCTTGCGCAGCGGAGCGCCAGTTCGGCCGCCTCTTCGCTACTTCTTTTTCGCGCTCTCCAAGGTAAGCCGTTCAATGGACCATTCGCTGGGAGATTTGGCCGCCGTAGCAGCGCGAGTCGAATTGCCATAGGCATCCAGGAGATCTTCCAGCGGACTGCCGCCCCCACGCGCTGCCGCACCCCTGGACGATTGCACGCCATCGAATTCGAGTATGCCGGGATTCGAGATCGCGTCCTTGCTCGTGATCACGATATAGGTGTCGACGCCAAAAGGCTCGCTGATCTCCATGTCGTAAGCCTGGTCGAGCAGGCGGATCAGGGGCGCCGCGGGCGCGTTGGGCCGCTCGTCCTTTTCCGCCCTCGGCAGGTGGTTGCCTTCGTTCCCGCTCCCGAGCGGCGGGAACAGCAACGTCCCTTTTCCCGACTGGCTGATTGCAAATACGTACACCCATCGACGCGCCGTACTGGCATCTTTGTAGGCGGGGTCCAGTTGCAGGAACAGCTTATATTGCTCACCCCCGTAGAGCGTAGTCGCCCGAACGTTAGCGTCCGAGCCGGCCTTTCGCAGCACCAGGTGATAAGGGAACACCGTCTGGCCGGGCCTGCCGCTCAAGCTCAACCACGCGTGGACTTTGCCGATGCGCACCGCGTACTCCGTGAGCACACTGCCCAAGTCTCCGGATTTCCCGTCAAGCCAGTCGGTTCGTGCGGGCAGCGGCGCCGCAACATTCGCCCCCGGATTCGCAGCGGCGCGGACCCACGCGTATTGAATCGAAGTGCCCGCGATTCGTCCGCAGAGTCGATATTCGGCATTCGAAGACTCGGACGCCGCTAACTTCTGAATGCCGGGATATCGTGTGCCTTCTCCGAGATTGATCGATGCGCTGATTGCGGCAGTCGGAGGAATCAGTAAGAAAAACCGCGCTCCGTTTGCCAGCAGTTTCCGAACGTCCGCTGCCGAAGGTGCCGCGCCGAGATCGTGAGACTGCGCGGCGGCTCCGGCATGCTCGAGGACCCACCGGTCGGAACTCCAGCGAAGGATGTCCGTCGGCATCTTGATCGACGGATCGTCCACCCAGTTCACCGACGAATCGTCCCTCAACGGAGCAAGCGCTTCGACCACGCGGCCCATGGTCTCGAGATCGGCTGGCGGTGGAACGTAAACCCGCAGATTTGGCTCCTCCGCGGAAGCCCATTTTGTGACCTCGAACCGGTCTCCCTCATTCACCTTGCTAGCAGGCGGATTAATTTTCGCGACCGACTCGGCCAGACCCAACGACCTTTCGACGATCAATGTTGTGGATTCGCCAGCTCCGATCCGCCGCAGTTCCGACCCTCCGAAGAGTCCGATCGCCTCACCCCCGCGCAACACAACCCGATCGCCGCGCACCTGCCGCACGATGACACTGAACGGCTCCTGGCGGGCGGGTTCGCCCAGCAGATCCCGTTCGCCGCGGCCACGCCCTCCGAGTATCGGCGTTTGGGGCAGATTGGATGCCTGCATGTAATTCCACATCCGTTCGAAGATGCGGTCCATACTGGCATGGGGACCTTCTTCGCGGATGGCCTGCACCAGCGCCATCGTCATGCCGCCGTGGGTCTCGTTCTTTTCGGTCCGCAGTTCCAGCGCTTCCTGGTTCTCCTGCGCTGCCCCGAGCGTCAACACTCCCGCCGCCTCCGGATTGATCTCCTGATTTGAACTCTTGTCGATGGCGGGCGGGTCGTCGATCAAAGGTTCGCCGAAAATGACGCCGTTCACGCCGCTGCGCACACCCGAGTTCGAGCGCGACTTTCCGCGGCTGCCGAGCGATCCTCTCGTCAAGGACCCGCTGTGGCAACTGTCGGCGATGAAGGTGACGACGACCCCCTTTCGGGCGGAGTCCCAAAGAATCCGCGCGAGTTCCTTGTCGCGCACATCGACCGCGCCCTGCCAGTGGTCCGACGGCACAATGGTCTGATCGAACTCGTTCCGGGTATTCGGATTCACCCTCTTCAATGCGGCGTTGCGGATGAAGTTTCCATGGCCCGAGTAATACACCAGCCGGAAGTCTCCCGACGCCGCTGTCTCCACCAGTTCGCGCCGTAGCGTCGCGAGAATCGCTTCCGCCGTTGTAGTCTCCGGCGTGATCAGCTTGGATATGTCGCCCGGTCGAAACCCGAAATCGGGAGCCAGCAGAAGGCCTTCGAAAAGGTTCACATCATTGATGGCTCCATCCAGGTCGGAAAAGTTCCAATGGCGGACATCTCCGCTGAGCAGGGCTTTGCGTGACGGAGACACCTTGGGGGGAGCGCTGGAAACCTGGCCGCCCTCTGGATTGTATTGATTGATTCCGATCAGGACCGCGCGGCGGGTCGCGCCGTAGCACGGCTTTCCCGCCATGCCCAGCAAGCCCGCAATAATTACCAACGCGGAGTATCGGTGCATTGCTGCAAGCGGCCTATTCCACGCGATAGGTATACAACTTGGTGACCTTCTCGACCTGTCCGGCCGGCATCAGGCCGTATTCGCCCGGGTCGGAACCGCGCGGCTTGATCTGGTAAGTGCGCTCCGCGATTTTGGTGCTATCGAATGGTACGAGACCGCCGGCAGTCTTCCCCCCGTCCACTCCCGTTCTGAATTCACGGATGTCTTTGGTCTGGTGGAGCCGGATGAGCCGGTATTCGCTGATAGCGGTATCAGGCGGAGTGTAGACCAGAAGAGTCACGGGCCATGGCAGCGGCGTCCCGCTATGCAATCCATTCAGGTGCCCGCTTCTATCCTCTTTGATCAAGCCAACCGTGCCGATGCTCTTCAAGACGCCGACAGTCTTCCAGTTGATGAGTTCGGGCGACAAATCGGTCCAGGCATTGTCTTTCAAAACGTAGACACCGATCTCGTGCACCAAGGGAGGCGCGGCGGATGGCGCTGCGGCTGCTGGGGTAGCGGGCGCGTTGGCCGCGTTCTTACCCCCGGATCTTCCGGCGCCCGCGGCTCGCTTCGCGATCATCGCTTCCACGATCTTGTCGGTCACCCCGGCCCGTTTCAGGGCCAGCAGATCGTCGGGACTGGTAGTGAAACTCGCCGGCGAAGCCTTGATTGTCGTGAGGATGACTTCCTCTCCGACTCCTCCCTTCCACATCTTAATCACGGAGTCGTTATTCAGCATTCCTTGTGCGAGGCAAGCGAGCGCGGAGCTCAGCAACAATACGAGCGAGGTCAGTTTCATTCAGAGCAGCTCCCAGTCTGTGAGTAATGGCACGTTTAGGTCAGTGCTCGAAGAGTGTACACTTTTTTCGGCCTTCAGCGCAATGCTTTTGAGCCGTCGATATAGTCGCCTGCAGAGCATCGAATCGGAGCCGCGACCGTGAGCGACCGCATACCGGCCCGTGCAATAGAGGTCAGAGGAGAAGCAGCTACTAACCCCCAGCACCCGCAGTCCCCGCCCCGACCGCCGCCCGCAAGGACTCCGCCAGTAACGCCCCTCGCTCTTCCTCGAGTTTCGCCCCGCCCGCCGTCACGTAGAAAACGTCGATCGCCTTGTGCGCCTCCGTGTCGATCAGCACGACCTCGATATTCGCCCCGCTCGCCGAGATCGCCGAGGCCAAGTCGTACAGCAGCCCCGGCCGGTCCTCCGCGACGATCTCCACCAGCGTGGCCGCGCTGCTCGCCTCTGAATTCACGTTCACCCGTGCCGGAATCCGCGCCTTGCGGCTCGGCAGCACCGGTTTCGGCCGATTCTTCAGCAATTCCCGCACGTCCAGCTTCCCCGACACGGCCCTCTCGGTCACGCTCCGCAGCCGGTCCACTTCTGTCGGATTCAGATCCAGCGTCCGGATCGGATCGGCGAACGTGAACATGTCCAGCACCAGGCCGCGCTTGTTCGCGAATGCCTCCGCCTTTAGGATATTCATGCCGAAGCTCGACAGGCTCCCCGCCGCCGACGCGAACAGCCCCGGATGATCCGCCGCCACCAGCGTCAACTGCCACGCCGCATCCAGCCGCCGGATCTCCACCGCCACCCCGCGCTTGCGGCTCCTCGCTTCCAGCGCCATGTGCTCGTCGATCTCGGTTTCGCTGTGCGTCCGCAGATACCGCGTCGGAAAGCCCTCCAGGAATGCCACCCGCTCTGGCGACCCGGTGGGCACGCCCTCGATCCTCTCCTCTTCCAGCTCGCGCGTCAGCTCGTTGTACACCATCAGGTACAACTGCCAGAGTTGCTCCGCCCGCCACGGCGTCATCGCCGTCGGATTCACCGCGCTGATATCCGCGTACGTCACCAGCGTCAATGCCTTCAGCCGCTCGACCGTCTCTACCCGGTGCGCCACTTCGCGAATCGTTTGCGGATCGAACACGTCGCGCGACTGCAGCGCGCCCGATAGCTCCAGGTGGCAGCGAATCAGGAACAGCACCGTTTCCAGATCCTGCGGCGCCAGGTGAATGCGGGTCAGCGCCACCTGCGCCATCTCCACCGACGCCGCTGCGTGCCCTTGTTCCGGCGCCGGGTCCACACCCTTCCCCACGTCGTGGAACAGCAGCGCCAGCATCAGCAGTCCCGGTTGTTTGATCTCCGCCAGCAGGTCGCCGTAATACTTCTGCGGAGCGTCCTCTGTCCCGCGCAAACTCCATAGATTCTGCAGCGTCACCAGCGTGTGCTCATCGACTGTATACCGGTGGTAGAAATCGCGGATCACCAGGCACTCGATCTGATTCAGCTCGGGGAAGATCGCCGCCATGACGCCGCTCTCGTTCATGGACCGCGCCGCCAGCGGAGCATACGGCAGCGAGAAGATCCGCAGCAGCATCTGCACCGTTTCCCGACTCTCCGCGAACTGCTCTCGCAGTTTCGTCAGCCGCGCTTCGATCCGCTGTTCCGCTTCGAACGAGGGCCGGATTCCGTGCCGCGCCACGAATTCGAACAGCCGCAGCACCAGTTCCGGCTCCACGTCGATCCGCTGCGGCGCACGGAAATGCGCCCGCTCCCGGTGCACGCTGAAATCCTGATTCGCCACTCGCGACCGCCAGTCGCGGAACTGCGAAAAGAGCGAGCTCGCCTGCGCCTCGTTATTCTCCAACTCCCTGCCCGCGACCCGATAAATCGTGCGCGCATGCCGGTAATAGTCGCGCATCCACAGTGCCGCATCGGCATGCTGCCACTGCTCGCTGATCGCGTCCTGCGCTTCGAAACTCAGCACGTTGGCATCGCGTGCGTACAGGCAGTGCAAGTAGCAGCGCAGCCGCGCCATAAAGCGAAACGCCATCTTCAGCTCCGATGACGGATCGCAACTTCCCTCCCGCAATTGCTCCAGCCAGCAGATCAACTGGAAATCGCGCAGTCCGCCCGGCGTCTCCTTGACGTTCGGCTCCAGATGATAAAACGTGTTGCCGAATTTGGCGTATCGATCGCGACTCAGCTTGGCCAGATTGCGGATCAGCGATTCCCGGCTCGCGCTCAGGAACCGCGGCAACTTCTCCGCCATCCCCGCATACAACGTCCGATCGCCCGCCAGATATCGCTGGTCAAGCAGGCTGATGTTCAATTCGCTGTTATCGTCGTGGACTTCCGTGCATTCCGCCGGAGTCCGCACCGATTGGCTCACCCGCAGCCCGGAATCCCACAGCTTCTGCAGAAACGCCGAGATCGCTTCCTTGCGCTCCTCCGCCGCCCGCTCGCTCGGGAATAGCAGCAGGAGATCGACGTCTGAGTACGGGAATAGCTGCCTCCTGCCGTAGCCTCCCACGGCCAGCAGCGCTGGCGCCCCCGACGCTCCGGGGAACAGCAGTTCCGAGGCTGCGCGCAGCACGCACTGATCCACCTCGGCGGTTCGTTCGGCGAGCGCGGTTAGGGCGTCGCCTGATTCCAGGAAGTCCTGTTCGACCCGGGATAGCTTAGAGAGCCGATTCCCCACGGTCGTCATTGCGGATTCGAATGGCCTCGGCCACGTCATACACGAAAATCTTCCCGTCGCCGATCTTTCCCGTCCGCGATGCCGTGGTCAATGTCTGGATCACCTCGTCGAAACGGCCGTCTGGAATGACCATTTCGACTTTCACCTTGGCCAGCAGATCGACGTTGTACTCCTGGCCCCGATAGACTTCCTTGTGACCCTTCTGGCGTCCGTGGCCCCGAACTTCCGTGATCGTCATACCGTCGATGCCGATCGCCTTGAGCGCCTCTTTCACTTCGTCGAGCTTGAACGGCTGGATGATGGCTTCGATTTTCTTCATGGCTCTATCCTAACGAGTCCGCGCGCCTACGTTTCGAAAATGTACCCTTCTTCGCCGTGCATGCTCACATCCAGGCCGTCGATCTCCTGCTGCTTGGTTACCCGCAGCCCCACCGTCATATCGCAGATTTTCAGAATGACCAGCGTGCCCACAATCGCCAGTCCCCACGCGATCGCGCTGCCGATAATCTGATTCATCACCTGCCCGCCGTTCCCGTCCACGAGCCCGAGCGGCAGCACTTTTCCGGACGCATCCTTGAGCCCGTCGTTCACCAGCCTGGTAGCGAAAACGCCCGTCAGGATTGCGCCCAGCGTACCGCCCGACCCGTGTACGCCAAACGCGTCCAGCGAATCGTCGTACCCGAACTTGCTCTTGACGATCACCACCATCAGGTAGCAGAAGATGCCCGCGCACAGCCCGATCAGCAGCGCCGGAAACGGCTTCACGAAGCCCGACGCCGGCGTGATCGCTACCAGTCCGGCCACGGCGCCCGAGATTCCTCCAAGCACGCTCGGTTTGCCGCTGTGGAACCACTCCGCGCCTATCCAGCCCAGGGCCGCCGCCGCCGCTCCGAAGTGCGTCGCCACAAAAGCGCTCGTCGCCAGGCCCGATGCCGCCAGCGCGCTGCCCGCGTTGAACCCGAACCAGCCCACCCACAACAGGCACGCGCCGATAAAGCTCAGCACCAGGCTATGCGGCTTCATCGGTGTGTGTGGAAAGCCCACGCGCCGTCCCATATAGAGCGCGCACACCAGCGCCGAAACACCCGACGTGATATGCACCACCGTCCCGCCTGCAAAGTCGAGGCAGGGAATTTTCCCGCCCGAAAACGCGTTCAGCAATCCGCCCTTGCCCCACACCATGTGCGCCATCGGGAGGTATACGATCAGCGTCCAGAGCACCGTGAAGAGCAGCATCGCACTGAACTTCATCCGTTCCGCGAACGCTCCCGAAATCAGCGCCGGCGTGATAATCGCAAACATCAACTGGTACACCATGAAGGTCTGCTGCGGAATCGTGGCCGCGTAATCCGGATTCGGCGCCGAGCCCACATCGTTGAGGAAAGCGAAATGGAAGTCTCCCAGGAATGTCGACGACCCGCCGAACGCCAGGCTATATCCGACTACGGCCCAGAGCACCGTCACCACTGCCATCAGGATGAAGCTCTGCATCATAGTCCCAAGGACGTTCTTCCGCCGGACCAAGCCGCCGTAAAACAACGCCAGCCCCGGACCGGTCATCATTAGAACCAGCGCGGAACTTACCAGCATCCACGCATTGTCCCCGGCGCTTTGGGCGGATTTGGCTGCCGCTTCCACCGCCGTCAGACGGGTCTGAACATCCGCAACCCCTTGCGCCAGCAGCGCCGCCGGGATGGAAAGCAGTACAAGAATCCTAGCCAAGTGTCTCATGTGGGATTAAACCATTCTTGTACATGGGTTTCCCCGCATGAAGACGGAAGTTTCTATGACCGGGATTGGAATTTTTTATCAGACGTGTTATTTCCTCCCCTGTCTCTCGCTTCATTCGCTACAATTCGAGAAACCACCCCTCCATGGCCACCACCCTGATCAAATCGCCAGCCATCGATCCGCGCTATACCCAGTTCCGGCTGGCCATCCGCGAATCGAAGATCCACCGCCGCGGCGTCTACGCCCTGGAGCCTATCCCCGCCCGGCGCAAGGTCATCGAATATACCGGCGAGCGCATCAGCCGGAAAGAGACCAAGCGGCGCGGCACGGGTTCGCTCACCTACCTCTTTACCCTCGACGATTACTGGACTCTCGACGGCGCCTTCGGCGGCAGCGGCGCCGAAATCATCAACCACAGTTGCGACCCCAACCTATATAGCTGCATTCTTAAAGGCCACATCCTCTATATGAGCAAGCGCGCCATCCGCCGCGGCGAGGAACTGACCGTCGATTACCGCTTCTCCGACAAAATTGACGACGTATCCTGCCGTTGCGGCTCCCGCAAGTGTCGCGGCGTGATCAATCTCAAGTAACATTAGGTCTGCGATGAATCGTACATTCCGTGTCTCCTGCGTTTCCCTGCTGGCCCTCGCTGCGGCCGCGCAAAGCGGTCCGGTCCTGCAACAGATCGCCTCCCGCCTCACCGCCAATAGCCTCAAGGCGGACGTCTCTTTCCTTGCCTCCGACGCTTTGCAGGGACGCGGTACGCCCTCGCCCGGCCTGGATATCGCTGCCGAATTCATCGCCGCCCAGTTCCGTCGTGCGGGCCTCGAACCCGCCGGCGACGACGCCTACTTTCAGACCGCCCAGTTCGTTCAGGTCGCCCCTAATATGGAAGGCCTCGAGTTCACCGTCACGGCCGCCAGCCAGACCATGAAGGCGGACCACACCAGTCTGACCCTGCAGGAGCCCGCCGCGCTCGATCTCAAATCCGCAGCCGCGTTCAAAGCCGATCCCGCGGCCCTCGACGCCCTGACCGCCGACCAGGTTCACGGCAAAGTCCTCTTCGTCGAAACTCCCGATGCCGCCGCCGGTCGCGGTGGCATGATGGCCATCCGTCGCGTTCCCGAGATCGCCGCCAAACTGCAGGCCGCCGCCGTCGTGATCATGCGCGCGACTGCTGCCCCCGGCCGCGGCTCTCGACTCCGCGAAGCGGCTCCCGCCGGTGCGCCCGCTGCCACGCCCATACTGGTGGTCTCCGATGCCGCGATCCGCGCCGCCGTCGCCGCCGCCAAGCCCGGACCTCTCGATCTCACCGTCTCCTCCCACATCGCCGCACCGGTCGTCGAGACCGTAAAGTTGCGCAACGTGGTCGGCATCCTGCGCGGCTCCGACCCGGCCATGAAGGACACCTACGTTCTGCTGACCGCCCATTACGATCACCTCGGCGTCCGCGGCACCGGACCCGGCGATCACATCTTCAACGGCGCCAATGACGACGCCAGCGGCACCGCCTCGGTCATCGAGATCGCCAATGCACTCGCCGCCCTGCCCTCGCGTCCCAAGCGCAGTATCGTATTCATCGCGCTCTTCGGCGAAGAGCTCGGCGACGTCGGCTCGGGATACTACGCCCGCCATCCCATCTTCCCGCTCGCCCAGACGGTCGCCGACGTGAATCTCGAACAACTCGGCCGCACCGACGAGAGCAATGTCGGAACGCACGCCAACCAGTTCAACCTCACAGGCTTCGATTTCACCAACATCGCCGGCGTCTTCCGCAAAGCCGGGGAACAGACCGGCGTGCAGGTCGTCAAGGACGAGAAGAACAGCGACCCCTTCTTCACCCGCAGCGACAATGCCGCCTTCGCCAACGCCGGCGTCCCGTCGACGACTCTCTCCGTCGCCTACGTCTACAGCGACTATCATGCCGTCGGGGACGAGTGGCCGAAAATCGACTACGACAACATGGCCAAAGTCGACCACACCATCGCCCTCGCCGCCCTCGATATCGCCAACAGCGCCGAAGTTCCTCACTGGAACGCCGACAACCCGAAGACCGCGACCTTCATCAAAGCCCGCCAGTAACACCGGCGGTCTTTGCCGCCGGTGTATTTTCTTGTAACTTATTCCGGAGTTTCGGAGTCTATATAGATGAAAGCCGCAGGACCCTAAAAAACATGATGAAAAAATTCCTCTGCACAGCCGCATTGGTGTGCCTCTCCCTCGCTGCCGGATCCAAGCAGTATTCCGTGACCCTCTCCCAGACCGTTCGCGTCGGTAGCGTCAAACTCGCTCCCGGCGATTATAAAGTTCAAGTGGACGGCACGACCGCCACATTCACCGATTCCCACAAGAAGACCTTCACCGCGCCCGTGAAGATCGAAAAGCTCGCCAAGAAGAACGGAGTCACCGCTGTCGAAACCAAGAAGGTCGACGGCGCCGAGCAGATCGACGTCATCGATGTCGGCGGTGCCGATTTCAAGCTCGTTTTCTAACTATAATTAGAGTTTGCAGGCTACCGTCCCCGTTGTGGAGTCCCGTGTTCCGTGGTACGTCTGGGGTGCCGTTGCGGCAGTAACCAGCGCGATGATCGGAACCCATTGGGATATTTCCTGGCACCGCTCCATTGGCCGTGACACCTTCTGGACGCCGGCCCACATCGCGATTCACCTGTGCGGCGTGCTGGCAGGAATATCGTGTGGTTACCTCATCCTCTCGACCACGCTGAAGCGGGACTCTCCACTGCGGGATTGCGCCGTCAAAATGTGGGGCTTTCGCGGTCCCCTGGGCGCATTCCTGTCCGCGTGGGGCGGCGTCGCCATGCTCACCTCCGCGCCGTTTGACAACTGGTGGCATAACGCCTACGGCCTGGACGTCGAGATCCTCAGTCCGCCGCATATGGTGCTGGCCTCCGGGATCTTTGCCGTGCATGCGGGCGCGCTCCTGCTGATTCTCGGCCAGATGAATCGCTCCGAAGGCTCGCAGCGGCGGCGCCTCCGCTACCTCTTTCTCTACGTCGGCGGCATGATCCTCGTCTGCCTCACCATCCTGCAGATGGAGATCACCTCGCGCAGCTCCATGCACACGGCCCACTTCTACCACCTCGTGGCCCTGGTAGCTCCGCCGGTGTTGGCCGGGGTGGCGCGCGCCGCAAAGTTCAAATGGGCGGCCACCGCTGTCGCTGCCGTGTATACCGTCTTCGTCCTGCTGATGAGTTGGATCCTTCCGCTCTTTCCCGCCGTCCCCAAACTCGGACCCGTTTACTTCAACACCACCCAGTTCACGCCGCCCGAATTCCCCATCCTGTTTATCGTGCCGGCCTTCCTGCTCGACCTGATCTGGTACCGGACTCGCGCCTGGAGCCTCTGGCTCCAAGCCATCGTCTCGGGCATCGTCTTCATCGCCGCGCTCGCCATCGTGCAATGGCCGTTTGCGGATTTTCTGATGACGCCCGCGGCCCGCAATTGGATCTTCGGCACGAAATTCTTCGGCTACTACGTCTCGCCGAACTCGATGTACGCCCGCTATCAGTTCTTCCCGACCGAGCAGCCTTTGTGGCCAGAGGCCGGCATTGCCTTCGGCACCGCGATCGTTACGATGTCCCTCGGCCTAGCGTGGGGCAACTGGATGGAGAAGATTCGGCGCTGATTATGACTAGGCGCGCCGCGATCCTTCTCGCTTTCCTCCTTCCGCTTTCCGCCCATGTCGGCAGCCCCGACATTTTCTTCGAGGGCGATGCCGGACCCTATCACCTGCTCGTCACCATCCGTCCGCCGCAGGTCATTCCCGGTGTCGCCGAGGTCGAGATCCGCAGCACCTCGGCGGGCGTCAAACAAGTTCGTATCGTTCCCCTGCGTCTCACCAGGGCGCGCCAGTTCGCCCCCGCCCCCGACATCGCCACCCCCTCGCCCGGCGATCCGCAATTCTTCACCGGATCCCTTTGGCTCATGGCGACCGGCTCCTGGCAGGTGCGGATTACCGCTGACGGCGACCGCGGTCCGGGCGAGTTCTCCGTTCCGGTTCCCGCGCTGGCCACCCGCGTCCTGGGCATGGACAAAGCCATGGCCGTGCTCCTCGCCGCTCTCGGCTTGCTGCTCTGCGCCGGAATCGTGAGCATCGCCGGAGCCAGCGTCCGCGAGGCTCCCCTTGCACCCGGCGAAAAGCCCGACCCCCAACGCCGCCGCCGCTCCCGCATGGTGATGGCGGCCGTCGCTCTGATCCTCGCCGGCATCGTATACTTCGCCAACCAGTGGTGGGGTGCCGAGGACGGCGCTTATCGTCTCCGCGTGTTCAAACCGCTCCAACTGGACGCCTCCATCGCGCCCGGAGGCAAACTGCTGCTCAAACTCCAGGACCCCGGCTGGCTGAACCGCCGCTCCGACGATCTCCTCCCCGACCACGGCCATCTCATACACCTCTACGTCATCCGCCAACCCGAAATGGACCGCGTGATGCACCTCCACCCCGAGCGCGGCGACGCCGATCGGTTCGTTCAGCAACTCCCCGACATGCCGGCCGGCCGCTACTCGCTGTATGGCGACATCGTCCACGCCAACGGACTGGCCGAAACCGCCGTCGGCCAGATCGATATCCCAACACTCGCCGGACAGCCGCTCACCGGAGACGATGCTGAAGCCGATGCCCCTCCGCTTTCCAAAGCGGATTACAATCGCATTGTGTCAGCACTCTCGGGTGGGGGCCGGATGCTCTGGGACCGCGGTAGCGCGCCCCTCCGTGCCCGCCAGCCTTATCTGTTCCGGTTCCGCGTGGAAGATCCCGGCGGTCAGCCGGTGCAGGACATGCAGTTATATATGGGGATGCTCGGACATGCCGCCTTCATCCGCCGCGATGGCAGCGTCTTCGCCCACGTGCATCCGTCGGGCTCCGTCCCCATGCCCGCTCTCCAACTGACCCAGCCTGACAATCCTCACGCCGCTCACAACATGATGAATATGAACTCCCAGGCTCTGCCCGCTGCCGTATCGTTCCCGTATGGCTTTCCCAAACCCGGCATGTACCGCATTTTCGTGCAGGTGAAGCATGGCGGAAGAATCGAGACCGGCGTGTTCGACGCGCTGGTGGAGAACTGAACTTGGCCTCCGACATCAAGGACAAGAGCGTCCTCATCACCGGCGCGGGGCGCGGGATCGGAAAACGTCTGGCCATGGGTTTCGCTCAGGCCGGCGCCCGCGTCGGCCTGCTGGCGCGCAGTCAACCCGAGCTGGATTTGGCCAAACTCGAAATCGAACAGGCCGGTGGAAACGCCCTCAGGCTGCGGGGCGACGTCTGCGACCTCGAGCAGATGGCCGCCGCTGTCGACCGTATGCGAGTCGTTTTCGGTGGCCTGGACGTAGTCATCGCCGCTGCCGGAGTTCCCGGACCCATCGGTCCGCTCCTCACCACCAAACCGAAAGCCTGGATCGAGGCCATCCAAACTAATCTGATCGGCATCGCCAATACCTGCCGCGCCGTCCTGCCCCCCATGATCGAGAAGCGGTCGGGCAAGATTATCCTCATGGCCGGGCGCGGCGCGTCCGTCTCCCGTCCCAACTTCACCGCCTACGCGTCCTCCAAAGCCGCCGTCGTCCGTTTCGCCGAGTGTCTGGCCGACGAAGTCCGCGACCACAATGTCCAGGTCAATTCCATGATCCCCGGCGGCAGCTACACCTATATGACCGACGAGATCCTCCATGCTGGCGAGGAGAGGGCCGGAGCCCGCGAAATCGAGGACGCCCAGCAGATCCGCATCACCGGCGGCGAATCGCCCGAACGGCAAACCCAGCTCGCCCTCTTTCTGGCCTCCGAACGCTCCAATCATGTCAGCGGCAAGCTCATTCACGTAAACGACGATTGGAAGCGGCTGGAACATGACAATATGAAACCCGAGTTGTACACCTTGCGCCGCTTACAGAAGATCTGATCCGGTCCGCCACCACCGTCCCATGCAGGGGGGAATGCTGGTAAACTGAGATATTCTTTAGCCTTATTTCACATCTGGGGTTTCATATTTGAAGGTCTGCGTCCTCCTGCTGTCACTCTGCGCCGTTCCCCTTCTCGCATTTTCCGCGACCGAGCCGGGTTCCGCCGCCGTGGAGACCGCCATTGTCCAGAAATACACCAGCGCCCGCAATATTCAGGAAATCCGCCTGAAAGCCGCGTCCATGGACATTGATATCCAGGGCGACATTCCCAGGCTGAAAAAACAGGGCCGATTCCACGCTCTCCGCCGCATTTCCCCGATGGGACTGATCAGCTACGATCGCCGTCATTTCGAAGGCGACGGTACCGTGAAGAATCAACTGATCATCCGCTACCTCAGCGCCGAAGCCGAGAGGCGTAAGGAACAGACTTCGTCCATGGCGGTCACCCCGGACAATTACAGATTTAAATACAAAGGACGCCGCGTTTTAGATGGCCGCGAAGCGCATCTTTTCCAGATCTCGCCCATCAAAAAACGGGAAGGCATGTTTCAGGGCGAACTCTGGCTGGATGTCGATACCTGTCTGCCCCTGCGCGAAGCCGGTTCGCTGGTCAAGAGAATATCGGTATTTGTACGGAAAACGGCCTTCGTCAGGACTTTCGAGATTCACGACGGTCTGTCGTTTCCCCTGCAGGAGCAGTGGCAATTTCAGGCAGTCGGCGTCGGTAAGGCTGAACTAATCGTCGCTTTCAGCAACATTTCGCTGGGCGAGAGCGCGAGCGGCGAGCTCGACAACGAATAGACGCGTCCGATCCGGTCGATGGAGATTAAATGAGAACGCTGTTTTTGAATCCCCCATCTTTCGAAGGCTTCGACGGTGGCGCCAGTTCGCGCTGGCCGGCTTCCCGTGAGATCGAGTCCTACTGGTATCCGGTCTGGCTCTGCTACCCCGCCGGCATGCTCCCCGATAGCAAGGTGGTGGACGCTCCGCCGCACAAGATTTCCATCGAACAGACGGTCGAAATGGCCAAGCAGTTCGAACTCCTGGTGCTGTACACTTCCACTCCCGGCTTCCACGTCGACGTCAAAATGGCCGAGATGATGAAGGACGTTAACCCCAAGCTCCAGGTCGCCTTCGTCGGACCCCCCGTCACCACCGAGCCCGATAAAACCCTCCTCGGCACCAAGGCCATCGACTTCGTGGTCCGCCGCGAGTTCGATTACCAGATCGCCGATTACGCCAAGGGTAAGCCGCTCGACGAACTCCCCGGCGTCAGCTATCGCAAGAACGGCCGCGTCATCAACAACCCCGAAGGCCCTGCCATCGAGAATCTCGACGAGCTGCCCTGGGTCACCAAGGTCTACAAGCGCGATCTCGATATCACGCGCTACAACGTCCCGTTCCTGCTGAATCCGTTCGTTTCGCTGTACACTTCCCGCGGCTGCCCCGCGCTCTGCACCTTCTGCCTCTGGCCGCAGACGCACTCCGGCCATCGCTGGCGCCTCCGCTCCTCCGACGACGTGGCCAACGAAGTCCGCTACGCCCTCGAGCAGTTCCCCCAGATGAAGGAAGTCTTCTTCGACGACGACACCTTCAACTACCGCAAGGAACGCACCATCGAGCTCTGCAAAAAGCTCAAGCCGCTCAACTTCACCTGGAGCTGCACGTCGCGCGTCACCACCGATTACGACACCCTCAAGGCCATGAAGGAAGCCGGGTGCCGCCTGCTCATCGTCGGCTACGAATCAGGCGACCCGCAGATCCTCAAGAACATCAAAAAGGGCGCGACGGTCGACATGGCCGAACGCTTCACCGCCAATTGCAAGAAGCTCGGACTCGTCGTCCACGGCGACTTCATCATCGGCCTCCCCGGCGAAACCCGCGACAGCATCCGCCGCACCATCGACTTCGCCAAGAAGCTCGACACCGAAACCATCCAGGTCTCCATCGCCCACCCCTATCCGGGCACTGAGTTCTACGAATACGTCAAAAAGAACAACCTCATCACGATCGACTCTATGACCGACGAGACCGGCCACCAGCTTCCCAACATCATCTATCCGGGACTGGACCGTGGCGAACTCGTCGACTGGGTCGAAAAATTCTACGGCGAGTATTTCTTCCGCCCCCGCGTCGTCTGGCGCATCGTTCGCAAGGCCGTGTTCAACGGCGAAGAACGCCGCCGCCTCACCAAAGAGGCCAAGGAATACATGGCGCTCCGTTCCAAGCGCAAGAGATTCGTCGCCGACCACAAAGCGGCCAAGCCCGTCGCCGCCCACTCCGGTGACTAGCATCCTGGTGCTACAACACCCCTCTCTCACGTTCGCGGCTCCGATCGGAGCCGCGACTGTAAGGGAGCGATGTGCTTTTCAGCCATGGCGCTAACTCCCCCGGCACAGACGCCGTCGCCCGCCGCGCGCCTGCGCGTCAAGACCTGGATCTGCGCCACCATCGTCATCCTCACCAACGTCTTCGGTGATTTCTTCATGAAGCGCGGCATGTCGGCCGCGCCCGCCATGACCAGCCCTCTCGGCTACATCGCCACCCTCTTCCAACCCTGGGTGACTGTCGGCGTCGCCCTCCTGATCGTGTGGCAGCTTTCCCGCATGGCCCTGCTCAGTTGGGCCGACCTGAGCTACGTCCTCCCCGTCACGTCCATCGGCTATGTCCTCGTCGCGCTCCTCGGACGCCTTTTCCTCCACGAGCAGATCACATCCACCCGCTGGGCCGGTATCGCCCTGATCGTCACTGGCGTCGCGCTCGTCAGCGGAGGCACCCCGCAGACCGCCCAGCCCCACGAAGGAGTCGCCCCGTGAAGTGGATCGTGGTCCTCATCATGACCGCCGCCACTACCATCGGCGAAGTCCTGCAGGCCGCGGGCATGCGCCGTCATGGCGAGATCAAGGACTTCCGCCCCACCGCCATCGGACGCGCGCTCACCGTGCTGGTCCGCAATCGTTTCGTGATCGGCGGCTTCGTCATGATGGCCGTCTCCTTCTTCGCCTTCATGAAGCTCCTCACCCTCACCGACCTGAGCTTCGCCGTGCCCGTGTCCGCCGTGACTTACGTGGCCGAAACCTTCCTCGCCAAGTACGTCCTCAAAGAGCAGGTCAACTGGCTGCGCTGGACGGGCGCCTCGCTGGTCATCTGCGGGGTCCTGCTGGTCTCCCTGTGATCCTACTGGCGCTTCCCGCACTCGCAGCCGCCGCCTACTACCTCCTCGCCCTGATCGCGGCCGCCACCTGGCGTCGCGGCGCTTCGCCCAACGCCGGTTTTACGCCCCTCATCTCCATCCTCAAACCCGTCCACGGCCGTGACCCCCGATTCTACGAAGCCATCCTCTCCCACGCCGTCCAGGACTATCCCCAGTTCGAGATCCTCTTCGGCGTCAGCGACCCCCGCGACCCGGCAATCGCCGATATCGATCGCCTCCGCCGCGAATTCCCCCGGCTGCCCATCGAACTGCACGTCGTGTCCACCGCCGCGCCGAACGTCAAGGCCGGAGTCCTGGCCGCCCTTTCGGCCCACGCCCGCCATCCCGTCCTCCTGATCAACGACAGCGATATCAAGGTTGACCCCGGCTATCTGCGCACCGTCGCCGCGCCCCTTGCCGACCCGAAAGTCGGACTCGTCACCTGTCTCTACCGCGCTGCCGCCGAGTCCCTGCCCACCCGCGCCGAAGCCCTCGGCATCGCCACCGAATTCGCCCCCAGCGTCCTGGTCGCACGACTCCTCGGCGTGGCCGAATTCGCCCTCGGCTCCACCATGGTGCTGCGCGCCGAAACCCTCCGCCAGATCGGCGGCTTCGAGGCCATCTCCAGCTATCTGGCCGACGATTACCAGCTCGGCCGCCACATCAGCGTCCGCGGATACCGCATTCTTTTCGCTCCCTCCGTCGTGGAAACCAACCTGGGACGCGGCTCCTGGGCCCAGGTCTGGCGCCACCAGTTGCGCTGGTCGCGTACCATCCGTGTCTCCCGGGCATCGGGATATTACGGCTACGTCGTCACCCATGCCACCCTATGGGCGCTCGTAGCGTGCGCCGCCGGACAATACTGGGCCGGAGCCGCTGCCCTGATCCTCCGCATCCTCGCCGGGGTGTGGATCGGCGCCGGAATTCTCCGCGATCGCAACGCCGCCCTCTTCTTCTGGCTCATTCCTCTGCGCGACCTCTTCGGCTTCGCCGTCTGGCTCGGCGGACTCGAGGGCGACACGGTGGACTGGCGCGGCCAGAGTTTACAACTACATCCGGACGGTAAGATCCGTAAACACAATAACCTGGACCACAAAAGTCAGCCTTGACGCCACTGCCGTACTGAGGTTAGCCTTCTATTCAGACAGGTTTCGGGTGAGTGACCTGAGTTGTACCGGGCCCCGTTTTCCATTTAGCTACCCGGCCAAGTAGGTTTCCGGAGGAATACTTTGATTCTGCTGCTTTTTGGGCCGCCGGGGTGCGGCAAGGGGACGCAAGCCGCCTTCCTCGCCGAACGCTTCCACATTCCCGCTATTTCCACAGGTGAAGTCTTTCGCGCCGAATGCAAGGCCGGCACGCCGCTCGGAAAAATGGCCTGTTCCATACTGGCAAAAGGCGGGTTAGTGGATGACGAGATCGTAAATGGAATCGTAGCCAGTCGCATTGCCCGCGAAGACTGCGCCCAAGGTTTCCTGCTGGATGGCTACCCGCGCACCGTCCCCCAGGCTCAGGCATTTTCCAAACTGCTTCGAGACCGCCAGCTGCCCAGTCCCGTAGTCATTCATCTGCATGTCGAGGACAGCGTCCTGGTTGCCCGTCTGACCGCCCGCCGCCAGTGCAGCCAGTGCGGACACATCTACAACCGGCTGTCGCAGCCCTCGCGCGTCGAAGGCCGCTGCGATATCGACGGCGCCCCGCTCGTCTCCCGCGAGGACGATGCCGAATCCGTCATCCTCGATCGCCTCCGCGCCTATCGCACCCTCACCAATCCCATTCTCGATTGGTACGGCCCGTCCAACATTCGCACCGTGGATGGATCTCTCACCCCCGATGCCGTCCAACACGCCATCGACGGCGCCGTCCGCAACGGCCACGCCATGGCGTTCAACGGCTTGGGCCATCGTTCTTAATCGCCTGTCTCGGTTATTACTCTACCGGCTTTTCGTTCACATGATCCACCACAATCACCGGCACGGATCTTGTCTGTTTCACCAACTTCAGCCCTAGCTCCTTCTCCACCGCTTCGAACACCGAGATCCCGCCGGGATCGGCCGCCGCCGCCATCACTCCCGCAGCCGGGCTCGCGCCGGTTGGCGTCTGCAGCGCGCCTTTCGGAGTCCACCCGACCAGGAAATTCCAGCCGCCCTGCAGTCCCGTCGCGTCCACAATCGGATGATCGATATAAGCATTCGCCATCCGCTGCAGATTCTCCGCCAGCTCGCCCATGCTGGTGTTCTTGCAACTGATCATCGGTCCCATGTTCGCCACCGGCTTGGGTGCGTTGCCATCCGGGGCGCACCCCGTCCGCTCGGATTCCCCGGACTGCGTCAGCTTCGGTTTGGCGCTCCCCACCGTCAGCGCGTACACCGTGATCTCGCGATTCTCGGTGTGCGTCTTTAGCCCGAAGCGGTCCAGCAGCAGTCCGTGCAGCATCTCCAGCCCCACGCTGAGGGGTGGCGGTTGCGGCCGTCCGCGTACCGTGTTCGGCGCGCCTTCGCCCGTACTCGGAACCTTCGCTACGATGTCCCACTGCTGCGAGTCCGCGGCTTTCGGAATTCCAACCAGCATGTCGCCCGCGATATTCGGCGGAATCTGCAGCGCCATGGCGATCAGCGCCCGCATCGTTCCCCCGGCCCGCATCTGGCTGCCGCCCGTGTAGCGCAACCCGGTCATCTGCCGGTCCGGCGTCGCGGGCTTCACCGATGCGGCCTCAAAGCGCGCCGGTGTGGCCGCTAGTTCGGTATCGACGCCCGGAGGATTCGCCGTCGGTTTCCGATTCACGCTCACAATCACCTGTACCGGCATCGGCACGTTCTGCAATTCCAGCTTCAACCCCAACTGCTTGTCCACCGCGTCGAAGATGGAAATACCGGCGCTCCCCTTGGCCGCCAGCGCGCCCCGACCTGTCCATTCGATGGTGAAGTCGAAGGAGCCGTCGAGCTTCGTCGAATCGATCACATCGTGATCCAGATAACCGCCCGCCATCTGATGCAAATTGTCCGCGATCTCGGCCGCCGTCATATTACGACACTCCACCACAATGTTCGGTGGTGATCCCGGATCCGGCGGCGCGCCTTGCTGCACCGGTTGGCAGGTGGAGTTACCCGATCCGCTCGACGACTTCAGTTTCGACCCGCCCTTGCCCACCGTCAGAACATAACGAGGTACCGGGTAAGTGTCCTTGCGCATCGCCAGCTTGAAACGGTCTGCCAAGAGCGCCTGCAACATGAGGTTGGCCGCCGCCGGAGTCGTCCCCTCCGGCACCTTCGCAATCACGTCGAACAGATCGGAACTCACCCAGCCCGGACCCCCGGCAATATCTTCCGTGGAGATCCCATACGCCGCCTGGATCAGTTCCAGCATCGTCGCATCCCGGTTGACATACCGCCCCGCCCTCAGCACACCCCCAAAATTCTGCGCAAAATTGTGCGCCGTGGTACTGCTGTGAACATCCGCCAACTGAAATTTCTGCTGAGCCCCGGCAGAAATCGTGAGGAACACGCTAACCAAGATGGCTTTCTTCATGTTTCGACAGGTGAGACGTCCCCCGCCTAGAAATGTTACGAATTCGCCGGGCTGATTCCCCATCCCCAACCCCACCCCTACCCCCGTCTTGTACACTTCCCATAGTGGCCTCCAAACCGCGCCGCATCGCGCCCACCTGGCACACCGTTCTCGTCCTCCTCGCCATCGCCGGCGTTACCCTCTGGGGCAAGATCTATTCCGACCACCTCCGCGCCATCGCCAACTCGCCCCGCCTGCCCCTCTATATTCAGACCGCCGTCTTCGAGTGGGCCCTCCTCGGACTCGTCCTCTGGCGCGCCCCCATCGCTATCGTCCTCGGACCCCGCTGGCAGTCCACCCGCCGCATCGTCGTCGATGTCCTCACCGCCGCCGCTTTCTGGATCGTCTCCGGTATCCTTCTGGTCCTCCTCAGCCGCCTGCTCCACATTACTGGGCTCGGTCCCAACGTCCGCTTCATGCTGCCGCGCACGTTTATCGAGATGGCCGCCTGGATCGGCCTCTGCGTCACCGCCGGAATCTGCGAAGAGGGCGTCTTCCGCGGCTACCTCCAGCCCCAGTTCGCCGCATTGACCCGCAGCGCTCCCGCCGGCATCCTGATCTCAGCCGTCATCTTCGGCGCCGGCCACGCCTACCAGGGTCTTCGCTCCGCCGTCCTGATCGCCTGCTACGGCGTGATGTTCGGTGTCTTGGCATACTGGCGCCAGAACGTCCGCCCCGGTATCCTCGCCCACATTTTCCAGGATTGCATCAGCGGACTAGTCGGCGTCCGCCTTCACTGACCGCGAGCGCAGCGAGCGGCCCTATTCCCAGCTAAACCCGGCCCCTGGCCCCCGGTCCCCGGCCCCGTTGTTCCTTGCTTAGCTAATCCCCAACCCCCAATCCCCAACTCCCAACCCTGCGGCGAGCAACGCGAGCCGCCGCCCGTCTGCGATATCCTGGGACCGCGTGCCTGACTCCCGCCCCGTCCAGCCTCCCTCCGGTCGCGTTCGCGAGTTCTTCTCCCAACTGGGACCCGGCCTCATCACCGGCGCCGCCGATGACGACCCCTCAGGCATCGCCACCTACTCCGTCACCGGCGCGCAGTTCGGCTACGGCCCCCTCTGGACCGCCCTCTTTTCCTTTCCCCTCATGGTCTGCGTCCAGTTGATGTGTTCCCGCCTCGGCATGGTTACCGGACGCGGACTCGCTGCCGTCGTCCGCCGCCGCTACCCGCGCTGGGTCCTCTGGTCCGCCTGCCTGCTGCTCGTCGTCGCCAATACCATCAACATCGGAGCCGACCTCGGCGGCATGGCCGAAGCTACCCAAATGATCACCGGCGTCAATTCCCTCGTCTGGACACCCGTTTACGCCGCCATCCTCGTGGCCCTGCTCTTTTTCAGTTCCTACTGCCAGATCGCCCGCATCTTCAAATGGCTGACGCTGCTCCTCTTCGCTTATGTCATCACCGCCTTCGTGGTGCATGCCGATTGGATCCAGGTGCTCCGCTCCACGTTCCTCCCCGATATTCAGTGGTCGGCCGCCTACCTCTCTGTCCTCGTCGGCATCCTCGGCACCAGCATTTCGCCCTACCTCTTCTTCTGGCAGGCCGCCGAAGAGGTGGAAGAGGAACGCGCCATGGGCCGCACCACCGTCGCCCAGCGGAAAGGCGCCACCGACGAAGAACTCCGCCGCTCCCGCACCGACGTCGCTACCGGCATGTTCTTCTCCAATTTCGTGATGTTCTTCATCATCCTGACCACCGCCGCCACCCTGCACGCGCACGGCGTAACTCACATCGCCACCGCCCGCGACGCCGCCGAAGCCCTCCGCCCCCTCGCTGGACGCGGAGCCTACCTGCTCTTCACCCTGGGACTCATCGGCACCGGCATGCTCGGCGTTCCCGTGCTCGCCGGGTCCAGCGCCTACGCCATCTCCGAGGCCATGAGCTGGCGAGCTTCCCTCGAATTGAAGCCCCGCCTGGCCCGCCGTTTCTATGCCGTGATGGCGGTCGCGATGACGCTCGGCCTCATCTTGGACTACATCGGTATCCCCGCCGTCAAAATGCTCTTTTGGTCAGCCGTGACCAACGGCATCCTCGCTCCGCCGCTCATCGTGCTCATCGTGCTGCTCACCAGCGATCCTCAGGTTATGGGCGATCGCGTCAGCCCGCGCTGGCTCCGCTGTATGGGCTGGGTCGCCGCCGCCGTCATGACGGCCGCCGCCGTGGCCATGTTCGCGGCAGGGTAAAATACTAAATCGCATCATCATGTCCCGAACCCATACCGAACTCACCGACAAACTCGCCGAGTACGTGCGCGCCATCAGCGTCCGCGAACCCGAGGCGCTCCGCAAACTCCGCGAAGACACCGAGAATCACCCCCGCGCTTCCATGCAGACCGCGCCCGAACAGGGCCAGTTGCTGCACCTGCTCGCCCGCGTGACCGGCGCGCGCAAAACCCTCGAGGTCGGCACCTTCATGGGATACAGTTCCACCTGGGTCGCCCTCGCGCTGCCTCCCGGCGGCAAGGTCATCGCTTGCGATTTCAGCGAAGAGTACACCTCCCGCGCCCGCCGCACCTGGGCCGAAGCCGGCGTGTCCGACCGCGTCGAACTGCGGCTCGCCCCCGCGCTAGAAACTCTCGACGCCATGATCGCGGCTGGCGATTCCGGCACCTTCGACTTCGCCTTCATCGATGCCGACAAAGCCAATTACTCGAACTACTACGAGCGCGCCCTCTCGCTCCTTCGCCCCGGCGGTTTGATCGCCATCGATAACGTGCTCTGGGACGGCAAGGTCATCGACCCCGCCGATACCGATCCCGACACTCCGAAGATCCGCGAGTTCAACACCAAGCTCCAAGCCGATACCCGTGTGACGCTGAGCCTCATCCCGCTCGGCGATGGTCTGACCCTGGCGTGCAAACTCTAACCCCCACCAGCGTCTTCCCCTGCTACGCCGCCGCCGATCGGCCCATCGCCGCCGCGTTGGCCGAATTCCTCGGGCGCGGCGCCGACGTCGAAGTCCTCCTCGACGAAGGCGAGATCCGGCCGGGTGAAGATCTCATCTCCAAGGCTCGCGACGCCCGCACCGCCGACGTGGTCCTCGTGCTCTTCTCGCGCAACTCGATGCCGTCCCGCTGGGCGCGCGCCCAATGGGAAGACGCGCTGGTCAACGAGCCCCGCGAGGAAAAGGTCCGCATCGCCTTCGTGCGCTGCGATGACTGCAACCCGCCCGCCGTCCTCCACCCCCGCTTCGAACTCGCCGGCTTGCGTCGTGGCGGCCTGCGCGATATCAAGCGCTGGCTGCGCTCGCGCCACGCCACTTGGACCCCGCCCGCCGAGCCTCGCGACCTCGACCACGCCGGCTATCTCGAAGACCTCGGCATCGCGATCGCGGATCGCGCCGGCACCAGCATAACTCCGGCCCCCGCCCTCGCCTACGAATTCGCCCGCGCCTATGCCGATGACTTCGACGAGATCTGCCACCTCCAATGCGGCGACCGCTCCATGGCCGCCCTCGCAGGCGATCTCGCCAGTCAACTCGATCTGCGACTCGAAGGGGAAGTCGACGCCAACCTCGAACGCCTGAGAGCTTTCTGTTCCACCCGCCGCTTCCTCTTCATCATCGAGGACGCGTCATACATAGCCACACAGGGCCTCACGTTCGAGGGCCGCTGTTCCACCCTGACGGTGGAAGAGCCCGGACCCCCGGTCTACAACGAGCTCCGCACCATTCAAGACGCACTCAGCCATCCCGCGCCCGATGCCGATTGGGGCGACCTTTGCCGCCTCGCCCGCACCGGCCGCCGCCTCACCCGCGACTCCGGCCGTCTCGCCGAATGCTTCGAGCTGATGCAGCAATGGAACGAACTCGCCCACGACGGTGACGACCGCACCGTCCTCGACGAATCCGCCCGCGAAATGGTCTGGATCCTCGAAGGTTGGGAGCGCCTGGAAGAGGCGCGCCAACTCGAAGTCCGCCGCGCCGCCGCCTG
>Ga0105240_10001596_pt1 | contig 38514 bp, 37 predicted proteins | sample KBSC54metaG_FD_80426 | JGI IMG/M metagenome (GOLD analysis project Ga0105240, IMG submission 80426) | Corn rhizosphere microbial communities from Kellogg Biological Station, Michigan, USA - KBS C5-4 metaG | ecosystem: Host-associated > Plants > Roots > Rhizosphere > Soil | place: Michigan, USA... | reverse complement strand
CGCAGCAGGAAACTGGCGCGCAGCGTGACGCCGGCAACCAGCAGCGATTGGATGCACAGCATGGCCCTCGACCACCATGGCTCGGCCGGCACCTGCAGCATCGCCAGCCAGATAATGCCGATCAGCCACCAGCCGCGCGACAGCCGGGTGTTCGTGAAGCGGGAAACCCCCGCCAGGAACAACCAATGCGCGACGATCAGCAAACCGTTGGCAAACCAGATGCCGATCAGCAAGAAGCCGCTGGAGCGCAGCAAGGCCAGCGCCGAACCCACGGTGATGACTGCGAAACCGGCGCTCCAGAACAGCAGCGATTTTTCGCGCACGCTACCCCACTCCACAGCCAGGTAAAGAGCGGCGGCGGCGGCCAGGGCGGTGGTGAGAATGAGGATGCTGGAGGGATCGAGTGCCATGGATAACGAGGGATACTTAAGCTTGCCCAAAGAGACTTGTAGAAAAAGGCCCGGCTATTTTAACGCCGCTCACTCCGCCCGGCTTGTCCGATCCGTGGAAGCGGAGCCCCGGCCAGGCGCGCAGCCGGCAGATGACAAATCACCGCTTGACTATCTACCTACTAAAAGGTAGGCTACGCACATGACTGATTCTTCCAACACTGCCGACAGCATCCTGCGCTGCGCGCAAACCCTGATCATCGCAGGTGGCTACAACGGCTTCAGCTATGCTGACATCGCGAAGGTCATCGGCATCCGCAATGCCAGCATTCATCACCACTTCCCCGGCAAGGCGGTGCTCGTTCGCACGCTGGTGGCGCGGTATCGCGAGGAGATGCAGGCGGGCGTCGCCAAATTGGAGCAACACGTCTCCGATCCCCTGGAACAGCTGCGCGCTTACGCCAAATTCTGGGATGGCTGCATTGCGGACGCGTCTTCTTCATTCTGTGTCTGCGCCCTGCTGGCGAGTGAAATGCCGATACTTCCCGAGGAAATCGCACTCGAAGTGCGCGCGCATTTCAAGGCGCTGGCGGCCTGGCTGACCGGCGTTTTCGCGCGCGGCGCAGAACAAGGCCGTCTGGTGCTGAGCGAGTCGGCCGAGGCCGAAGCGGACATTTTCATGGCGACCGTTCATGGCGCCATGCTGTCAGCCCGCGCTTATGGAGAGGCGAACATGTTCGGCGCCATCGTCAATCCGATGCTGGCCCGCGTCGCACGTCAAGGCTGAGGCGCGCGTCAGATGTTTCAACGTTCGGCCATTTTACCTACCGATTAGTAGGTAGTTTATTTGATGGGATTGCGCTTCCAGAACAAGGTCGATGCATTCCCTGAATTTTTTTGATAAAGGATCGCTCCATGTTTGGAATTTCTCATCTCGGCTGGGTTCACACTCTGGGTAGTTTGCCGGCCATTCCGGCGGCGGTGTACATGTTCGCGCGCCATGGCCGCATCGTGCCGCGCTCGACTGCCGGCGGCGTTTATTTGGTGTCGATGCTGATCGGCGCCGTCAGTGTTTTCCTGGTCGCGCACCAAGCGATCAGTTACGGCATCGCCGTGGCCACGCTGGTCTTTCTCCTTGCCGGCTACGGCGTGGGAAGATTGCCGACGGCACGCAGCGCAGCGGTCTACGTTGAAACGGTATTCCTGACCATCACCGCATTTTTGCTCATGGTGCCGACGGTCTCGGAAACGCTGCGCCGGGTGCCGGATGGCCACCCATTCGTGACCGACCTGAAGTCGCCGCTGCTGCTGGGATTCCAGGGCGCGCTGTTGGTCATGCTGATAGTCGGACTGATCATCCAGATCGTGTATTTGCGCAGGCAGGGCAAAGCTTTGCGCGCATGATCATGCAAATGTGTAACCCGGCGCCGTTTGGCGTCGGGAGTGTCTGAGGAGAGCCAAATGGCACGCAATCCCGTAACCCCCGTTCAACCCGTCGACGCGGTCGGCGCAATCAGACGCGTCGACAGCGGTTCCACCTATTTCCGCCATCTGGATCAGTGGCGGCTCGCCTCCGAGGTCCAGGCCGCCGACCGGCGCGCGCGAGGACCGCAGGAGCCGCACGTCGGGGAAAGCCAGTTCTCCCGCGCGCTGTCCGATGCGGCAAATGCCGCCCCGCCGGATCCGAAGCGCTGAATCAATACTCCAGACCGGCGCCTTGCCGGCTTTTTTCGTGGACGATGCCGGACAAGACTTCTTGATATAGTGGCGTACAGCATTTTTCGCAACCAACCTGGAGGATCGACATGGACTTGCAATTGAAGAGCAAGACGGCCCTGGTAAGCGGCAGTACGGCCGGCATCGGTTACGCGATCGCGCATACGTTGGCCCAAGAAGGTGCGAACGTGATCGTCAACGGCAGGACGCAGGCGAGCGTCGACGAGGCGGCGGCGCGCATCCGCTCGGAAACCGGGGGCACGGTCTACAGTTATGCCGGCGACCTGAGCAAGCCGGAAGCCGCAAATGAAGTCATCCAGCGTCATCCCGGCATCAACATCCTTGTCAACAACCTCGGCATCTTCGAGCCCAAGGCCTTCGAAGATATTCCCGACGAAGACTGGCAGCGCTTCTTCGACGTCAATGTGCTCAGCGGCGTGCGCCTTGCGCGGCTGGTGCTGCCGGAGATGAAGCGGTCGAACTGGGGTCGCATCATCTTCATCTCCAGTGAAAGTGCGGTGCAGATCCCCACCGAGATGATCCACTACGGCATGACCAAAACCGCTCAGCTCGCCGTCTCGCGCGGCCTGGCGGAATCGGTCGCCGGCACCGGCATCACCGTCAACAGCGTACTGCCCGGCCCGACCAAATCACGTGGCGTCGGCGACTTCGTCGAAGACATGGCGCGCGCGAGCGACAAGACCTTCGAACAGGTCGAGGCGGAGTTTTTCGATCACGTCCGCCCGACGTCGCTGATCAAGCGCTTCGGCACGCCGCAGGAAGTGGCGTCTTTGGTGGCCTACGTGGCGAGCCCGCTGGCCTCCGCCACCACCGGCGCGGCGCTGCGTGTCGACGGCGGCGTGATCAAGAGCGCGTTCTGAGGAAACGCGGACCAACACGAACAACGGCGCGACTGCGAAATACGCAGAACACATGAATCAAGCCGGCGCCTGACGCCGGCTTGATTCATGACGGCAATCGCTTCAGCAAGGCAGGATTTCTGCACACCAGGCCGGTCAGGTAAGCTCCAGACGACCCGGCGTGATATCGATGCTGCCCTTCAACATCGGCAACGTCCCCAGTTTGAAGATGCCGACCAGAGCAGACAGCTTTGCCGCCTGTTCTTGCAAGGATTGTGCAGCGGCGGCAGCCTGCTCGACCAGCGCAGCGTTTTGCTGGGTAACATTGTCCATTTGTGCAACGGCATCGTTGATTTGTTCAATGCCTTCGCTTTGCTGCCGGCTGGATTGTGAAATTTCGGCCACCATGCCATTGACCTTCCTGACGCTGCCGACGACCTCGCCCATCGTCGTACCGGCCTGCTCCACCAGAGAGCGCCCGATGTCGACTTGCTTCACGGAGTCGGTGATCAGCACCTTGATTTCTTTTGCCGCAGTCGCGCTACGTTGCGCAAGGTTGCGCACTTCGGATGCGACAACGGCGAAACCACGCCCCTGCTCCCCGGCCCGCGCCGCTTCCACGGCGGCATTCAGCGCGAGAATATTGGTCTGAAAGGCAATACCGTCAATGACCGAAATGATGTCAACAATCTTGTGCGACGAGTTGTTGATCAGACCCATCGTGTTGATGACTTGCTGAACGACTTCGCCGGCTTGGGCCGCGACGTCCGACGCCGACACCGCCAGTTCGTGCGCCTGGATAGCACTGCCGGAATTCTGTTTCACCGTCGACGCCAATTCTTCCATGGACGATGCCGTTTCCTCCAGCGAACTTGCCTGCTGCTCAGTGCGCGACGACAAGTCCAGGTTACCTTTGGCAATCTGGCTGGACGCGGTCGCAATCGTATCGGTTCCGGCGCGCACCTGACCGACGATTTGCGCCAGCGCGTCGCGCATGCTCTTTATTGAGAACAACAGGCTGTCCTGATCGCTCGGCTTGGTTTCTATGTTGACGGTCAGATCTCCATGCGCGATCTGGGTCGCGATCTTATTCGCATAGGAAGGCTCTCCGCCGAGCTGGCTCAGTACGCTGCGCGTGATCAGATAAGCCGCCATGATGCTGACGACCAGCGCAAGTCCACCAAACAGCAGCATCATGAAACGTGCATTGACGTAGGCAACATCAGCATTGTTCGAGGCGTCCTCGTTCTGCTTATTTTCCAATACGATGAAGTTATTGAGCTGATCCCACCATTTCCGCTGGACAGGCCGGAATTCGTTGCGCAATACCGCGTACGCCTCGTCTCGCTTGCCCGCCAGGATCAGTTCCGTTACCTGTTTGATATAGCCGTTGGCAACCTTGGCGGTTTCGCTGATGGCGGCGAACAGTTGCCGCTCTTCCGGGCTTGTCGTGCTCTCGCTCTTGAGCATCGCCTCCAGTTTTTTCTCCGCCGCGGCATATTTCTTTGCCTGCGTATCGACACGCTTCATTTCGGCATCGATCTCCGTTGGGTTGTCGCCAAGCAGGATCATGTTGCGCAACGCCAGCGCACGTTCGGTGATGGAGAGGTACATCGACGAGGCTTCGCTGGCTTCAACGTTGTTGATCTTGGTGATCTCATCCATGCGCTGCTTCTGTTGCGCCATCTGGATGATGCCGAGCAGTGTCACGACAATAAGCAACACGCAGACCAACGTGAATCCGATTGCCAGGCGCGCGGAGATTTTTAACTGTGAGAGTTTCATGTTGCCCCCAAGAAGGTGACGTGATGTACATGTTTGTATTCCTGCATTTTCGCAGGCGCCGCACCCGGTCGGCCCGGGATTCCCACCGTGATGCAATAGCGAAATACTTGCAAATGAACAGCTGATCTTGTGGAACTGGCCACGAAACACCATCCCTCCCACGGTGTCTCTTTGATGCGGCAACATCTATTTTTCTGTACATCGATGACGTAATTTGCAGTTACGAGATTAGCATTCTTTGGCTGGCGTCAAAGGGGTATCTCCATTAAAACGCGCTGATATTGACGGTCTGATAAACAGTCGACAGCCAAGCTGCAACAGATCGACGTATTCCCCTGCTGACTTGTTGAATTCCTCTTATGTCGGCCTTCGTCCAAGCTGGTCTCGGATAACGGCGCGGGCGTTCCCTTAAACCTGCGGCACGGCGATTTCCTCGTCAAATCTGTGGATGGCATCTCGTGCTTATGAGAAATTTCTCGCTTTTAACGGCGCTTCCACACCACATCGCCTTCCCCGGATTTACAATTAAATTCCCGTTTTGTGAGAATTCAATTTCTAAATATGAGAAAAATGAGGAATCATCCGGCCATGAACTCTCCCGCCTCTTCTCATCCGACGCAGCCGCCCGCCGTCGCCACCAGCGAACGCTCGCTGATGGTGTTGTCGGTGATTGCGCGTCACGGCAAGCCGATCGCGGTGCGCAAGCTGAAGGAACTGACCGGCTTGCCGCAGAGCACGCTGTACCGCCATCTGCTGCCGCTGAAAAAATGGGGCCTGGTGCAGGAGCAGGACAATTTCTACGCGCCCGGCCCGCTCAGCGTGCAGTTGGCCTGGGGCTTCGACCATACCTCCTACCTGGTCAGCAACGCCCAGCCCGAAATGCTGCAACTGGCCAAGAAGTGCGGCGAGAGCGTGGGCCTGATGGTGGCGGTCAACGACCAGGTCACCTGCCTCGACATGGTCGACAGCGAGCAATCGCTGCGTTGTTCGTTTTCCAAGGGCCGCTCGCATCCGCTATCGCGCGGCGCTTCGGCCAAGGCGGTGCTGGCGCATCTGCCGCCAGCCATGGCCGAGAACATCGTCGAGCGCCAGCTGCACGGCAAGGATGACGACATCGCGCGCCTGCACGGCGAACTCGCCGCCATCCGCAGCCAGGGTTATGCGGTCAGCGAAGGCGAAGTCGACTGGGGCGTGTGGGGCGTCAGTGCCCCGGTGTTTTACAAGCCCGGCCAGGCGGCCGGCGCGATTACCCTGATGGCGCCGGCGATCCGGGCCGAAGAGCGGCAGCGCGAGCTGATTGCCGCCACGGTCCAGGCGGCGGCAACCATCAGCGAACGTCTTGCGTTGTTTTAATCCGATAGTCCACCAAAAGTCGTCCATTACAAGTCGTCCATTTCGAGGGAGAAACCATGAACCACCGCCGCCGCCTCATCCGCATGCTCGCCGCCGTCAGTCTCGCCGCCGGCTTTACCGTCGCCCCGGCGCTGGCCTGTGCGCAGACCGTTGACGTCATCCGCGTCGCCACCGACGCCACCTTCCCGCCGTTCGAGTTCTTCAAGGACGGCAAGCGCACCGGCTTCGACATCGAACTGATCGAACTCCTCGGCAAGACCATGGGCAAGAAGGTCGAATGGACCGACATCGATTTCAAGGGCCTGATCCCGGGGCTGGTGTCGCGCCGCTTCGACGTCGCTTCGTCGGCCATCTACATCACCGAAGAACGCCGCCGCGTGGTCAACTTCACCGACCCGTACTATCCGGGCGGCCTGGTGGTCCTGACCAAGGCCAGCAACACCGCGATCAAGCAGCCGTCGGATCTGGCCGGCAAGAAGGTCTCGGTGCAGGTCGGCACCAAGTCGGCCAACTACCTCAAAGAGTATTACCCGCAAGCCGAGCGCATCGAAGTCGAAAAGAACCAGGAAATGTTCAACCTGGTTGAAATCGGCCGCGCCGACGCCGCCGTCACCGGCAAACCGGCCGCCATCGAATACGCCAAGACCCGTCCCGGCATGAAGGTCCTCGAGAAGCAGGTCAGCATCGAGCTGTACGGCTATGCCGTGCGCAAGGACCTGCCGCAGCTGACCGAAGAAATGAACGCCGCGCTCAAGAAGGTCAAGCTCGACGGCAGCTACGACAAGCTGGTGCAGAAGTGGCTGTCGTCGTCGGCCAAGTAATTTAATAAAAAAGACGTAAGGAGATCAGATGAGCTTAGATTTTTTGCCGGTATTTGAAGGCTGGCCGGACCTGTTGCACGGAGCGATCGTGACGGTGGAAATCACCGCCATCTCGCTGGTGCTCGGTTGCTTCCTCGGCCTGCTGGTCGGACTGGGGCGGCTGGACCGCAGCAAGCGCCTGATCTACGGCATCTGTACTGCTTACGTCACGTTCATCCGCGGCACGCCGCTGCTGGTGCAGTTGTTCCTGCTGTTCTTCGGCCTGCCGCAATTCGACATCCTGCTGCCGGCCTTCCTGTGCGGCGTGCTGGGCCTGGGCATCTACTCCGGCGCCTACGTGTCGGAAATCGTGCGCGGCGCCATCCAGTCGATCGACAAGGGCCAGATGGAAGCGGCGCGCTCGCTCGGCATGTCGTCCGGCAAGGCGATGCGCACCATCATCCTGCCGCAGGCGGTGGTGCGCATGATTCCGCCGCTTGGCAACGAATTCATCGCGCTGATCAAGAACTCGGCGCTGGTGTCGCTGCTGACCATCGCCGACCTGATGCATGAAGGCCAGAAAATCATCAGCGTGTCCTACCGTTCGCTGGAAGTCTATATCGCCGTCGCGCTGGTCTACCTGGTCCTGACCAGCCTCACCAGCATGGCCCTGCAGCGGATCGAAAAGCACCTGCGCGCAGGAGGAGCCGTCTGATGTCGTCATCAACAACCACGCCCATGATCACCGTTTCCAAACTCGGCAAATCCTTCTCCGGCCATCGTATCCTGCACGGCATCGACCTCGAGGTGGACGCCTCGCAGGTGGTCGTCATCATCGGCCCCAGCGGCTCCGGCAAGAGCACGCTGCTGCGCTGCTGCAATGGTCTCGAAGTGGCGGAAGAAGGCAGCATCTCGATCTGCAACCAGGACCTGCTGGTGGACGGCAAGATGATTGCCGACCATGCGCTCAACGACCTGCGCACGCAAGTCGGCATGGTGTTCCAGTCGTTCAACCTGTTCCCGCATCTGTCGGTGCTGGACAACGTCACGGTCGGTCCGCGCAAGATCCGCGGCACGCCCAGGGACGAAGCCGACACCCTGGCGCGCGCGCTGCTGGCCAAGGTCGGCCTCGCCGCCAAGGCCGACGCCATGCCCGCCACCTTGTCGGGCGGCCAGAAGCAGCGCGTCGCCATCGCCCGCGCGTTGGCAATGCAACCGAAGGTCATGCTGTTCGACGAACCGACTTCGGCGCTCGATCCGGAACTGGTCGGCGAGGTCTTGCAAGTCATGAAGGCGCTGGCCAACGAAGGCATGACCATGATCGTGGTCACGCATGAAATGGGCTTCGCGCGCGAAGTGGCCGATGTCGTCGTGGTGATGGACCAGGGCCGCATCGTCGAGGCCGGCAAGCCCGAACAGATTTTCGTCAATCCGGTGCAGGAGCGCACCCGCAGCTTCCTGCAGGCGGTATTAACGCACAACAACTCATCGGCAGCATAGGATTTATTTGAGCATGGATCACACTCTCTGGAACGGCCGCGTCGATCATGACAGCGCCGGCGACACCCGCCGCCTGCATCAGTTGGTGGTGCCGTTCGGCAATGACGTCAAGGGCGGCGGCGCGCTGATCGGCTTCGCCAGCGACGAAGGCGTGCGCCGCAACCACGGCCGCGTCGGCGCCGCACAAGCGCCGGACGCAATCCGCCGCATGCTGGCGAACCTGCCGGCGCATCGCATCACGCAACTGGCCGACGCGGGCAACATCGACTGCAATGACGGCGACCTTGAACAGGCGCAGCAACGACTGGCCGGCAAGATCGCCGACGTCATGGCGCAAGGCGTGTTCCCGCTGGTGCTGGGGGGCGGCCATGAAGTGGCGTACGGCAGCTTCCTCGGCATCATGCGCCACCTCGGCCGCTCAATGTCGCAGCGCAAGCTGCTGATCATCAACTTCGACGCCCATTTCGATTTGCGCGAAGCCGAACGGTCAACCTCGGGCACGCCCTTCAAGCAGATCGCTGAATGGTGCGAATGGGCCGACGTCGGTTTCCACTACCTGTGCTTTGGCATCAGCCAGCTCGGCAACACGCCGGCGCTGTTCACGCGTGCGCAGCAACTGGGCGTGGAATACGTCAGCGACACCGACGTCGCCACCCGCAGCCTGGCCGAACTCGACGCGCAATTGCGCCGGCGCCTGGAAGACGTCACCGATGTCTACCTGACCATCGACCTCGACGTCTTGCCCGGTGAAAAAGCGCCCGGCGTCTCGGCCCCTGCGGCCTTCGGCATGGCACTGGAGAAGGTCGAAAAGCTGGTTTCCTCGATCCGCGCCAGCGGCAAACTGATCGCTGCCGACATCGCCGAATGCAATCCGGTCTACGACCGCGACGGCATGACCGCCAAGGTCGCCGCACGACTGGCCCACCTGATCCTGCAACCGGCATAGAATAGAGTTGCTGCGCGCCTGACGGCCGCAGCACTTTCTGTCGCCCACACGCTCATTAACCGCCTGCATCCATGTCCGTCCTGATCCCGCAATCGCAACAACGCCTGATGCGCTGGAAAAACGGCGGCGGCATGACGTGCGAGATCCAGCGCTTTCCGCAGGACAGCTCGCTCGACTCCTTCGACTGGCGCGTCAGCGTCGCCACGGTGCAGCAGGCCAATGAATTTTCGCTGTTCCCGGGCGTGGATCGCTCGCTGGCGATCCTGGAAGGCAAAGGCATCCTGCTCGACGTTGCCGACAAGGCAGACCAGCTGGAATTGACGCCGCGCGAACCGGTCTACCGCTTCGACGGCGAAACCGCGATCCGCTGTACGCTGATCGGCGGCGGCATCGTCGACTTCAACGTCATGACGCGGCGCGCCGCCTTCACCCACACGGTCGAACAACTGACCATCACCAAACCCACGGTGCTGTCGGCGAGGGGCGACACCGCGCTGGTCTACGTGGTCAACGGCAATTGCCGCCTGGCCAACGAGACCAGGGTCCATGCCGGCGACGCCGTGCTGTTCCGCGATGCGGACGAAGAACGCCTGCTGATTTCGGATGCGGCCGAGTTGATGCTGGTGCAGTTGTACCGGCGGCCGCAGTAGCCCCCTCTTCTCCTCTTGCTGCCGGCCCCGGCAGCACCTGCGCAGGCATTCATTACACTGTGTATTAACTCAATTTCATTGCTCCGTATTTATCAATGCGGAGGGCATCGGTATAGTCCGTCGTGAACCAGACGTTCCCTTCACCTCACGACCCAAGGAGTTCCACCATGCCCTACGTCAACATCCGCGTCACCCGCGAAGGCGTCATCACCGCCGCACAGAAACTGGAACTGATCCAGGGCACCGCCGCGCTGCTCGAACGCGTGCTCAACAAGCATCCCTCCTCCACCTTCGTCGTCATCGATGAAGTCGACACCGACAACTGGGGCGTCGGCATGGAAAACGTGACCAGCTTGCGCCAGCGCCAGGCCGCCGAAAAAGCAGCCGGTCAGGACAAAAAATGAAGCTCGTTTATGTAGGCGATCCCATGTGTTCATGGTGTTATGGCTTCGGCAAGGAACTCACCGAACTGACAGAGCGCCATCCCGATCTGCCGGTGGAGATCGTGGTCGGCGGCTTGCGCGCCGGTGCCACCGACGTGCTCGACGACGCCGGCAAGCAATTCCGCCTGTTGCACTGGGCGCGCGTGGAAGCGGCCAGCGGCCTGCCGTTCAACCGCGAGGGACTGATGGTGCGCGAGAATTTCGTGTACGACACCGAGCCGATCTGCCGCGCCGTGGTGACTGCCCGCATCCTTGCCCCCGAGGCAGATCTGCTGGCGGTGTTCCGCGCGTTGCAGCATGGCTTTTATGTGGAAGCAGTGGACACCACCGATGGCCGCATCCTGAGCCGGCTGGCGACGGATGCGCTGGCGCTCGACGGCCATGCGATCGACGCCGACGCGTTCTATCAGGTGTGGTCGGAGGACAGCACCATCGCCGCCGCACGCAGCGATTTCCGCCGGGCCCGTGCGCTGGGCGTGCAGAGTTTCCCGACGCTGTTCCTGGAAAAGGACGGCGAGCTGATGAACCTCAGTCCTGGGTATGTCTCCGTCGATGAACTCGACGCGAGTCTGCAATCAATCCTGCAATCGGCGTTGCACTGATTTGAACAACGCCACGGCGTAATCTCCTTGCGAGATTACGCGCCGAGCCCGCCCACAATCGCCAGCGCCACCGCTTCGGCCACTTTGATGCCGTCGATGGACGCCGACATGATCCCACCCGCATAACCGGCGCCTTCGCCGGCCGGATACAAACCCTTGGTATTGAGGCTTTGCAGCGTGTCGTCGTTGCGGCGGATGCGCACCGGCGACGAGGTGCGCGTCTCGACGCCGGTCAGCACCGCGTCGTGCATGGCATAGCCGCGGATCTGCTTGTCGAAGACCGGCAGCGATTCGCGGATGGCGTCGATGGCGTAATCCGGCAGCGACTGATCGAGTTCGCCCAGCAGCACGCCCGGCTTATAGGAGGGGATCACACTACCGAGCTGGGTGGATGGCTTCTTCGCCAGGAAGTCGCCGACCAGCTGGCCCGGGGCGTCGTAGTTGCGGCCGCCCAGTTCGTAGGCGCGCGACTCCCACTGGCGCTGGAATTCGATGCCGGCCAACGGATGGCCGGGATAGTCGGCCGGTGAAATGCCGACCACGATGCCGCTGTTGGCGTTGCGCTCATTGCGTGAGTATTGGCTCATGCCGTTGGTGACCACGCGCTCCGGTTCCGACGTCGCCGCCACCACGGTGCCGCCGGGGCACATGCAGAAGCTGTAGACCGAACGGCCGTTGGAAGCGTGATGCACCAGCTTGTAATCGGCCGCGCCGAGAATCGGATGGCCGGCGCTGGGGCCGAAGCGGCACTTGTCGATCAGCGACTGCGGATGTTCGGCGCGGAAGCCGATCGAGAACGGCTTGGCTTCCATGTAGACGCCACGGTCGTACAGCATCTGGAAAGTGTCGCGCGCGCTGTGGCCGATCGCCAGCACGACGTGGTCGGCTTCAATGTGTTCGCCGCTTGCCAGCGTCACGCCGCGCACCTGGCCGTCTTCGATGAGGATATCGTCGACCTTTTGCTCGAAACGGAATTCACCGCCCAGCGACACGATCTTTTCGCGCATCAGCTGCACCATCTTCACCAGGCGGAAGGTGCCGATGTGCGGCTTGCTGACGTACATGATTTCCGGCGGCGCGTCGGCGGCGACGAACTCGGTCAGCACCTTGCGGCCGTAATGCTTGGGGTCCTTGACCTGGCTGTAGAGCTTGCCGTCGGAGAAGGTGCCGGCACCGCCTTCGCCGTATTGCACGTTGGATTCCGGCTTCAGTTCACGCTGGCGCCACAGGCCCCAGGTGTCCTTGGTGCGCTCGCGCACGGTCTTGCCGCGTTCCAGGATCAGCGGATTGAAGCCCATCTCGGCCAGGATCAGGCCGGCAAAAATCCCGCACGGGCCGGTGCCGATGACGATTGGACGCTTGCTCAGTCCGGCAGGGGCTTTGGCGACGAAATGGTAATTGGTGTCGGGCGTCGGCACGATCGGCGACTTATCCTTGAGGCTTTGCTTGCGCAAGACTGCGGCCTCATCGCGCACTTCAACGTCGACGGTGTAATTCAGGGTGACGGCGGATTTCTTGCGGGCATCGTAGCTGCGGCGAAACAGGCTCACGCTCAACAGGTCCGCATCGGCAACGCCGAGGCGCGCAAGGATGGCGGCGCGCAGGTCGGCTTCGGGATGGTCGAGGGGGAGTTGTATTTCAGTCAGTCGCAGCATGTGCAGTCTTTCAGTTGAGAAACGCTGCATGGCCGTCGCTTCAGGCTTTTTTTGCAGCAGCCGGCATTTTACTCCAAGGGCCCTCAATTCCCTTGCCCTGCGCGGCACGTGAACACTGTGTCAGCGCCGGAAAATGACATTTTTGTCATGTAAATGTCATCAGAATGGCAGCCAGCTTGCCTACCATGAGCTGATCTCAACCCACCGGTCCCACTTCCACCTATGAATGCCTCCCTCCAGAAGCGTCTTCGCGGCGCGGCAGTATCCATCCTTGCAGCTGGTTTCATCGCCCCCGCCACCTTCGCACAGACGCCGGCGCCTGCCCCCACCGGCGTGCGCGGCGCCATTGTCTCGGCCAGCGGCGACAACCTGGTCGTCAAGACCAACCGCGGCGCCGAACAGGCGATCAAGCTCGACAAGGACACCCGCGTAGCGGCGATTTCCCTGGCCAACATCAACGACATCAAGCCCGGCAGCTATATCGGCGCAGCGGCCATTCCCCAACCGGACGGCTCGCAGAAAGCACTGGAAGTGCACGTGTTCCCGCCCGCGCTGGCTGGCACCGGCGACGGCCATCGCCCATTCGACCTGGCGCCCAACAGCACCATGACCAACGGCACCGTCGGCGATGTGGTCGCCAGCAACGGCCGCACGCTCACGCTCAAGTACAAGGGCGGCGAAAAGAAGATCGTCGTGCCTGAAGACGTGCCCATCGTCAACATCGAAGCCGGCGACCGCACGCTGCTGGTCGTGGGCGCCAAGGTGGTCGTGCGCGCCCGCAAGAATCCGGACGGCAGCCTGACCGCCGTGTCGGTCAGCGCCGGCAAGAATGGCGTCGCCCCGCCGATGTAAGAAGGCTTCCGATGCGCAAGACAATGCTGCTTCACCCGCTGGCCGTGCGCATCGCGCACTGGCTCAACGCGTTCGCAATCGGCTGCATGCTGATGAGCGGCTGGGCCATCTACAACGCCTCGCCGATCTTCGGCTTCCGGTTTCCACCGTGGGCCACGCTGGGGGGCTGGCTCGGCGGCGCCATTGCCTGGCATTTCGCGGCGATGTGGCTGCTGTTCGCCAACGGCGTGTTCTATGTCGCGTATGGCGTGGCCAGTGGGCACTTCCGTCGGCACTTCCTGCCGCTGCATGCACGCGATGTGGTCGGCGATGCGCACCAGGCGCTGCGTTTCAAACTGCCGCACCGGCCGGGCGTCTACAACGCGGTCCAGAAACTGCTGTATTGGGCCGTGATCGCGCTGGGCTTGCTGGCCGTGCTGTCGGGATTGTCCATCTGGAAGCCGGTGCAGCTGGATACCTTGTGCGATCTGCTCGGTGGTTTCGACTTCGCACGCAAGGTGCATTTTGCCGCCATGGCGGGCATCGCGGCGTTCGTCGTGATCCATTTGCTGCTGGTGGCGCTGGTCCCCAAGACCTTGCTGCCCATGATCACGGGTCGGGGACGTGTCAACGACCACGCGGAGAATCTGCCATGAGCCGGGAAGACGACAAACCGCCGCGCAAGCCTGAAGGCATCCGCCTGGCGGACCACCGCACGGCGCTGGTGAAGCTGGAACGACGGCTGTTTTTGCGTTCGTCGCTGAAAGCGACCCTGTCAGTGGGCGCGCTGTCGATGCTGTCCGGCTGCGATCTGCAGGACAACGATCAGGTGGACAAGGTCTTATGGGCCATGTCGCGCTGGAACGACCGGGTGCAGGCCGCGCTGTTTCGCGGCGACAAACTGGCGCCGACGTATGCCGCCAGCCAGATCACCAATCCATTTCCGTTCAACGCCTTCTACGACGAAGTCAACGCGCCCGACATCGACGTCGCCGACTGGCGCCTCGAAGTCTCGGGCATGGTGAGCGACAAGCAGCCGTGGACCATAGAACGTCTGCGCACGCTGCCGCAGGCGGCCCAGATCACCCGGCACATCTGCATCGAAGGCTGGAGCGCCATCGGCCAGTGGTCGGGCATACCGCTGCGGACCTTCCTGCAGGCCATCGGCGCCGACACCACGGCGAAGTACGTCGGCTTCAAATGCGCAGACCGCTATTACTCAAGCCTGGACATGCCGACGGCCCTGCATCCGCAGACGATCCTGGCGCTCGACTTCGGCAACGAGGCCCTGCCCACGTCGTACGGATTTCCACTCAAGGTACGTGTACCGACCAAGCTCGGATTCAAGAACCCGAAGCACGTGGTGGCCCTCTACGTGACCAACCAGAACCCGGGCGGCTACTGGGAAGATCAGGGCTACAACTGGTTCAGCGGCGTCTGATCTGGCCGATCACAGATCACCACTGCGAGGCATGCTCGTCCTGATACGTCAGCGCGGTCTTGCGGCGCGAACAACTTTCCCAGGCGGCGGTGAGGATCAGGATTGCCGCCGCCAGACCGCCCACCATCAGCAAGTCGGTCACAAAACCGAACGCCGCCAGCAAGCCCAGCAGCACTAGACCGGCCAGATGCGACAGCGGCAGGCGACGGTACACCACCTTCTTGTAGACCGCATTGCCCAACAGGTACAGCGCCGGACCGGCAATGAGCACCAGCAGCGAGGTCGGTGCCACGTGCTGGTCGGGATGCGCGATCACCAGTTCGGCGCCGACCGCCGAGACGATCACGCCGGCCACGATGATCACGTGGACATAATGAAAATACGCACCGATGCGCCCCGGATCGCTGGAATGCACAATAGCGTCGCTGCCGTCCTTGCTGCTGGTATCAAAGTACAGCCACCACATCGCCAGCGCGCCGGCGAAAGCCACCAGGAAGGCCACCATCACCGGCGCCTCCCATTGCGCCGCGTGGGCCACGGTGGCGCCGGTGACCAGCAGCGCTTCGCCCAGCGCGACGATGACGAACAGCTGGCAGCGCTCGGCCAGGTGGCCGCCTTCGATGGTCCATTCGCGCGTATCGGAACGACCCAGCCCCGGCAACGCGAAGCCGATCATGGGCGAGAAGTATTCGCAGGCGACGGCAACGATCCACAGCGCCAGCCGATGTTCCTGCGAAAGGCCGCCGGCGATCCAGAATACCGCCGAGATGAACAGCCAGCCGAACATGCGGCGGAAATTCGGCGTCAACGCGTGGTTCCTGCCGAGGCAGCACAACACGAACAAGGTGCGCCCGACCTGGATTGCGGCATAAGCAATGGCGAACACCAGGCCGCGCCCGGCGAAGGCTTCGGGAATCGCCGCCGCCATCAGCAAGCCGACCAGCATGATGGCGAACAAGAGGACGCGGATCTGCAGCGTCTCCGGATCGAACCAGTTGGTGACCCAGGAAGTGTATTGCCATGCCAGCCAGACTGCGAACCACAGCACCAGCGTCTCGACGGCGCCGGCGAGCGTGAGGTTTTCCAGCAGTCGGTGCGACAGCTGGGTCACCGCAAAAACGTAGATCAGGTCGAAGAACAACTCCACGAAAGAGACGCGCGCCTCATGTCCGTCGCGTACGCGCAGCAGGCCGGTGAGCGGCTTTTTTGCCGATGACGTATTCATGTTCCCTCCCTGGATGACATGTGGCTATCGTCGCACAGGCACTCCGCTATGGACAAGGCGGACGGCTTCCGAAACGCCGTAACGACCTGCGACAGTTGCTTATATCTGACAGATAGCTGAAGGTGAATTTGTTTCGAGGCGTTTCCATTTTGCGGTTTCGCGCTGGCGGCGAAACACAAAATTACAGTTGCCGCGCGCACCCTGATCTACATTGAAGCCATCGCGACATGCTGTCACACGGTCGCTTCACAAGGGAGCACATCATGCGTTACAAGAACATCATCCTCGCCGTCGTCATCGCCGCCGGCGCAGCGTCATCGGTCCTGGTGGCGCCGGTCGCACAAGCGCAGGCGCGCACCTCGGTCGATATCCGCATCGGCACGCCGCCACCGCCACCGCGTTATGAACGCATGCCGCCGCCGCGCCGCGGCTACGTCTGGGCGCCGGGCTACTGGGCCTGGAACGGCCATCGCCACGTCTGGGTCGGCGGTCATTGGGAACGCGTGCGCCGCGGCCGTCATTACGCGCCGCCGGGCTGGCATCAGGAACCGGACGGCTGGCGCTTCAACCGCGGCGGCTGGGGACGATAAATACCGGCGTCCATGCAGAAAGAAAAAAGGCCTGCTGTCACGGCAGGCCTTTTTTGTTGCCGGGACCAATCACAGAGGATCAATACAAGCTCGTGCGCACCCGCTCCGGCAAAGCGCTGTCATAGGCCGCGCCGTCGATGGCGGCCCGGCTGGCCTGCTCGAGAATCTGGCCCGGCGTCGGCAAGCTGCCTTTTTCGATGTGACGCGATGCATCCCACAAACCCGCGCGCACCACCGCCCGCGAGCATTGGAAGAACACTGTTTCCACCGCCACCACCAGCGCCACGCGTGGTGTTTTTCCGTCCACCGCATAGCGCGCCAGCAGGGCCGGATCGCTGCTGATGCGGGCGCGGCCGTTGATGCGCAAGGTCTCGCCCTGGCCCGGAATCAGGAACAGCAGCGCCACACGCGGATCGGCCAGCAGGTTGCGCAGGCTGTCGATGCGGTTGTTGCCGCGCCGGTCGGGAATCACTACGGTATGCGCATCGACGACGTCGACAAAACCGCGCGGATCACCGCGCGGCGAACAATCGAGGCCGCCCTCGCCCACCGTCGCCAGCGCCAGGAACGGCGAGGCCGCGATCCAGCGGCGGTAATGCTCGTTGATGTGGTCCAGCTCCTTGGCCAGCGAAGCCTGGGCCGGCTGGCCGAACAGTGCTTCCAGTCCTGCCACGGAAGTGATGTCGAATTGCGCGTCTGCCAACATGATGCGGTTCTCCCTGAGTGCTCAATTCTTCCTGTGCGCCTTGAGCGCAAAACGCGCCGGATCCAGCAAGGCCAGCAAGTCCTTGCCGAGCGGCGCCGGTTCATCCTCCAGCGCGCAGGCCACGATCTCGGCCGCCAGCGGCGCCCAGATCAGTCCGCGCGAGGCGTAGGCCAGCAAGCCGTACAACTGGGGCCAGCGTGGCGCATCGCGCAGCTGGACTTCACCGCCCGCCGCGAGTTTTTCCTGATCGGGCAAGGCGCCGACCAGCGGCAGCCGGTCGGCCGAGACGCAGCGGAAACCGACCCGTCCCGGCAAGCTATCCGGGTCGATTTCAGGCGATACCTCCGGCAGCAATTGCTGCAACTTGTCGAGATTGCCGGCGTGGCTGTCGGCACGCAACGCCCGGTCGTGGTCATCCCGATCGTAACTTGCGCCGACGCTGACCAATCCGTTCACTGCGCCGGTCAGGTAACCGTCGCCGCACAGCACGAACGGCAAGTCCGGTAACGATGCCGCCGGCAAATGACTGACCTGTCCGCGTATCGCTTGCAGCGGCAATGTGGCCGACTGCGCCAGTGCGGCCGATGGCATGCCATTGGCGAGGATGACGACCGGTGCGGCGGCGATGACTTCGCCAGCAGCATCGAGCGCCTGCCATTGCCCGTCGGCGCGGCGCAAGGCATTTACTTCTTTTCCGAAGCGCCTGTGCAGGTGCTCGCCGCAGGCACGCAGCATGGTGTCGCACACCGCCGCCGGACGCAGCCAGCCACCACGCGGAAAGAACCAGCCGCTGCCGGTCGGCATGCCGAGTCGCGCGCTCGCTTCCTCTGCCGATAACCACTGCGCGTAGTCATGCGGATAATTCCAGTGCTGCGCCGCCTGTTCAAATGCTTCAGCTTGTTCGGCGTCACGCGCCACCTGCAGCACGCCGCAGGCCTTGCCGTTGTTTTGCGCACCGTCGAACACGCCGGCGCGCGTCCACGCCTGCTGCGCAAACAGGAAGGCCGCTCGCGTCAGGCGCGCGGTCGGATTGTCGTCGCGTGAAATCGCCGGCATGTAAACGCCGGCAAGGTTGCCGGAGGCTTCCTGCGCGGCGTGCGCATGCCGCTCGATCAGCGTCACCTGCCAGCCGCGCACGGCAAGTGCCTCGCAGGCGGCGCTGCCGGCCAGGCCGGCGCCGATCACGAGGGCGCGGCGGTCTTGCGGAACGGCGCGCTCGGCCACCTTCCAGCGCGGGGTGAAATGCGCGACCGACTTGTCGTCTTCATCCGCCGTGAAACCTGCGGCAGCCAACTCGATGGATGTCGCATGCCATGCGCCCATGCGCAATTGCGCGCGCGGCGTCGCCAGTCGCGCCAGTCGTTTCAACTGCGGCGTGGTCCCCATGGCATTGCCATCCAACAGAAACAGATCCACCCGCGCATCGACCTGCGCCAGGCTCGCGGCGACCTCTGCAACGATCAGTGTCAGCACCACGCGGCCCTGCTCCAGCAGCAGCCGGTGATAGCCGGGCGTCAACGGCGGCCAGGCGTCGGCCAGCTCGCCGGCAAGCGCATTCGCCGACGCCATCGCCCGCAATCGCTGCGCCGTCGGCGGCGCAGCATCGATCAATAAATAGTGCAGGCGCTGCGGCGCGTCAGTATCGGCGGCATCATCGGCCTGCGCGCGCCATGCCGCCCACGCTTGCAGGAAAGCATCGCTATAGCCGGCCTGCAAAATTGTATAAACCTTTTGTCCGCGCCAATGCCCGCGCAAGGCGGCGTCGGTGAAACTGGCGGAAGGAAAAGCGGCTGGCGTCATGCAGGCATTCACGGTTCGGTAGCGGCCATCGGCCGCAGCAGCAATATGATACGCTGTCCCTCCATCACGTTGCGGCAGCGCCGGCTTGGCCTGGTCCACCTCCACCGCCGCCTCCGCCAGACCGCCGTTGGAGAATACCAGCCATGCCGCTTCGCCTGCCACCGCTTTCTTCGCTGCGCTTCTTTGAAGCCGCCGGCCGCCACCAGAGTTTCAAGCTCGCCGCCGCCGAACTCAACGTCACCCCCAGCGCCGTCAGCCACGGCATCGTCACGCTCGAACAAACCCTGGGCGTGGAATTGTTCATCCGTGCGCCGCGCCGCCTGACGCTGACCCCGGCCGGCGCCGACTATCTGCGCTACATCTCCAAGGCCTTCGAGCTCATCGCCACCGGCACGCAGCGCCTGCCCGATCGCCACGGCCGCAGCATCTCGGTGAGCTGTGCGCCGACGCTGGCGTCGCGCTGGCTGCTGCCGCGCCTGCAGGATTTCCGCACGCTGTGGCCGGACACCAACGTCACCGTCGACACCTCGCCGCGCCAGGTCAACTTGCCGACCGACGGTTTCGATTTCGCCATCCGCATGAGCCGTGCGCCGGTCGCCGATCCGGCCTGGCGCAAACTGTTCGGCGAGCAGCTGGTGCCGGTCTGCAGTCCGGCCTGCCGCGACAGCCTGCGCGGAAGCGACGGCAAGATCGACCTGCGCCGCGCCACGCTGATCCATGTCACCCAGGCCAGCGAAGACTGGCAGACCTGGCTCGCGCGCACCGGCACCGTTGGTATCGACGCCCGCCGCGGCTTGCATGTCGACACCATCCAGCTGGCTTTCGAAGCGGCCATCGGCGGCCTCGGCGTGGCGCTCGGCCGGCGTCCGCTGGTCGACCGCGACCTCGCCAGCGGCGTGCTGGTGGAGCTGAGCAAGGAGCTGCACACCGGACTGGTCGACGCCGAAACGGCCTACTGGCTGGTCAGTGCCGAGGACGCCGCCGAGCGTGCCGACGTGGTCGGATTCCGGAGCTGGCTGCTGGCCGAAGCACAGGAGTCGGTGCACGCGCGATAACTGCGTCACGCTTTCTTGCCGAGCATGAGTGAGCCTGGCTCACTCATCGTCAAAATCCTTTCCTTTGTCGCCGGATTGCGCCGCTGCTAATGTGCGGTTCTGTGATCGCAACGGAGACATCCATCATGTCAGCATCCATCGGGCCGACCCCGGCCCACCTTTCCCGCGCCGGCAATCCCGCGCTGTGGGTCGTCATCGCCGCCGCACTGGTGCTCAGCGTCGTCATGGGCACGCGCCAGACTTTCGGCCTGTACATCAATCCGTTTTCCTACGACCGCGGCTTGCCGGTGACGGTGATCGCCTTCGCCATCGCCCTGCACAATCTGGTGTGGGGCTTCGCACAGCCGTTCGCCGGTGCTGCTGCCGACCGTTACGGCGCCACGCCGGTGGTGGCGTTCGGCGCCGCCACCTTCGCCGCCGGGCTGGCGCTGGCGGCGGTGGCGCCGTCCGGCCTGCTGCTGATCATCGGGCTGGGCCTGCTGGTCGGCGTCGGCATCAGCTGCACCAGCTTCGGGGTGGTGCTGGCCTCGGTCGGCCGCGTCGCCACGCCGCAGCAGCGCAGTATGGCGATGGGCATCGCCAGCGCCGGCGGTTCGCTCGGCCAGGTGCTGCTGGTACCGTTGGCGCAAACGTTGCGCGAAAGCGCAAGCGTGTCGGTCTCGCTGTTCGTGCTGGCCGCCATCGCGCTGGCGATTGCGCCGGCCGGCCTGATCCTGGACCGGGGTCGCAAAAAATCCTCTGCATCTGCATCGGCGGCGCCCACCGCCGACGAGCCGTCCGCATCTTCGCTGAAAGCAGTGCTGGCCCTGGCCGGCCGCCATCGCGGCTATCGCCTGCTGACCATCGGCTTCTTCACCTGCGGTTTCCAGCTGGCCTTCATCGGCACCCACCTGCCCGGCTACCTGACGCTGTGCCACATGCCGCTCGGGCTGGGAGCGACGGCGCTGGCGCTGATCGGCCTGTTCAACATGGCCGGCAGCTGGGGCTGCGGCTGGCTCGGCGGACACTTCCGCCAGCAGTACGTGCTGGGCTGGCTGTACCTGATCCGCAGCAGCGCCATCGCCGCGTTCCTGGCGCTGCCCAAGACCAGCGCCTCGGTGATGGTGTTCGCCGCCGTGATGGGCCTGACGTGGCTGGGCACGGTGCCGCTGACCAGCGGACTGGTGGCGAAAGTGTTCGGCACGCGCTACCTCGGCACGCTGTTCGGCGTGTGCTTCCTGAGCCACCAGATCGGCTCCTTCCTCGGCGCCTGGCTGGGCGGCTACATGTTCGACCTGACCGGGTCGTACACCATGGTGTGGGGCGCGACGGTGGCGGCCGGCGTGCTGGCGGCGCTGCTGCATTTCGCCATCAATGACAAGCCGGCCGACAGCAGCCCGGGCATGCTGACGGCGGCGCTCAGCTGAAAGCAAGCGTGCAGAAAGCAGCGCGCGCAGTACTCGCAAGGTACGTGCGCGGCGGTGGAAAAACCGGGTGCGGCAAAACCCTTTAAAATCGTCCGCACCCGTCATCCCTGCAGCCAGCCGCCCTGCGTTCACTTCATGCTCGCCATCTTCAATGTCGTCTTCCCGGTTTTTGCGCTGATCTTCCTCGGCTATCTGTGCCGCAAGCGCAATATCCTCAGCGTCAACGCCGCCAGCGAGCTGAACCGCTTCGTCATCTACCTTGGCCTGCCGGCGCTGCTGTTCGATTCGATCGCACGGCTGACGCCGGCCGACTTCAGCAACCTGCGCTTCATCGCGGTGTTCGCCATCGGCATCGCGGCGGTGTTCCTGCTGACGGCCTGGATCAAGTATCGCCAGGGTGCGGCGGCCGGCGACATCATCATCGACAGCCTCGGCACCTCGTACGCCAACGTCGGCTTCATCGGCATCCCGCTGTGCCTGCTGGCCTTCGGCCGCGACGGCATGCCGCCGGCCGTGATCGCCATGGTGATGACTGCCTGTTTGCTGTTCGCCATCGCCATCGTGCTGCTGGAAATCTGCCTGCACGCCGAAAAGCACATCGGCCGCAGCCTGCTCAAGACCGGCAACTCGCTGATCCGCAATCCCATCCTGATCGCGCCGATCCTCGGCAGCCTGGTGGCCGCCCGCGGTTATGCGTTGCCGACCGGGGTGCAGCAATTGTTCAAGCTGCTGGGTGCAGCCGCCAGTCCTTGTGCGCTGGTGTCGCTGGGCCTGTTCCTGGCGCAGCCGATCGACAATAAGCAGAGCGGTTCGGTGGGCCTGCTGGTCGGCTTCAAGTTGCTGCTGCATCCGGCCATCACGGCGTTGTTCGCCTACTGGATCCTGCCGCTGCCGAAGATGTGGGCCGACACCGCATTGCTGTTGTCGGCCATGCCGATCGGCACCGGCCCGTTCATGCTGGCCGAGTTGTACCGGCGCGAAGCGGCGCTGATGTCGCGCGCCATCCTGATTTCCACCACCACCTCGCTGCTGACGATCTCGCTGATCCTGGCGTGGATCGCCCATTAAGGACTCGCTTCCGCATGAAAATCCAGATCGCCTCCGACCTGCATCTTGAACGCATGGCGCCGTTGTTCCCCGGCTTCCGTGCGATCGAACCAACCGATGCCGACCTGCTGATCATCGCCGGCGACATCCACCATGGCGCCGAGGCGATCGCCGCCTTCGCCGACTGGCCGGTCCCGGTGCTGTATGTGCATGGCAACCACGAGGCCTACCACGCGCAATATCCGCAAGTGGTCGACGACATCGGTCGCAGCGCGCAAGCCTCCGGCGCGCACGTACGCCATCTTGAAAACGCGGTGGTGATCGAAGGCGGCGTGCGCTTCCTCGGCTGCTGCCTGTGGACCGACTATGCCCTGCAACAGGAGGGAATCGCGCCGCTGACGCTGGATGCGGCGATGGAACAGGCCGGCAAGATCCTGTTCGACCATCGCGTCATCACCATGCCGGACGGCGCGCTGTTCACGCCGCAGGATGCCTTGCAATTGCACCGGCGTTCACGCGCCTGGCTGGAGCAGCAACTGGCGCAACGCTTCGACGGCAAGACCGTGGTGATCACGCACCATGGTCCGCATCCGCAGTCCATCCATGAGCGCTTCGCCGGCTCGCCGCTGAATCCCGGCTTCATCAGCGATCTCACGCCGCTGCTGGCGCAGGCGGATCTGTGGGTGCATGGCCATGTGCATGACAGTTTCGATTACACGGTCGCGGGTTGCCGCGTCGTGACCAATCCACGCGGCTATGCGCTCAACCTGAAACAGGCGGCGACGCTCGATGACATCGAGTGGGAGAATCCGGCTTTCGATCCGCAGCTGGTGATCGCGATCTAGCGCGCGCTGAATTCCAGCGTGGTGACCAGGGTGTCGTTCTTTTCCTGCAGCAGCTCGGCGAAACGCTCGGCCGGCACCGGCGGGCTGAACAGATAACCCTGCATCTCGTCGCAGCCGTGCTGGCGCAGGTAGGACAGCTGCTCCTCGGTCTCCACGCCTTCGGCAATCACGTGCAGCTTGAGGCTGTGCGCCAGCGAGATGATGGAAACCGTGATCGCCGCGTCGTCGGCGTCGACCGTGATGTCGCGCACGAAGGACTTGTCGATCTTGAGCACGTCGATCGGGAATTTCTTCAGGTAGGACAAGCTCGAATAGCCGGTGCCGAAATCGTCGATCGACAAGTGCACGCCGAGGTCCTTGAGTTCGCGCAGGATGCCGATGGCGTGTTCGACGTCGGTCATCACCAGGCTTTCGGTCAGTTCGAGTTCAAGGAAATCGGCATTGAGCCCGGTCTCCTGCAAGACCTTGGCGATCGACGACACCAGGTCTTTCTGCACGAACTGGCGCACCGACAGATTGACCGAGACGCGCAGATTTCCCAGTCCGGCTTCCTGCCACGCACGCGCCTGCGCGCACGCGCTGCGGATCACCCACGAGCCGATCGGCAGGATCAGGCCGGTCTCTTCGGCCAGGCTGATGAAACGCGCCGGCGACACCATGCCCAGCTCCGGATGATTCCAACGGATCAGCGCTTCCATGCCGACGATCCGGCCGCTGCGCAGATTGATCTTGGGCTGGTAATGCAGCAGGAATTCATTGCGTTCCAGCGCGAGGCGCAGGTCGCCTTCGATGCGCAGGCGCTCCAGCGCCTGGGCGTTCATGGCCGGCGTGTAGAACTGATAATTGTCGCGACCGCTTTGCTTGGCGCGGTACATCGCGATGTCGGCGTGCTTGACCAGCACCTCGGCTTCACGGCCGTCGTCGGGATAGGCCGCCACGCCGATGCTGCAGGTCGGGAAGAAGGTATGTCCCTCGATCGTCATCGGCGCCGCCACGGCCTCCTGGATGCGATGCAGGTGGCGCGTGTCGAGGCCGATGCCGGTGTACTCCGACATGACGATGACGAACTCGTCGCTGCCCAGCCGCGCAATGGTGTCGGTATCGCGTACCGCCGCGCGCAGGCGGCCGGCGATGGTCTTGAGCAGCAGGTCGCCGGCCTTGTGGCCGAGCGTGTCGTTGACGAACTTGAAGCGGTCGAGGTCGACGAACACCACCCACAGCGAGCGCTGGTAGCGTTCGGCGTAAGCCATCGCTTCCTCCAGCACCTTGCGCAGCATGTTGCGGTTGACCAGGCCGGTCAGCACGTCGCGGTTGGCCTGGAATTCCAGTTCCGCCTCATAGCGCTTCATCGACGTGATGTCGTACAGTGCTGCGACGAAGTGCGTGACCGTGCCCTGCTCGCTCTTCACCGGCGCGATGTACAGATCGTTCCACACCTCGGCGCCGTTCTTGTTGTGGTTGCGCAGCACGACGTTGCCTTCGCGCTGCTCGCGCATCGCGCTCCAGATTTCTTCGAATCCCTGCACATGGGCGTCGGTGGCGTTGTCGCTCTCGAGCATGCGGATGCTGTGTCCGATCACTTCGGCGGCACTGTAGCCGGTGATGCGCTCGAACGCCGGATTGACGTATTCGATCGGATAATCGGGCGCGGTCGCCTGCATGATGATGATGGCGTTGGCGCTCGCTTCGATGGCCCGCTGGCGCAGCTGCAAGGCATGCTCGGCCTGCTGGCGCGCCTGGATGTCTTCCTTGAGCAGCACGTTGGTGAGGCGCAGCTCGGCGGTGCGTTCATCGACGGTACGCTGGATGCGCCGCGAGCGCATCGACAGCGTGTACAGATAGGCTGCCGCCAGCAGCGTGAGCAAAGTGCCGGCGCCGAGGATCAGCAGCGAGTTGGAATGGTTGGCCGTCAGCGGGATCGGCGCCGACTTCGCTTCCAGGTGCCAGGGCTGGCCGGCGATGTTGAAGGTGCGGCGGATGCGCACCGGCTTGCGGTAACCGAGCCACGACGGCAGCAATGTTTTGGGGGTGCTGCTGTCACTGCGATAGACCAGGTCGACCGGATCGGCGTGCTCGCCGATATAGACGCTGACGTCGACGTCTTCGCGCCGCAGCGGTCCGACCGCGTTGAAAATCCGATGCAGCAGCACGCGTGCATGGAACACCGCCGTGGTGTCGCCGATCACCGCCGCCTGGCGCTGCGCCAGGGTGTCGAGCGGCATGCCGGCGCGGTACACCGGCATCAACACCAGCAGCCCGCGTTCATTGGTGGAGGCCTGGGCCAGCCGGAACGCGCCGGTCGACACCGGCTTGCCGCTGTCGATGGATTGCTGCAGCGCCTGCATGACGGTGGCGTTGGCCGACATGTCCAGGCCGAGCGCGGGCCGGTTGCCTTGCAGCGGCTCCAGATAATCGACCACCAGGTAGCGCTCGCGAATCGGCGAGGGCACGGTCTTGCCTTCCACCAAGGCATTGATGCCGAAGCCCGGGAAGCGCGCCTGCATGGTGCTTTCGAAACCGGCGCGTTCGCCGCGCGTGACGAAACGCTGGAAACTGAACGCCTGCACGTGCGGATATTTCTCGATCAGCGGTGCGGTGAAGGTGCGGAATTGCTCGCGCGTGGGATTGTCGACGGTGGCGAACAGGCGGTTGATGACGGTCAGCACCTGCACCGCTTCTTCAAGCCCGCGTTGCAGCGTGGTCACGCGCAGCAGCGCGCGCCGTTCGAAGTCGAGGTTGAAGGCGTCGTCCTCCAGCTTGGAGGTGCCCAGAAAAAGCAAAGCGGTCACGCCAAAGCCGATGATCAGCGTCAGCGACACCGAGATCGAGGCTCCTATGCGTTTGATCGCTTTGTACATGCGGGGATGACATTCTTCGTGACCGTATGGGGCCATCATAAACGCGCCGCCCTATGCGCAGATGCCTTATTGATTAATTTTTTTCCAACTTTATTGAGGGAAAGTTTTGCCCGGCGCAGGCTTCGGAAGGCATCCCTGAAATTGCGCAGGACTGTCCTACAGAGAAAACTGTGGTCCGGCGCAGCGCCTCACCAGAACGGGGCGCGGCCCAATGCAAAACGCGCCACAAAATGCGGCGCGTTGTTGTGTCCTGCGGGAAAGTTTACGCAGGATTCTTCTGCTGCAACTGCGGCATTTTTACCACGCAGCGTCCTTGCCCGGCGTCTGCCGTTGTTCTTGCTCGATCGCCTGCGCCTGCATGAATGCCTTGAAGGAACGTTCGATGGTGGCGCGCTCGATGTCCTTGGTGATGAACACGATGCGCGTGCGGCGGTCTTCCGACGGCCAGGCCGGCAGCGTCACGGTCGGATGGAAGATGTGCTGCACGCCATGGATCACGGTCGGCTTGTCTTCGCCCTCGAGATTGATGATGCCCTTGATGCGCAGGATGTTCTGGCCCTTGAAACCGACCAGCAGGCTCAGCCATTCATCGAACAGATGCGGCGCGATCGGCTGGTCGAAACTGAAGCAGAAGGCGCGGATGTGATCGTCATGGCGGTTGATGTCGTGGCCGTGGTCCTGATGCTCATGACCATGCTTGTGGCCGTGATGATGATGGCCGTGATCGTGGCCATGGCCGTGCGCATGCGGCGGCTCATACGCTTCTTCGCTGAGCCAGCGCTCGACGTCGGGCGTCTTGTCGGCGGCGCGGAACAGGCCGGCGTCGAGCAGTTGCTGCGGCGCTACCTGGCCCTGTTGCGACAGGATTTGCTGCGCACCCGGATTGATCTGCTGCAAGCGCGCTTGCAGGTCCTGCAGCGCGACCGCGTCGGCCAAATCGCTCTTGGTCAACAGCAAGCGGTCGGCGACAGCGGCCTGTTGCACCGCTTCGATATGGTTGTCCAGCGTCTGGTTGCCGTTGACGGCATCGACTGTGGTGATGACGCCGTCCAGGCGGTATTTCGACGCGATGAAATTATCGGTCATCAGCGTATGCAGGATCGGGATCGGCGACGCCAGTCCGGTGGTCTCGATGATCACGCGGTTGAACTTGCGCTTGCCGCCCTCGGCGAAGCGCCAGGTGATGTCCTTGAGGGTCTTCTTGAGATCGCCGCGGATGGTGCAGCACAGGCAGCCGCTGCTCATCTCGACCACGACTTCATCCTGGCTGTGCGCCACCAGCAAATGGTCGAGGCCGATCTCGCCGAACTCGTTGATGATGACCAGCGTGTCCTTCAGCTCTGGCTGGGCCACGAGGTAGTTCAGCAGCGTGGTCTTGCCGCTGCCGAGGAAACCGGTCAGCAGCGAAATCGGGATCAATGCGGGTGTGTCTGGTGTTGGTTGTGTCATGTGCGAGCCGGCTTCAGTCATTGTCGTGCGACGGCAGCAGATGGCCCAGCTTGGTGGCCTTGGTGCGCAGGTAGCGGATGTTGAACGGATTGCGGTTTTCCACCAGCGGCACGCGCTCCAGCACGTCGATGCCGTTTTCCACCAGCGCGTTGACCTTGCGCGGGTTGTTGGTCATCAGGCGCAGGCCCTTGATGCCGAGATGTTCGGCCATCGGCACCACCATGGTGTAGCGCCGCATGTCGGCCGGGAAACCAAGTTGCAGGTTGGCCTCGACCGTGTCGGCGCCGCCGTCCTGCAGATGGTAGGCGCGCACCTTGTTGAGCAGGCCGATGCCGCGGCCTTCCTGGCGCAGGTAAAACACCACGCCGCGCTTTTCCTTGGCGATGCGGCGCAAGGCGGCTTCGAGTTGCGCGCCGCAATCGCAGCGCTGGCTGAACAGCGCGTCGCCGGTCAGGCATTCGGAATGCACGCGCGCCAGCACCGGTTCGCCGTTGCCGACGTCGCCCAGCGCCAGGGCCAGGTGTTCCTTGCCGGAAACGTGGTCGACGAAGGCGTGCAGTTGGAAAGTGGCCCACGGCATCGGTAATGCGCAGGAGCTGACGAATTCCAGGTTTTCTTCCGGAATGACGACGTCTGTTTCGATGTTTTCTGGTGACGACATGATGAACCTATGTAATTGCCTGGCGCCGTAATTTGGCGCAACCGCTTATCTTACAACGGGGCTCCGTTTATTTCAGGCTGGCCCGCGGTTCTTCAAGTCCGGAGTAGCGTTTTAATTGTAAACGCCGGCGCGGCCCGAAGGCCGCGCCGGCGTGCCGCTCTGCCGCCAACGATCAGCGGTCGCGGTTCTTGCCCGGCAGCATGCGCACCAGCAAGGCGCCCAGCGAAGCCAACGTTGCCAGACCGACCACGCCGATCCAGCCCCATTGCGCCAGCAGCAAGCTGCCCAGCGCCGCACCGGCGGCCATGCCGATAAACATGCCGACGAACAACACCGCGTTGAGACGGCTGCGGGCGCCCGGTTCGATGCTGTAGACGATGGTCTGATGTGCTACCAGTGTGGCCTGCACGCCAAGGTCGAAGCCGACTGCCGCCAATGCCAGCAACCACAACTGACCGCTGGTCGAGAAGGCCGGTCCGAACGCCATCGCCACGAAGGACAGGATCGCCAGGCCGATACCCAGGCGGGTCACCAGCTCAGGCCCTTTCTTATCCGAGATGCGACCGGCCAGCGGTGCGGCCAGCGCACCGGCTGCGCCTGCCAGGCCGAAGGCGCCGGCGGCGGCGCTGCCCAGGTGGAACGGCGCGGCATGCAGCATCACTGCCAGCGTCGACCAGAAGGCGCTGAATCCGACCGACAGCAAACCCTGGGCCAGGGCGGCGCGACGCAGCGCCGGATGCTTTTGCACCAGCTTGCCGAGCGAACCCAGCAAAGCGCCGTAGGACAAGTGCGTGGTGGCCTTGAAACGCGGCAGGCCGCGCCATGCGGCGACGCCGATCAGGGCGATGCTGACCGAAGCTGCCACGAACATGCTGCGCCAACCGAAATGCTCAGCCACGAAGCCGCTCAGCACGCGCGACAGCAGGATGCCGAGCAGCAAGCCGGTCATGACGGTGCCGACCACCTTGCCGCGATGTTGTTCGGACGCCAGCGTGGCGGCGGCCGGGACGATATCTTGCGCCAGGGTTGCCGACAAGCCGATCGCCAGGCTGGCGACCAGCAGCACCGCGATACCCGAGGATGCGCCGGCCAGCAGCAAGGCGCCGGTCAGCACTGCGGCCTTGATCAGGATGATGCGACGGCGATCGTAGCGGTCGCCCAGCGGCGCCAGCAGCAGGATGCCGAGCGCATAACCGAGCTGGGTCAGCATCGGCACCATGCCGATGGCGCGGTCGGAGGCGCCGATGTCGGCGCCGAGGATGCCCAGCATGGGCTGCGCGTAGTACAGCGACGCCACCGCCAGGCCGGCGCCGGCCGACAGCAGCAGCATCAGCGAAGCCGGCAGCTGGTTGACGGGCGCGGAGGCCGCAGCAGTCGCGCCGTGACTTGTATGCGTATTCTGAATGGAAGACATGATGGCTACCCCTTTGTTAGTTTGACGGAGTGGAGTGTGCGCGCCATTGCTGCGCTGCGGTAGTGGCATCACATGCAGAATTGTTATACGCTCTACGTATGAGCAAAGCGACCCTTTCGGCTCCGGCCGCCCTTCCGCCGTCTTCCAGCGCAGCCGACCGCATCGAGCTGATTCAGACCTTCGTGCGCATCGTCCAGGCCGGCAGCCTGTCGGCCGCTGCGAGCCAGCTCGGCACCACGCAGCCGACCATCAGCCGCCGCCTGCAATTGCTTGAGCGCTCGCTGGGGGTGCGTCTGCTGCAACGCTCGACCCACGCCATGAAGCTGACCGAAGACGGCGAGCGTTGCTATGAACGCGCGCTTGACCTGCTGGCCGGCTGGGAATCCTTCCAGTTCGAGGTGCGCGGCGCCGGTGTCGAAGCCGAGGGTTCGCTGCGCGTAGTGGTGCCCAACGCCTTCGGGCAACGGCAATTGATCGCGCCGCTGGCCGAATTCATGCGGCGTCATCCGGCGATCACGGTGGAATGGCTGTTGTACGACCGCGTCGCCGATTTCATCGCGCACGGCATCGACTGCGCCATCCAGGTCGGCGAAGTCAGCGATCCTTCGGTGGTGGCGATCCGGCTGGCCGAAGTGCCGCGCATGATGGCGATCGCACCGGCGCTGCTGGCGCAATATCCGGCGCCGGCCCATCCGCGCGACCTAGCGGCGATGCCGTGGCTGGCGATCCCGCAGTTCTACCGGCGCGACGTCACGCTGAAAAATACCGTCACCGGTGAAGTCGCCGAGGTGGCTTTCCAGCCGCGCCTCAGTTCCGACAGTCTGTACGCACTGACCAACGCGGCGGTGGAAGGGGTGGGCCTGCTGCTCGGCTCGGCCTGGCTGCTGGCGGAGCACATGGAGCACGGCCGGCTGGTGCCCCTCTTGCCCGAGTGGGAAGCGGCGCCGCTGCCGGTCTCGATCATCTATCCGTATGCGCGCTTTTATCCGGCGCGGCTGCGCTACTTCATCGACACCATGCGCGAGGCGATGCCGGCAGCGGTGGGCAGCGCCGCGCGTTGGCCGGCGCGCTGATTATCTTGCCGCCGGAGCTATGCCGGGAATGCCGACGCGGATCAATTCCGAAAAACGTGCATCGTTGCCCGCCGCCAGCGCGCGTTCGGTGATGCGGCCGCGCGCACGCAGCGTGGCGTAGTCGAATCCCGGCGTCAGGCCGCCGACGTCGTGGGCGTATTCCGCCAGGTAGCCTGACGCCAACAGGCGATAGTCGAACGGCAATTGCGGATTGATGGCGCGCGCCAGGTCGAACACGATGGTCGTGCAATTACTGGTCAGGGTGTTGTAGAAGGCCGGTTCGCGTTCCAGCCTGGCCGCTTCGCCGGCATAGCCGACAAACAGCTTGCGCAAGGTGGCGGGCTCTACCTGCAGGCGGTAGAAATACACGTCCTCGCCGCGCACATTGCTGCGCACGCGCACGATGTCGCGCTCGTCGCTGGCCACCAGCACGGTCTCGAACTTGCGGAAAAATCCGCCAAGCGCCGAAAAACTTTCCCCCTTTTCCTTGCGGATCTCCACCGAAAACGTCAGGTAGCGGCCGTCGTCGAAACCGAACGACACCAGCGTGTGCGCAATCGCCGGCCCCATCCAGTACGACAGCACCAGGTCGGCAGTGACCAGGCGGTTGAGATCATAGTCGCGGGTTTCCCAGCGCACGGTGTAGTCGGTCTCGCTGCGCCAGTCGAAGTTGCGCACGTTGCTCAGGCGCGCGTGATTGCCGTCGATGTCGATATGCAAAAGGCGCGCAACGTCGTCGGCCCAGACGCGCTCATGCGACGGCTTGAGCGTGCTCCACCAGCCCAGCATGCCGGCGAACAGCACGGCAAATCCGAGCAGCGGCCGCCAGCGTCGCCGCCACAGGCCGTTCAATGCCGTCAGGACCGCCAACGCCAGCACGACCACCGCGACCGTCCGGATCTGCGCCGGCGCCTGCAACTGATACCACAAGGCGAAGCCGGCCCACACACCGGCCAGGGTAGTCAGCACGCTGAGCAAGAGGCACAGCGCGATGACGAAAACTTGACGGAAGCGACGATCCTCGTTCATGCGATTCACTGCCGTCGCATCACCATCTGCACCGATCCCTGGCCATGGCATTCGAAGGCCAGAGAAACGTCGGTCAGCAGCTTGGCGGTGCAGGTGGTCTGCTGGTCGAGCCAGCTCAGCGTGCTGCCGCTGACGGTGCCGCTGGCGCTGATCGGCACGGTCGGGAAGTTGCCTTCCATGGTGCCGGTGATGGCGGCCTTGCCCGCTGCGGTGGTGGCAAAGCTGAGCGTCCAGCGCTGCGCCGAGCCGAAGGAATTGTTGCCGGCGCCGGCCCACTGGCCGTCAAACTGCGTCGGCTTCAGCTCGGGGTTCTCGGGTTTCTTTTCGACCGGCGCCGGCGTCATCGCGACTTGCTTGCAGACCTGGCAAGTAATCTCGGTGATGTTGGCGCGGCTGATCTGCTTCTGGCCCCAGATGGTATCGGCGCCGGTATTGCCGTTGACCAGCACGTTGAAATACGGCGTGCCGTCAACGTAATAGTTGACCTTCGAACACGCCGGCGCGGACGACGTGAAGCGCAACTCCGACGCATACGAACCGAGGGTGGTCGCCTCCACCGGCTTGACCGCGATCGAGGCAGAGCAGGCGCCAACGCTCTGCTGGCAATCGCAGCTTGGCTCGGCGGCGCGCGCGACGTGCGGCGCATGGGCGGCGGCAACGAACAAGAGCGGCAGCAAGACTGCCCGATAAGCACTATGAGATCGCTTGATCCGATAAAACAATTCCATCATCGTTGACTCCCCCTTTTTGGATGTCCGCCCTCCGAGGCTGACACGTTGACTTGCAACACTGCCAACTCATGGTACACCGCCATGTCGCGGATATCGTACGCCGCATGGGCAACTGCGACCGATGGCGCGATTTTGCACAGCATCCTCAAGCTGAACACATGCTGAGAAAAACCTGACTCCCGCATGACCGGATTGTCATATGTTCGTCATGCTTCTGTCCGACAGCGCGGCGCAAAATGTGTTCCACGATGACCGCAGCCCCCCTTCACATTACCCCCTCTAGCCCTGCAGTCTGCATGGCTGACTGCGGTCGTCGTCTGACTTTTTGGAGAACACACCATGCGTAAATTATCCCTCGTCTTCGCCGCCCTGGCCCTCACTGCCGCTGCCGGCGCCTACGCCGAAGCCCCTTATCCGGTCGACCAGCCATTCGTTTCCAGCGTCAGCCGCGCCGAAGTCAAACAGGAACTGATCCAGGCCGAGCAGCAAGGCCAGATCGCGGACGGCGACAACTATCCCGCCGCCACGCAAGCGTCGTCGCACCTGAGCCGCCAGGACGTGCGCCAGGAGTTGCAGCACGCGCAGAACATGCACGACGACGCCACGTACGCCGGCGCCTGATGCCGGTCATTAATCCGTAGTGGAAATCACCGGCTGCGCTGCGCACGCTGCGACACCGGCAAAGGCAACACAAGCGGCTGCGGCGCGTGACGGATGCACCTCCGCGCGCGCTGGCCGCAGCGTCCCAAAACACCCTCGCTCCAATCCGGCTTCCACCCACCTATACTTTGGTTTAGGCCATCTATCGCGGGCGAATTGCTTGCCTTATACTGGCCCGCAATCACGACCGCCTGCAGGCTCCGAATGCATTTTCCCGGCAGCAGCGACGCATCCGCAAGCGCGCGGACAACAATAAATCCAAGAGAGTTTCCCTCATGTCGGAACCGGAACGTATGTCGCTGCTGCAGCTGATGGCCGGTGTGCTCGCACTGGCGATCTTCCTGGTCGACGCGCTGACGCCGCTCGACATCGCCATCGCCGTGCTGTACGTCGCCGTCATGCTGATCGCCGTGACCGCCTGGCCGCGTCGCGGCACGCTGGTGGTGATGGCCGGCTGCATGCTGCTGACGGTGGCGGCCTATGTGATTTCCTACGGTTTCGCCATTGTCGGCGGGTCCTTCGCGCGCATGCTGGTGAGCATCGTCGCCATCGCCGTCACCACTTTCCTCGCACTCAAGGGCCAGGCCGCCACCAGCCGCCTGCTGCTGCGCGAAGAAGCGCTCAGCCGCGCGCAGGGACAACTGACCCACGTCACGCGCGTGACCATGCTGGGCGAACTGGCGGCCTCGATCGCACATGAAGTCAATCAACCGCTGGCCGCCATCAACGCCAACGGCGAAGCCTGCCTGCGCTGGATCGACCGGCCCCGGCCGGAACTCCAGGAAGTGCGCGCCTCGGTGGTCGGCATGCTGGAAGACGCCACCCGCGCCAGCGAAGTAATCCGCCGCGTGCGGCTGCTGTCGCGCAAGAGCGAACCGAGCTATGCACCGCTGGCGATCAACGCCATCGTCGAGGAAAGCGCGGCGCTGGTGCAGCGCGAACTGGCGCGCCACGACGTGCGCCTGACGCAGCGCCTGACCCATGGCCTGCCGCTGGTGCACGCTGACCGCGTGCAGCTGCAACAGGTCATCATCAATCTCATGATGAACGGCATGCAGGCCATGGAAGACATTCCAGCGCCGCAGCGCGCACTGGTGCTGGAAACCTCGCTGGCGGGCGACGACCGCGTCGCCGTGACGGTGCTCGACTGCGGCCATGGCATCGCGCCGGCGCACCGCGACAAGCTGTTCGATCCGTTCTTCTCGACCAAGGCCGAAGGCATGGGCATGGGCCTGCCGATCTGCCGCTCCATCATCGAATCGCACGACGGCCGCATCCGGGTGATCGACGGCGTCGACCACGGCGCGGCGCTGCAATTTTCGCTGCCATCCATCTGATTACATTTTTTTCTTGATCGCCATGACCGCCCTGACTACCTCCGATACGCTTGCCGACAGCGCCATGGTGTTCGTGGTCGACGACGACGCCTCGATCTGCAAGGCGGTCAGCAACCTGCTGCGCTCGTCCGGCCTGCAGGCTGAAACCTTTTCTTCTGCGGCCGATTTCCTGCAACGCAAGCCTCATCCCGGGCCGGCCTGCCTGGTGCTCGACGTCCGCCTGCAAGGCGTCAACGGCCTCGATTTCCAGATGGAACTGCAACGCAGCGGCAACGCCCTGCCGATCATCTTCATGACCGGTCACGGCGACATTCCGATGAGCGTGAAGGCGATGAAGGCCGGCGCCGTCGACTTCCTGTCCAAGCCTTTCCGCGAGCAGGACCTGCTCGATGCCGTCAACCATGCCATCGAACGCCACCGCGTCAGCCTGGCCCAAGACGAGAGTAGCGCCGGGCTGCGCGCCCGCTTCGCCACGCTGACCGCACGCGAACGTGAAATCATGGGCCTGGCCGCGTCCGGCCTGATGAACAAGCAGATCGCCGGCCAGCTCGGCACCAGCGAAATCACGGTCAAGATCCATCGCGGCAATGCGATGAAGAAAATGCAGGCGAAGAGCTTCGCCGATCTGGTGAAGATGGCGCAGGCGCTGGGGCTGTCGGCCTGACCTGGCCTGATCGCCGCAAAACCATGGTGGAAGCGGCTTTTCGGACCTCATACCATCGTATGATTCCGCCGTTCCGGCAAACCCTCTATTCTGGCTGCAAGCGATGGACTTCTTCAGCTCCGTCCATGCAACCGGATGCATCAATTGACGACACCAAACCTACGTACTATCGGCATAGTGGATGACGATCCCTTCGTGCGCACCGCCGTTTCGCGCCTGGTGCGCTCGCTCGGCATGCGAGCGCAGGCGTTCGCCTCGGCGGAGGAATTCCTGCAGCAGCGCGGCTTCGACATCGTCGACTGCGTCATCACCGACGTCCAGATGGGCGGCATGAGCGGCCTCGACATGCAGGACCAGCTGCTGGCCGGCGGCTGCCGGCTGCCGCTGATTTTCATCACTGCCTTCCCCGAGGAAAGCATCCGCCGGCGCGCCATGGCGGCCGGCGCCAGCGGATTTTTCAGCAAACCCTTCAACGCCGGCGAACTGGTCAGTTGCATAGAACGTGCATTGGCTACAGGTGCCATGACGCCGGATCGGCAACATGACGAGGATCCATCATGACTTTCGACGTCCAGGCGCGCAGTTTCCCATCCACTCCTCTGGCGCCGCGACGCCTGCCCGGTCGCCGCTTGCAGGCGGCCGCCGCAGGACTGCCATGGCAATTCCTGCGACGCCATTCACGCTGGTCGATTTACGCGCTGCTGCTGCTGGTGATCGGCGCCAGCATCGCCTTGTCGGTGGTGATGGAGCGCACCGTCGGCGACATCCGCCAGCGTACCGAGCAGATCGCCGCAGACCACGCGCCGGACGGCGCCAGCCTGGCAGACAACAGCGCCAGCGCACAGATGATGGGCACCGCCAACGACGTCATGCGCATCACGCGCCTGGTGCATCTGTTCGACCTGCTCGCGGTGCTGACTGCCGGCTTCATGATCTATCACATCCGCGCGCGCCTGCGCACCGAGTCGCAGCTGGCGCACCAGGCCGATCACGATCCGCTCACCGGCCTCGCCCACCGGCGCTCGTTCGAACGCCGCCTGCGCCAGTTGCCGGCGCATGCGCACACCGTGGTGCTGGGCACCATCGACCGTTTCGAGCGCGTGGTCGGCGGCTTCGGCCATGCCTTCGGCGACCGCATGATGCAGGACGTGGCCGAGCGCATCCGCGTGTGCGCCGAGAGCTTCGGCGCCGAAGTCTATCGCCTCGACGGCGCCAACATCGCGATCCTGTTCCGCACGTCGCAAAGCCATCCCTCGTTCGAGGAAGCGCTGCATGCCTTGCAGGTGCAGATGCGCACGCCCTTCATCAGCGAACGCCATGAAGTGGTATCGAGCCTGAGCCTGGGCTACGCCGAATATCCGCGCCACGGCGCCGAAGCCGCGCGCCTGCTGAAGAACGCCGATGCCGCGCTGCAGGCGGCGCGCCAGTCCGGCGGCGATGCGCGGGTGGGATATTCGGAGGACCTCAACGCCCAGGCCGACCTGCGCCTTGACCTGGAGGCGCAGCTGCGCCACGCGGTCGAGCGTGGCGAACTGGAACTGCATTACCAACCGCAGCAATCGCTGAGCAGCGACCGCCTGGTCGGCTTCGAGGCGCTGGTGCGCTGGCGCCGCAATGGCGAGCTGGTCGCGCCGGACAAATTCATCCCGCTGGCCGAAGAGACCGGCCTGATCATCGGCATCGGCGAATGGATCCTGTATGAAGCCTGCCTGCAAGCGCAGCTGTGGAAGCGCATCACCGGCAACGACCTGACCATGGCGGTGAACATCTCGCCGCGCCAGTTCAATCATCCCGGCTTCTTCGACATGGTGCGGCGCGCGTTGGCCGATACCGGCATCGCACCGCACAACCTGGAACTGGAAATCACCGAGGGCGTCATGATGGACAACGTGCAGCGCTCCATCGAGCTGCTGTGCCAGCTGCGCCGGCTCGGCCTGAAGCTGTCGATCGACGATTTCGGCACCGGCTATTCCAGCCTGGCTTACCTGAAGCGCTTCCCGATCACCAAGCTCAAGATCGACCAGTCCTTCATCCGCGAACTGCGCCCACAGTCGGAAGACGCCGCTATCGTGCAGGCCGTGATCGGCCTCGGCCACAACCTTGGCGTCGAAGTGATCGCCGAAGGCGTGGAAACGCCGGAGCAACGCGAATGGCTGCGCCAGTGGTCATGCGATGAAGTGCAGGGTTACCTGTACGGCCGTCCGCGTCCGGCCAATGCGACGCCGCAGGAGTTGTTCGCCCTCGCCGCCTGATCCGGAGACGGCGCCGGGGAAATGAAAAAGCGGATCTGCCGTACTGCGCAGATCCGCTTTTTTTCGCCTTGCGTCAGCCCGGCTTCGGGCTGGTTTCAGGCTTGGTTCGAACTTGTTTCGAACCTGCTTACTTCACCGAAGCCAATGCCGCGTTGAGCGTGGCGCTCGGACGCATGACTTCGCTGACCTTCTTCGGATCGGCCAGGAAATAGCCGCCGATGTCGACCGGCTTGCCTTGCACCGCCTTGAGTTCAGCCGTGATCTTGGCTTCGTTCTCGGTCAGTGCCTTGGCCAGCGGCGCAAACTTCGCTGCCAGTTCGGCGTCTTCCTTTTGTGCCGCCAGTTCCTGCGCCCAGTACATGGCCAGGTAGAAATGGCTGCCGCGGTTGTCCAGTTCGCCGGTCTTCGGCGATGGCGACTTGTTGTTGTCCAGCAGCTTGCCGGTTGCGTCGTCGAGCGCCTTGCCCAGCACTTGCGCCTTCTTGTTGCCAGTCTTGATGCCCATGTCTTCCAGCGACACCGCCAGGGCCAGGAACTCGCCCAGCGAATCCCAGCGCAGATGGTTTTCTTCGACCAGCTGCTTGACGTGCTTCGGCGCCGAACCGCCGGCACCGGTTTCGTACATGCCGCCGCCGGCCATCAATGGCACGATCGACAGCATCTTGGCGCTGGTGCCCAGTTCCATGATCGGGAACAGGTCGGTCAGGTAGTCGCGCAGGATGTTGCCGGTCACCGAAATGG
>Ga0105240_10001592_pt1 | contig 38571 bp, 38 predicted proteins | sample KBSC54metaG_FD_80426 | JGI IMG/M metagenome (GOLD analysis project Ga0105240, IMG submission 80426) | Corn rhizosphere microbial communities from Kellogg Biological Station, Michigan, USA - KBS C5-4 metaG | ecosystem: Host-associated > Plants > Roots > Rhizosphere > Soil | place: Michigan, USA... | reverse complement strand
GCGCCAAACGCCTTGCACGCACCGACAACCGCATCTGCGTCCGCGCGCTAATCGGAGAGTCCGAGCGCGGCGAACAGCTCGCGCAGCTGCGGGCTCATGGGCACCTTCATGAGCTCGCCATCGGGCAGGCGTCGCTCGAACCAGCGCACGTAGACGTCCGCCAGCTCACGCGATTCCGCGAGCCGACGGAAGGTCGCTTCGACGACTTCGGCGAGCTGGGGATCGTCGCGCCGGTACATGACCGCGTAGGGGTCGTAGGAGAGGAAGTCGCCCGCCACGAGGTAACTGCGCTCGAGATGCTTGCGGGCGATGAGACCGTACAGAAGGATGTCGTCGGTCGCGAATGCATCGACCTTCCCGGCGGCGAGAAGCCCGAACGACTCGTCGTGATCGCGCGCGACCACGAGCTTGAGGTCGAGCTTGAGCCGCGCGGACAGCTTTCTCAGCTCCGCCTCGTTGGTCGTGCCGGCCGTGACGCCGACCGGCCGGCTGCGCAGGTCGTTGATCGACCGTATGCCCGAATCGCGCCGCACGAGCAGCTTGGTGCCGGCCACGAACGTCACCGGCGAGAACGCCACGACCTTGCGCCGCTCGGTGTTCGCGGTGGTCGATCCGCATTCGAGGTCGATCCGACCCGACGTCAGCATGGACATCCGCGTCTCGGGCGTGACCGCGACGTAGCGGATCGCAAGCGGCCGATCCACCGCGGTGGCCATGTCCTCCACGATGTCGCGGCACAGCTCGAGCGAATACCCGATCGGCACGCCGTCCTTCGCGAGATAGGAGAACGGAAACGCGTTGTCGCGGTATCCGAGCATCACCACGCCGCTATCGCGCGCCTTGCGCAACGTGCCGGCCAGCGCGCGCGCGCTGGTGCCCTCTTCCTCGTCCTGCGCGAAAGCGCTCGCGGCCATTGCCGCGATGACGAGTGCGACGACCGGCGCCAGTCGCGTGCGCATCGGCGCGCTCGTCAATCCGCCGCGGCCGGAACGAGCTCGCCGAGGTCGCGGCGCCCGTCCGGCGGAGCGAGCTCGCCCTCCCATTTCGCCACCACCGAGGTCGCGATCGAGTTGCCGATGACGTTGGTCGCGGAGCGGCCCATGTCGAGGAACTGGTCGACGCCCATGATCAGCAGCAGGCCGGCCTCGGGAATGTTGAACGTCGTGAGCGTCGCGGCGATGACGACCAGCGACGCGCGCGGCACCCCGGCCATGCCCTTCGACGTGATCATCAGGAGCAGCAGCATGGTGATCTGCTGGCCCAGGGTGAGATCGATGTTGTACGCCTGCGCGATGAACAGCGTGGCGAACGTGCAGTACATCATCGAGCCGTCGAGATTGAACGAGTAGCCCATCGGCAGCACGAAGCTCGCGATCTTGTTCGGCACGCCGAAGCGCTCGAGCTGCTGCAGCGTCTTGGGATACGCGGCTTCCGAGCTGGCGGTGAAGAATGCGAGCAGCAGCGGTTCCCGGATCATCGACGCGAGCTTGCGCATCGGCGGCCCGAGGAAAACGAATCCCGCCCCGAACAGCGCCAGCCACAGGATGAGCAGCGAGAAGTAGAAGCCCCCGAGGAACTTGCCGTACGTCCACAAAATGCCGATGCCCTGCGTGGTGATGGTCGCCGCGATGGCGGCGAACACGGCGAGCGGCGCCAGCGCCATCACGTAGCCGGTGACCTTCAGCATGATGTGGGCGATGTCGTCGATCACCTGCACCGCGGCCTTCGCGCGCTCTCCGATGGCCGACGCGGCGATGCCGAAGAACAGCGCGAAGACGACGATCTGCAGGATCTCGTTGGTCGCCATCGACTCGACCACCGAGCGCGGCACGAGGTGGATGATGAATTCCTTCAGCGTGAGCGAGCTGACCTTGAGGCTCGTCGACGCGCTCGCGTCGGGAATCGGCAGGCCGATGTTGTCGCCCGGTCGCAGGATGTTCACCATGATCATGCCGAGCACGAGCGACGCGAGCGATGCGGTGACGAACCACAGCATCGTCTTCGCGCCGATGCGGCCGACCGACTTGCCGTCGCCCATGTGCGCGACGCCGACCACGAGGGTCGTGAAGACCAGCGGCGCGATGATCATCTTGATCAGGCGCAGGAAGACGTCGGCGACGAGCGAGATGTACCCGGCTACCGTCTTGGCCGTCTGAGGATCGGGAAACGCCGCGTGACATGCGTAGCCGACGGCGATGCCGGCGACCATCGCGAACAGGATCAGCCTCGTGAAACCGCGCTTCATGGATCATCTCCCGGGGCAACGGTCGGGCCGCCCGGAGGAGTGATCGCGCAGCCCGGGCGCTGCGTCGGCGCTATCATGAGCCGGTTGCCGCCGATGTCAACTACGGCAACGTCCTGTTCGCGATCGCGCTCGCGCCAGGCGCTGCGCGTCAGTCCGCGAGCAACCGGAACCTGCCGTCCTTCACGGTGACGAGCACGCGCGCGCGCTCGTCCATGCCGTTGTGATTCTCGGGCGACATGTTGAAGACGCCCTGGCATCCGACGACCTCGTGCTCGTGCTCGAGCGCGTCGCGCAGCGCCGACCGGAACGCCTCGGTCCCGGGCTTGGCCGAGCGCAGCGCAACCGGAATCGCGCGCTCGAGCAGCAGGCCCGCGTCCCACGTGTTCGCGCCGAACGTCGCCGGCTTGCTCCCGAAGCGCTTCTCGTATTTCGCGATGTAGTCGAGCGCGACTTTCTTGGTGGGGTTGCTGTCGGGAATCTCGTCGATGACGAGCATCGGTCCCGCGGCGAGGATGGTGCCCTCGACCTTGTCCTTGCCGAGCTTGATGAAGTCCTCGGTGGCGACCGCGTGCGTCTGGTAGATCGGCCCCTTGTAGCCCTGATCGCGCAGCGTGGCCTGCGGCAGCACCGCGGGGCCGCCGACGGCCGCGATCAGCATCGCATCGGGCTTCGCGGCGATGAGCTTCAGCGTCTGCCCGGTCACGCTCGCGTCGGTGCGCCCGTAACGCTCGCTCGCCACGACCTTCACGCCGGCCCTGTCGCCGAGCGCGGAAAAGACTTTCAGCCAGTTGTCGCCGTACGGGTCGGAAAAGCCGATGAAGCCGACGGTCTTCACGCCGTGCCTGACCATGTGCGCAAGCAGCGCGCTCGCGATGAGGTCGTCGTTCTGCGTGGTCTTGTAGACCCAGCGCTTCTTCGCATCGAGCGGCTCGACCACGGCGGATGTGCCCACGGTCGCCATCATCGGCACCTTGCCCTCGGCGATCACGTCGAGGATGGCGAACGCGATCGGCGTGGTCGACGGCCCGATCAGCGCGTCGATGTTGTTCTCCTGGATCAGCTTCTTCACGTTCTGGACGCCGCGCGTCGTGTCGCCGGCGTCCTCGAGCGAGATGTATTCGACGCTCGCGCCGCCGATCGCGCGCGGCAGGATGTCGCCCGTGTTCCGCTGCGGAATGCCGATGGCCGAGGTGGGGCCGGTGGCCGACACCATGAGCCCGATGCGGATCTGGCCGTGGGCCGGAGCGACGAAGGCGGCGCACAGGGCGAAGACGGCGATGAAGCGCTGCAACACGGGAACTCTCCCCGAAGTAGGGGAACGAATGCTACGGGGTGATGCAGCGCGCGACAAGCGCCCGGGGTTGCGGGTCCCTTGCCGCGGTCGTAGAGTGAGGCGGCGGCCTCGCGTGACGGCGCTCCTTGGCGCCGCCGTGAGCCGCGACGGCCCGGCGGGCATGGGCGGCGAAACGCCGTGGCTTCGAGGTGCAGCACAGCTGTCCGACGCAGGAGCCGACGATGCGACGCAGAATCCTGTATCTCGTTCCGGACCTCGCCAGCGCGCGACGCATGATGGACGATCTCCTCCTCGCGCGCGTCGAGGAGCGGCACATCCACTTCCTCGCCAAGCGCGGCACGCCGATGGATGGCCTGCACGAAGCGGGCATGGCGCAGAAGAGCGATCTCGTGCACGGCGCGCAGATGGGCTTGATGCTCGGCGCGCTGCTCGGCTGCGCCCTGGGCGGCGTCGTCGTCTACACGCTCGGCGGCGCGGACAGCATGCGCATCGTCACCGTGCTGGCCGCAACGATCCTCGGCGCGCTCTTCGGCGCATGGGTCTCGAGCATGGTCGGCTCGGCGGTTCCCAACTCGCGCCTGAAGCAGTTCCACCAGGCGATCGAGGACGGCAAGATCCTCGTGATGGTCGACGTGCCCGAGACACGCGTGGACGAGATTCGCGACCGGCTCCACGCGATCCATCCCGAGGCGGAGGACCGCGGCCTCGATCCGCACGTCCCGGCGTTTCCCTGAGCGAGGGTCGGCAGTGCTCGCGCGGCGTCACGCTGCCCGCGACAGCGCGTGCGGCTAGCGCCGCCGCACGTCGTCGGCGATCCAGATCACGAAGCCGGCCGCAATGCCGGCCCAGGCGATCCCCATCATCGTTGACTGGGTGTAGTAGAACCAGATCGCGGCGTTGATGGCGGACAGCAGGACTACCATCAGCTTCAGCGCACGCTCGCCCATGCCGCGATTCTAATATGCGCCGTGCTCCTCGCGCGTGCGCGCGGGCCCGCGCGCGTGCGATCGCGGCGTGGGCGTTGCCGCAATGTCACAAACCCGCGTGAACCCGGGCGTCTTCGTCAGGTTGCCGGACGCGCGATCGCGGCGGGCTCGCGCTCGATGAACGCGACCACGAGGCCGAGCACGATCACCAGGATCGAATCGAAGACGATCTGCTTCACCACGGTGGCAGCCGGCATCGGCTGCACGACGTAATAGATGAGATAGGTCGGCACGACCGTGAGCAGCGCGATCGCGATGCCGAAGCGAAGGCCCTGCCCCGCCCACGGCGCGCTCTCGACGCCACGCGCGTAGATCCACGCGAATGCGCCCGACATGATCACGTGCGCCAGGATCATCCATGCGAAATGCTGCTGCGAGTCGGCCTCGGTGCGAAACAGGTTGGGAAGCGCGCCGTAATCGTCGTGCAGCAGCATGCCGTGCACGACGAAGCTGCCGCCCATCCAGACCAGGAACACGACGATCCACGCGATCAGGAACCGCTTGCTCATGTCGCCCCCCCCCGTGTGAGTGCACGCCGGCTGGCGAGAATCGCTGCCGTGGGCCGCAATGTGCACCGAGCCGAGCGAACGCTCAAGAGGGAGGATCGCCGCGACGCTCGAGCGCCGCGCGATCCCATTTGCCGAGATCGGCCGCGGCGGCGTACGTGCGCTCGACGAAGGCGAGCAGCGTGCGCTCGGGTTCGGCCGACTCGCGGACGGCGTCATAGGGCAGCACGAATTCGCGCAGCTCGTTGCTGTAGAAGGCACGCTGCGGCGCAACCGTGGCCGAGGAGAACCCTGGGGGCTCGGGGTAGGCGTACGCGTAGAAGAACGGGAAACGATGCGGCCCCCCGCCCGGCCAGAAGCCGCAGCTCGAGACCTCGTGCGAATAGGCCTCGCGGACGATCCGGTCTGGCAGGTGGGGAACTCCGCCCGGATGGGGCGGCGCGGTGCGTCCCGAGAAACGGGTCACCGCGAGGTCGAAGCTGCCCCAGAAGAAATGCACCGGGCTGCATTTGCCCGTGAAGCGCGCACGGAACGCCTGGAGCACGGAATGGGTGGCGAGCAGCACGCGCCACCAGCGGTTGGCGTATTCCGGATCGTACGCGGCGTGCGCCTCGTCTTCGGCGAAGGGCGTGGCGTCGTCGAGCTCGTTCGGACGGGCATGAATCCGCACGCCCACGCCGAGGTCGCCCAGCATGTCCATGACGGCGGCGTAGAAGGACGCGACCGACTGCGGCTGCAAGGGCAGCACACGCTGCGACCCGGATGCGGTGCGCACGATCAGGCGATGATCGACGAAATCGAAGTCGATGGAAAACGGCGTGGCCGGATGCGGAATCGGCGACGTCGTGAGCCCGCGCGCGGTCGCGTACAGCGTCACGTGCCACGAGTGATTGATCCAGGGCGTGCGCGCGAGGCGCACCTTGCCCACGATCTGCGTCCAGCGATGCAGCGTGGCGAAGGTCGTCTCCCACGCGTCGAGCGGCAGCATCGGCCACGTGGAATAGGTCGCGCGTGCGGCGCCCATCAGTGCGGGGGCGTCTCTTGCGCGGCGACCAGCGCCGCCTCGGGCGCGTCTTCCGCATGCTCCGCTGCCCGCGCACGCCCGGCGGAATCGGCGCGATCGCGCGCGAGCCGGCGTTGCCACACGCCGAGCGGCGTCGCGTCGAATGCGTCGCGCTTCTGCAGTGACATCTCGACATGATCGGCGATGACGCGCCGCTCGCGCAACACCCACGGCAGGCCGCGGAGGACCGATGCGCCCATCCACAGGAGCGCGCCGTCGCGGCGTGCCTCCGCGAGGCGCAGCGACGTCTGGCGCCACGCGCTGCGCCAGGGGCGACGCAGCCAGGCCGACCAGATCGCATTGCGCGGCAGCAACCGGCGGCGCGCCGCGACGTTGCGTACGCGCGAAGGATGATGATGCACGATGACGTCGGGCATGTACGCCATGTGCCAGCCCGCAGCGAGCAGGTCGATGGCGAGGAGCTCTTCCTCCCCGCCAAGGAAGTAGCGCGGATGGTAGCCGCCGGCCGCGACGAACGCGCTGCGGCGGATCACGCAGGCGCCGGCGAGGAGACCGACAACCTCCGTGCCGCGCACGCCGAGCGTATTGCGAAACGGACTCGCCGCCATGCGAAGGCTGGTCGCATCCTCGCGCTCGTCCTCGTCGATCAGCACGCGAGCCGTCACGACCGCAAGACGGGCATGGCCGTCCAGCTCCTCGACCGCGCGAGCGAGCGCGCCGGGCGCCCACCACGTGTCGTCATCGCAGAATGCGACGTACGGCGTGCGGGATGCATCGACGGCGGCGTTGCGGCCGGCCGCGCCGGCATTGCGAGGAAGGCGAACGAGCGCGACGTGGCCGTAGGCATGGGCGATGGCTTCCGCCGTTCCGTCGGTGGATGCGTTGTCCGCCACGACGATCGGCACGCCCGGCGCATGCTGCACGAGGCGTTGCAGCGTACGCAGGACTTCGTCCTTGCGGTTGTGCGTCAGCACGACGAGGCTCACCGCGCTGGCCAGGTCACGTTGCTCGTTCTCGTCGCCCCGCGCATCGCCTGCTCGCGTCGCGCGAACGCTCGATTGGGGTGGGGTCGCGTCGCTCATGCGCGGCCGCTCTGCACGCGCCAATAGCGTTCCGGCTCGAACGCGTCGGCGTGCCCGCGTCGCGTCGCGAGCGCGCGGATCTGCGAGCGGTAGCACGCGACGGCGACGCGCTTGCGGTGCGCCGCGGCGCGATCCACCGAGACCGCCATCGGCGTGACCGCGTAACCGAGACTGGCGATGTGCGCGAGGCGCCGCTCCAACAGATCCGGGATGCGGCGATAGAGCGCATCCTCGTACGCGATGAAGGGCAGCGCGGCGAAGCGCGTTGCGACGGCGAGCGTAGCGTCGCTCGCACGCGCATGGTCGGAATGGAAAAGGCCGAGCGGGAAGTACACGGCGGCGAACGCGCCGCTCGCGAGGAGCGACGACAGGGCGTTCTCGATGGCATCGCCTTCGGCCGGCACGCCGTACTGGTCGTCGCAGAAGTCGAGCCACAGCGCACGCGCACCGAGCGCGGCCATCGCCTCGCGGTCCTCCTCGCGTCGCGCACCGATCACGTCGTCGCCCTCCGCGAATCCCGCGTCCGCGTCCCACGCGGCGAGGCGCGTGCCCGCCGGCGGCCTTCCGGCGAACACCGTCACCACAGTGGAGCGCGGTGACGAAGTGATGAGCTCGCCGCAGGCGAAGACGGCGTCATCGAGATGGGGGGATACGAAGAGCGGAGCGTCGGACGACGCAGCGTTGAAGACGGGCATTCGAGAGGGCACCGGGACCGGCGTCAACGCTATGAGCGCCGGGCGCCGCGCAGGGTTCCCGGCGCGCTCGGGGCACGCCCGGCGCTGCCGCTGTTACCGGGATGCGCGCTACGGCGCGTCGAGCACGCCGCGGATGAACGTGTGCTTCGCGGCGGTGTAACCGGGGCGATCCAGCTCGTGCGTGGTCGCGAGATCGCGCTTCAGCGCTTCGTATTCACGCGCGAGCCCCGGGACATTGGCGAGCCGCTCGCGGAACTTGAGGTAGTCGCGCCACTTCTCGCCGCCGTGCTCGACGACGTGCACGAGGTGCGTGCGAGGCGTTCCGCGCGAGAACACCTCGTTTTGCGCGAGCCCTTGCCACGGCACGTGCTCGTAGCCGAGCGCGGCGAGCGGGCCGATGCACAGTGGGTAGATCGCAAGCTGGTCGAGCCCTACCGCGATGTCGAGTATGGGCTTCGCCATGAGTCCCGGAATCGACGTGCTGCCGACGTGCTGCACGTCGACGACCATCGCGCCGAGCGCCGCGCGTATCCGTGGCGCCTCCAGGGCGAAGAGCTCGGCCCAGCGCGACGTATACGGGCGAAGCCGCACGCGGTCCGACTCGAGACCGAGCACGTCGGCAGGATCAGGGGGCGGCGCCATCGAGGAAGAGGGCCATGTCGATGAGCTCGACGCTGCGGCCATCGACGCGGTACGCGTCGCGCTTGACGCCCTCGACGACGAAACCGACGGCGCGATAGAGCGCGATGGCGCGGGCATTGTCGGAGAGGACCTCGAGGTCGACGCGTGCCAGGCCGCGCGCGCGTGCACCCGCGATGGCCGCACCGATCAGCGCCCGGCCGATGCCGGCGCCCCGATACGCCTCCAGCACGCCCATGCCGAGGACACCACGGTGCGCGAAGACGGCGCGCACCATCGGCGTGATGTCGCACCAGCCGACGACTTCGCCGCCCGCGATCGCAACGAAGCCGGGATTGTCGCGCTCGATGTTGCGGCGTACGAAGAGCTCGACGTCCTCGAGCGGCGGGGCTTCCAGAAACGCGAGGTAGCGCCGCTCGCGCGCGACGGCATCGAGCGCCGCGCGAAAGCCGCGGATGTGGGCTTCCGCGATCGGAACGACGGTGTACTCGACTGCGGAGGCGCGCGCCTGCACGGCCATGCAGCCGCCTGGAGGACGGTCAGCCGAGCTCGCGCAGGTCCGACTGGCACCACGCCCTTTCGTCTGCAGCGATCCCGTCATAGGCCTCGAGCGCCGCCCGGCGCGCCTCCCTGGCCGCGTCGTCGTTTCCGGCGGCTCGTTGTGCCAAAGACGATACCGCATGCGCGAAGAATTGCTCGAACGCCGGCGCGTGATTATTCGCACATACTTCGGCACAAAGCTTGGCGTGGTGCAGCGCCTCCGACGGCCGGCGGGCGGCGAGCAAGGCACGCGCGAGGCGGTAATGCGCCCGCTCCTCCTCGAGCCAGCCGCCCGCCAGCTTCCAGAAGCGCAGCCCGCCTTCCGCGGCCATGACCATGCCGTAAGTCTCGTCCTCGTCGCGGTCGGGCTTTTCCTCCAGCGCGGCGGCGAGGTTGTTGCCGCCCACCGCCAGCGCGCGCGCGACCGAAGTGTCGGCTTCGGCGGCACGGGCGCCGGTTTCGAGCGCCTCGGCGTAGGCGCCGAGCGCACGCTTGAACGCCTGGCGGGCCACGAGCGCCGACGCCGCCGAAGCGAGCACGGCCGTTCGATCCTCGCGGCTCAGGGGCTCGAGCACGGTGCGGTCCCCGCCCGCCCAGCGCAGCATCGCTACCGCGCGCGTAACGGTCCGTGCAGCGTCGGTCGTGTCGCCCGATTCGACGGATGGCAGCGTGCGCAGCAGCGCGACGCCGTCATCCCAGCGTCCGAGATGCTCGCCGAATACGTGCGCGATGATGCGCGCCAGCGCGGCGACGTCCTCGCTCGAGCTCGCCCGCGGCACCGCGGCGGCGAGCCGCGTGGCCACGCCCTCCGGGTCCTCGGCATGATCGTTCCAGGCGGCTTCGATGAGTGACTCGAGGGTCATGACGACTCCATGCGATGAAGCGCGTTACCGATTGCCTCGCGGCAGTCGCGTATGGCATTGGACATCGCCGCGCGCGCGATTATCCCCTCAGAACTTTTCCTGGCCACGAACGCGCGTCTCGTCCGGAAAATCGCGATACAGCGCGAAGTAGACGTCCTGGACCTTCGAGTTGACCGCGTGATGCAGCGTCTCCACCGGGTCGGCGCGCGCCGACACGTGGTCGAACGCCGATTGCATCTGCGTCAGATCGTGGAAATCCAGCGTGATGTGGAACTCGCGCAGCTGCGGCGGCTTGAAACCGAGCTTCGCGCGCGTGATGCGATAGTCGACGAGCCGGCCGTCCCGGCGCAGGTGATCGAGATAGACCCTCAGCGCCTCGACGAACTCGGTATCGCGCACGCCAGGCTTGAGGTTGCACCAGATGTGATAGACGTCCACGCCGATTCGCCCGCGATTCGCCGGCGCACACTGTAATCGCCGCGCGATTGGGCCGTCAACGCGGCTTCACGTCGCGGGCGACCGTCGCGACGATCGACTGTTCGCACTCGCGCAGGCCCGCGACGGAATGATCGAGCCGCTCCGCGAGCTTGTCGTAGCTCTCGTATTCGTATTGAGCGTCGACCGGAATGGCGACTGCGCCTTCGATCCTCGGCTCGTATCCGCAAACAAAGGTCTTGAAGTACAGGTCCTTCTTCGACGCCGACTCGAGCACCCTGACGCGCACGGCCACCCACGGCTGGAAGTTCATCTTGGCGGGAGGCGAGACGTAGCCGAACGCGGTGAACCACACGTGGACGATTGCGTCGGTGCCGACCTTGATGCCCGAGTAGTCGGCGGTGCGATTGTCGCTTTGCAGCGACGGCTTCTGGTCCGAGCGCGCCACGCGATAGCCCGCCGCCTCGAGCGTGGCAATGACGCCGTCTTCGAGCAGCGGCGCGAACGTGACGGCGCGACCCTTGACGAGATCCGTATAGGCGCGCGAGTGCTGGTCGTTCAGTCCCGCCTGGACCAGGCCGCCGACCAGGCCGAACATGCCCGTCGGCCCGCCGAGGTTCACCACGGGAACGATGCCCGGCTCGGCGACCGCGAGCACGGTGACGCTGCGCACGGAAGCGCGCTTGTCGAGATCGACGTTGGGAACCGAGGCGCAGCCCGCTATCGTCGCGACGGCCAGCGTCGCGAGCACGCCGCGCACCCGGGACGGCGTGCGCATCGAGCCTCCCCGATGGTTATTGTGCTGCGCGACTTTAGGCGTCCGCGCGCGGCGCGGTCAATGCCGCGCGTCGAATGCCTCGCGCTCGAACGGATTGTCGTAATAGGGGTCCCGGCCGCGCAGCCATTGGATCGCGCTCGACGCGGGATAGAGCACGAGGAACAGCGCGCCCCAGCGCTCGTATTGCGCGACGTGCACGCGCTCGTGCGCGCGGCAGCGCAACCGGGCGGCATCATCGACGGCGAGGATGACGTGGCCGAAAGTGATCGCGCTGAAGCGGAAACGCCGGGCAACGGCACGCCCGAGCCGTCCGCCGGCGATCTCGACAGTGCCGTCAACGCGATGGAGCGTTGCGCCGACGACGACGGCCGGCAAGCCGAGCAGCAGGCCGACGAGCGTCGCGGGCAAGGCCCACGCGCGCGCGAGCATCCGCATCACTGTCCGAAGAACTCGCGGACCTTGTCGAAGAAGGTCTTCGCGCGCGGGCTGTGCGCGGCAGGATCCTGGTCGTTGATCGCCTCGAACTCGCGCAGCAGCTCCTTCTGGCGCGCGGTGAGCTTCACCGGCGTCTCCACCACGACGTGGCAATAAAGGTCGCCCGTCACCGAGCCGCGCACGGGACGAATGCCCTTGTTCTTCAGCCGGAACACCTGACCGGTCTGCGTCTCCGGCGGGATCTTGATCGTCGCGTGACCGTCGAGGGTCGGAATCTCGAGCTCGCCCCCGAGCGCGGCGATGCCGAAACCGACCGGCATCTCGCAATGCAGGTCGGCGCCTTCGCGCTGGAACACCGGATGCTGCTTGAGGTTCACGACGACATAGAGGTCGCCGTGCGGGCCGCCGTTGATGCCCGCCTCGCCTTCACCGGTGAGGCGAATGCGATCGTCCTGGTCGACACCGGCGGGGATCTTCACCGACAGCGTCTTGTGCTTCTTCACGCGGCCCATGCCGCTGCACGTCGTGCACGGCTCGGGGATGATCTTGCCCGTGCCATGGCACTGCGGGCACGTCTGCTGGATCGAGAAGAAGCCCTGCGACACGCGCACCTCGCCGCGGCCGTGGCACGTCGGGCATTGCTTCGCCTGCGTGCCGGGCTTCGCGCCGGTGCCGTTGCAGCTGCCGCATTCCTCCATCGCGGGAATGCGGATCTTGACCTCGGCGCCGCGCGCCGCTTCCTCGAGGGAGAGCTCGAGGTTGTAGCGCAGGTCGGCGCCGCGGTAGACGCCATTGCCGCGCCCGCCCCGGCCCTGTCCGAAGATCTCGCCGAAGATGTCGCCGAATGCGTCGGCGAATCCGCCGAATCCCTCGGGTCCGCCGAAGCCGCGCGCGCCTGCGCCGGCGAAGCCCGCCGACGGATCGACGCCGGCATGTCCGAACTGATCGTACGCGGCGCGCTTGCGCGCATCGGCGAGGATCTCGTAGGCCTCCTTGGCCTCCTTGAATTTCTCCTCGGCGCTCTTGTCGTCCGGGTTGCGGTCCGGGTGGTACTTCATCGCGAGCTTGCGATAGGACTTCTTGATGTCCTCCTCGCTCGCTTCGCGCGGCACACCCAGCACCGTGTAGTAATCGCGTTTCGCCATGGTTTCCAAACGGGGGCAGCTCCCTCTGCCGTGCTGCTAGCTGCACAGCCGGCCGAGGCCGGCACGAACGTTACCGCATAACCGACCGCGCGGTGCGAGCCGCACGACGCGCGGACAAAAAGAAGCGCCGCCCACGTGCGAATCTGGGCGACGCTTCGCTGTGCAGATGATACCTCGCGTGGCTTACTTGCGGTCCTTGACCTCGGTGTACTCGGCGTCGACGACCTTCTCCTCGGCGCCCCCACCCTCGCCACCGCCCGCCTGACCGCCGCCGGGCTGCTGGCCCGCCTGCGCCTGTGCCTGCGCGTACATCGCTTCGCCGAGCTTCTGCGAAGCCTTCGCGAGCGCCTCGCCCTGCGACTCGAGCTGTTCCTTGGTCGCGTCCTTGTTCTTCAGCAGCTCGTCGGCTTCCTTGAGCGCAGCCTCGATCCTCGACTTCTCGTCCGATCCGACCTTCTCGCCGTACTCGGTGAGCGACTTGCGCACCTGATGCGTGAGCCCGTCGAGCTGATTGCGGGCCTGCACGACTTCCATCAGCTTGCGGTCTTCCTCGGCGTGCGCCTCGGCGTCCTTCACCATCCGCTGGATCTCGTCTTCCGACAGGCCCGAGTTCGCCTTGATGGTGATCTTGTTCTCCTTGCCGGTCGCCTTGTCCTTGGCCGACACGTGCAGGATGCCGTTGGCGTCGATGTCGAACGTCACCTCGATCTGCGGCATGCCGCGCGGGGACGGCGGAATGCCCTCGAGGTTGAACTGGCCGAGGCTCTTGTTGCCGGACGCGCGCTCGCGCTCGCCCTGCAGCACGTGGATGGTCACCGCCGGCTGGTTGTCGTCGGCCGTGCTGAACGTCTGCTGGGCCTTGGTCGGGATCGTGGTGTTCTTCTGGATGAGCTTGGTCATCACGCCACCCAGCGTCTCGATGCCGAGCGACAGCGGCGTCACGTCGAGCAGCAGCACGTCCTTGCGCTCGCCCGCGAGCACCGACGCCTGGATCGCGGCACCGACGGCGACCGCCTCGTCGGGATTCACGTCCTTGCGCGGGTCCTTGCCGAAGATCTGCTTGACCGTGTCCTGCACCTTCGGCATGCGCGTCTGGCCGCCGACGAGGATCACGTCGCTGATGTCGTTGAGCGAGACGCCGGCATCCTTGATCGCGGTCTTGCACGGCTCGACGGTGCGCTGGATCAGGTCCTCCACCAGCGACTCGAGCTTGGCGCGCGTGATCTTGATCGACAGGTGCTTCGGACCGGTCTGGTCGGCCGTGATGTACGGCAGGTTGATCTCGGTCTGCTGCGAGCTCGAGAGCTCGATCTTGGCCTTCTCGGCCGCTTCCTTCAGGCGCTGCAGCGCCAGCACGTCGTTCTTGAGGTCGACGCCGGCTTCCTTCTTGAACTCGGTGACGACGTACTCGATGATGCGCTGGTCGAAGTCCTCGCCGCCGAGGAACGTGTCGCCGTTGGTCGACAGCACCTCGAACTGGTGCTCGCCTTCGACGTTCGCGATCTCGATGATCGAGATGTCGAACGTGCCGCCGCCCAGGTCGTAGACCGCGATCTTGCGGTCGCCTTCCTTCTTGTCGAGGCCGAACGCGAGCGCCGCCGCGGTCGGCTCGTTGATGATGCGCTTCACCTCGAGGCCCGCGATGCGGCCGGCGTCCTTGGTCGCCTGGCGCTGCGAATCGTTGAAGTACGCCGGCACGGTGATGACCGCCTCGGTGACTTCCTCGCCGAGGTAGTCCTCGGCGGTCTTCTTCATCTTGCGCAGCACCTCGGCCGAGACCTGCTGCGGTGCGACCTTCTTGCCCCGCACTTCGACCCATGCGTCGCCGTTGTCGGCGCGCACGATCCGGTAGGGCATCAGGTTGATGTCCTTCTGCACTTCCTTTTCCTCGAAGCGCCGGCCGATGAGGCGCTTCACCGCGAAGATGGTGTTCTTCGCGTTGGTGACGGCCTGCCGCTTGGCGGGCGCGCCGACCAGGATCTCGCCGTCGTCCGCGTACGCGACGACCGAAGGCGTGGTGCGCGCGCCTTCCGAGTTCTCGATCACCTTAGGCTGCCCGCCCTCCATGACGGCGACGCAGCTGTTCGTGGTGCCGAGGTCGATGCCGATGATTTTTGCCATGGGTTGCTCCGTCGTGCCTTATGTGTTCGTTGCCTGCTCGCCAAGTGGGGTTTTTCACCCCGCGAATCAACTACGCGCGGGGCATGAATCGCAGCCTTATCGCGGCTTCTCGCCCGGCGCCCCCTGCGAGACGGCCACCATGGCCGGACGCAGGACGCGGTCGTTCAGCACGTAACCTTTCTGATAGACCGTCACGACCGTATTGGCGGGCGCGTCGCTCGGCACCATCTGGACCGCCTGGTGGCGATGCGGGTCGAATTTCTGGCCTGTCGGGTCGATTTCCTGCACGTTCGCGCGCGAGAACGCCGACTGCAGGTTCTTCAGCGTGAGCTCGGCGCCGGACTTGAGCGTCTCGGCGGTGACGTTCTCCGTCGCGAGCGCGACCTCGAGCGCGTCCTTGACCGGCAGGAGGTCGGTCGCGAACTTCTCGATCGCGAACTTGGTCGCGCGGGCGAGATCGGCCTGCGACTGGCGGCGGGTGTTCTCGGCGTCGGCGAGCGCCCGCATCCAGGCGTCCTTCAGCTGGGCTGCCTCGTCTTCGGCTTTGTGCAGAAGCGCTTCGATGTCGGTCGCCGGATCCTGGTGGGACGCCGGCTCGGCACGCGGGTTGTCCGCCTCGATGGGCAGACCTTCGGCGTTCGGGTCTTGCGAAGTCATTGGATGGCCGTGCGTGAGACTCGTGACAGACCGTACTCACGTTGGGGTCATGGAAGGCTTTTCAATGGCCCAGGCCGGCCTGGCGCCCCGCCTATTTCGCGGCCCCCATCGCCTTCGCGCGCAACAGCGTCGTCTCGCGGGCGGCCGCGTCGGGCGGCGGCGCCAGCCAGCCCCCCAGCTGCCGCAACGCGAGGTCCGCCAGCGCCGCGATCCAGGCCGGGTGCTCGTTGAGGCAGGGCACCACCCGCAACTCGCCCCCGCCCGCCGCGACGAAGCGCTTGCGACCCGCGATGCCGATCTCCTCCAGCGTCTCCAGGCAGTCGGCGACGAATCCCGGGCAATAGACGTCGACGCGGCGCAGGCGCGTGCGGCCGAGCGCCCCGATGATGTCGAACGTCGCCGGCTCGAGCCACTGCGCACGGCCGAAGCGCGACTGGAATGCGAGCGTCCATTGCGCCGGTTCGAGCCCGACCTCGCGCACCAGCAGCCGCGCCGTGGCCTGGCAGTGACAGTGGTACGGGTCGCCGAGCTTGAGCGACCGGCGCGGCAGGCCGTGGAAGGAAAGGATCAGGTGATCCGGGCGGCCGTTGCGCTGCCAGTCGTCGTGCAGATTGCGGGCGAGCGACTTGATGTAGCCGGCGTCATCGTGGAAGTCGGCGACGAAGCGCAGCGCCGGGACACGGCGCACCCGCTCGAGATACCGCCCGACCGCGTCGAGCGTCGAAGCGGTCGTGCTGGCGGCGTACTGGGGATACAGAGGAAGCACCAGGATGCGGTCGCACCCGGCGGCACGCAGGGCGTCGAGCGCGGTGTCGATGGACGGGTTGCCGTAACGCATGCCGAGCTCCACAGGGCAGAGGTCGGCCGGGAGCCCGAGCTTCTTCAGATGCTGTCCGAGGTAGCCGAGCAGCAGGACCTTCTGGCGCTGGCTGTGCACGAGAAGCGGCGAGCCGTCCTTGTGCCAGATGGATGCGTACTTCTCGGCCGATCGCGCCGGCCGCGTGCGCAGCACGACGCCGTGCAGCAGCGGGCGCCATGCGATGGCCGGAATCTCGACCACGCGCGGATCGGCCAGGAACTGGGCGAGGTAACGGCGCACCGCGGCGGGCGTCGGAGCGTCCGGTGTGCCGAGATTGACGAGCAGCACGCCGACCTTCGCCATGCGGTCGTGATTGAACGGCGGCTCCGGCGCGTAGCGCATGGATCAGGCGCCCATCCGCGCGACGCCGGCGGCGAGCGTGCTCATACGGTCGCCACAGCCAGCACGAGCGCGGTGAGCGACAGGACGATCGCCACGACGTACCCGAACAGGAGCACCAGCAGGGCCTTGCCGAAAGCGAACAGCAGCGTGTCCCCGTAGGCATGGCGCAGCATTGCGGTCATGTAGGCGATCACGGCCATATACATCACGATGCCCAGCCACAACTGGTGCGTCGGGTCGATGTGCGCCGCCTTGCCGGCGCCGAACGCGATCGCGGCGACCATGACGCTGAAGCACATGTAGTGCGTCGCCGCCGCAAAGTGCACGAGCCATGGCTTGCGCCGGCTGCGCTCGATGAGCCCGATCGCCGCGCCGTAGGCGAGCGTCTGCACGATCACAAGCAGGGAATAGATCGACTGGAAGCGGTGCTCGAGGCGCTCCTCGAAACGTGCGCGCTCGGCGCTGCCCGGTTCGCCGTGCTCGGCCAACGCCGGCAGGCGGCCGAGGCCGGAATCCAGGAACGTCTTCGCCGAGAACCCGCCCGCGCCGCCGCCGACGATGAAGAAGAACGCGACGAGGTTCAGCAGCAGCGTGAGCGGGCGAACCGCGCGCCGGTCGCGGCCCTCGTCGATCTCGCGCGCGAGCTCGCCCGGACGCAGAAGCAGGGTGCGCAGCGTGTACACGAGCTTCCCCGTCTGGCCCGTGAACACTTCGTGCAGCGTGCGCGGCGCCCGCGCGCTCGCCTGGCCGCATGCATGGCAGTACGGGCCGCAGAGCGGCGTCGCGCAGACCCCGCAAGGGCCGAAGGCATCGGTTGCGACGCTGGAATGTCCCGTGCCGTAGACGCGCGCCGCGCCGGCGGCGCGAGACGCTTGCGTCGGCCCGGCGGCGCTCGACCCGGCTTCTCCCGACGCGGCGCTCAATCTTCGGTCAATTCGCGCGACAGCGCGTTGGAGAGCAGCTTCGCCGTGACGTCGACGATCGGAATGACGCGCTCGTACGCCATGCGCGTGGGGCCGATCACGCCGAGCGTGCCGATCACGGTGCCATTGACCTCGTAGCGCGCGGTGACCACGCTGCACTCGTCGAGCGGCGTGAGGCCCGACTCGCCGCCGATGTAGATCTGCACCCCGTCGGCCTTCTGCGAGATGTCGAGCAGATGCAGGAGCGAGGTCTTCTGCTCGAAAAGGTCGAACAGCCGCCTGAGGCGCTCCATGTTCGACGCGAGATCCTCGGCGTGCAGGAGATTGCGCTCGCCGGTGACGACGAGCGACTCGCCTTCGCCGAGCGCGCCTTCGCCCGCGTCGACCGCCGCCTTCATCAGCGCGCCGATGTCCTCGCGCAGCGCACGAAGCTCGTCGGTGAGGCGGCCGCGGATGGCGCCGAACGGCTGGCCCGCGAAGTTCTGGTTGAAGAAGTTGCTCGCCTCGATGAGCTGCGACTGCGTGTACGCGCGCTCGGTGTGCAGGATCCGGTTCTGCACGTCGCCTTCCGCGGTCACGACGATCAGCAGCACCCGGCGGTCGGACAGCCGCAGGAACTCGAGATGGCGAAAGCCGGCTTCGCGCCGGCGCGGCGTCATCACCACGCCGGCGAACTGCGTCAGCTGCGACAGCAGCGACGCCGCCGCGTTGACCATCTGCGTCGGGCGATCCGCGTTGAGCTCCCCTTCGAGCCGATTGACTTCGGCCTGCTCGAGCGGCTTCACCACGAGCAGGCTGTCGACGAAAAAGCGGTAGCCGCGCGGCGTCGGAACGCGTCCGGCGGAGGTGTGCGGGCTCGCGATGAAGCCCATCTCCTCGAGGTCGGCCATCACGTTGCGGATGGTCGCCGGCGACAGGTCCAGGCCCGAGTGGCGCGAAAGCGCGCGCGAGCCGACCGGCTGGCCCTCGGTGATGTACCGCTCGACCAGGGTCTTCAGCAGGTGTTGGGCGCGGGGATCGAGCATGTCGTGATCGGGCGCCCTATCTTACCGTGGCGCGACAGCGATGAGCGCGTCGCGCGTCGGCGCGCGAGCGCCGCCGCGAATCGGCCGTTCGTGCGAGGCATCGGCGCCCATCGCTGTGGTTTAATCCGGCGATGCCCGCGCCGGCCCCTGCCCGCTTCCCGCGCATCGCACTCGTCGGGCGCCCCGGGAGCACGGACGCGCCGGGCGCCCTCTCGCGGCTCGCGCACATGCTGCAAGGGCGCGGCCATACGGTCGTGCTGGAGGACGATACGGCCTCGGTCACGGCGCTGCCGGGCTGCCCCGCGCTCGCGGCTTCGGATTTCGCCGGACGCGTCGATGTCGCGATCGTGCTGGGCGGCGACGGCACCATGCTGTCGATTGCGCGGCGTCTCGCGCCGGCGGCCGTCCCGCTGATCGGCATCAACCTCGGCCGGCTCGGCTTCCTGACCGACATTCCGGTCGCGCGCATGGAGCCCGTGGTCGCGTCGATCCTCGACGGCCGGTACGTCGAGGAGCAACGCACGCTCATCGCCGCGCGCGTCGAGCGCATCGGCGGCGGAACGGAGGAGTGCCTCGGCCTGAACGACGTCGTGGTCAACCGCGGCGCGCTCGGCAGCCTCATCGAATATGCGATCGAGATCGACGGCCGCTTCGTGTTCGCGCTGCGCGCCGACGGCGTCATCGTGGCGACCCCGACGGGCTCGACGGCCTACGCGCTGTCCGCCGGCGGGCCAATCATCGCGCCCGAGGTGCCCGCCTTTGCGCTCGTGCCGGTCGCGCCGCACGCGCTGACGCACCGGCCGATCGCGATCCCGGATACCGCCACCATCGCCATCACGATCCAGCACGGCAAGGACGCGTCGGTGCACTGCGACGGCCAGGCGCACTTCGAGCTCGCCGAAGGCGACCGCGTGGTGCTGCGCCGCGCCGCGTATCGCGCGCGCTTTCTGCATCCCGACGACCACGACTACTTCGCGATGCTGCGCGAGAAGCTGCACTGGAGCGAAACACCCGAGCGCCTCGGGCGCCGGCAACAGGGCTGATGCTGCGCGCGCTGTCGATCCGCAACTTCGTCGTGGTCGAGTCGCTCGACCTCGACGTTCCGCCCGGCTTCACCGTGCTCACCGGCGAAACCGGCGCAGGCAAATCCATCCTGCTCGATGCGCTGGGCCTCCTGCTCGGCGATCGCTTCGAGCTGCGCCAGCTGCGGCCCGGCGCGGACCGCGCGGAGCTGTCCGCCGAGCTCGAGGTCGACGACGCACCCGCGGCTCACGCATGGCTCGCGGAGCAGGAACTCGCCGGCGAGGACGCGCTCATCGTGCGCCGCGTACTGGACGCCGGTGGCCGCAGCCGCGCATGGATCAATGGTCGGCCCGCAACGCTCGCGCAGCTTGCCGAGCTGGGCGAGCGCCTCGTGGCGCTGCACGGCCAGCACGCGCACCAGGCGCTCGCAACACCCGACGCACAGCGCGCGCTCGTCGACGCATTCGGTGGCTTCACCGCGCTCACGCGCGAAGTCGGCGAAGCGTGGCGCGCATGGCGCGCGGCCGTCGACGTGCGCGACGCCGCGGCCGGGGCGGCCGCCGCAACGCGCGCGGAGCGCGAGCTGCTCGAGGCGCGCGCGAAGGAGCTTGCAACGCTCGCCGTGACCGAGGACGAATGGCGTGATCTCAACGCGTCGCAATCGCGCCTCGCGCATGCCGCGGCGCTGATCGATGCCGCCGAGGCGGTCCAGTCGGCGCTGGTCGACGACGATGACGCCATTGCGCGCCGGCTCGCGCAGCTCACCCAACGCGTGCGACAGGCGGCCACGCTCGATGCGTCGCTCGAAGCGGTCGCCGCGCTCCTCGAGCCCGCGGCGATTCAGCTCGACGAAGCCGCGCGCGCGCTGCGCGACTATCGGCGGCACCTCGACGTCGATCCCGGCGAGCTCGCGCGCGTCGAGGAGCGCCTCTCCGCGGTTCACGACATGGCACGCAAGCATCGCGTGCGGCCGGAGATCCTCCCGTCACTGCTGATCGAAACGCAGCAGCGCATCGCCGAGCTCGCGCAAGCCGCGGACGCCGACGCGCTCGCCCGCCGCGTTGCCGAGCGCGAGGCCGCGTATCGCGCGCTCGCGACCCAGCTGTCGGGCAAGCGGCGGTTCGCGGCGAGCGAACTCTCGCACCGCGTCACCGCGGCGATGCAGGATCTCGCGATGGCGGGCGGCCGGTTCGAGGTCGCATGCATCGCGCAGGACGCGGCCGCGAGCTACGGGCTCGAGCACATCGAGCTGCAGGTCGCGGCGCATCCCAAGCAGCCGCTCGGGCCGCTCGCGCGCGTGGCATCCGGCGGCGAGCTGTCGCGCATCGCGCTCGCAATCATGGTCGTGACGAGCGAGGTGGCGGCCGTGCCGACGCTCGTCTTCGACGAAGTCGACACCGGGATCGGCGGTGCCGTCGCGGCCACCGTCGGCCGCCTGCTGCAGACGCTCGGCGAGCGCCGCCAGGTGCTGTGCGTGACGCACCTGCCCCAGGTCGCCGCGCACGCCGATGCGCACTTTCGCGTCGCCAAGACGGGCGGCGGGTCGAACGTCTCGAGCGAGGTCATGGAGCTCGGCCGCGCGGCGCGCGTGGACGAGCTGGCGCGCATGCTGTCGGGCGCCGAGGTCACCGCCAAGACGCGCGCCCACGCGCGGGAACTGTTCGAGCGCCATCGGCGCGCGGCCTGACGCACCGGCGCACGGCCTGACGCACCGGCGCACGGCGTCACGCACCGGCGTACGGCCTGAAACACCGAGGCCACGCGCGCTGTCACACCGGTGAGGGCTCATCCGTCTGTACGGGTGAGACACCATCACGGGATTGCCGATGGACCGCGCCGCCGTCTTCGCCACGCACCGTCCGCGCCTTTACGGAATCGCCTACCGCATGCTCGGCTCGCGCGCCGAGGCCGAGGACATGCTGCAGGAAGCGTACCTGCGGTGGCATCAGGCGGACGCCGAGCGCGTGCATACGCCCGAGGCGTGGCTCGTCACGACCGTGTCGCGGCTGTGCATCGACCGGCTCCGCGCCGTGCGCGCCGAGCGCGATGCCTACATCGGGCCGTGGCTACCGGAACCCCTGGTCGAGGAGCCGTTCGCGCCGCCGGACGCGCACGCCGAGCTCGCGTCGGACTTGTCGGTCGCGTTCCTGGTCGTGCTCGAGCGCCTCGCGCCCGAGGAGCGCGCCGCGCTGCTCCTGCACGATGTGTTCGACTGCGACTACGCCGACATCTCGCGCATCCTCGGCAAGAGCGAGCCCGCGTGCCGGCAGATCGTGCACCGTGCGCGCGAGCGCGCGCGCGCCGACCGGCCGCGCTTCCGGGTGAGCGAGGCGGCGCACGCGCAGCTGCTCGAGCGCTTCGTCGCGGCGCTCAAGGCGCAGGACAAGGACACGCTGCTCGGACTCTTCGCGCCCGATGCGACGTGGACTTCCGACGGCGGCGGCAAGCAAAAGGCCGCGCGCAAGGTGCTGGAGGGCGCCGATCGCGTCGCGCGCTTCGCGCTCGCCATCTGGGACCGGTACTACAGTGCGGCGCTGGCGGACCGCGCACTGGTCAACGGCCAGCGCGGGCTGATCATGTCGATTGCCGGCCGTGTCGTCTCCACCATTTCCATCGACACGGACGGCTCGCGCATCCGCGCGGTGCACACCGTCCTCAACCCCGACAAGCTCAAGGGCATCGAGCGACCGTCCGCCTGACGGTGTCACAGCGCTACGTCGCCGTCCGTCTTCTTCTGCAGAGCTGCGCTGCGTCGGTTCCGGCGCCGGTGCAGTCCATTTCATCGAAAGGAACGACATGACACCACGTATCGACCATCGCAAAGTGGAGCCGTCCACCCTGCGCGCCATGCTGGCGATTCAGCACGTCGTCGAGGAGTCGGGCCTCGAGCCCGGCCTGCTGCGGCTCGTCGAGATGCGCGCCTCGCAGATCAACGGCTGCGCCTACTGCCTCGACATGCACTCCAAGGCGGCACGCGCAGCCGGCGAAACCGAGCAGCGCCTGTACCTTCTCGATGCGTGGCGCGAGTCGCCGTTCTATAGCGCACGCGAGCGCGCCGCGCTGGCGTGGACCGAGGCGGTGACGCTCGTGGCCGACGGTCATGTTCCTGATGAGGTCTACGCGTAGGCACGCGAATCCTTCGACGAGACCGAGATCGTGAAGCTCACCCTGGCGATCGTCGTGATCAACGGATGGAACCGCCTGTCGATCTCGTTTCGCGCCGTGCCGGGCGAGTACACGCCCCCGGCACGCAGCGCGACCGCAACGCGGGCCGGGACATGAGCCGACGGGTCTTCGTCGCGGGCGCGGCCGGCGTGATCGGCCGGCGATTGACACCGTTGCTCGTTCTTCGGGGTTACGAGGTCATCGGCACGACGCGCTCGGCGGACAAGGCCCCGCGCATCGAAGCGCTGGGCGCGAAGGCCGCGGTGGTCGACGTGTTCGACGCGGCCGCGCTCACGCACGCTGTCTCTCGCGCGCGGCCGGAAGTCGTGATTCACCAGCTCACCGATCTTCCGCCACGCCTCGACCCCGCGCGCATGGCGCAGGCGCTCGAAGCCAATGCGCGCATACGCCGCGAGGGGACGCACAACCTGGTGGCGGCGGCCGTGGCCGCGGGCGTCACTCGCCTGATCGCGCAGAGCATCGCGTGGGTCTACGCGCCCGGGCGCACGCCGCACGTCGAGAGCGATCCGCTGGACCTCGGCGCGACGGGGACACGCGCGATCACCGTGAATGGCGTCGCCGCGCTCGAGGACGCCGTTCTCCAGCATCCGCGCATCGGCGGCGTGGTGTTGCGCTACGGCCGCCTCTACGGACCCGGCACGGGCGTCTCGGACGCCGCCCGCGACGCCGACGTCGGCGTGCACGTCGACGCGGCGGCGCACGCCGCGCTGCTCGCGATCGACCGCGGCAGCGGTGCATACAACGTCGCGGACAGCGATGCGTTCGTGAGTTGCGCCAAGGCGCGTCGGGAGCTCGGCTGGGATCCGGCGATGCGTCTGGAAGCCGATGCCGCATATTGACGATGGAACGTCCGGCACCACAGGAATCGTCGCGCGACGTGCCTGTCGCTTCACGCGCGCGCAACGTCTTCATCACCGGCGCGACCGGCGTGGTCGGCCGTCGCGTCGTGCCGCTGCTGCGCGCACACGGCCACGTCGTGACCGCGGTGGCCCGTTCGACTGCGGCTGACCGCGCGCTCGAATCGGCCGGCGCGCGAGCCGTTCGCGCGGACCTGCTCGACCGCGCCGCGCTGGAACGCGTCCTGCGCGACCAGCACGTCGTGATCAATCTCGCCACGCACATGCCGTCCTCGACCGTGCGCATGCTGCTGCCGGGCGCGTGGCGCGAGAACGATCGCCTGCGTCGCGACGGCTCGCGCACCCTCGCCGAAGCCGCGCGCGCTTGCGGCGTCGAGCGCTTCGTTCAGGAGTCGTTCGCCCCCGCCTATCCGGATTGCGGGGCGCGCTGGATCGACGAGGACGTTGCGATCGCGCCCGTGCGCTACAACCGCACGATCGCCGACGCGGAACAATCCGCGCGTCGCTTCACCGAGCAAGGCGGGACCGGCGTGGTGCTTCGCTTCGCGGCGTTCTACGGACCGGATGCGTTCCAGTCCCTCGACTTGGCCAAGCTCGTTCGCAAAGGGTTCGCCCCGCTGCCGGGCTCCCCCGAGGCCTACATCTCGTCGGTTTCGCACGACGATGCCGCGAGCGCGGTGGTGGCGGCGCTCCGCGCACCGGCCGGCGCGTACAACGTGAGCGACGACGAGCCGCTGCGTCACCGTGCGTTCGTCGATGCCATCGCAGCTGCGATGGGTGCCGCGAGCCCGCGCCTGCCCGCGCCGTGGATGACGCGCCTGATGGGATCCGTGGGCGAGATGCTGGCGCGCTCGCAGCGCATTTCGAATCGCAAATTGAAGGACGCGACGAAGTGGTCGCCGCGCTATGCAAGCGTGCGCGAAGGGTGGCCGATCGTCGCGCGCTCGCTGTAGAAAGGACTCGTGATGCTGAAGATCGCCGTCGAGCATCGAAGCGCATTGTCGATATACCGCACCACCGTCGAGATCACGCTCGATGAGCGCGGTGGTGGCCGCGTGGCGACGTGGGAAGGCTCGGCGTTCCTGCCGCGCGCGGGCGCCGCGCCGCAGTGGCAACGTCCGCTCGCCGAATCGGAGGCCACGCAGGTCCGCGCGAGCGTCGAGGCGCTGCAACTGCGCCTCGGCCCGTTACCCGATCATTCCGAGATGTACGACGGCTGGACCACGATGCTCGTCGTCCAGGATACGTACACGACGTTTTCCCTGCGCTGGTTCTGCGCCGCTCCGCCGGCCTGGCGCAGCGTGGAGGCTTTCGCGAAGGCGGTCCAGGCCGCCGTCGGCGAGGCCTTCACGTGGCAGCCACGCGACGCGTCGGTCGAAGCGCAGGATGTGATGACGTGAAAAACCCGGCACGCGGCCGGGTTCCCGAGCCAAGCGGCGCGGCGCGTCAGCTGTTGTCGGAGCGCCCGTTTCGCGCCACGCGGGACGAGAACGAGCCGTGCACGCGATGCTTGAGCTTGGTGTTCGCGGCTGCGGCGCGGATGCCGCCACGGGGCGGCTTCGCGCGCGCGATCGAGGGCGTGCCATCGCTATCGCCGGTCTCCAGCCAATGCTTGACGCGCTGCGCATCGGCCACGCGCGTGTACTTGCCGAGCGAGTCGAGCAGCACGATCACGACGGGCTTGCTCGCGATGTTCGCGAGCATCACGAGGCACTTGCCTGCTTCGCGAATGTAGCCGGTCTTCTGCAGCCGGATGTCCCACTTGTCGTTCTTGACGAGCGGGTTGGAGTTGTTGAAGCCGAGCGTCTGGTTGGTTCCCTCGACCTGCACGTACTGCGACGGCGTGGTCGTGAACTCGCGGATCAGCGGGTATTCCGCAGCTGCCTTCACGAGGCGCGCGAGATCATGCGCGGTCGACACGTTGTTGGGATTGAGGCCCGTCGGATCTTCGTAGTGCGTGTTGGTGAGGCCGAGCAGCTGCGCCTTGGCGTTCATTGCCGAGACGAACGCCGGCGTACCGCCCGGGTAGTAGCGCGCGAGCGCGGAGGCGGCACGATTCTCCGAGGACATGAGCGCAAGCCGCAGCATCTCGCGCCGCGACAGCGTCGCGCCGATGCGCAGGCGCGAGCTCGAGCCCTTGAGGAAGTCGAAGTCGCGCATGTCGACTTCGAGAAGGTCGTCCATCGGCTGGTGAGCGTCAAGCACGACCATCGCGGTCATGAGCTTGGTCACCGACGCGATGGGCGTCACTTCGTCGGCACCCTTGGCATAGATCGGATTGTCCGCATCAGCGTCGAGGATCAGGACGTTGTGCGACGCGAGCTTCAGCTTGGCCGGGTCGCGCGACAGCTCGTCGCCAGCCCAGGCGGGAACGGCGAGTACCACCGCAAAAACAAAGGTTAAGACTCGATTCATCAGGGGAAGCTCAAGGTCGAGACGCGTTATCGCATAGGGCGTCGATTGTCGTCAACCCCATTTGAATCAATGGTCTGTAGACTTCAGGTTGTGCTTCGGAGTGTTGCGGCCGCCGCCACCGCCGGCTCCGCATCCGCGTGCGTAACGTGCTCGAGCTCGGCGTCGTTGACAGGCACCTGCCCGGACGCCGGTGTCGAGCCCCGCTGCTCCTCCTGCTGAAGGCGCCACATGCGGGCGTACATGCCGTTGGCGGCGAGGAGCGCGGCGTGGCTGCCGCGCTCGACGATCCGCCCTTGATCGAGCACCAGGATCTCGTCGGCGTCGGCAATGGTCGACAAGCGGTGCGCGATGGTGAGGGTGGTGCGGTCGCGGGCGATCTCGCGCAGCTCGGCCTGGATCAGCTTCTCGGACTTGGAATCGAGCGCCGACGTCGCTTCGTCGAAGATCAGGATCGCGGGATGCTTCAGAATGGCGCGCGCGATCGCCACCCGCTGCTTCTCACCACCCGACAGCTTGAGGCCCCGCTCGCCCACGGGCGTCTGGTAGCCGGCCGGCGTGCTGGCGATGAAATCGTGGATCTGGGCAAGCTTCGCGGCCGCGACCACGTCGTCGTGCGTCGCGTCGGGCCGTCCGTACGCGATGTTGTATTCGATGCTGTCGTTGAAGAGCACCGTGTCCTGCGGAACGATGCCGATCGCCGCGCGCAGGCTGGACTGCGTCACCTCGCGAATGTCCTGCCCGTCGATCGTGATGCTGCCCGACGTCACGTCATAGAAGCGGAAGAGCAGGCGCGCCAGCGTCGACTTGCCGGAGCCCGAAGGCCCGACCACCGCAACGGTGTGCCCCGCCGGTATGGTGAACGACACATCGTGCAGGATGCGGCGGTTGGGCTCGTAGTGGAAGTTGACGTTGGCGAAGCGGACCTGAGCGCCCCTCAGCGCCAGCGGCGCTGCGTGCGGCCTGTCCTCGATCTCGGCGTGCTCCTCGATCAGCCCGAACAGGCGCTCCATGTCCGCGAGCGCCTGCTTGATCTCGCGGTAGATGACGCCGAGGAAGTTGAGCGGCACGTACAGCTGGAGCATGAACGCGTTGACCAGCACGAGATCGCCGATGGTCATCGTGCCGTTGACCACGCCCACCGTCGCGCGCCACATGATGAGCGTCACCGCCACCGCGATGATGGCGCTCTGGCCCACGTTGAGCGCGGACAGCGAGGTCTGGCTCTTGACCGCGGCCTTCTCCCAGCGCTGCATGCTCTCGTCGTAGCGCCGCGCTTCCCACTCCTCGTTGCCGAAGTACTTGACCGTCTCGTAGTTGATGAGGCTGTCGATGGCGCGCGTATTGGCCTTGGAGTCGAGCTCGTTCATCGTGCGGCGGAAGTGCGTCCGCCACTCGGTGATGCCGATCGTGAACGCGATGTAGAGCGTCAGCGCGACCATCGCGATGGTGACGAAGGTCCAGTCGTACTTGACGAGCAGGATCGACGCCACGAGCGTGATCTCGACGAGCGTCGGCAGGATGGAGAACAGCGCGTAGCTGATGAGGCTCGATATGCCGCGCTGCCCCCGCTCGACGTCGCGCGTCAGTCCGCCGGTCTGTCGCGCCAGGTGGAACCGCAGCGAGAGTGCGTGCAGATGCCGGAATACCTCCAGCGCGATCTTGCGCACCGCGCGCTGCGTGACCTTGGCGAACAGGAATTCCCTGAGCTCCTGGAAGGCGGTGGTCGACAAGCGCAGGATGCCGTACACCACCAGCAGCGCGAGCGGGACGTACAGCGCCGCCGTGCGCGGGTCGAGCGCGTCCACGATGCGCTTCATCACCAGCGGCACGGCCACCTGCGCGCCTTTCGCGCCGACCAGGCAAAGCACCGCCAGCGTCACCCGCAGCCTGTATTCCCAGAGATAGGGCAGCAGCGCGCGAATGGTCTGCCAATCGCCGCGCTGGGTGCGCGGGACGTTGCGGTCCGCGGGAAGCGGCAATGACGCGTGATGACGCACGCGTCGAATCTTATCAGCCGGTCGGGCCGACGTTGCGCCCGCGCCACCATTCGTTGCCGCCGTAGCGCAGCATGCCCATGGCGACCCGCACGATGCCGTACGCGATCCAGCTCACCGCCTTGGCGAGCCGCGACCGATGCGTCCAGCGCTCGGTGGGGACGGGCTGGGCGCCCGTCTCGATCATGGTCATGAGCTCGAAGCGCAACTGCTCGGCGAAGTACGCATCGCGCACGAACACGTTCGCCTCGCGCGCCATGAGGAACGAGTAAGGGTCGATGTTCGACGAGCCGACGGTTGCCCAGTGACGGTCGACCACGGCGACCTTGGCATGCAGGAACGAGCGGTGATACTCCTGGATCTTCACCCCGCCCTGCAGGAGCTGGGCGTACAGCGCGCGGGACGCGTGGTGGAGCAGCCGGAACTCGACGCGCGCCTGCAGGAGCAGCGTCACGTCGACCCCACGCGCCGCGGCTGCCAGGAGCGCGTGGCGGAACTCCGCGCCGGGGAAGAAATAGGCCGTGGCGATGAGGATCTCGCGCTTGGCGGTACGAATCGCGGCCATGTACGCGCGCTCGATGTCCCGGCGATGCCGCAGGTTGTCGCGGATCGCGAACTTGGCCGTCTGCTGCCCGACGCGCGGCATGCGCGTTTCAGCGGGAAACAGCGGCACGTCGGAGCTGCGCAGCTGGGACATCTCGACGATCGCCCACACGCGCTGCATGGTGTACACGATCGGGGCGAGCAGGGGTCCCTCGATCTGCACCGCGAAGTCGACGCGCGGCGGCTTGTGGCCCGGCGTATGCAGGTCGTCGATGACGTTGATGCCTCCCACGAATGCGATGCGTCGGTCGACGTGACAGAGCTTGCGATGCAGGCGGCGCAGCCGGTTGGAATGGAAGTCCCACGGCGCGATGTCGGGGCGGTAGCGCATGAGGTCGACGCCTCCGTCGCGCAGCATGCTCTCCAGCGGCGGCGTGAGGTAGTGGCGCGCCCCCCATCCGTCCACGAGAACGCGCACCGCGACGCCGCGCTGCGCCGCGCGCACCAGCGCGTCGGCGACCGTGCGCCCCGCCGCGTCGTCGGCGAAGATATAGCACTCCAGCCATACTTCGCGCTTCGCCGTCTCGATCGCCGAGACGAGCGCGGGAAAATATTCTCGTCCGCTGCGCAGGAGCCCGATGCGATTCCCGGGCGTGAACCGTGCGACGATGGCGCGCATGCGCGCTACGATCGACGGCTGGGAACGAGCTCGAAGGTCGCCGCCAGCGCGGCGTGATCGGACATCCGCGATGCGGGCCATGCATAGTGCACGCGCGCCTCGCTCACCCGCAGCCCGCGCGCGTAGATGCGATCGAGCCGGAACATCGGCATCACCGAAGGAAACGTACGCGCCGGCCGGCCGGTGACTTCCTGGAAGACTTCCACCACGCCGAGCGCCTCGCACAGGATGCGATTCGCCTTGCGCCGCCAGTCGTTGAAGTCGCCGGCGATGATCAGCGGCGCGTTCGGCGGCACGGTAGCGCGGATGCGCTCGACCAGCGCGCCGATCTGCCACTGGCGTCCGCGCTCGAAGAGGCCGAGGTGCACGTTGATGCAGTGGAGCACCGGAAACCCCTCGCCCAGCGCGAGCTCGCAATGGAGCATGCCTCGGCTTTCGAACGCGTGCGCGGAGATGTCGAGGTTTTCGTGCTGCAGCATCGCGAATCGCGACAGGAGCGCATTGCCGTGATGACCGTGCCGATACTCGGCGTTCTTGCCGTAAGCGACTTCGCGCCACACCGTGTCGGCGATGAACTCGTGCTGAGGGCGTCCGGGCCATTCGCGGTAGCGCACGGCGTGACGCTCGTGCACACCGAGGACCTCCTGCAGGAACAGGACGTCGACGGCCAGGCCATGCAGCCGTTCGCGCAGCTCGTGGATCAGCATCCGGCGGCCGACCTGCGAAAAGCCCTTGTGGATGTTGTAGGTGGCGACGGTGAAACGCACTGCCGGTGACGGGAACTCGGTGAAAACATCCATCTTACCGGTTCCCTATAATGCGCGGGCTTCGCGACGCGCGAGGCGCCTGGCCAAACGCGCATGTCCGCATCGCCTCCATCGCGCAACGCGCCCTGCCCCTGCGGCAGCGGCAAGCGATACAAGCACTGTCATGGTGCATCGTCGCCGGTCGCGAATGCAGATGCGGACGCGCCGGCGCTTTTCGACCGAGGCAACGCGGCGCGCCTCGCGGGGCGACTCGACGAGGCGATCGCGCACTTCGAGCACGCGCTCGAAAAAGCCCCGGCGCACGCCGGACTGCTGAACAATCTCGCGCTTGCGCTCGAGGACGCCGGCCGGCTGACCGAAGCGGAAGCGCGCTTCCGCATCGCGCATGGCGCCGCGCCCGAAGCGTTCGAGCCGCTCGCGAATCTCGCGCAGAACCTGTACAAGCAGAAGCGATACGCCGCCGCACTGGAATTCTTCGACCGCCTCGCGGCACGTGGTGATATGCGCGCGGCAACGCTCTTCGCCAATCGCGGCGTGTGCCACATCCACGCGGGCGACCCGAGGCGTGCCGAGGAAAGCCTGCGCGCGGCGCTGGAAATGGAGCCGCGCTCGGCGCGACTGTACTGCGACCTCGGCGCGCTGTATGCCCGGCAGCACCGGTTCCAGGAGGCGGCCGAAGCGTTCGAGTCGGCGCTCGCGGCCGAGCCCGACCTGACGCCGGCAGCGAGCTGGCTGCTCTACTGCCGCCTGAATCTCGGCGACTGGCGCGACTTCGACGCGCTGCGCGCGCGCGTGATGGCCGCTGCGGGGTCGATCGAAACGCATTCCGTGCTGTCGAGCTCGCCGTTCAACCTCCAGGTCATCTGCGACGACCCCGCCCTGCAGCGCGTTGCCGCCGAAAGCTGGACGCGCAACCACGCGCGCGCCGATGCGATCGCGCCCGCGCACCAGGCGCACGCCGGACCCCTGCGCCTCGGCTTCGTGTCGATGGATTTCGGCGAGCATCCCGTCGGGCGGCTGCTGGTCGACCTCCTCGGCCGCCTCGATGCCGAGCGCTTTCATCTCACGGCCTACGCGGTCGGCACGCGCAGCGACGATCCGGTTCGCACGCGCCTGCGCGCATCGTTCGCGCGCTGGCGCGATTTTGCGACGCTGCACGCCGAGACGCTGGCGGACGCCATTCGCGACGACGCCATCGACGTGCTGTTCGATCTCGCGGGCTTCACGGGATGGCCGCTCATGGACGTTTTCGCGCGTCGCCCGGCGCCGATGCAGGTCAACTTCCTGGGTTATACCGGCACGATGGGCTCGTCGGCCTACGACTGGATCGTCACCGATCGACATTGCATCGGGCCGGACGACGCCATGCACTACGTCGAAAAGCCGCTCTACCTCGATCCGTGTTACCTGCCGTCGGACTCGCGGCGCACGCTCGACACCTCGCCGATCACACGCGCGGACTACGGGCTGGCGGAGGACGCGCTGGTTCTGTGCGCCTTCGCCGGCACGTACAAGGTCCTGCCCGAGATGTTTGGCGCGTGGATGCGCGTGCTCGCGCGGCAGCCGCGCGCCATCCTTTGGTTGCGCGACGCCGGGCCGGCCGTGAGCGATCGATTGCGCGCCGCCGCGAGCGCTCGCGGGATCGATCCCGCGCGCCTCGCCTTCGCGCGCACGGAACCGTGGGCGAGGTACCTTGCACGTTTCCGCCTGGCCGATCTCTTCCTCGACACCTCGCCTTTCGGTGCGCATACGACCGTGAACGATGCGCTGTTCGCAGGGCTGCCCGTGCTGACAATCGAGGGCCGCAGCTTCGCCGGCCGCGCGTCGTCGAGCCAGGTGCGCACTGTCGGCTTGAACGACCTCGTCGCGCGAGACCTCGACGACTACGAGCGCAAGGCGGCCGGGCTGGTGGCCGATGCGTCGCGGCTTCGCGCGAGCCGCGACGCGCTGCGCGATGGCGCGTCATCGCTGTTCGACATGGCGCGCTACGCGCGGGCGTTCGGCGATGCGGTGCTGACGGCGTGGAACAGTCAACGGAGAACGACATGAGCCTCGATCTCGATGCCTATTTCGAGCGCATCCAGTGGGGCGGGGGCACGCGCCCGACCTACGACACGCTCGCCGGCATCCTCGACGCGCACATGCGCCACATCCCGTTCGAGAACCTCGACGTGCTGCTCGGCCGTCCGATCCGGCTCGACATCGAGGGCCTGCAGGCGAAGCTAGTGAACGCGCGCCGCGGCGGCTACTGCTTCGAGCAGGCGACCCTGCTCGGCGCCGCGCTCGGCGAGCTCGGCTTCGCGTTCACCGCGCACACGGCGCGTGTCGTATTGTTCGCGCCGCGCAGCGCCTCGGCGCGCACGCACATGTTCCTGAACGTAACGCTCGACGATCGCGCGTTCGTCGTGGATCCTGGGTTCGGCGCCCTCGCGCCGCGGGTGCCGGTGCCGCTCGTCGACGGCACGACGGTGACGCGCGGGCCCGACGCGCACGTGATGACCCGCGACGGCGGCTACTGGGTGCTGCGTGCCAAAGCCGATCCCGGGATGATCGATGCGTGGGTGACGACCCTGGATCTCGACAACGCGGTCGATTTCGAGATGGGCAATCACTTCACGGCGACGTGGCCCGGCTCGGCGTTCGTGAGCCGGATCATGCTGCGCGCCTTCGGCGAGGACCTGCGCGTAACGGTGATGAACCGCGACGTGACGGTGCGCCGCGGCGATGCGACCGAGACGCGCCAGCTCGCCGACCGCTCCGAGCTTCGAGCGCTGCTCGCGCGCGACTTCGGTTTCGACCTTCCCGAGGTCGAGGCGCTGCGCGTGCCCTCGATTCCCGAGTGGAGCTGACGCGCCCGCGCGCTAGAATCACCGCATGGCCGACGACCGGGATCGTTCCAGCGTCCGTCCCGCGCAGGGTTACGCGGGCGACGTGACGCCCGAGACCGCGCTCGACTGGTGGCGCGGCGGCCGCGCCGCGCTTGTCGACGTGCGCTCGGACGCCGAGCGCGAATGGGTCGGCTTCGTACCGGACGCGCCGAGCGTCACGTGGAAGCAATGGCCCGACACCAACGTGAACCCGCGGTTCGATGACGACCTGCGCGCCACGGTGCCCGAAGGCACGCCGGTCATGTTCTTTTGCCGCAGCGGCGTTCGATCGGCCGCTGCCGCGCGGCGCGCGACCGAGCTCGGGTACGAGGCCTACAACGTGCTCGAAGGCTTCGAAGGCGACGCGGACGAGAACGGACATCGCGGACGCAAGGGCGGGTGGCGCTATCGCGGCCTGCCGTGGCGGCAGAAGTGAGGGCCGCGAAGCGCCGTCGTTCCGGCCGTGCGTGAGGATCCCATGGTGCCGATGACGAACCTGCCCGAGGACATCTACACCGAGCCCGAGTTCTCGCCCGACACGCTGGCGAACCTGGGGCCGCTGCGTCGCCTGGCGGGCGAGTGGCGATCCGACGAGGGCGTGGACGTCAATCCCAAGGCCGACGGCCCCGAACGACGCGTGTTCCGCGAGCACATCCTCATGCAGCCGATCGATCCACAGCCCAACGGACCGCAGCTCCTCTATGGGCTTCGCTACCACATCCACATCAACACGCCCGAGGAAGCGATCACCTTCCACGACCAGGTCGGCTACTGGTTATGGGAACCGGCGACCGGGCTCATCATGCAATCCATCGCCATACCGCGCGGCCAGGTCGTGCTCGCGGGCGGAAGCGCCAAGCCGGACGACAGGCGCATCGCGGTCGAAGCGCGACGCGGCGACACGCGCTTCGGGATCTGCTCGACCACGTTCCTGGAAGCCGCGTTCCGCACCGATTACTACCGCATCGACATCACCTTCAACGACGACGGCAGCTGGACGTACGTGACCCGCACCGATCTCGCGCTGCGCGGTCGAACGCCGGCGTTCGACCATCGGGACACCAATACGCTGCGTCGGATCGCGCCGCCGGCACCGAATCCACTGGTCGCGTCCGCATAGGACACGGCTGCGCGCCTTCGAGACGATCCTCACGAACATGCTCACCCCATCCGAGCGACGACAGCTGGACGAGCTCGGTTATCTCGCCCTGCCCGGCTTCGTGCCGCAGCCCCTGCTGGACGAGTTGCGCGATCGCGTCGAGGCGCTGTGGGCCGAGGAAGGCGACGATGCGGGTTCCGAGTTCCGCTACGAGCCGGGCACCCGGCGGCTGGCGAACCTGATCGACAAGGGCCCGATCTTCGCCGAGCTGGTCTGCATGCCCAAGATTCTCGCGTGCATGGAGCACGTCATCGGCCCGGGCTACAAGTTGAGCAGCCTCAATGCTCGATCGACCAACCCGCACAACGGTGAAGCGCAAGCTTGGCACGCGGACGCCGGCGCCATTGCCGACGAGCGCGGCTACTGGGTCTGCAACTCGGTGTGGATGCTCGACGACTTCACCGCGGAAAACGGCGCCACGCGGATGATCCCGCGCTCGCACACGTGGCGCCGGCTGCCCGAGCCCGGCGACACGCGCGCGATGGAGCACGAAGAGCTGGTCGTCGGCAAGGCCGGGACCGTTGTCATCATGAACGCGCATATGTGGCACGGCGGCACGGCGAATCGCACCGACCGATGTCGCCGCGCGCTGCACGCGTTCTACACGCGAGACGACAAGCCGCAGCAGCAATATCAGAAGGCGCTGCTCCGTCCCGATACCATCGCGGCGCTCACGCCGCTGCAGCGCCGCGTGCTCGCCATCGACGATCCCGAGAACGACCGCCTGAGCTCCGCGACGACGCGAATGAGCGGATTCCTGACGTAGCGATCCCCGCGGGGAAACGACGCCCGGCAGCGCACGACCCTCAACGGGAATGTGCTGTTCGCCCGGCGCGACGGTCACGCTCGCAGACCGGCTCCGTCACCGCGCCCGGCAGTCAGCAGAACACGCGCGACGGATTTCGTCGAATTTACGCCGCGCTGCTTCCGCGAGCGGCGCACAATAGCCGGCTCGACGTCTCGTCGCTCTCCGCATGGCGCGACGGAGGTCCGCAATGGCATACGAGCTTCGACACCGCACGAGCTTGGCCGTCACCAAGGGGACGCACTATCCGCTCGGCGCTACGCTCACGCCCGATGGCGTCAACTTCGCCGTCTACTCCAGGCAGGCGGCCAGCGTGTTCCTCCTGCTGTTCGACAAACCGGACGCCGATCCCACCGACATCATCGAGTTGCGGGAGCGCGACAAGTTGGTCTGGCACGCGCACGTCGCGGGCGTGACGGCCGGACAGCTCTACGGCTACAAGGCCGGCGGCGAGTACCGGCCCGAGTGGGGCCTGCGGTTCAACGATGCGAAGCTCCTGCTCGACCCCTATGCCCGCGCCATCACGGGAAAGTTTCGCAACACCGACAACCTGCTGCTCGCGTACGACGCGCAACCGGGCGCGGGCGAGGGCATACCGGACCGCCGCGACAACACCGCGATCGTGCCCAAGGCGATCGTCGTCGACGACACGTTCGATTGGCAGGGCACGCGGTCGCCCGACCTCGACCTGGAGCAACTCGTCATCTACGAGGTTCATGTCAAGGGCTTCACCGCGCATCCATCGTCGCGGGTGAAGCGCCCCGGAAGCTACCTCGGATTCATCGAGAAGATCCCGTACCTCGTCGACCTCGGCGTCAATGCCGTGGAGCTGCTGCCCGTTCACGAGTTCTACGTGGACGACTTCCTGATCCAGAAGGGTCTCACGAACTACTGGGGGTACAACTCGATCGGCTTCTTCGCCCCCGAATCATCGTACGCGAGCGGCACCGCACCGGGCTGCCAGGTGCCGGAATTCAAGACGCTGGTGCGCGAGCTCCACCGCGCGGGCATCAAGGTGATCCTCGACGTCGTGTACAACCACACGGGCGAGGGCAACGAGATGGGGCCGAGCATCGCCTTCCGCGGGCTGGACAACACGTCGTATTACAGCCTCACCGGTCCCGCCGAGGCGCCGCGGCGCTATTACATGAATTTCTCGGGCTGCGGCAACAGCCTGGAATTCGACAGCGCCGCCGTCATCCGTCTCGTCATGGATTCGCTGCGTTACTGGGCCGACGTGATGCACGTCGATGGCTTCCGCTTCGACCTCGCCTCCGTGCTCGGTCGCGCGGGACAGCAGGAGGCGTTCGAGGCGTCGTCCCCCTTCTTCGACGCCGTCTCGCAGGATCCCGTGCTCAACCGCGTGATCATGATCGCCGAGCCGTGGGACATCGGCTCCTACCAGGTGGGCAACTTCCCCGTGGACTGGTCGGAGTGGAACGGCAAGTTTCGCGACACGATGCGCTCGTTCGGCAAGGGCGATCCGGGCATGCTCGCCGACCTCGGCTGGCGGCTCACGGGATCCGCCGACCTGTACGGCGAGGACGGGCGGTCCGCGTTCAACAGCATCAACTTCATCACCTGCCACGACGGGTTCACGTTGCACGACCTGGTCTCGTACAACGGCAAGCACAACGAGAAGAACGGCGAGGGCAACCGCGACGGCTCGGACGACAACCATTCGTGGAACTGCGGCGTCGAGGGTGAGACAGACGACGCGGCGGTCAACGCCCTGCGCACGCAGCTCATGAAGAACTTCGCATGCTACCTGTTCCTCTCGTCGGGCACGCCGATGATGCTGGGCGGGGACGAGTTCGCGCGCACGCAACAAGGCAACAACAACGCGTACTGCCAGGATAACGAGGTAAGCTGGTTCGATTGGACACGGGTCGAGCGCAACCACGACCTGGTCGAGTTCTTCCGCAAGACGATCACGCTGACCCGGCGTTTCCCGGTCCTGCAGCGAAGGAAGTTCCTGCTGGGCAAGGACCTCGACGCCGACGGCGTGCCCGATCTCACGTGGTTCTCGCCCGACCTCGCGACACCCGCCTGGAAGGACGGGAACGTGCGCACGGTGTGCATGCAGCTCGACGCGAGCGAGGATGGCTCCAACCAGGGCGTGCAGCGCCTTTTCTTCGTCTTCAACGGCGATTACCGCTCGCAGCAGGTGCAGCTGCCTCAACTCCCCGACGGTCTGGCGTGGCATCGCGCGGTCGACACGAGTTTGCCCGCCGGCGACGATTTCCTCGAAGCGGGGCTGGAGGTGAAGATCGAGCCCGCGGATCACTACCTCGTCAATCCGCGGAGCACGCTCGTGCTGCTCGCGCAGTTGCCAACGGCCGTTTCGCTGGTGCGCCCCCGCGGAGCCGGGGTCGGGGGGCCCGTCGCCGAGGCGTCGGCCCCGACACGGCTGAGAGACGAGACGCGATGAATCAATATGAGCTGCGGCGCGCGACGCTGTATGCGCTGCTCTGCGTCGCGACGGCGAGCCTGGTTGGTTGCGCGACCGGGCCAGGAGAAAGCTCCGGTGTGGCACCGACTCCCGGCGCGGGCGTCGTGCGGATCAGCCGCACGGCCAACGGTGTGGCGCACATCGTCGCCGCCGATGCCGAGATGCTCGCTTACGGCGTTGCCTACGCTCACGCGCAGGACAACGTGTGCCAGACCGCCGAAGGACTGGTGACCCTGCGCGGCGAGCGCAGCGAGTACTTCGGCGCCAAGGCCAGCGGCCAGCTCGGCCTGCGCGAGCTGCCCAACGGGCAGATCGATCTGTTCATCAAGGCATTCGTCGATGACGACGCCGTCGCGCAGGCGGCTGCGCAGTCGACCCCCGAAGCCAACGCCATGGCGCGCGGCTACGTGGCCGGCTACAACCGTTACCTCGCGGAGCACTTGGACCAGCTGCCTGTTGCGTGCGCGGGCGAAGCGTGGGTCAAGCCGATGACGCTCGCCGAGTACAGGCGCGGCAGCGAGATCGCGGCCATTCAGCTCGGCATGGGCTTGTTCGCCGATGCAATTCTCGGTGCGCGGTCGCCGTCCTTGAAGACGTCCGCTGCTGAGCTTCCCGAGGTGACGCTTGCGGCCACCGACGTCGACGTGCAAGCGCATCCGCTGTCATCCAACGCCTGGGCCTTCGGTCGCGACGTCACCGCCGACGGCAGGGGGCTGCTGCTCGGCAACCCGCATTTCCCGTGGAAGGGCACCAACCGCTTCTGGGAGATGCATATCACCATCCCGGGCAGCCTCGACGAGATGGGCGTCACGATCGGCAATTTCCCCGTCGTCGTGATCGGCTTCAACAAGGACGTCGCCTGGAGCCACACCGTGTCGACCGGCAAGCGGTTCACGCTGCACCAGCTCGCACTGGTCGACGGCGATCCAACGAGCTATCTCGTCGACGGCCGCGCCGAGAAGATGACGGCACGCCAGATCGGCGGCGTCACCCTGTGGAGCACGCGGTACGGACCCGTGATCCGGGCGCCGCGCATGGGACTCGATTGGACCGACAAGGTCGCCTTCGCGCTGCAGGACGCCAATCGCGGCAACGCGCGCGGCCTCGACCAGTGGCTGCACTATGGTCGAGCGCGCAGCGTCGCGGACATGCGCGATGCGCTTCGAAGCCTCGGCACGCCATGGGTCAACACGATCGCAGCCGATCGCCACGGCGAGGTTCTGTATGCCG